>OLOO01000018.1_pt1 | contig 163821 bp, 143 predicted proteins | sample 1672621 | NCBI WGS metagenome assembly OLOO01 (sample SAMEA3136706, study PRJEB25190) | human gut metagenome | biome: human gut; feature: human-associated habitat; material: faeces | place: Austria | collected 2013 | reverse complement strand
GTGAAAAGGGAAAACTGCCTATTGTTGCCATGACTGCCAATGCTTTTGCAGAAGACGTACAGCTTGCCAAAAATACAGGCATGAATGGACATATCGCAAAACCGCTGGATATGAATAAGCTGAATGATGTTCTGGAAAGCTGGTTGTAATTGCTTCTCACTGTTTTGGCTCAGGTGTTTAGAGTATTATAAATCTCAACTTTGGTGGCAGGCTGTATATTGCAGTTCACAGCGGACGCAGTTTTATTAATCTTGGCAAGAGACGTGAAAATCCGGCACAGCTGCGCCAGCGTTTTACCTGCGAACTGAAATAGTTTATGAATAGGATTGATGCATTTTGAGATTTGTTACACATCAATACCATCTCTGGATAGAACACCCTGAGTATAATAGTGCTTGACTTCACGCATTTCCGTAACCAAATCTGCGTAATCAATAAGCTCCTGCGGTGCATATCTTCCAGTGAGGACGACTTCTACTTTCGGGTTTCGACTTTGCAAAATTTTAATTACGTCTTCACTGGAAAATAATTTGAAATATAGGGCGATTGTAATCTCATCTAAAATCACCACATCAAACTTGCCGGATTCCAAAATTTTTCCGCATTTTTGTAAAGCTGCAGTTGCGACTTCTCTATCATGTTCATTAGGTTTTCGGTCAATGAAACAGCCAGCCCCAAGCTGTTCGATTTTGATGCCGTCCATTACAGTTTCTATGCCGGTTTCGTGGTATTTCATGTCTTTGATAAACTGGGCAATATACACTTTCTTTCCGGCAAACAAGGCTCTTAAAGCCAAACCAAACGCCGCTGTACTTTTTCCTTTGCCATTTCCGGTGTATACGTGCACAAATGATTCTTTCATAATGGATACCTCCTACTTTTGTGTATTTGTTAGTTTTATTTTAGCATGAATTAGGGTGTCTGTTAATCTTTTATATTGACAGGGGAGCATTTTTAGTATATGATTAGTACCAATAAAGGGGAGTAACCTACGTTGCAAATAGCGTTTGTGGTGTCGTCAGTACGGTGGAAACATCCGGTGTCACAAAAAAATGATGAGACTTTTATTGCATTTTTTGTTATGCAATAATGGTTTCTTTTTTTATATCGAAACATCAAGGCTGCGATTCAATTCCTCTTATCAGGTAACTTTGGAGCAATTTTAGCGGTACTTTGTGCATCACTGGCAGGGCTTCCGGTTCCATTTGCACCGGTGCATTTATTGTTTATTACTCTTCTGACGGATAGCCTTCCGGCAATCGCATTAGGAATGGAACCACATAACAGAGAAGTGATGAATGAAAAACCAAGATCCGCAGATGAGTCAATATTGACAAAAGATTTTCTTGGTAAAGTCGGTCTGGAAGGTTTGGTAATTGGTGCGATGACGATGATTGGATTTTTGACAGGCTACCATCAAAATGGTGCGTTACTTGGAAGCACGTATGCGTTTGTCAGCCTTCCGATTATTCAATTTCTTAAATGGGTACGTGTAAAATTAAGAAAAAATGGAGAATAATAATGGATTTAAATAAAATGAATATTAAAAAAATTCGGGAATTGATTGCATTTACTGCACTTCTTGTTGTTGCGTTATGGAAGTTCGATGTAGTAATCCACGTAATAAAAGAGCTGTGGGGAATTGTATTCCCCTTTGCTCTTGGTGGAGCGATTGCATTTGTAATCAATGTACCAATGAGTTTTTTAGAACAGAAAATTTTTGGGAAAGCAGAAGCAGGAAAACAGGCAGGGGGAAAGTTTGCAAGACCAGTCAGTCTGCTGCTTACCATTATATTAGTGCTTAGTGTGATTCTGTTAGTGTTGTTTGGTGTAATTCCGCAACTTACGCGAACAATGGGAAACTTAATGGCAAGTATTGCTGATTTTATTCCGCAGATGCAAGAGTGGATTCGAAAGTTTTCCAATGATAATCAGGAAATTATGAGCCTGGTAAATCAGGTGCAATTTGATTCTGATAAAGCAATTAAGTGGGGAATTAGCGTTCTTGGAAACGGAGCAGGCAATATGATGAATACGACAATGTCAGCAGTAGGCTCCCTTGTTAGTGGATTTGCAACTTTCTTTATTGCCTTTTCTTTTGCCTGTTATATTCTTTTTCAAAAAGAAAAATTACATGTACAGATAAGAAAGATTTTTTTTGCTTTTATTCCGAAACAAAAAGCGACGATGTTTCTTGAGGTTTGTTCTCTGACTTATCGCACATTTGCAAACTTCCTTACCGGACAGTGTGTGGAAGCTGTGATTCTCGGAAGTATGTTTGTCATTACATTAAGTATTTTGAAAATGCCATATGCACTTTTAATTGGAGTCTTAATTGCATTTACTGCATTAATCCCTGTTTTTGGGGCATTTATCGGGTGCGTAATGGGATGTTTTTTGATTTTTATGGTGAGTCCCAAACAGGCAATTTTGTTTATTGTTGTATTTCTTGTTTTACAGCAAATTGAAGGCAATCTGATTTATCCACATGTTGTGGGTGGGTCTGTAGGACTTCCATCAATCTGGGTACTTGCAGCAGTTACAATTGGTGGAAATCTTATGGGAATTGTAGGAATGCTTGTGTTTATTCCTTTGGTATCTGTATTGTATACGATTTTCCGCGAATTTGTATACTCGAGATTGAAAAAGCAACATATAAAATCGGTAACAAAGACAAAAGTAGAGGAATATACCGCAGAAGAAATTGCAAAGATGGAAGGAACCTGTAAAAAACAAGATGATAAAGAGTAGAATGAAGGGAATCAATTCATTGGTTTTTACAGCACTTTTAAAAACAGTTTGTTTTAACAGGAGTGTTTTCTGTTAAGGCAAACTGTTTTTTTGTAAAAAATCATTGTGATAACCAAAGAATGAATTAAAGAATGATTTGACAAAGCGGTCAAGCTGTGGTATGGTATTCCTATAAAGAATGAAATACGAAAGGAAACGAAAATCATGCAAAGTTTACTCGACGAATTAAAAGAAATGCAGGCAAAACTATCTGCAATAATTGTACGGCTTGAAGCAGAACATAACACAGTGACTGCGACGCTCGCAGAGATAAGAAGAGTGGCGGTGCTTGAGGAGATTTACAGAGCCGGAGGAACGGTAACCGCAAAGGAAGTCTCTTGTTTTGCAGAAAAGTATGGAAAAACTCCGAGTTCAACGGCGGGCTATTATTCAGGAAATAAACCGTCACTAACAGCATCGGAAGATCGTTTAGCCAGAGTGCTTACAGAGACAGGACGGATGATTGTGTTGGAAAAGCGTGAAGAGTGGGGCGAAGATTGGCTGGAGAGAGTGCCGATGGAGATTGTTTCAAATGCGTATGCCAGAGATACGGAAATAGTGTTTTGATTGCATCCAAATAATTAAAAGTTGGAAAGAGGAATAACAAACAATGGAATATAAAATCGCATTGCTTTTAAAAACACATTATCGTGATTTTTGCGAAGAAGAAATAAAGAAGGCTCCTGATAACATCAAGCTGGATTTTTAAAGAAAACTTTAAAACTATCTAGAGCATCCATTGCGCTTTGTGCTATACTAAAACTTAATCAATATAAAATTCATGAACAAAAGGAGTAAAAAATATTGATCAATCAAGCGGCAAAGAAAATTTTAAAAGCACTTTCTTTTGATGGTGTAGAAGTAGAAATGTTTCGTCATATGGCGGATTTAAAGCGATTGGATCCTATGAAAATCTTTTATAAAAAAGTAGATGAAAAAATATATAACGGAAGCCATGCAGTGCCGGTTCGCATTTTTTTCCCAAATGAAAAAAGCTTTCGGGAGAGTGAAGAAAAAAAAGCGGACAGCCAAGAACGAAAGCTGCTTTTGTTTATACATGGCGGTGGCTGGGTGACAGAGAGTATTGACAATTATGAAAGAATCTGTGCGCGACTTGCAGACGCAACCGGACAGTATGTCGTTTCGGTGGAATATAGATTGGCGCCGGAAGATAAGTTTCCGGCAGGGCTGGAGGATTGCTATGCAGTTGCAAAGGCGTTATATTCCGGTCAGTTTGTATTAAATGTAAAGCCGGAAAACATTACACTGATTGGAGACAGCGCAGGCGGAAACCTTTGCGCTGCATTATCTTTGATGGCAAGAGACCGAAAAGAGTTTATGCCGAGCAGACAAATTTTAATTTATCCTGCTACGTATAACGATTATACCGAAAAGTCGCCATTTGCCTCTGTAAAAGAAAATGGAACGGATTATCTTTTGACAGCAGGAAAAATGCAGGATTATATTGACCTCTATGCGAGAAATGAGGAAGATAAAAAGAACCCATATTTTGCACCATATCTGGCAAAAGATTTAAGTAATCAGCCGGATACATTGATTCTTACCTCAGAATTTGACCCACTTCGGGATGAGGGAGAAGCGTATGGAAAACGCTTAAAAGAAGCGGGCAACCGGGTACAGATTCATCGGATTAAAGATGCCCTTCACGGCTATTTCGCATTGGGAATCAAGCAGCTGCATGTGCAGGAAAGTTTCACCTACATCAATGAATTTTTGAAAGGGGAAGCATCGTGAAGCAAAAAAAAGCACATTGGAGAAAACTGGATAATGCAGCAAAATTATATTCTGCGGCCAGTAATAAAAAAGATACAAGAGTCTTTCGATTTTATTGTGAATTAAAAGAGCAAGTGCAGTCTGAGCTTTTGCAAGAAGCACTGGATCAGACATTAGAAACTTTTCCGACTTTTCTTATGGTACTTCGAAAAGGTCTGTTTTGGCATTATCTTGAGCCTTGTAATTTACGTCCGGTTGTAAAAGAAGAGTATAAAGAGCCTTGCAGCAGGCTTTATATCAGAGACAAAAAGACCCTGCTGTTTGAAGTGACGTATTATCAAAAACGCATTAATTTTGAAGTGTTTCATGTACTGACCGATGGCACCGGAGCAACTGAATTTTTAAAAGAATTGGTGAAAAACTATCTGTATCTTGCGCATAAAGAAGAGGGACTGGAGCAGGTTTCCCTGCAGCCGGAAGATATGACAGTGCAGGATCAGGAAGATGATAGTTTCCTGAAATATTATTCAAAAGACCAAAAACGACCGAAAAAAAGGAAGCTGCATGCATTTCAGATACGTAGAAAAAAGAAAGATGGAAACCGTCTGCATGTCCATGAATCTATTGTTTCGGTACAGGCAATCTTAAAAAGAAGCAGGGAGCTTGGTGTTTCTATGACCATCTTTTTGACGGCAATCTATATGATGGCTATTCACGAAGAAATGTCGAAGATGCAGAAAAAACGTTCTGTGATATTAATGGTACCGGTAAATTTAAGAAAATTTTTTCCATCGACGTCGATGTTAAATTTCTTTAACTGGATTGAACCGGGATATGATTTTGCAACGCAAGATGGAAGCTTTGAAGCAGTATTGAATCACACGAAAGCCTTTTTTGAAGCTGAGTTGACCAAAGAAAAAATGTCGGCACATATCAGTGAATTACTTGCATTAGAACTACACCCGATTTTGCGGCTCGCACCGCTGGAACTTAAGAATCTCTGTATTCAGGCAGGAGCAAAATTTTCAGAAAAAAATGTAACCGCAATTTTTTCAAATATGAGTGCGGTTAAAATGCCCGAAAGCTATGTGCCTTATATTGAACGCTTTGGTGTGTATACAAACACTCCGAAAATGGAATTATGTCTGTGTTCATTTCAAGATAAATTGTCCTTTGCATTTACCTCCAGATATGATACCGAAAATATTGAACGCAATTTTTATCGCTTATTAAAAGAGCAGGGAATTTCATCCCAAAAAGTAGAGCCGGTCTTTCCGAAGCCAACGATGCCAAGTGAGCAGGAGATGAAAGTCTATAAAATTTATAGTTTTTTATGTATTGCACTAGTGGCATTGATGTTGGTGACCGACTTAAATTTCCATCCGAAGATTCGTTGGACACTGTTTACCGCTGGAGGCGTTGCAACAATGTGGATTGCCTCATCAATTGGCTTCTTTAAACGCTACAATTTATTAAAAAATTTGATGTGGCAGCTGTTAATCGGAACCATCATTAGCTTTATCTGGGATGCATTAACCGGATGGCATAGCTGGTCGGTCGATTTTGTGCTGCCGCTGATGAGTGTAGGAATTCTGTTTGCAATGTGTGTGATTGCAAAAGTGCAGAAAAGCCCGGTAAGAGAGTATCTGATCTATGAAATTATGGCTGCCGGATACGGGCTGATTCTTCCGGGCATCCTGCTTTTTTGCAAAGTGGTGAAGCGCCCAACTGTGAGTATGTTTGGTGCATTGGCGTGTTTTTTATTTTTAGTAGGCGTGCTGTTGTTTAAAGGCAGAGAGTTTAAAGAAGAGATGCAAAAAAATTTGCATGTTTAAAAAACAATTTCAAAAATTGTACCACCCGCAGGATTGTCTTTGACAGTAATATTGCCATTATGGACTCTTACAATTTCATACACAAGTGCAAGACCAAGTCCGACACCGCCAAGTGCACGGCTTCGGGATTTATCAATGCGAAAGAACGGTTCAAAGATTTTGTTTTTGAGTGCTTCAGGAATCCCATTTCCGGTATCCGCAACCGAGAAAATGATGTTTTGGTCTTTTTTTGCTACGGTTACGGTAACTTGACCATCCGAGCGATTGTATTTTATCGCATTTTCTACAAGATTATAAACAAGTCGGTAGATTAAGATGTCGCTGCCTGTCATAGTAAGGGCTTCACAGTTTCCGGTAAGGGTGATGCCTTTCTTCTGGGCAAGCGGCTCTAAATCTGCGAGGACTTCTTCGACGAGTGCATCGAGTGCAATTTCTTCGTCGCGTGCCACGGTCTGCAGTTCACTCATATCCAGAAGGGTTTTTACCATTTTGCTGAGTCGTTCGTTTTGTTCGGTCACCATTTTGAGCGTTTTTTGAGAACACTCATCATTATCCGGATGTTCGGTAGCGTTATACAAATCAAGTTGTACCTGCATGACAGCCAGGGGAGTACGAAGCTCATGCGCAGCATTTGCGGTAAATTGGCGTTGGGTTTCAAAGGACTCAGAGAGGCGTTCAAGCATCTTATTATAGGAAATACTCAGTTGATTGAGTTCTTTGACTTTGTTTTCTTCAATTCGTGAAGCTGCCAGGTTTTGTGCCTGTACTTTTTCGATTTTATCCGAAAATTCACTGAGGGGCTTTAGCGCATGTCCGCTTATAAAAAAGGTAATAACACCGCCCAAAAGCGCCATCAGTGCGGAGAGAATCAGACTTGTTTTTCTATAATCTGCTTTGTTATTGTAAACCTGAATGGAAAAATCATTTGCAAAATCTTGCCATTTTTCATCCGGGATGCTGATATAGATTTCCTCCGAGCCGTCTTTGCTGCCGTCTTCATTTTGAGCATTTACCGTATCTTGCAGAGAATCAATGTAGTAAACTCCGCTTTTATAGATAAATAACGTAAGGCATCCGCAGATTAATGCAATGAATAATGTAGTGATGATTGTAAGTCGCCACTGGATTGATAATTTTTTCATGATTTTTTACTTACTTATTTGCACTGTCTGCATCAATCACGGATTGAATCTGGCTCATAAGCGTATCATAATTATCCGGATCATCGATTCCGCCAAGCATTGGATCGCCTACAATTTTTCCGTTTCGATCTACAAGAATCGTGGTAGGAAATGCCATAATCTCGGAAGCATATTTTCCTGCATTGGAATCATATGCAATAGAAAGGTTACGGTAAGTTGCGCCCTGGCTTTCCAGCACTTTTTTTGCATCTTCAATTGCAGATTCATTTGAATCGAAAGTTTCAGTGTTGATTCCTACGACTTCTCCGCCCATAGATTTGATTGCTTCATTCATTTCATTGAGTTTGGATAATTCTGCAACACAAGGTTTACAGCCTGTAAACCAGAAATTTAAAACGGTTACGGCATTGTTGGAAAACAGAGTTCCATCCACTTTATTTCCGTCGAAGTCTGTTCCGGAAAGATCTTTAAATGGAGTATCCTCATCCGCAGCATCTTCTGTATCCGCAGAGCCGGTTGTTGCCAGTTCATCTTCCAGCTTGGAAATCTGCTCTTCAATTCCACGAATAGTTTCAATGTCGCTCTCTAATGTCTTGAGTTCATCCTCTGTAAAAGAAGATTTATTTTCTTCAATGGTTGCGGTAAGGAAATCTGCATAGGCACTATCGGAATCTGTATTTGTCTTGCTCATCATGCCAAATACTTTATCCCATACTTCGCTATGATCCGCAAAAATCTGATTTTCCTGCTGATAGAGATCATCTAATTTTTTAGTGGAAGCATCCGTTGACTCTTTTGTATCGGAGGTAGTACTTTCGTTCTTCTTAGGATTCTTTTCAGTAGTGTCTTTTCCGCTGCATGCAGTCAGTGATAAGGCTGCGCAAAGTGTGAGAATGGTAATAATATTTTTTCTTGTTTTCATGGTTAAAATCTCCTTTACAGATATATAGTTTATTATTTTTGGTTTTTCATAAATTGAAAGCAAATGGCATCTTTTGGACATGCTTTCATGCAGGCACCACACCGGATACACTCCGGATGATTTGGATTTTTTAGCACATCCACATCCATTTTACATGCAGTGGTACACTTATGGCAACCAATACATTGATCCTCTTTTACTTTTATGCTAAGTAAGGATACTTTATTAAATAAAGAATAAATTGCACCCAGCGGGCAAATCCATTTACAAAATGGTCGGTAAAATAAAATGCTTAAGACAACCACCGTAATTAAGATAATACTCTTAAATCGAAACAAGCTGCCAAGTGCCGAGCGAATTGCTGTATTTCCGATTGCTAATGGAATGGCACCTTCCAACACTCCTTGCGGACAAAGATATTTACAAAAGAACGGGTCGCCCATTCCAATTGAATTTGTCACAAGCATCGGAAGCAGGATGACAAACACGATTAAGATGAAATATTTCAGATATCTTAATAGCTTAAGCTTTGCGGTAGAAAACTTTTTGCACGGGATTTTATGAAGTAAATCCTGAAACCACCCAAACGGGCACAAGAATCCACAGATAAATCTTCCAAGCAGCACACCCAGTAAAATAAAAAATCCGGTGATGTAATAAGTAAATTTAAATTTTGAAGAACCAATCACTGCCTGTACGGCTCCGATTGGACAGGCTCCGGTAGCTGCCGGACACGAATAACAATTTAGTCCCGGTACACAAACATTTTTGGCAGCACCCTGATAGATTTTTCCCTTAAATAAATTAGGAATATGTATATTTGTAAGCAAGGTGGCGACCGCCTGAATCCAACCACGCAAGCCTGCGATTTTCTTTGATTTGAGTTTTGTTTTCTTATCCAATTCCTACACACTCCAGACATAATTTAATTGCTTTGCTAAGTACAACAGCCGCTTCTCCTCTGGATATCCCATACGTCACCAGAATAATACCGGCAGTAAGTAAGACAAGTTGTAGTATTTGTTTGCTCTTCAAAAATTGATTGCTCCTTTCTTTTGCTCAAATTTGTCTTTGTTGACCTGTCGACATAAGTATTATACAATAAAAGGTGTAAAATTTCTGTTAAGGAAATGGGGAAAATACCGTGAGATTATTAATTGTTGAAGATGAAAAAGAGTTATGTGATACGGTTGCCAAAACTTTGTATCACGTCGGTTATGAAGTCGATACCTGTTATGACGGCAGCGAAGCACTGGATTATATATTGGCAGAAAACTATGATTTGATTGTGCTCGACCTGAATTTACCGGGGATGGATGGAATGGAACTTTTAAAAGAATTACGCAAAAAAAATGAGGAAACAAAGGTTCTGATTTTATCGGCAAGAAGTCAGATAGCAGATAAAGTTGAAGGGCTGGATGCCGGTGCAAACGACTATATGGAAAAGCCATTTCATTTACAAGAATTAGAGGCTCGTATCCGAAGCCTGACCCGCCGTAAGTTTGTGCAAAAAGATGTGTGCCTGACTTGCGGAGGCATAAAGTTCGATACAAAGAAACGAGAAGCTTATGCCAATGGCGAATTTGTGGCGCTGACCCGAAAAGAAAATGGAATTTTAGAATACCTGCTTCTGAATCAAGGCAGACCGGTTAGTCAGGAGGAGTTAATTGAACATGTCTGGGATGCGTCTGCAGATAGTTTTAGTGGCTCAATCCGAGTTCATATGTCATCACTTCGAAAAAAATTAAAAGCAGTACTTGGATATGATCCGATTGTAAATAAAATCGGTGAAGGCTACAAAGTTGTGGAGGATAAAATAAAAGAATAAAACAGCGGCTCATTATTAAGAGTCGCTGTTTTCAAAGATACGGATAAGCCTGGTGTGTTCATTTTTTTCTTTAAACTCGCGAAGGACTGCCCGAAATGTTGTGTTTCGAAGTTTTCGATTATTTTTAAGAAAGCAGACAAAGGTCCAGAACCATAAAAATGGCCATAAAACAGGGAGATGGGAGGCATTTGGAAAGCGTACTTTCATTTGCAGATGACCTTCTTTAAAATACGTCAACCAATTTATTTTTTGATAAGAGGTGGATCCGACAATCGCATGATTCGTATTCGTGCCCATATCTCCTCCTTCTAAAATCATCGAAAGAAAGTGTTCGCAGGCGTCAGTATCATAAGTAACTTCCGGATCAATTTGCTCTGCAAGTCCGAGATAATTTCGACAACACGCTAAAATAATTTCATAAAGATGAAAAATTCTGGATTCTCGGCACCAGGCATGCAGTTTCTCAAAATCAAGTTCATTATAAAAATGGTTTAAATAAACGGTAAAATCACAGAGCAGCCGGATTCCAAACCCACTGTACAGATAGTGCTTTAACATGTGATGAATCAGATAAAATGCGTATTCGGTCGGAGCAAGCACGGTATAGGAATAGCCATAAAGCGTTTGTGTCAGTTTAGGTGGATTGAAAAATACTTCCTCCACGATTTGATTGGCTTGTTCATATTGATATAACCCGACAATGCGATAATGCAGTTCCAGTTCAAATTGGCGCCCGGTCTTTGGAAACGTGTACAAAAAAAGCATATGGTGGTCACTGAGTTCATCTTGTAAGACATATCCGTGAGAAATTAGCAGAGATTTCGCTTTTTCAAAGGCTTCGGAATCATTGATATATAAATCCAAATCTCCTGATTTACGATACTCCGGAACCGGATAATAAGCGGCAAGGCTTAGACCTTTTAAGAGATAGCAGGAAATCTGATTTTGTGAAAGTAATGAAACCGTTTTTCTGGTAAAATGTTCCAGCTCATAATAGTTTAGTAAAATCTGTTTCGTCTGTTGTTTCAAGAACAGAAAATAAGGCGTATCACGAAAGTAGGGCAAGAGAAACGGAAGCGTACACTGTTTCTTTGCCAATTCCATTAATTCAGAATATTCTTCTTTTGGAACTACAATCTTGCACTCAGAGTCGGTGCAATTTTTTTTGATAATACTTAAATAGGTATGATATACTTGTTTCATAAAAATAAACTCCTGAAATAAAAATGTTATAGCATAAATCTAAGAAAAGGAAACCTGATATGAAAAAATCAAATGGATATCTGATGAAGCAACTGGAAGATGAATGGATTCTTCTGCCTGTCGGAGAAAAGACAGAAGCAGTGCATGAAGTCCTTTCACTTAGTGAAACCGCTGGTTTTATCTATGAGCATGCCGAAGAAGCAGAGACCATAGAGCAACTGGCTCTGTTAGTGGCAAAAGAGTATAAAGTAACGCCGGATGAAGTCTACGAAGATGTAGAAGCAGTCGTGCAGCTGTTAAAAGCGAAAGAGATTCTGCTTTAGCTTTCGCAAAAAAGCGCTTAATTTGAAGCAAAACGGGCGGATTGGAAGCAGCCAGAGCCATAAAAAAGAAAGGATTTGATAAAGAATATTGTCAACAGAGATTTCTTTTTCATTATGAATAAAAGCAATCAGCTTTCCCTTGATCTGTTCCGGCTGAATTGGACCTTCAAGCTCAGATTGATTGTCTCCAACCATAAAAAAACCGGCAGGAGTGACAGCATAAATTCGGTGCAGAACAAGAATGCTATGTGCTCTGCGATAGAGCACAACATCATTTCGCTGCAAATATCCAATCGGGATTTGTTGAATCAGCGCTTCATCACGACCGGGAATAAATAAAGGATACATGCTATAGCCCTGAGGCTTGATGCGGATGATAGCACCGTCATTTAGTAATTTTTCGAGATCAATTTTAGGTTCCATAATTTCTCCTGTCTAAATAAGGTACAATTATTTTTGTAATTATAGCATTGACAGTCACAAAGTACAATAAATCTTATTAAAAAATTCTTGACTTTTGGATAATATATCAATATGATAATAAAAAAACAAATCTTAACTTAGTAAATACAGTTTTAAAGGAGGAGACACAAATGAGAGTATACGAAAAGCCGGTAATTACAGTAGATAGTGGAATGGCAGAAGGAATTTATGCAGCAAGTGGAGCAACACAGGGCACATTAAATGTAACTTATCATGGAGTATGGGATAGATGGGGCACAAATGGTGGAAAAGGTTTGGCTATGGCAGACTGGTCCGGAATTGATGGGACCATTACTTTAAACATTAAATTTAATGAGACCGTAGACCAGATTGAGACAGACGATGCATCGGTACAGTGCGCATGGAATGGAAGCACCGCTACTTTAACTTTTGCAAGTACTGCATCAAATCCACTTACAATTGGAATTCATATAGATCATGGAACCAGCATTGATGATCTTAAGATGGAAAGCTTTACTTATTCTGTAAACTAATAAATTAATAAAAAAACCTCTGTCGCTATGTTGTTCATAGTGGCAGAGGTTTTTTTAAAATTCGGCTATCAGTTTTTGAATTTCCGATTCCGTTAAGCACTCACATTTTTTCTTCCGAATTGCATAAACCCTGGTACAGATATTTAATACCGTTGGTCTATGTGTCGTGACAATACAGGTTCTGGGATAAGTATCCTGCATGATATTTTTTAATACATTTCGCTCGGTGGCAACGTCAAGTGCAGAAGTTGCTTCATCTAAAAGCAGAATCGGGGATTTTCGAAGCAATGCGCGGGCAATTGAAAGTCGCTGCGCCTGGCCTTCTGAAAGTCCACCGCCTCGTTCTTTTATTTCACTTTGAATTCCGTCTGGCAATTTTGCAACAAATTTCCAGGCACAGGCAAGCTTTAACGCTTCTATGATTTCAGCATCGGTCGCTTCCGGTTTTACAATCCGCATATTTTCGGCAATGGTGCCGGAGAACATAGTATTTCCTTGCGGGACATAGGAAAATAATTTTCGAGTGGAAGGAGACAATGAAATTTTTTTACTAAAATTTGCTCCGGAACATACCGAAAGATCTCCGTTTTGTGGTTTAAGCAAAGAGAGCAGTAGGCGAAGCATAGTTGTCTTTCCCTCTCCGGAAGGACCGACTAACGCTATGATTTCATGTGGGTAAGCGTTTAAGTTGGCGTTCAAGAAAACTTTTGTACCGGTATGATAAGCGTAGTTTAATTCTTTTAGTTCAAGTCCGATGCCTTCCGATTTGTGCTGTGCTTCAAACTCGGTTACCAGAGTGTCCTGGCTATGGTCTTCTTGTGGCATCTCTACGATATCCATAAGACGACCGGCAGAGATAGTCAAAGAGATTGCAGAGGGAATTAAGCCAACCAATGAATTTACAGAAGCCGTTAGGGTACTGGAGAGCGATAAAAACATAGTCATCGTTCCATAGCTGATTGCCTGACTCCACACACGATAAATTCCCCAGCCATAGCAACTATAAGACACAATGAATCCAATGACAGACATCAAGATGGAAGTCAGCATGGACATTTTTTGAAAATCCAGGCGCATGGAAATATAATCCTGTTGCAGTGTTTTTAATTTATTGGTATAAAAATGAATCAAGTCAAAGGCCTTAATTGTCTGAATGTTTGAAAAACTTTCCTGATTAAAGCCGTAGAGTTTGGCATTCATCGCAGCACTGCGCTGGTTGTTTTGTTTCATTCGCTTTAATAACGGGCGCGAAAGCAGGGCACTAAATGGAATTCCAATCAAAGCAAACAGTGCAAAAGTTGGGTCATAGTAAAGCACAATGGCCAGTGCACTGAGAAAACGAAAGACGTAGATGATTAGATTTGGAATCCAGTTTAAAATTCCACTTGAAATATTTGAAGCGTCGGCACTCCAGCGGGTTACCAAATCTCCGGTATGATATTTGGTCAAAGCTTCCCAGTCTGTAACGAGCATTTTGGAGAAAATGTCATTCTTAATCTCCGTATCTACTTTTAGATTAATGAAGGTAGATGCGTAGCTGGAAGCCTGAGAAATCAAAATGCTGATGATGGAAAAGCTGATCATTGCAATAAAGGTGCTCACTAATTTTCCGGTTTGATGACCGGTAATAATATCTACCAAATCCTTGGAAATCAGACTGGAGATGAGTGAAACCACGGTTCCGGTAAGTCCAAGTAAAGTATAGATAAGCATAGATTTCCAATAATGTTTTCCGTATTGATAAATCCATAATGTCTGAAGCCACATTTTTTGTAAAGAACCCTGCCTGAAGTGTTTCCATATAAGAGAAATTTTTTCTTTCATGTCAAATGATTATCCTCCCAAAGGTTAATTTCCGCTTTTAAGCTTTGTGCAGAAGAAGGCTGTGGCATACATAGAAAAGAAAATACAGGTACACGGGAAACAATTTCTTCAGCAAACATCAAATTCAAAGAAAGCTGTTGTTCTTTCCAGGCTGGAGAAATCATTCGCTGCATCACCCGAAGAATCTGTTCTGATTCATTTAAATCTTCAAAATGATTTTTAGATGGATGCTGCCCGAGAAGGACAATCCCGCCAAGTTCATAATTTTGTGCAGTGAAAATTCCGGAAGTTCCACACCAGGGAATTCCATAAACCATCATCTGCTTTTTTTTGATATCAAAACCTAAAAGATTTAAATCGCCATTTAAATATGGAGTTTGAAAAAGCGTGTTCCAAAAAGCAGTATGTGTAGATTTTCCAACTCCGGAATGACCAGAGAACAGCCATGCTTTTTGATGATACAAAAGAGAGGCAGAATGAATCGCAAATAATCCGTTTTTTTGAGCAAGAAAAAGAAAAAATAAACGGATAGCATGAAATAAATTTTCAGCGGCAGTATCGGAATGTTCCGGTTTGCAATAAATCCGGACATAACTTCCGTCCTTGGTCATATGCGCTTCATATAAATTTTGCATAGGATGAAAGACGATGATGTAATGATTGGTGTGTTCAAATACGCTCAGTTCCGAGTTTTGAAGCAGTACTTCTCCATAGGCGTGGCTTGCCGGAGGAATTGTAAGCAGTTCAAAACGCTGGTCAGCTTTGGCATTTGGAAAAGAATCCGGTTCAAAACCAAAAGAGTCAAAATGCGTGAGTGCCGATTGCTCTAAGAGAAGCCGCTTTGGGTCATAAATCTGCAGCTTGAGTCCGGCAATTTCTAAATAAATTGTAGTGAAATTGGAAGTTGGATGGAGATCCTCTACAAGAATTCCGTTTGCCTGAAGTTGCGTAAGAAAGTCACGCACATCGTCACAAAGCATTGGAATTGAATCGGAGTCCAAATGATAAATTCTGGCAATCGCACTTACAAGGTCGTCAAATTCCATGCCTTCATTGTGTTGCAAAAGATTCCAGAGTAAGGTTCCGGTTTCATTTAAAACCATGCCTTTTCGTTGATCTGCGATTTGCTGACCATAAGGAAGTAAATAGCAGGTGTCTTTTATTTTGCGAAGGGTGTATCCGGATTGGCATTGAAACATAAATAAAAGGTGTCCTTTCGTTAAAGTTGGATTAAAAAAATCTACAGATATTATAATCTCAGATGAGAATTGTGTCAAAAAGAAAAAGTTAATAATAAAAGTAAATAAAAATAGCTCCTATCGTGAAATTCAATTCATTTCATGATAAGAGCTATTTTTTATTTCCACTCAATAAAATGATAACTGTCCAGTATTTGAAAATACTTGGCAAGGCGTTCATATAAGGGATTTGCTTTTTCTCCGAATTCCGCCTCTACGTCTTTTCCGAGCTCAATGATTGTTTTTTCTCCATCTAATAAAGGCCATACAAAACTTCCAGTATTATCCAGATGGATGTGTGTGACTTTTGGTTTTTTTAGGATTTTTTGAGCAATTCGATTAAAGACGCCAGTGTTTTCAATATCGAGTGTGACAATTCCTTTTTCATCGACCGACCAGGAGATTCCCTCCGGTCGGCTTGGTTTTCGTTCCAGATAGTTTTCTGAAACACCGGTTTTATTTTTCTTCATCATTTACTTTCTTTTTTTCCAGATGGAAAATTTCAATAAACTTAAGATAATCAGTGCAAATACAACTAAACTTCCGATATTTGCAGCCGGTGTAGAAAGGTTTAATTTAGAAGATAAGTTGATAGCACTGTCTAATCCGAATACGGCAAAGACAGCAAGAAGAATACCAACTAAACCTTCTCCGGCAATCATACCGGAACAATATAAAATACCGTCGCTGATGATGGCATCTTTTTCTTTTGGTTCTTTATTCATTTTATCAAAGATAAGACGAACAAGTCCACCTACCATGATACAAGCATTGAGCTGTACCGGAAGATACACACCGATTGCGAACGGAAGTACCGGAATTCCTACGATTTCTACTGCGATTGCGAGAAATACACCGATAAATACAAGAGTCCATGGAAGATTTCCGTCCATAACACCTTCAATAATCATTTTCATTAACATTGCCTGAGGAGCACCGAGCTGTTCTGTACCAAATCCCCATGCGGCATCTAACAGATATAAAACACCACCGATTGCAAAGGCAGCAGCGATAACACCAACCATCTCACCAATCTGCTGTTTCTTAGGAGTTGCACCAAGCAGATATCCTGTCTTTAAGTCCTGAGAAGCATCTCCGGCGATAGCAGCTACAATACAAATAATAGAACCGATAGCGATAGCACCCTGCATACCATGGGCACCCTGGTCACCTGTTATTTTTAAGATGATAGTAGCAATCAGAAGAGTTGCGATTGCCATACCGGAAACAGGGTTATTTGAGCTTCCTACAAGACCAACCATTCTTGAAGAAACAGTTGCAAAGAAGAAACCAAAGATAACAACGATAATCGCACCAACGAGCGTTACCGGAATTGCAGGTACTAACCATACAAGCAGAGTCAGAACAAGGATTGCAAGCAATAAGAATTTCATGCTTAAATCCTGTTCGGTACGTTTGTTACTTGTACCTTTTGCCCCGGACATGCTCTTAAGTGCATCACGGAATGTGCGGATAATCAGTGGAAGAGATTTTACTAAACTGATGATACCGCCTGCTGCCAGTGCGCCGGCACCGATATAGCGGATGTAGCTTCCCCAGATTGCACTTGCACCACCGGCTGCAAACATTTCTCCGATAGGAGCAGTTCCCGGATATAAAGTTAAATCACTGCCAAACAATACGATTGCCGGGATAAGCACCAGCCAGCTCACAATACCACCGGCAAACATGTAAGAAGAAATTCTTGGACCACAAATGTAACCAACACTCATAACAGCCGGGTAAATCTGTGTTCCGATCTCTCCGGCATATCCTTTGACGCGGAAAGATACTTCACTCGGAACTAATTTCAATCCGTCAATGATGAATTTGAAACCAGCGGCAATACCAAGACCTGCGAATACAGTGGAAGCATTCGCTCCGCCTTCTTCACCGGCTAAAAGAACCTCTGCACAAGCAGTGCCTTCCGGATAAGGAAGAACACCATGTTCTTTTACAATTAATGCGTTTCTAAGCGGAATCATGAACAGAACACCAAGCAGACCACCGATTAAGGCGATAATTGTGATTTCGATAATACTTGGTTTGTTCATTTTTCCTTCTGCTGCCCATAAGAATAAAGCAGGCAGGGTAAAAATAGCACCAGCGGCTAAGGACTCTCCCGCAGACCCAATGGTCTGTACGAGATTACTTTCCAAGATGGAATTTTTGCGCATGATAACGCGGATGACACCCATGGAAATTACGGCGGCTGGAATGGATGCAGATACTGTCATACCAACACGTAATCCGAGATAGGCATTTGCTGCACCGAATACGACTGCCAGAAGAATACCCATTACAATTGAAGTGATTGTAAATTCAGGTGTTACTTTGTCAGCCGGAATATACGGTTTGAACTCGTTTTTTTCGTTCATTTTTGTCTCCTTTGAAAATTTAAAGTCACAACAAACATCATTATATAGAAAATAGGATGGACTTGCAAGAAGAGAAATGAATTTTCAAAGATTTTCCTGAAATCAATAGTATAATATAGAAAGACTAAACCGGAAATCTAAAAGCAGAGGCGTTTGGAGTGGTAAAAGGCGAGAAGTATTCTGGTCGAGTCTGAACAATCGTCAGATAGTGTGTTAACTGAAAAAAAGTAATTTTGCAGTTAACAGAAATGTTAGAATAAATTAATGGTACTCGAAAAAAGAATATGATAAAATAGCAGAAAATCGAAAGACACAGGAGAAATTTATGAAGAAAAAACTGATTTTACTTGTTCTGGTTGTGGTAATTGCAGCAGGAGCAGGTCTGGTGCTTCCAAATAAGATAAGCAAAATAGGAAAAGAAAATACCATTACGTCCTCACAGCTTGAAAAGGCGATAGATATCAGTCAGTTATCCACGGCAGAATTTGTTTATAATGGCGTAGCTGAGAAAAAAAATGAAAACAGTCCGGAGGATGTGGATTGTTATATTGCTTATGATGCAAATGTAAAAGTTGGAATCAATATGGAGGATGTAAAATTCAAGATAGATGAAGAAAAGAAAACCGTGACACCGATTCTTCCTGAAATAGAAATTAATATTGCAACCCTGGATGAGAACTCAATTAGCTACATTCCAAAAAATCCGGATCTTTCTTTAAAAGAAGTCATTACACTTTGCAAAGAAGATGCAATCAACGAAGCAAATACTTCGGATAAATTATATGAAACCGCAGAGGAAAACCTTCAGTCTGTAATCCAGGCATTGTTAGCACCGATTTTGGAACATGAAGGCTATTCAATTCAGTGGTAGAGTACAAGAAGAAAATGGAGAAAATAAGATGAAACGAAAGAAAATAGTTTGTCTTTTGGTAATCAGTATGCTGTGTATTGGTGGTTGTGGAGACAAAAATCAGAAAAAGGAAGAGGAAGCGGATTTTTCCGCAATCAGTTCGGTCTGCGAGCTGGCAACCCTAAAATGTTATTATCATAATGTGGCAAAATCAGAGACCGAAGCCAGTGGATTATTTAAGTGGCTTGGGAAAGGTTATAAGAAAATCTGGACCGAATATAGCGGAATTGTGGAACTTGGAATTGACGTAAGCAAGGTGTCCGTTAAAAAACCAACTGCTGATGGAGTAGTAAAAGTGACGATTCCGGATGCGGAGATTTTAAGTGTAGATTTAGATGAAGATTCCATGAGCGAACCGCTTACTGATACAGGATTTATGACAGAGATTACCAAAGAAGAAGAGACAGAAGCACTTGCAGAGGCGCAAAATCACATGGAAGAAACTGCAAATGAGAATGGAAATCTTTTAAATCAGGCAAAAGAACGGGCAAAGAGTCTGATTGAAGGATATGTAAAAAATGTTGGAGAACAAATCGGAAAAGAATATACCGTGGAATGGGTTGAATTTTCAGAAAAATAAAGAATAAGGAACGTAAGAGAAATATGATAAAAGCAGTTATTTTTGACATGGATGGAACATTAATTGACACAGAGAAATATTACCGGATTTTCTGGCCAAAGGCACTGGCACATTTTGGATATGAGATGAGTGATGAACAGGCACTTAGTATGCGCTCACTTGGCTGTCCTTATGCACCGAAGCATTTAAAAGAAATGTTTCATGACCCGAATCTGGATTATGATGCAATTCGTGCATATCGAAAGAAAATTATGGAAGAAGAACTTCAAAAAAATGGAATCGAGTTAAAAAAAGGAGCAATTGAACTGCTTGAATTTTTAAAAACAAAAAAGATTAAGCGGGCGATTGCGACAGCAACGGATGAAGAACGTGCTACACGATATTTAAAGCAAATTGGACTGTATCCATATTTTGATAAAATAATTTGTGCGACAATGGTAAAATCCGGAAAGCCATCGCCTGATATTTACCAGTATGCGTGCAGGCAGCTTGAACTTATGCCACAAGAATGTATGGCAGTGGAAGATTCTCCAAATGGAGTAATGAGTGCATACCGTGCGGGCTGTAAGGTTGTACTTGTGCCGGATCAAAGTGAGCCGGAAGAAGAATTGAAAGATAAATTGTACGGGTGTGTGGAATCACTTGATAAAATAGAACAGTATTTTTTGTAAAGTAAGAAACCCGCAAAATCATTTACAAAAAAACGAATTGGAATCAGTGATATTTTATAAAAATCTAAAATACGATTGAAATTTATGTTGAAAAAATCTAAAATTATTTTATGCTAATCGAAAAATAAAAACGAGGAGAAAAAAGAGAATGAATAAAGAGGATTATAAAGAAACCAAATACAATCAGCCGCTGATTTTACAAAGAGCAGACCCGTATGTTTATAAAAGTAAAGAGGGAACTTATTACTTTACTGCATCTGTTCCGGCTTATGACAAAGTAGTTTTACGCTCAGCAGATACAGTAAAAGGACTGACAGAAGCAGAAGAAAGGACGCTTTGGGTAAAACATGAAGAAGGTCCTCAGAGTATTCATATCTGGGCTCCGGAAATTCATTATGTAGATGGTGGATGGTACATCTATTATGCAGCCGGAGATAAAGATGATATCTGGGAGATTCGCCCTTACGTACTTCATTGTAAAGGACAGGACCCAATGAAAGATGAATGGGAAGAACTTGGCATGATGCAGGCAGCAGATGAAGATGAATTCTCTTTCCATGCGTTTTCATTGGATGCAACTATATTTGAACATAAAGGGGAATATTACTACATTTGGGCTGAAAAAACAGGTGTTGGCAAGCAAATCTCAAACCTGTACATTGCAAAAATGGAAGCTCCGAACAAATTAGCTACCGTTCAGGTACTTTTAACAACTCCGGATTATGACTGGGAACGAATTGATTTCTGGGTAAATGAAGGACCGGCAATCTTAAAACATAATGGAAAAATTTATCTGACATTCTCTGCAAGTGCAACTGGAGAGTGTTACTGCATGGGTATGCTTTACATTGATGAGGATGCAGATTTATTAGACCCTGCATGCTGGAAAAAACTGCGTCGTCCGGTATTAAAGACAGACAGAGAAGCAGGAGTCTTTGGACCTGGTCATAACTCATTTGTAAAAGCAGAAGATGGAGTGACAGACCTGTGTATTTACCATGCAAGACCTTACGATGAAATTGTGGGAGATCCGTTGTACGATCCGAATCGCCATGCTATGGTAATGAAAGTACATTATGATGAGAACGATTTCCCGGTATTTAAATATCAGACTTTGGAAGAAGTATTTGCAGAATAAGTTCGAACAAAAAGAAATTCCTGGGCAAATTCAAGGTTTTTTTCAATAAGTATTATTGAAAAGAAAGCGAAGTAGATGATAAAATAGGTTTGTGTTTATAAATTTTACAGAATACAAATCGGAGCGTACGCTCTCAAGATAAAAAAGAAGGAAAGAGGAAAATGAAAAGTTTATTAATTCTTGGTGCAGGCGGTTTTGGAAGAATGATAAAAGAAACCGCACTGGCACTTGGTTATGAGGAAGTCTTATTTTTAGATGATACCGCAAAGGATGATGATGTGATTGGCAGATGCTGCGATTATCATCTGTATCATAGAGATTATTCAGTAGCGGTAGCAGCTTTTGGAAATAACAAGACGCGTTTATTTTGGACGCAAAAATTGCTTGAAGAGGAGTATGAAGTACCGGCAATCGTACATCCATCTGCAATTGTCAGTCCGAGTGTTCGCTTAGAGCCGGGCTGTTTTATTATGCAAAGAGCAGTGGTAAATATGAATACAACAATCAAAATGGCAGCACTTATTAACAGCGGTGCAGTGGTAGACCATGATTCGATTGTAGAGGAAGGTGCACATGTTGGTCTTGGCAGCGTAGTAAAAGCACATTGTGTGATTGAACCGGGCAGAAAAGTGGAAGCAGGAGAAGTGATTTTCTCTACCAGAAGAACCATCGAAGGCGCAGATAGCCGAAGTCTGGAAGATGCGATTTATGCGTTTGGATTTGGCGATTGCTGTAGCTATGTAAAGCCATTTGGAGAAGGTCATATTAATGAGACTTATGCAGTCTATTTGCCGGATGAAAATGGAAATGATGTGCCGCTCTTTGTATTGCAGCGAATTAACATTAACGTCTTTAAAAATCCGGATCAGGTAATGGAAAATATCTTTGGAGTGACGGAATATTTGCGTAATATTATTCGTCAGGACGGTGGAGATTTAGACAGAGAATCCTTATCTTATATTAAGACAAAGAGTGGCGATACTTATTTTGAGGATGAGAAGGGACAGCCATGGCGTTGTCTGCATTATGTGCCGAATTCCGTGTGCTATCAGCAGGTGGAACGTCCGGAGCAGTTTTATCAATCTGCGCTTAGTTTTGGACATTTCTTAAAGCAACTGGGAGATTACCCGGCAGACAGTCTTTATGAGACGATTCCGCAGTTTCATGACACTGCAAAGCGTTTTCGTGATTTTGAAGATGCGCAGCGAAAAGATGTGAAAAATCGCGCCAGATTATGCCATCCGGAAATTGAATTTGTGCTTTCTCGTAAATCCGATTGTAATGTTTTGATGGAGCAGTTAGAAAAGGGAGTCTTACCGCTTCGTGTGACACATAATGATACAAAATTGAATAACATTTTGTTTGATAAAGATACGGATCAGGGATTATGTATCATTGATTTGGATACGATTATGCCGGGGCTTGCGTGTAACGATTTTGGCGATTCCATTCGTTTTGGCGCCTCTACCGCAGAAGAAGATGAAAAAGATTTGGACAAAGTACACTTTGATATCAACCTTTATGAAATCTATGTGAAGGGATATCTGGAGATGGCAAAAGATGTGCTGACTCCGGCAGAAATTGAGAGCCTTCCATGGGGAGCCAGATTGATGACTTTAGAGTGTGGAATGCGTTTTCTTGCGGATTTCCTTCAGGGCGATGTATACTTTAAAACGTCATATCCGGAGCACAATCTGGTGCGCGCAAGAACACAGTTTCGCTTGGTAAAAGAGATGGAAGAGCAGTTTGAGAAGATGCATGAAATTCTGAAAAAGTATTGTTAATGAGAGTAAATTTGGTAAAAAAATGAAAAAATTATATGGTTTTATGCCAATTATTACCGGAATCTGTTTTGGTTCTGCCGGGATTTTTGTGCGCAAATTGAGCGGAAATATGAATAACACCACAATTGTGGCTTCGAGATTGATTGTTGCAGTACTGTTGCTTGGAATCTGGCTTGCGTATTCGCATCCGGAGTATTTTAAAATTCATTTAAAAGATTGCTGGATTTTTATTGGAGCAGGGCTTCTTGGGTCACTTGGTGTGAATGTATGTTATAATTTTGCTATCAATGAGTTGTCGCTTTCGCTTGCAGCGGTGCTGCTTGCACTTTCTCCGATTGTGGTCATGATTGTTGCATTTTTTCTCTTTCATGAAGCGATTACGCGAAGAAAAGTATTAAGTATTTTTTTGGCAATTTGTGGCTGCGTGTTGACAAGTGGGATTTTTGAAACAAATGAGAGTATGCATTGGAGTTGGATTGGAATTTTAGTCGGAAGTGTCGGCGCCATTTTTTATGCGATGTACAGCATCTTTTCTAAAGTTGGGATGAGACGTGGGTATCCGGCGCTTACGATTACTTTTTATAGTATCCTTTCAATTGCAGTAATCCTGCTTCCGTTTGCAAAATGGGGCGATGTGGCGCAATATATTGCACAAAATCCGATATCACATTCCGGGTTTATGTTGGTGCATTCTTTATGTGTTGCGGTGGCTCCATATGCATTTTACACAGTGGCACTGGACCATATGGATGCAGGTAAGGCATCCATTTTGTGCTCATGTGAACCGGTTGCGGCGATGGTATTTGGTATTTGCTTTTTTGGAGAAATCCCAACTGTGCTTTCTACTACAGGGTTAATTATCGTATTAGCAGCGCTTGCAATGTTGGTGCTTCCGGAGAAAAAAACACATAAAAAAAGGGACTGAATTTCAGTCCCTTTTCTTCCATTTTACAGGGCAATATGGTAGAATAGAATTGGTATCTGAACGGATAAAAAACGTATTTTTTGAAAGGATTTATGAGATGTTATGAAGGCACAGACGCAAAATATGACTTCGGGAAATGCCGCAAAATTAATCTTCTTTTTTGCGCTTCCGTTAATGCTTGGGAACATTTGCCAGCAGCTTTATACTATGGTAGATACTATGATTGTCGGTCAGGTTGTAGGTGTAGAGGCTTTGGCAGCGCTTGGCTCAGTTGATTTTTTTATGTGGATTGTGACAGGCATTTCAACAGGAATTACGCAGGGATTTTCGATCTTGATTTCGCAGCATTACGGTGCAGGCAATGAAGTCGCTTTAAGAAAAGTAATTGCGCATAGTTATCGTTTAACTGCGATTACTGCCGTTTTGGTTTTTGCTTTGAGCCAGCTATTGGCTTCAGCGGCATTGACCGGACTGCATACCCCGCAAAACATCATTGGAATGGCACTGTTTTATCTGCGAATTATCTTTTGTGGAATTCCATTTACGACGGCATATAATATGTTTGCCTGTGAGCTGCGGGCAATTGGAAACAGTAAAGCACCATTGACGGCAATGCTGATTGCATCGATTATCAACATTGTACTGGATTTATTGTTTGTTGCTGTGTTTGGCTGGGGAATTGCCGGAGCAGCAATCGCAACAATTATTGCACAGTTGTTTTCTGCAATCTATTGTTTTGCAATTTTAAAACAAATTAAGCTGGTACAGTTAGCAAAATCGGATTTTGAGCATGAGGCAAAACTAGATTTAAATTTACTGAAACTGGGAATTCCGGTAGTTTTTCAAAATATCATTATCGGAGTGGGAGGCTTGGTTGTTCAGTATGTAATAAACGGCTATGGTTTCTTATTTGTTGCCGGATTTACTGCGACTAATAAGTTGTATGGCTTGCTTGAGATGGCAGCGATTTCCTATGGTTATGCAATCGTAACTTATGTCGGACAAAACTTAGGAGCAAAGCAATTTGATCGAATTAAAAGTGGAGTTCGGGTCAGTCTTTTGATTTCGCTTGCGACTTCAATCGTGATTTCCGTTGCAATGTTTTTATTTGGAAAACCAATCTTATCCTTATTCCTCTCCGGAGAGCAACACCAGATCGAAGCGGTACTTGAGATTGCATTTCATTATCTCTCTATTATGGCGGCGATGCTGTGGGTGTTATATTTTTTATACGTGTATCGTTCGGCACTTCAGGGACTTGGAGATACTTTGCTTCCAATGTTAAGTGGATTTGCGGAGTTCTTGATGCGAATTGGAGCGGCTTTAATTCTTCCGATTTTTATCGGTCAAAATGGAATCTTTTTTGCCGAGATTGCTGCCTGGAGTGGAGCGGCTTTGTTACTTTGCATTAGTTATTATACTCGAATTCGTGCGATAACAAAAAAGTATAATGAAAATAAAAGATAAAACAGCAAAAATATTGAATTATTTTCGGAAAACAGTTGGAAAAATTCAGAAAATATAGTACAATACAAGTAACAAAATAATAGGTACTCTCGGAGTTTGTCTGCGCTTATCGAGAGTATCTTCATCCGAGAGGAGGAATATTTTATGAAGAGAAAAAGATTAGGGGGATTAGCAGTCGCTTTAGCACTTGGATTGGGGGTCACTTCGGTTGTACCTGCACCGGTGGCAGCCGCCGCTGTGGAGGCTGGCTGGTCTGATGAAATGTCGACCGGTGAAGTGTTGCAAGGCGATGAGTGGACACAGGAAATTGTAACCAATTTTTACAGTGGAGAAATTGAAAAAGTAATCTATCGTAACTATGATAATGCACACACGAAGAATAAGCTTAAAGACAAATGGGTTTATACAGCAAATGACGGGCGCTGGAGATGTTACAATAGTGATGCTCCGAATGCAGTGCCGGATACGTTAGACACCGGAACATACATGGTAGGACTCAGATATGAATATGAATTCGGAGAGATTCCTTTAAGATATCGTCTGATTGCGGATTACTCTGATCGATCGGCAGGAATTCCGGATGGAGGATACTATCTTATATGGTCGGATGGAATGACAGGAGAAGACAGTTATCATTATTATATGACAGAGGGAGACTATGATAATGATGAAGGGTTCCCGATTGAAGGGCTTGAAGTGCCATCGGAATATATGTCCTATAAAATGCTTGAAATTGAAATAGATGGAATCAACCATACTTACATCTTAGATGATTCTGGAATTCCGATTACAAATTACTGGTATTGGGATATTTATGATCAAGCTCATTATTTTGATGAATATGGAGATATGGCTCGGTACTGGAATTATATCTATGATTCCTACTACTGGTTTGGTAATGACGGTGTGATGAAAACTTACTGGCAGAAAGTTTATGGTAAATATTACTGGTTGGCAAGTGATGGAGCGATGAGAACCTGTTGGCAGAAAGTATATGGTAAGTATTACTGGTTAGGACACTCCAATGATGGAGCGATGAAGACCGGATGGCAAAAGATCTATGGCAAATATTATTGGCTCGGACATGCAAATGATGGAGCGATGAAGACCGGTTGGCAGAAAGTCTATAACAAATGGTACTATCTTGGCGGAGCAAATGATGGAGCAATGAAGACCGGCTGGCAGACCATTGGAGGAAAGAAATATTATCTTGGCGGAGCAAATGACGGAGCAATGAAGACTGGCTGGCAGACCATTGGAGGAAAGAAATATTACTTTGGCGGAGCAAATGACGGAGCAATGAGAACCGGCTGGCAGACGATTGGAGGAAAGAAATATAACTTTGGTTCCGATGGTGCATTAAGATAGTAAATTAGAACATAAAAAACAAAAAGAGATTTGCCATGGCAGGGATGCCATGGTTGTGAACTTCCGAAAAAATCTCCCCTAAACAAATTTTAGGGCTGATGAGGAATAAAAAGATATTAAAAATCCGGCATTTGCAGGCGATTTTGCCTGCAAACGACCGGATTTTTGTTGGATCTGGTCTGTTAATTCAGCCATTTTGTATTTTGGGTAAAGTAAGAAACTGCTTTTTTCGCATTTTCCGGATTATTTCCTTTTTCGGTCAGGCAGATAACATATTCTCCAACATCAATTCCCATTGGTGCAGGGTCAGATTCGGAAAGAACTGTGCCATCGGTATCCGTGTCAATAACGGACGCTTCTTTTAACTGTGAAGAATAATCAGAAAGCTCTTTTTCGGAGAGCAGGGTGCTTAAATCAGCAAACATCCCCTGGCTTGCGGATTCTTCAAAAAAATCTTCCGAACAGAGAATCACATCAACACTTCCGGCAGAAAGGTGAGCAAGGTAAGACATGTTATTCTGATATTCATCGAGATTGTAATAAGTGACATTTACCACTGCGTCGTCATCCAGTTCCAAGCTGGTTTTCAGTGTGTCAGCAAGTGTATCGGTATCGGAAAGATAAATTTCGTTCATTAATGCTACGGAAAGGACAGGAGTATGTTGTTTTCCGTTAATACTTGTGCGTATAACAAGAATAGTGCAGATAATCAGGGCAAGCACAACAAGGCATTTCGCAAGGTAATAGTCACAAAAGTAAGAGATGCGTTTTTTGTGCGGTAGTTTTTTGATTTCTTCTTTTGTGACAGATTTCGTGCCGTGCTGGTAAATATCTGCATTATCATCCAATGCGGTTTTTTTAAATTTTGTATTCATTAAGAAAAGCTCCTCTTAAAAGTGTTCCCCGGAAATTTCTAAATCGTGTTCGAATTCATCCGGCACATATTTACGGAAGATAAAAACAAATAAATTCGAATTTAAATATCCAAGCAGTCCGACTCCACAGCAAAGTGCCAGTCCAATAAATGGCACAGAAGAAAAGAAAAGCAGAACAAAGGAGGCATCAATCACAACTAAAAGCAGAGTCAGTGGAAAATGGCGGATTGCCATAAAAAATGCGTTTTTTAAATTATCGTAAATCGTGTTCTTAAATTTTGCCTGTACCGGAAAAATGTAGAGACAGATTAAGAGATACGGAATAAAAAAACAGGAACAGGCAATCAGCATCAGATGACCAAGTGTATTTCCAAGCGCCATAGCAATTCTGAAATCTGCAAAAAACAAAAATCCGATAACAAGCAGACAAAGCCAGATAAGAGTGGACTGTTTAAAATTCATCTTAAAAGAAGCGAAGAAATTTTTCAGAGGATAGCCCTCTTTGGTTCGGATTCGTTTCATACAGCTGTAATAGAGCGCTGTGGTAGATGCTCCAATTGTGAAAATTGGAAGACTGCATAAAATCCATAAAAGGTGCAGGGTAATAATATCACCTACAAGATAAAAAAATCGGGACAGTAGGCTGTCGTGTGTAAAAAGATTCATAAAAAATTTGTCTCCGTTCTGCCATTTTTGGCGGTGAAATCGATTCAGACCGAACATTCATAAATATTCTCGGCTGAGATAAAGTTTTGGTTTTCATATAATATTATAGAATAATCTAAGATAAAATTCAAATAAAAACCCACAAAATCATTCACAAAAAAGCCGAATTGGAATCAGTAATATTTTACAAAAGTCTAAAATACTATTGAAATTTATATTTAAATAATATAAAATTAATTTACATTAATCTAAAAACAAAAGGAGAAAAAAGAGAATGAATAAAAACGATTATAAAGAAACCAAATACAATCAACCGTTGATTTTACAGAGAGCAGACCCTTATGTTTATAAAAGTAAAGATGGGACTTATTACTTTACCGCATCTGTTCCGGTTTATGACAAAGTGGTTTTACGTTCAGCCGATACAGTAAAGGGACTGGCCGAAGCAGAAGAGAGAACACTTTGGGTAAAACACGAAGAAGGTCCACAGAGTATCCATATCTGGGCTCCGGAAATCCATTATGTAGATGGCGGATGGTACATTTATTATGCAGCAGGAGACAAAGATGATATCTGGGAGATTCGCCCTTACGTACTTCATTGTAAAGGACAGGACCCAATGAAAGATGAATGGGAAGAACTTGGCATGATGCAGGCAGCAGATGAAGATGAATTCTCTTTCCATGCGTTTTCATTGGATGCAACTATATTTGAACATAAAGGGGAATATTACTACATTTGGGCTGAAAAAACAGGTGTTGGCAAGCAAATCTCAAACCTGTACATTGCAAAAATGGAAGCTCCGAACAAATTAGCTACCGTTCAGGTACTTTTAACAACTCCGGATTATGACTGGGAACGAATTGATTTCTGGGTAAATGAAGGACCGGCAATCTTAAAACATAATGGAAAAATTTATCTGACATTCTCTGCAAGTGCAACTGGAGAGTGTTACTGCATGGGTATGCTTTACATTGATGAGGATGCAGATTTATTAGACCCTGCATGCTGGAAAAAACTGCGTCGTCCGGTATTAAAGACAGACAGAGAAGCAGGCGTCTTTGGACCTGGTCATAACTCATTTGTAAAAGCAGAAGATGGAGAGACAGACCTCTGCGTTTACCATGCAAGACCTTATGATGAAATCGTGGGAGATCCTCTTTATGACCCGAACCGCCACGCTATGGTAATGAAAGTACGTTATGATGAAAATGATTTCCCGGTATTTGAATATCAGACACTGGAAGAAGTATTTGAATAAGATTGGCATTTTAGATTATTCTAAATATTAATGAAAATATATACAAAAACACAAAGCGTAAATTGTATAAAACGGCGAAAACAACTTGAATATTTAGAAAAATATAAAAAACTATTGCTAAATCTAAAATGAAGTGCTAGTATGTCATTACAAACGAAGTTACGATATAGTCTATCGAGAGAGAAAGAGGAGGAGCCCTAAATGAAGTTAAAAAAATTAGTTTCAGCAGGACTGGTAGCAATAATGGCTACATCACTTTTAGCCGGATGTGGCGGAAGTAAAGATTCATCAGAAACAGCAGATGGAAAGAAAAACCTTTCAATTTTCATTTTTGCAAATGACCATGAATCAACAGTATACAAAAGCATGATTGACCAGTATAAAAAAGACCATGCAGATACAATTGGAAATATTGATGTACAGATTACAACTCAGGATGAATATTCCAAAACATTAACAGGTATGATGACAGCAGGCGACTTGCCGGATATCTTTTATGTTGGACCGGAATCCGTAGAACAGTTCGTTGAAAATGGCTATATTGAGGACTTACAGCCGATTTTAGATGAAAAAGGAATCAGCACAGACGGAATGTTAGCACAGGAAGCATTGGACAGCTACCGTTATGACGGAGACAAGACAGGAAGCGGAGATTTATACGCACTTCCAAAAGATGCATCTGTATTTGCTTATGCATACAACAAAGACTTATTCGATGAAGCAGGACTGGATTACCCGGATCCGGAAAATCCATATACTTATGATGAATTCGTTGAAGTCTGCAAGAAACTTACAAAAGATACAGACGGTGATGGAGAAATCGACCAGTGGGGATGCGGATTTGCAAATGCATTCATGCTTCAGCCATTCGTATGGTCAAACGGGGCAAGCTATTTAAGTGATGACCACAAAACAGTAACAATTGATACTCCAGAATTTAAAGAAGCACTTCAGAAATATGTTGACCTTACAGTAGACCTTGGACTGACTCCTACAGTAGAACAGGATGCTTCTCTTGGTGTATATCAGAGATGGCTTGCTGGACAGGAAGCATTCTATGCATGCGGTACTTGGGACGTAGCTGCATTTATGGATGATGAAACATTCCCATTCAACTGGGATTTATGTGCATATCCGACGCTGTCAACAGGAAAATCCATGACATGGCTTGGAACAGTTGGTTTCTGTGTATCTGCAAAGAGCAAAAACAAAGAAGAAGCAACCGAACTTGTTTCTTATCTGTGTACAGACGATGCAGGACAGAAAAAACTCAGTGGTATTGACGGTGGACAGTCCATCCAGTTACCAAATATGAAGTCACTTGCTGAGGGTGAATTTATGACAGCAATCGAAGATGGAACACTTGCATTCCCATCAAACGTAAACGTATTCTTTAACTATTTACAGGGAACAGACAAATACGAAGGAAGATTCCAGGAGACAACTTATACTCCAAACGCTGAATGGCATGACCTTTTCCTTGAAGGACTTGATAATGTTAAGAACGGCTCTATGACAGTAGATGAATACATCGAGCAGGTACAGCCTCAGATGCAGGCATCTCTGGATGAAGCTTGGGAAAGTGTAGAATAATAGTAAATTCAAGCAGGACCGGTTTTTCGTTCAAGCAGACAAAACCGGCTTTGCTTCCTTAAAGATTAAGGAGCGTAAGAGATGAGCAAAACAAAGACAAAGCAAAAAATGAACCGTGCGGCATATAAGGAACACTGCTGGGGACTGGCATTTGTAGCACCGCCGTTTATCGGGTTCTGTATTTTCATGGCATTTCCAATTGTATTTGCATTAATTGCCAGTATGACAAAATGGAATGGTATGAACAGCATGTTAGATAATTTTGTAGGATTTCAGAACTATGCAAAATTATTAACCGATGCAAAATTTTGGAAAGTATTAGGCAATACCATTATTTACATGCTTGGTATTCCGATTGGAATGGCGTTAGCTATGGTAATTGCAGTTGGAATGAACCGTAAGATGAGAGGAATTAAAATTCTTCGTACTTTATATTATGTACCTGTAGTATCTTCTCTGGTTGCAGTTGCAATTCTGTGGATGTGGGTATTTAACTATGATTACGGTCTTTTAAACAGCATTATCAAAGCAGTATCCGGTGTACACGGACCAAACTGGCTGGGTGACCAGTTCTGGGTAAAAGTTTCCATGATTATCTTCATGGTATGGAAAGGACTGGGTGGTTCTATTGTCCTTTATTTATCTGGTCTGCAGAGTATTCCAAGAGACTATTATGAAGCTGCAAAAATCGATGGAGCGAGTGGATGGAGATTATTCCGTCACATTACATTTCCACTGGTATCACCGGTTACGTTTTATTTATTGATTACTGGTTTGATTGGTGGTTTTCAGGTATTCGTAGAAGTGCTCGTTATGGTTCCAAACGGTGGATTAAACTACAGTGCAGCAACCGTTGTATTCTATATGTATGATAAATCGTTTGGAAATAACCAGATGGGATATGGTTCTGCAATGGCATTTATCCTTGCTATCTTAATCTTTATTGTAACAGCAATTAACTTTAAAGGTCAGGATAAGTGGGTTAAGACAATTGAGTAAGGAGGTGGGAATATGGCAAAATTAGATGAACAGAGTTCAGAAGTAAAAACAAAAAAAGCGAAAACGATAGACGGCATTATATTTGTACTGCTTTTAATTGGTGCGGTTGCAATGGTATTCCCGCTCTTATACATGGTTTTAAGTTCCTTTATGACAAAGAACCAGATTCTTTCTGCAAACTTCAGCATTATTCCGGACCCATGGAAGTTCGGAAAATACTCTGAAGTGTTACAGAAACCGGAATTTTTAAGAGGTTTAAGAAATACCTTAACCGTTGCAATTCCAGTACTGGTAGTTGGAGCATTTACCTCCTCCCTTGCAGCATTTTCCTTTAGTAAATTAAAATTTAAAGGAAAAAATGGTATTTTCTTAGGACTGCTTGCAACCATGATGATTCCATTTGCAGTTGTTATGATTCCGCAGTATGTAATGTTTACAAAAATGGGATGGACAAACAGTCTGCTTCCACTTATCATTCCGGGATTATTCGGAAATGTAAGTATTATCTTCTTCTTAAGACAGAATCTGACCAGTATTCCGGATTCTATCGTAGAAGCTGCAAAGCTGGACGGATGCAGTTACTTCCGTATGTACTGGAGTATCTTCCTTCCATTGATGAAAGGTGCGTTAATGACACAGATTATCCTGTGGTTTATGGGAATCTGGAATGACTATCTTGCCCCAACTATCTTCATTCAGAATGAAGAATGGTTCACCTTACAGGTTGTTATTCGTTCTTTTAATGCATACTACGCAGTAAACAGTGATTATCCGCTGATTATGGCTGCATCTGTACTTTCGATTCTACCAACGCTGTTGCTGTTCTTCTTCTTCCAGCGTTACATTATTGAGTCGATGGCTGTATCAGGTGTAAAAGGCTAAAATGCATTTTTAAGAAGGGTAAATTTAAGAAAACGATTTAAGAAAAAGAGATAGGGTTGTCTTCAGCTTGTTCTGAAAACAGCCCTATTTTAAAAAAGAGGAGAAATTTTGAAAACAGGAATATTAACATTAAATGAAGGCAGTGTTTTTAAAAATGCATCCAGATGGTCGCATGACCCGTCTATGATGTGGGACTCGGTCACAAAGAAATATTATTCTTATGGAACGGATATCTATATGCCGGAAGACGGCTTAAATGATAAAATTGGGATTCCGGTCAGAAGTTCCGAAGATTTGGTTCATTTCCAATATGAAGGAACAGTACTTTCCAAAGAAGCAATTGAAGAAGGAAGAGAGAATGGAGAGTATCCGCCAACTGTGAATTTCTGGGCACCTTATGTGGAATATACGCATGGAGAATACCGCATGTATTATTCGGCGACAAAAGCATTTGGAAGTTCAGAGTCCAGAATCTGGCTTGCAGTTTCCAAACATCCACTTGGACCGTTTGAAAACAGAGGGATTGTAGCGGATACTTGGGGAACAGATGATACCCTGCCAAATGCGATTGATGCGCATATTATCTGGGATAAAGAAAAATGTTATCTGGTTTACGGTTCTTTCTTTGGTGGAATTTATATCAAAGAATTAGATGCAAAAACAGGACTTCCACTTTCTGGTAATGCCAAAGAACTTGGAATCTGCATTTCGAGAAAAGCGAAGCATCCATTGATTGACGGACCGGAGGGGGCTTCCGTTATCTATGTGCCAAATACTGGTTATTTTTATCTGTTTCAGTCTTATGGCTGGCTTGGGGATACTTATGATATTCGAGTGGGAAGAAGTAAGAGTGTAACCGGTCCTTATCTGGACTGGCATGGAAAATCTCTTGTAGAAGAGGGGATGGGATTAAAGCTTGCCGGAAGTTATGAATTTTTGGCAAAGAATCCGAGAGCAGGAGAAGAAAAAACAGACTGGGAATGGGGTGGATTTCGTGGACCAGGGCACGGAGTTCCATTTTATGATGAACAGTCCGGAAAATATTATTTTGTGCACCATGTAAGGGATGGCGCAGAAATAAACAGGGTGTATGACGAAAAAGAAGATAGAAACAGTTATCAGGTTCACTACATGATGATTCGGCCAATGTTTTTTGTAAATGACTGGCCGGCATTTGGAGCAGAACCATATCAGGGAGAGAACTTTGAGCCGGTATCGAAAACGGATATGGAAAAGCTGGAAGGGAACTGGGAGCTGATTGTATTTGATGAATTTGATAACAGCATGAAACGTTCCGAGATTTGCACGCTTGAAAAAGACAGTGTTTATTTTCAAAATGGAATTATTTATCAGTGTCAGGATATCGAAAATCAAAAAGAAGTGTATATCGTGACCGGAATTGATAACTTAGGTCTTGCGTATTGGGGAAAAACCGTGGTATAGTATATTTTAAACCAATCTAAAGTTGTTTTGAAGATATGAGGTATTTATTTCTGAGAAAGTAGGACTTATAGTATGTTGCATGTGAAAAATTTGGACGAGGGCTTAGAGATTTTTAAGGCACTTGGTTCAGAACTGAGAATTAATATTATCAAACTTCTTCAGGAAAACCATGAGATGAACATGAATGAACTTGCAACAAGTCTTGGAATTACAAATGGTGCACTGACCAGTCACATTAAAAAGCTGGAAGAGAGTGGAATCATTCAGGTTATGACAGAGAGAGGAAGTCATGGAAACCAGAAAGTCTGTAAAGTTGCAGTTGATAAAATTGTGGTTGATGTGGAATCTGAAGAAAATGAGGAAGACCAGAATATTTATAATACAGAGGTAAAAGTAGGACATTATTCGGATTACGATGTCTATCCGACCTGTGGACTTGCCACAAGTCAGGCGATTGTTGGTGAGGTAGATGACCCGCGTTATTTCTCTCATCCGGACAGAATCAATGCTGGAATTTTGTGGTTTACAAAAGGGTATATTGAATACATGATTCCGAATTTACTGCCAAGCGCAACAAAGATAGACCAGATTACGGTTTCGCTTGAAATTAGTTCGGAAGCCCCTGGAATTAATAATGACTGGCCGTCAGATATTTCCATTTTGTTAAATGATGTCAAAATCGGTACGTGGACAAGCCCTGGAGACTATGGTGATGTGCAGGGAATCTTTACACCGGACTGGTGGTTTCCAAACTGGAATCAGTATGGTCTGTTAAAGATGATTGTCATCAATAAAAAAGGAACGTTTGTGGATGGACTGAAAATATCAAACGTTACCATCAATGAATTTAATTTGGATTATAAGAGCACCGTAAGATTTAAATTTGAAATCGAAGAAGATGCAAAAAATGTCGGTGGAATTACCATTTTCGGAAGTGAATTTGGTAACTATAATCAGGACATTAAAGTACGGATTGCGTATAGTCCAATGGAAATAGCAAAAAAATAAAAATTAATAATAATATAAAAAATAAGAAAAGGCTCAAATTGACAAATTCTGTCGGTTTGTGCCTTTTTTATTTTCATTAAGGATTAAGGAAAGGGATTTTTATGAAGCGAAAAAAGTTAGCGGTATTATTTGCAGTGATGTCAGCTTCAGCACTGCTTATCACAGGCTGTGGGGCACAAAAAGAAAAATTAAAAGCGGACACTCCGGTAGAAAAAGAATTTTCCGAAGTATCGGTGCATGACCCATCGATTATAGAAGGAGATGACGGAAGTTATTATATTTTCGGTTCACATCTTGCAGTTGCAAAAACCGATGATTTAATGAACTGGACTTATGTAAATGAAGGGGTAAAAAATAAGAATACCGTCATTCCGGATGTATTAAAACAGATGAAAGAAGCGTTTGAGTGGTCACAGAGCAATACATTCTGGGCACCGGACGTAGTCAAATTAAATGACGGAACATATAAATTATACTACTGTAACTGTAAAGGGGATTCGCCACTGTCCTGTCTTGGTACTGCAGTTTCCGATTCGGTAGAAGGACCGTATACCAATGAGGGGTTGATGTTAAAATCAGGAATGAGTGCCAGTGAAAAAGATGAAGATGGAAATCTGTATCAGGCAACAACCGACCCGAATGTGGTAGACCCTGTTGTATTTTATGATAACGAGGGAAAACTTTGGATGATTTACGGTTCTTATTCCGGCGGAATCTTTGTAAAAGAAATGGATGCAGAAACCGGTATGCCGTTAGAAAGCGGATATGGGGAAAAACTGCTTGGAGGAAATCATTTAAGAATCGAAGCACCTTATGTTATCTATAACGAAGAAACCGGATATTACTATATGTTCCTGTCATTTGGCGGTCTAGATTCAGACGGTGGTTATAATATTCGTGTGTGCCGTTCCGAAAATCCAAGCGGACCTTATGTGGATTCTATGGGACAGGATATGAAAGACTGTAAAGGACCGGCAGGAAGCGCCTTTAGTGATGCAACCGCAGAATTATACGGAACGAAATTAATGGGTGGATATAAATTTACCTGGAAAGAGGGCGAAGAAGGAGAAGACCGCAAGGGTTACCTTTCACCAGGACATAACTCCTGTCTGTATCAGGAAGAAACTGGAAAATATTTTATTATTTATCATACCCGTTTTGAAAACAGTGGAGAAACCCACGAAGTCCGTGTACATCAGATGTTCTTTAATGAAGAGGGCTGGCCAGTGATTGCACCATACCGTTATACCGAAGAGAACGCAGAAAAATTAGAAAGTAAACAACTTGTTGGAACGTATAAATACATCAATCATGGACGTGATATTTCTCCGGATATGAAAGAATCCGAAGAATTGATTTTAAATAAAAATAATACCTTAAGTGGTGCACTGGAGGGAACATGGGAATTAAGCGGAGATTATAATATTACCTTAAAGACCGACGAGGCAGAGTATAAAGGGATTGCATTAAAACAATGGGATGAGGACGGAAAGAAATACGTTATGACCTTTACCGCACTGGACAGTAAAAGTGGAACTGCTATCTGGGGCAGTGGTTTAAATGCAATAGAATAAATGCAATAGAAGAATAAGAAATTGATTTTTTAAATGCGGTATTTGAGCTGGAAATTAAGTTTATCATTAGGAACAGGCTGACGCTGTAATTGCAGGAATTCCTATGGGACGTCCTGGAGAAACACAAGAAGTTGCAAATGCAATCGTATTCCTTGCTTCTAAAGAAGCTTCTTATATTACTGGAGAAGAAATCAATATTAACGGTGGTTCTCATATGGATTAATGCCATGAATCCAAACTCTCATTCGTTCCCAAAAACCGGTCAGTCAGAAAATCCGATTAATCTGACTGGTCGGTTTTATTATCCTATTATCCGATTAAAGTCTGATGTGAATATCAAAAATTTTGGTGTACATCACGAATAAATTAGTTGTTTTATCGAATCGTACCAAGTATAATGGAATGAACAACATCCAATGTTACACAAAAACGAGGAAAGGAGTATGAGCGATGCCTGAATACTTAAAAAAAATTAACCGGTCATCAGTTGTACAGCGTGTAATTGACCGTCTTACACAGGCGATGCTGAGTGGGGAATTAAAACCGGGAGATAAGATTCCTACAGAAATGGAGCTGTCAGAGCAGCTAGGAGTGGCACGCAATTCCATACGTGAAGCAATAAAGATTCTGGTTTATATTGGGGTATTAGAAATTAAAAGAGCAGAAGGAACTTTTGTATGTAATGGCTTCTCAGAAAGTCTGATTGACCCAATGATTTATGGAATTATCTTGAATCAGCAAAATGAACAGGAACTGCATGAATTAAGAGCAATGGTAGAGACAGGTGTGATGCGTCTTGCCGTTGAAAAATGCAGTGAAGAAGAGATTGCACAGCTGAAAGAAAGAATGATTCATTTAAAAGAAACAATTATGGTAGAACATCCAGATGTAGATGCTGTATTTGAGGCAGATAACGAGTTTCATGATGCAATCACAGATATGGGACATAACTCTATGATTTCTAAAATAAATGCAATTATGCGCGTTCTCACATATTCTACGAGATATGAATCAGTAAAGGGAATGTTAGAGTCCGGAAGGAAAGAAGAATTGTATGAAGCACATGAACGAGTGTATCAAATGATTGAAAACCGCCAGAAAGAGGGTCTGCATCAGTCTGTAGAAGCAACTTATTTTTTAAGGGCTTTTGGGGAAATCTTAAAAGTGTGAGAAAAAATAGAAAACCAATAATCATTGTATATTTTGTCGAAAAAAGAGCACAAAAATAGGTGCAAAGTCCTCCGGATTTATTGCGGTTTTACCAAAAATATGGTATAGTATAGTTACGTTTTATACATACATAAAAAATAGAATAGTAGGAGTGGTTAAAAATGTATCAAGAAGAATATGAACGCTGGCTGGCAGCAGACCTTGAAGATGCGGATTTGAATCCGGAATTATCAAAAATTAAAGGAATCGATGAAGAAATCAAAGACCGTTTTGCTGTAGCATTAAAATTTGGAACTGCAGGACTTCGTGGTGTACTTGGAGCAGGAACAAACCGCATGAACATTTATGTGGTACGTCAGGCAACACAGGGTCTTGCAAACTGGGTAAAAACACAGGGCGGAAATCAGACTGTGGCAATCAGTTATGACAGTCGTTTAAAGAGTGACATATTTGCAAAAAATGCAGCAGGTGTACTGGCTGCAAATGGAATTAAAGTCAGAATTTATGACGCTTTAATGCCGGTACCGGCACTTTCCTTTGCAACACGTTACTATGAATGTAACGCAGGTATTATGGTAACCGCTTCTCACAACCCGGCAAAATATAACGGATATAAAGCTTATGGTCCGGACGGATGCCAGATGACAGATGACGCAGCTGCAATTGTATATGAAGAGATTCAGAAAACAGATGTATTAACAGGTGCCAAATATATGTCCTTTGCAGAAGGTGTGGAAGAAGGACTGATTCGTTTTGTAGGAGATGACTGCAAGAAAGCACTTTACGAAGCAATCGAATCTCGTCAGGTTCGTCCGGGTCTTTGCAAAACAGCAGGTCTTAAACTGGTTTACAGCCCATTAAACGGTTCTGGTCTTGTACCGGTTACTCAGGTATTAAAAGATATCGGAATTACAGATATCACAATCGTTCCGGAACAGGAATATCCAAATGGATACTTCACAACCTGCAGTTATCCGAATCCGGAAATTTTTGCAGCTCTGGAATTAGGATTAAATCTGGCAAAAGAAACAGGTGCAGACTTAATGCTTGCAACTGACCCGGATGCAGACCGTGTTGGTATTGCAATGAAATGCCCGGATGGCTCCTATGAACTGGTAACAGGAAATGAAGTTGGTGTACTGCTTTTAGACTATATCTGCGCAGGTCGTATCGAAAAAGGCACAATGCCGAAGAATCCGGTAGCAGTAAAATCTATCGTTTCCACACCACTTGCTGATGCAGTAGCAGAGCATTACGGAGTAGAACTCAGAAGCGTACTGACAGGATTTAAATGGATTGGTGACCAGATTGCACAGCTTGAAGAAGCTGGTGAAGTAGACCGCTTTATCTTTGGGTTTGAAGAGAGCTATGGATATCTTGCAGGACCGTATGTACGTGATAAAGATGCTGTAATCGGTTCTATGCTGATTTGTGAAATGGCTGCATACTACAGAAGTATCGGAAGTTCCTTAAAACAGAGAATGGAAGAAATCTACGCACAGTATGGTCGTTACTTAAATAAAGTAGACAGTTTTGAATTCCCGGGCTTGAGTGGAATGGACAAGATGTCTGCATTAATGCAGGGACTTCGTGACAAACCACTGACAGAAATTGCCGGACATCAGATTGTCAAAGTAACAGACTATACAAAACCGGAAGAAACAGGACTTCCATCTGCAAATGTTTTAATTTACAAACTGGATAACGGTGAAACTGTTGTTGTTCGTCCATCCGGAACAGAACCGAAGATTAAGATTTATTACACAACACTTGGAAAGAATCTGGAAGAAGCAGAGGCTGAGAAGGAGAAATTAGCTAAAGCGTTAGAACCAATTATGAAATAATATGAAGAAATCATACTGCGTCATATCTTGAGTATTGTTGATGTGCCAAAAACTTAATAGATAAAAAATAAAACAGAGGTGTATTGCTTAAAAACGATACACCTCTGTTTTTTATTCCGTGAAATATTCCGGATATTGTTTTATAATTTCCGTTTTTTCTGTCTGATATCGGGTCAAATGTCGGGTCATAAAAATTTCTGCCATTTCAGCATCTTTTCGTTTTAATGCATATAAAATATCTTCGTGATCCGGAATCGTTGATTTCGCATATCCGGATTTTGCTGCAAGTGCACGAAGCCGGTCAAAGTGAACCATCTGTTCTTCTACAAAATGATAGGACCACATTTTGCCTGCACATTCAAAAATAAGACGATGAAATTCATTGTCGATTTCAAGAAAACGGTCTCCGTCTTTGGTAGTCTGGCAGGCTTTCTGCTGTTCAATGTTTTGTTTCAGTGCAAGCAGGTAGTCATCTGTAATAGACTCACAGGCAAGTTTGATAACTGCTGTTTCCATAACAAGACGTACAAAACGGGATTCTTCGACAATTGCATAATTAATTTTAGAAATATAACTTCCTCTTTGTGGAAGAATTTCGACAAGTCCAATACGGTTTAATTCGATTAAAGCTTCACGAATCGGGGTTCTTGAAAGGGAAAGGGCAGAAGAAAGTTCATTTTCACTGACTGCACTTCCGGGCTGAAGTTCAACGTGGATAATGTTATATAAGAGAACCCGCATGGCATAGGACCTTGCTGTTTCAGAAGAATTTCTGTCAAGTATTATCATATAAAATACCCTCTCTTTGCTAATAGTAGAAATGATAACCTAATTTCTAATTATACGCTATGAAACTGTTTTTTACCAGATGAAAATTAGAGTTTGTTATCCTTTTAACAACTTACATACTAGTATACTGAAAATCAAGACTTAAAGTCAATGGCTTAAACTGAAAATAAAAAAACTTGTACAAAATACACAAAAAAATAAAAAAATATATAGTGAAAATGTGAATTGAAAAAATTTTGAGTTTGTACTACCATACTAGTATACGAGAAAGAGATACACATAAACTGAAAACATAAAATAAAAAATCAAAATGATAAGGAGAATGATTATTATGGAAATGACAATGCGTTGGTATGGAAAAGAGTATGATACAGTTACATTACAGCAGATTCGTCAGAGCTGTTATGTAAAAGGAATTATTTCCACACTGTATAACAAAATGCCGGGAGAGGTATGGGAATTGGATGAAATCCTTGCACTGAAAAAAGATGTTGAAGATGCAGGACTTTTCCTCGCAGGTATTGAAAGTGTTAACGTAAGTGATGAAATCAAAACCGGCGGTCCGGACAGAGACAAAGACATCGAAGCATACATCAAAACATTAGAGAACCTTGGTAAAGCAGATATTCACATGGTATGTTACAACTTCATGCCGGTATTTGACTGGACAAGAACAGAACTTGACCGTATGAGAGAAGATGGAACAACCGTTCTTGCATACAATCAGGATGTAATCGACAGCATGGATCCTGAAAAAATGTTCGACGCTATCAAAAACGATATGAACGGAACAGTAATGCCGGGTTGGGAACCGGAACGTATGGAAAAAGTAAAAGAGCTGTTTGAACTTTACAAAGATATTGATGAAGAAAAACTGTTTGAAAACCTGAAATACTTCCTGGAAGCAATCATGCCGGTTTGTGATAAATATGACATCAACATGGCAATTCATCCAGATGACCCATCATGGAGCGTATTTGGACTTCCACGTATCATTTCTTCTCAGGCAAAATTAAAACGTCTGATTGAAATGGTGCCAAACAAACACAACGGTGTTACATTCTGCATGGGTTCTTATGGAACAAACTTAAACAACGATTTAGTTGCAACTGTTAAGATGTTAAAAGGAAGAATTCATTTCGCACACATCAGAAACCTTCGTTTCAATGATGGAATGAGAGATTTTGAAGAAAGTGCTCATTTAAGCTCTGACGGAACATTTGACATGCATGCAGTTATGAAAGCTTTATATGAAACAGGATTTGAAGGACCAATCCGTCCAGACCATGGAAGAATGATTTGGGGCGAAAAAGCAATGCCAGGATACGGTCTGTATGACAGAGCACTTGGTGCAGCTTACCTTTGCGGATTATGGGAAGCAATCGAAAAAGAAGCAAAAAGCGAAAATAAATAATTATAGTAAATAAGAATAGAAAGGTGAAAATGAAGATGAAGCTGACATTAGACGGTATTAAAGATAAGAAAAGCTGGGAAGCAGCAGGCGTTGTGCTTCCATCCTATGATATTGAAAAAGTAAAAGAAGAAACAAAGAAATCCCCAGCTTGGGTACATTTCGGAATCGGAAATATTTTCCGTATCTTCATTGGTGGAATCGCAGATACTTTAATTTCCAACGGAGCTATGGACAAAGGTATTACCTGCGTAGAGACATTTGACTTCGATGTAGTGGACAAAATCTACGCTCCTTATGACAATCTGGTTCTGGGTGTTACCTTAAAAGCAGACGGAAGTACAGATAAAAAAGTAATCGCTTCTTTAACAGAGGCAATCAAAGCACAGTCTAATGTAGAGGCTGAGTGGAATCGTTTAAAAGAAATCTTCCAGAATAAAGACCTTCAGATGATTTCCTTTACTATCACAGAAAAAGGTTATGCATTAAAAGGCGCAGATGGAACTTATTTCCCATTCATCCAGAGCGATATCGACAATGGTCCGGAAAAAGCAGGTTCTGCAATGGCTGTTGTATGCGCACTGCTTCATGAACGTTTCAAAGCAGGAAAAGCTCCGTTAGCTGTTGTTTCTATGGATAACTGCTCTCACAATGGAGAAAAACTGAGAAATTCTATTCTTACAATGGCAGAAGAATGGAACAAAAAAGGATTCGTAGAAGATGAATTCGTGGCTTACATCTCTGATGAAGCACAGGTATCTTTCCCATGGTCTATGATTGATAAAATCACACCAAGACCGGCAGAATCTGTATGCAAATCTTTAGAGGAACTTGGAATCGAAGACATTGCACCGGTTATTACTTCTAAGAGAACTTATATTGCACCATTTGTAAATGCAGAAGGACCGCAGTATCTGGTAATTGAAGACCGTTTCCCGAATGGCAGACCGGCTCTTGAAAAAGCAGGTGTTTACATGACAGACCGTGACACTGTAAACAAAGTAGAACGTATGAAAGTTACAACCTGCTTAAATCCACTGCATACAGCACTGGCTACTTACGGATGTGTATTAGGATATACTTTAATTGCAGACGAAATGAAAGACGAACAGTTAAACAAACTGGTTCATGAAATCGGTCCTGTAGAAGGTATGCCGGTTGTTACAGACCCGGGTATTCTTTCACCGGCAGAATTCGTAGACGAAGTTATCAACACTCGTATTCCGAATCCATTTATGCCTGATACTCCACAGCGTATTGCAACAGATACTTCTCAGAAAGTTGGAATCCGTTACGGAGAAACTATCAAATCTTATGTGGAAAAATACGGAGATGCAAAGAAATTAAAGGCAATCCCGCTGGCAATCGCTGGATGGTGCAGATATCTTCTTGGTCTTGATGACAATGGAGAAGCGTTTGAACTTTCCGCAGACCCAATGCTGGATGAATTAAAAGCAGAATTAAAAGGAATCGAATTTGGCAAACCGGAAAGCTACAACGGACAGCTTAAATCCATTCTTTCTAATGAGAACATCTTCGGAATTGACCTCTACAAAGCTGGTATCGGCGAACTGATTGAAGAAATCTTTGTAAAAGAGATTGCAGGCGCAGGTGCAGTAAGAGCAACATTAAAAGAATACTTAGCATAATTAAATTAATAGATTTAGCATAAAAAATCCCCCTGGGTTGTTTTGGGTAACAACCTCGGGGGATTTTTTGATTTTTTTACAGTTCACGTTTTAAAATTTCTTCTTTTCTGCTTAAGATGTCTCCGTTTAAAATTTCATTTTCTACATTCTCAAATCCAAGACGGTCTACTGTCAGTGCAAAACGTTCTCCCGGTTTTCCGTTTTCGCGGAAGAATAAGATGGTCTTTTCAATGATATCCATGGCTTCTTCTTTGGAAGTAAAGACTTTATTTAAGGCACGACCCTGTGAAATCTGTTTTCCCCAGCGTCCACCAATGTAAATTTTAAATCCGTAAGTACCATCTTTAATGCTGTCAAAGTGACAGTTTCCAACACAGCGACCACAGTGGATACAGACCTTTTTATCAATGTTTAAGACACCGTCAACAACTTTAGCGGCACCGGACGGACATACTGCTTCGATGGCACATTTTTTACAGCCTTTGCAGAGAGTTTCATCAAAGTTTGGAACTCTCTGACCAATGATTCCAAGGTCATTTAAATCTGGTTTTACACAATTATTAGGACATCCGCCAACGGCAATTTTAAATTTATGAGGAAGTTTTACTTCATGATATCCCTCATAAAAACGTTTGTGAACTTCTTCGGAAATTGCGAAAGAATCTAACAGACCATAATGGCAGGTGGTTCCTTTACAGGATACGACAGGACGAACACGTGGACCGGTTCCGCCAACGGTTAAGCCTTCTTTTGCAAGATGAGCCTGAAATGCTTCTACTTTATCATAAGGGATGCCCTGAATTTCTACAGTCTGGCGGGTAGTGAAGGTAAGCACTCCATTTCCGAATTTTTCTGCGGCTTCTGTTAAACACTGAGCCTGAGCAGCGGAAATTTTTCCATTTACAGTGATAACCCGTGCAGAAAAGTTATCGGTTCCTTTGTTATTTAAGAAGCCAAGTCCTTTTAAACGTTTTTCTTCTTCTTTGCTGACAGTTAATGCTGACATTTTATTCCTCCTTGAGCTTTTTATGTACCAGTACAGCGTAAATATAGCAGCTGCTTAATATTCAATGTACCAGTTTTAATAACTATAATATAACACTTGTTGATGTATTTGAAAAATGATATTATTTTATAAAAATGATAGGTTTTACCTATAGATAAAAGGGAATGATAAAAACAATGACGATTCGATATCTTACGATTTTTTTGGCTGTTGCAGAGTATGGAACGATGAGTGCGGCGGCAAAACATCTTTATCTTTCACAGCCGACCGTCAGTCAGGCAATTCGTGAAATGGAACAGCATTATCATGGGTTATTATTTGAACGGTTTGGAAAGAAATTATATCTGACAGAGAGGGGAAAATTACTGCTTTCTCACGCAAGGGATTTGGTGAGCCGGTTTGAACAGTTAGATGAGTTGATGCTCAATCAGGGACAGAACGAACGATTTCGGCTTGGAACAACGCTGACAGTGGGAACATGCCTTGCACCGGCATTGATTGGAGAATTAGAACAGAGTCTGACGGGGCTTGAGGTGTATTCTTTTGTCAGCAATACGCATGAAATTGAAGAGAAATTATTGAAATCTGAACTCGATGCGGCAGTCGTGGAAGGAGAAATTCAGTCGCCGGATTTGGTTGTGATTCCGATTATTGAGGACTGTCTGGTACTTGGATGCGGAAGCCGGCATCCATTTTTTGAAAAAATTCAAATTTCAAATTCAGAATTAAATGGTCAGTGCTTTGCAATGCGTGAGCAGGGAAGCGGAACAAGACAGCTTTTTGAGGACTATGTGAAACGGCATCACATTTCAATCAAGGTAACGTGGGAGGCAAATTGTCCACGTACGATTATCAATGCAGTGATTTGGAATAAAGTGCTTTCTGTTATGTCGCTTCGTCTTTTAACACATGAGCTGGCGCATGAAAAAATTCGGGTGTTTTATGATGAAAAACAGGAATGGAACCGCAAATTTAAGTTGGTGTATCATAAAAATAAATTTCTGACACCTGCGATTTATGAATTGGAAAAAATTTTATATCAGCATAAAGAAATGAAATTACCGAAAGAGTATGGGATTCTGGCTCATGAGTGAGCTGGAATCCTGTATTTTTGTTTGGGAAAGAATATATATATAAAATTTTTACATATATATTGACAATACGATGCTCTGGTACTATACTATATATAAAATTTATATATATAAATATTTTACATATTAAAAAAGGAGATGATTGCATGTATTTTCCGGTTTCTGCTTTATTGATTGAATATCTGATTCTGACAATTGTGGAAACTCAGGACTCTTATGGATACGAAATCAGTCAGACAATTAAACTGGTGGCGGATATTAAGGAATCAACGCTTTATCCGATTTTGAAAAAACTTGAAAAGGCAGGATTTCTTACCACGTATTCACAGGAGTTTCAGGGAAGAAAAAGAAAGTATTATTCGATTACCGAAAGTGGAAAAGAGCAAATCGAATATTTAAACGGTGAGTGGGCTGTTTACCGTGATACAATTGACGGAATCGTAGAGGGGAGGATTCGAAGGTGAGTAAAGAAGAATATTTAAAACAGCTACAGAAATATTTGAAAAAGCTTCCGAAACAGGACTATGAGGATGCGATGGAATATTTTATTGAATATTTTGAAGAGACAGATGAAGCCGGTGCACAAGAATTAATGAAAGAACTTGGAACACCAAAAGAAGCAGCAAGGGATTTGATTTCTAATCTTCTGGATAAAAAAATAGAAGAGCAAGAACCAGTGTTTGGAGTGGAAGATAAAAAGGTTGAAAAAGATAAGAAACAGTCAAAATGGAACATTTTCTGGATTGCCTTACTTGCGATCTTTGCAGCACCGATTGGGGCACCGCTTGTTTTTTCTGCCCTTGTCGTTTTATTGTCTTTGGTTTTGTGTGCGGGTATTTTAGTCCTATGTGTGTTTATTTTTGGGCTTTCATTCTTTTTGGTCGCAGGCAAACTGGTGATTCGTGGTATTTTAGCAATTCCGTATTCAATATCCGGATTTGCGCTTATAAGTGGAAGTGGAATTTTTTTTGTCGGTCTTGCAATTCTTAGCGTGATTCTTGGTATTTATCTTGCAAAATGGTTTGGGCTGTTATTTGTAAAACTGGCACAGTGGATTTCAAAACACTCTAAGAAATCTAAACAAGGAGGAAAGAGTCATGAATAAATGGATGAGAAATTGTCTGGCAGCAGGAGCTGGCTGTACGGTCGCAGGGATGCTTCTTTTTGCAGCGGGATTTTTAACCGGAGGAAAAAATTATGTGCTTGCAGCTGATTTAAATCAGCTCAAAGGTTCAGCGACAAAAAAGAATTCTGCTTGTGAATTAGAGAAAACAAAAATAGATACCTATACCACATTAAATGTAGACCTCTCTTCTTTAAATTTACAAATGGTATTGTCTGATGATGATTCTTATTATATCAGTTATACGACTTCAGATTCAAAGGAAAAAGAACCGGTTTCTTATGATGTGAAAAATAAAATTCTTACGCTTAAAGAAGATTCAGACTCCAATTCTTATACGCATATAGATATTGGATTTCTTACAGCATTCCTGTCAAAAGACAAAGATTTTATGACGGATGAAAATGTTGTAACATTATATGTTCCGGAGAATGCAAAATTTCAAAATGCAACGCTGAACAGTGACTTGGGTAATATTTTGCTGAATCATGTCTGCTTTGAAAGTGGAACAGTTTCATCAGGTGATGGAGATATTTTTATTAAGAACAGCACATTAAAAGAGGTTGCTGTTTCAGCTTCTTTAGGAGATGTGAAAGCTTATGATTCTAAGATAAAAACCTGTAACTTTGTTTTGTCAGACGGTGATTTTACCGCAAAAAATAATGAATTTACAGGCGAGACTTTAATCAACGATGACTTAGGAAATATAGAAGTACAAGGTTCAAAAAAACAATGGTCATCGCTTGGAGTAGATGCTTCTACCGATCTGGGGGATATTGAGGTGTCAGAGACTCTTGAAGGAACACTAAAAGAAAAGGATTCGGATGAAAGTGAATACCAAAGAAGTGGAAAAAACGGAAAAGTAAAGTTACATGCAGAGGATGGAGACATTACAATGAAATGTAATTAGTTAATAGAACTTCTTCTTTTTTTGCCATTGTATTGCTGTTTTTTGTATAGTATGATAGAAAGTGTCAGAAAGAAAAAAGTTGCTTAATAGAAGAGACGGGAGATGAAAGCGAAAAATGAAACAAAATAAATATGAAATTGATATGTGCAATGGCTCGATCATGGACAAATTAATTTCGTTTTCGCTTCCACTGATGCTTTCCGGTATTTTGCAGTTAATGTTCAATGCGGTGGATATCGTTGTAGTAGGAAGATTTAGTGGAAGTTCAGCACTTGCGGCTGTCGGTTCAACGACAGCATTAATCAATGTGTTTACAAATCTGTTTATCGGAGTGTCGCTTGGGGCAAATGTACTGGCTGCGCGTTTTTATGCAGCAGGGCGGCAAAAAGAGATGTCCGAAACGGTACATACTTCGATTTTACTGGCACTTGTCAGTGGTGTTGCTATGGCAATTATTGGACTGATATTTTCAAGAGGAGCGCTCGAATTGATGGGAACACCGGGAGATGTCATAGACCAGTCCAGCCTGTATATGAAAATTTATTTCTTAGGCATGCCATTTTTTATGCTCTATAACTATGGGGCGGCGATTTTAAGAGCGGTCGGAGATACAAAACGTCCGTTAATCTTTTTAATTATTTCAGGTATAACAAATGCAGTTCTTAACATGATTTTGGTGATTGTATTTGATATGGGAGTGGCCGGTGTTGCAATTGCAACTGTGATTTCCCAGCTGATTTCCTGTATTTTAGTACTTTGGTGTTTATATAAAACAGAGGGAAGTTATCAGCTTCGTTTTTCAAAATTGAAGATGAAAAAAGAATATTTAAAACAGATTTTTCAGGTGGGAATCCCTGCCGGAGTACAAAGTACGGTTATTAATTTTTCTAATGCATTATTGCAGTCTTCGGTCAACTCCTTTGGTTCAACTGCAATGGCAGGATACACAGCGGCCAATAATATTCTCGGCTTTTTATACGCTTCCATCAATGCCGTAACACAGGCATGTATGAGTTTTACAAGTCAGAATTATGGTGTAAATAAACCAAAACGAATGGATCGGGTTATGATGGATTGCGTTATTTTAAGTGTGGGAGTGTCACTGGTATTTGGATGTGGCGCTTATGCATTTGGTGGAGAAATCCTGAAAATTTATACGACAGACCCAGAGGTTATTGGCTGTGGTATGGAGATTTTAGCATTGACAACGGTGACCTATTTCTTATGCGGAGTGATGGATTTATTCCCAGGAGCACTTCGAGGAATGGGAGCGTCTGCTGTGCCGATGATTTTATCCATTATCGGTACCGTTGGAACAAGAATTGTATGGATTTTTGGGATTTTCCCATCCCATCGTTCTTTAAAAATTTTGTTTGTTTCCTATCCGGCATCCTGGATGCTGACTATTTTGATGCAGGCGGTCTGCTTTTATTTTGTAAGAAAGAAAGTGCATCGGGAATTAAAACAGCAGACAGTATTTGAGAATGATAGGTAAGACAGAAAGGAAAAAAACAATGAGATTAACAATGCTTGGAACCGGAAATGCACTGGTAACAGAGGTTTATAATACCTGTTTTGTGATAGAAAATGAAAACCAATATCTGCTGGTTGACGGCGGTGGCGGAAGTGAAATTTTAAAACGCTTAAAAGACGCTAAGATTTCTATTGCAGATATTCACCATATCTTTGTGACTCATAAACACATCGACCATATTTTGGGAATTGTATGGATGACTCGTATTATCTGCCAAAATATGCAGAAAGGTGCTTATGAAGGCGATGCATATTTTTATGGACATGAGGAAGTGATTGCTTTAATTCAGGAACTTTCAGAGAAACTGCTTCAGAAAAAACAGACTGACTTTATCGGAAAACGAGTGCATCTGGTTGTGGTTACAGATGGAGAAGAAAAAGAAATCATTGGAAAGAAGGTGACGTTCTTTGATATTCATTCTACAAAAGCAAAACAGTTTGGTTTCTGCATGGAATTAGAAGAAGGACAGAAACTGACCTGCTGTGGAGATGAACCTTACTGTGACTGGGAAGAAAAATATGCAAAGGGAAGTAAATGGCTTTTGCATGAAGCATTTTGCCTGTATGGACAGAGGGAAACCTTCCATCCGTATGAAAAAAATCATTCTACCGTAAAAGATGCCTGTGAACTGGCAGAAAAATTAGGGGTGGAAAATCTGATTTTATATCATACTGAAGATAAAAATATCAAAGAGAGAAAGGTGCTTTATACCGAAGAAGGAAAAGCCTATTATCATGGAAACCTCTATGTGCCGGATGATATGGAAGCGTTTGAATTATAATAAATGAGGACATTATGTATAAAATATTAATCGTAGAAGACGATGTTGTAATTGCAGATGGGCTAAAAACACACTTTGAAAAATGGGATTATCAGGTGGAGTGTGTGACGGATTTTAAAAATGTGATGGATACGTTTTTAAAATTTGAACCACAGCTTGTGCTTTTAGATTTGGTTCTGCCATTTTTTAATGGATTTCACTGGTGTCAGGAAATTAGAAAAGTATCGAAGGTACCGGTTCTGTTCATTTCTTCGGCTAACGAGAGCATGAATATTGTAATGGCAATGAACATGGGTGGAGATGAATTTATTGAAAAACCGTTTGATTTAAATGTGGTGACGGCAAAAGTACAGGCAGTGCTCAGACGGACGTATGAATTTCAGGGCAGTGTCGATGTGATGCAATGGCACGGGGCATATTTAAATCTTGCCGATGCAACGATTGAGTATCAGAAGAACAAAATGGAACTGACGAAAAATGAATTTCGTCTGTTTCAGATGCTGTTAGAACATGCCGGGAAGATTGTATCAAGGGATGCACTGATTACAAGACTTTGGGAAAGTGACGAATTTATCGATGATAATACATTGACCGTCAATATGACAAGGCTTCGTAAAAAACTGGAACAAATTGGTCTAAAAGAAGTGATTCAGACCAAAAAAGGAATCGGATATATGGTGGCAAAATGAGAATATTTGCAGGATTTTTAAAAGAGCGGGCAAGGGAAATTTTGCTTTATATAATAACGCTGGCACTTTTGAAATTTGTATTTTTCCTCTATAATCTTCCATCTGATGCGTTGAATTATGGCTTTTTGCTGGTTCTTGTGCTGGCTGGAATTTTATTTTTCATTGATTTTTGCGAGTTTTATAAGAGGCATAAAGAGCTTGTTTTAGTAGAGAAAAATATGCAGGATGCGCTCCTGGATTTGCCGGAACCGGATACTTTAATTGAAAATGATTATCAGGATTTGCTTGATAAATTAGAAGAAATCCGAAGAAAATTAAAATCCGAAGAATTGATTTCCAGACAGGAAATGCAGGATTATTATGGGATGTGGGTGCACCAGATTAAGACACCAATATCTGCAATGCGGATGCTGTTACAAACGATGGAAGAGGAGTATCCAGAAGAGAAAAAACTACGGGAATTAAAGGCAGAATTATTTCGGATTGAACAGTATGTGGAAATGGTGCTGACCTATCTTAGAATGGAAGATATGGCTTCGGATTTGAAATTTGAGTATTATCCGCTTGATGATTTAATTCGGGCAAGTATTCGCAAATATTCCCAGATGTTTATCTTAAAAAAGATTCGGTTAGAATATCAGGCGGTGAATCAGAATGTGATTACAGATAAAAAATGGCTGTGTTTCGTAATCGAACAGATTTTATCGAATGCGTTAAAATACACCGAAAAAGGTGGAACGATTCAGATTTTTACAAAACAGGAATCCAATCAGTTATGGCTTGTGATTGCAGATAATGGAATTGGAATTTGGGAAGAAGATTTGCCACGAGTATTTGAGCGTGGCTTTACCGGATATAACGGCAGGGCAGATAAAAAATCCACCGGAATCGGGCTGTATCTTTGTAAGAAAGTGATGGGACGGTTACGGCATCAGATTCGGATAGAATCCAAAGTGGGTGTGGGAACACAGGTATTTTTGGGACTGGCAAGAGAAGAACTGCATCCGGAATAAAAAATAAGAAATAAAGATATATCACAGGGAAATTCTCAGTGAGAGAGAGAAAAGAGACAAGTACAGGGTTGGCGAAAAAGCCACTGCATTTGTCTCTTTTTAGGTTTTAGAGATTCTAATGACTGTTATTCTTTAAAGTAAAGAGGTGCAATTTCCTGACCGTTAGAGGTCAATTTGGTTGCAATATTAACTCCATTTTCTGTATAATATTCGATTTCAACAGAAACACAGGAACAAATAAAATGATTGCTTGCAGGATAAACGTCACTGATTTCTGTTTGAATTTGTTCTGCATTTGAAATATCAAAAGCGGTTTGGCGTTCTTCGCCCTCTCCAGGATAAGTCCTTGCTCCTGGATTTTCTAAATCTACATACATTGTAGTGCCATTTACGGATAAAACATAAGCCTGCACTGTTTGAGTTGGATTATTTTGGGTTTCTTCAACTGTGTCGGTTTGGGTTGTATCGTCGGCAGTTTCAATATTGGCAGGCTGATTTTCCTGTTCGGATTCTAATGTTGTATTGGAGTTAGCGTAAGTTTCTGTATTGGCAATATTGCCGGAATTATTCAATGATTCTGCAGCGGAAGGAGCAGTGGAATTATTATTGTTTACGGTATTATCGGTTTCTGAAGAATCAGTAGAATTTGTGGATTCTGGCGCTGTCGTGGACTCAGAAGTATTTTTGTCTTTCGATACAGAACTTTTTGGTGTATCCTCCTGTGTATGGTTGACAGCGGAAGTTTTTGTGTTGTCGGTTTCAGATACTTGAACTGTTTTATCTTTTGAAGGAGAAGAAATTTTCTTAGATAGAGGGTATCCAATACATAATAAAGATACACAGCATAGAGTAAGTAAAACGATACGTTTTTTCATAAAATTTCCCCTTTTGAATATTTATTTTCTATAAATTTATTATACTAATTTGGTGATGTATGGTCAAATTAAAAAAGTATTGATCTATTTTAATGTGTATGACAAAATTATGAAGAATAAAAAATTTAGTTTTACAGTGAAATTTTAACCTTACAACAATGTAAGATTCAAAGAGAAAATGTAACCTGATTCAATGGTAATACATTTTCTCTTTTTTTATAATAAGCATTGTAAGGTAAAGAAATAAAGACGAACAAAACAAGAGAGGATGAGAAAAAATGGCATTACTGGATGTAAAGAATGTGAAGAAAATATATACCACCCGATTTGGAAAGAATCAGGTAGAGGCATTAAAAAATGTAACGTTTTCCGTGGAAGAGGGAGAGTATGTAGCGATTATGGGTGAGTCTGGTTCTGGAAAAACGACGCTGTTAAATATTTTAGCGGCACTGGACAAGCCGACGCAGGGAAAAATTTATTTAAAAGGAAGTGATTTGGGAGGGCTTCGTGAGAAAGAAATCTCAGCTTTTCGCAGAGAAAATCTGGGATTTGTTTTTCAGGATTTTAATTTGTTAGATACGTTTTCTTTGAAAGATAATATTTTTCTTCCACTGGTGCTTTCCGGAAAGAAGTATCAGGAAATGGAAAGACGGCTTGCTACGATAGCAGAGAAACTTGGAATTACAATGTTGTTGGAAAAATATCCCTATGAAGTATCTGGCGGACAGAAACAGAGAGCTGCGATTGCACGTGCGTTAATCACAAAACCGCAGTTGATTTTAGCGGATGAACCCTCGGGAGCATTGGATTCTAAGGCAGCAGACAGCCTGATGCATTTATTTCATACAATTAACATGGATGGTCAGACGATCGTCATGGTAACGCACAGCGTCAAAGCAGCGAGCAGTGCAAGTCGAGTGTTATTTATCAAAGATGGTGAAGTCTTTCATCAGCTGTATCGTGGAAATATGACAAATGAAGAGATGTACCATAAGATTTCGGCAACGCTTACGGTACTTACAACAGGGGGTGAAATGCATTGAGACTCTATCTTCGTCTGGCAGTAACGAACTTAAAAAATAATCGCAGAACTTACGTGCCCTATATGCTAACTGCGATTTTAAGTATTATGATGTTTTTTATGATTGATACTTTGGGCAGAATAAAAGAAATCGCGGGAGAAGGAACGATGCAGGTCTGCCTTCAGTATGCAGCCGGAATTATGGTGATTTTCTCCGTTATCTTTTTATTTTATACAAACAGCTTTTTGATTAAGCGAAGAAAAAAAGAAATCGGTGTCTATAACATTCTTGGAATGGGAAAATTTCACATTGCAAAAATGATGGGAATTGAAAGTCTGTTGATTGGCGGTATCAGTATTTTAGGTGGAATTGGACTGGGCAGTCTGTTTAATCGCTTGATGTATCTGCTGTTTTTAAAAATTCTGCATCGAAATGCAAGCTTAAATATTGCATTTTCAAAGCCGGCATTAGTGGATACTCTTGTGGTATTTGGTGCAATCTTTTTACTGACTTATTTCTATAATATCATTCAGATTCGTCTGTCTAATCCGGTGGAACTTCTTCATGGAGGAAATGCAGGAGAACGAGAACCAAAGACAAAATGGCTGATGGCACTGTTTGGGGTGGCAACCCTCTCGGCAGGATATTACCTGGCGCTTACCACAAAAGACCCGCTTGCGGCACTTGGGGTATTTTTTGTAGCGGCAATTCTTGTTATTATTGGAACGTATGCGCTGTTTACTGCAGGAAGCATTGCATTTTTGAAACTGCTTCGCAGAAATAAGAGATATTATTACAAAGCAAATCATTTTACGGCAGTTTCGGGAATGATTTATCGAATGAAACAAAACGCAGTCGGACTTGCAAATATCTGTATTTTAAGTACGATGGTGCTTGTACTAATTTCCATGACGGTATCTTTATATATGGGAATGAATAATATTCTTTCCGTAAGATTTCCAAGTCCGGCAAAGGTTGAGATTCTTTCAACAAATGAAGAGACGGAACAACAGGTAAGACAGATAATAAATGATGAAGCAGAAAAAGCAGGTGTGACAGAAACTTCTGAGATTACCTATCATGGGGCAGTTCTTATGGCAGAATCAAAAGGAACTTCCTTTACCTTAAGACCGGCATCTGATTTTTCCGTTTTTGGAATTTGTGGGATGACTTTAATTCCGGTGGATGAATATAATCAGATGGAACACCAGAATGTTTCTTTAAATGAAGATGAGGCATTATTATATTGCACAGATAGAACTTATGGTGCATCTCAGATTACGATAAATGGAACAACTTATCAAATCCAGAAAGAATTAAAAACGCTGAAAGCAGAACCCAAAAATAAAGCTGGTACTTATGGAACATTTTATGTGATTCTTCCAAATCTGGAACAAATACACCGATTTTCCGAAGAGACAAAAAAACTGGCATTAAAAAATGGACAGGAAGAAGAATCTGCAAAAGCGATGACAGATGTTTCTTATTCAATTGGATTTGACTTAAAAGGCGATAAAAAATCCTGCAAACAAGCCTTAGAAGCAATGCAGATAAAATTCGGAGAAAATACCAACATTAATTTTGAAAGCCGGATTTTAAGTGAAAAGTCTTTCTATAGTTTGTATGGTTCATTCTTCTTTATTGGAATTTATCTTGGAATAATGTTTGTGATTGCAACGGTGTTGATTATTTATTACAAACAGATTTCAGAAGGCTATGACGATAAAGAACGCTTTAAGATTATGCAGAAAGTGGGAATGAGTAAACGAGAAGTCAAACGTGCAATCCACAGCCAGGTATTAAGTGTGTTCTTTTTGCCACTTGGCGTTGCAATTTTGCATGTGGCAGTTGCATTTCCTGTTATGACCAAACTGCTGGCAGTGCTGAATCTGGCAAATGAAACGCTGTTTGCAGAATGTACGGCTGTGAGTGTGGTGGTGTTTGCGGTGTTCTATGCGATTGTGTATGGGGTGACTGCGAAAGAGTATTATCGAATTGTGAATTGAGGTAAAAAAAGAAAAAATACAAAAAATATAAAAATAAAAATTTGAATTAGTATAAATGAATGGATATGCAGAAGCAAGAATTTCAGAAAGTACCTATCGGATGAGATTATGTTTTCCGGTAGTTAAAAAATAGTGGTTGACTTTTTATCTGAATTGTGATATAAATAACCTCAGTCATAGTGTGTTACTGAGTAAGCAGGCATTAACTGTGCATAAATATTTTTTTTGAGATATTTGTGTAGGGTTAGTGCCTTTTTTTATTCCATAAAAAAATTTTGTGGAAAACAGCCGGCTAAAAAAGACTTGCCTATATAAGAACTCAAAAACGGATATACTAAAAAAAAGAAAAGAGGAGAAAATCATGAAAGACAAGATTTTTGGAATTTTGCAGAGAGTTGGACGTTCTTTTATGCTTCCAATCGCAATCCTTCCGGTAGCCGGTCTGTTACTGGGACTTGGTGGTTCTTTTACAAATGAGACCATGTTAAAAGCATATGGCTTATTAAATGTAATGGGACCTGGCACCATAATCAATCAGGTTTTACAGATTATGAATGCCGCAGGAAATATTATTTTTACGAATCTTCCGATTATATTTGCAATGGGAGTTGCAATCGGAATGGCAAAGAAAGAAAAAGAAGTTGCCGCACTTTCAGCGGTAATCGCATTTTTTATCATGCATGCATCTATTGGAGCATTGATTGATATTAACGGCGGAGCAGAAGCTATGCTTTCTGGTGCAACTACAGATGTATGTGGAATCACTTCCTTACAGATGGGTGTATTTGGAGGTATTGTTGTCGGACTTGGTGTTGCAGCGCTTCACAATCGCTTTTATAAAATTGAGCTGCCTCAGGTATTATCCTTCTTTGGAGGAACCAGATTTGTACCGATTATTTCAGGGCTTGTCTATGTAGTGGTTGGTATTGCAATGTTTTTCGTATGGCCGACCATTCAGGCCGGAATTTATGCAGTTGGAGATTTAGTACTTCGTTCCGGTTATGCCGGTACCTGGGTCTATGGATTTATGGAACGTCTCTTAATTCCGTTTGGTCTTCATCACGTATTTTATCTTCCGTTCTGGCAGACAGCAGTTGGTGGTACCTTAGAAGTAGGCGGACAGATGATAGAAGGTGCTCAGAATATCTTCTTTGCACAGTTATCTGATCCGAGTGTAGAACATTTTGCGGTATCTGCTACAAGATTTATGTCAGGTAAGTTCCCACTTATGATTTTTGGCCTTCCGGGAGCTGCATTTGCCATGTATCGTACTGCAAAACCGAAAAAAAGAAAAGCGGTAGAAGGTCTGCTTTTATCTGCAGCCTTAACTTCTATGCTGACAGGTATTACAGAGCCACTTGAATTTACATTCTTGTTCGTAGCACCATTATTATACGGAGTTCACTGTGTATTTGCCGGACTTGCTTATATGCTGATGCATATCTTAAAAGTCGGAGTAGGAATGACATTCTCCGGTGGGTTTATTGATTTATTCTTATTTGGTATTTTACAGGGAAATAAAAAGACAAATTGGATTTGGATTGTAGTTGTCGGAGTGGTATACTTCATTGTTTACTATGTGCTGTTTAGTTTCCTGATTAAAAAATTAGATTTAAAAACTCCGGGTAGAGATGATGCAGAAGAAGTAAAACTTTACACAAGAGCAGATGTCAATGCCAGAAAAGAAGGAGAAGAAAGTGCATCTGCAGAGGACCAGGTTTCTGAAGGAATCTTAAGAGGTCTTGGTGGTAAGAAAAATATTTCAGACGTAGATTGTTGTGCAACCAGACTTCGTTGTACCGTGCATAAATCAGAGCTGGTAAATGATGCAATTTTAAAAGCAACGGGAGCATCCGGTGTGGTGCATAAAGGAAATGGTGTGCAGATTATCTACGGACCAAAAGTTACTGTAATTAAATCAAACTTTGAAGATTATCTGGAAACAGCTCCGGATGAAGAACTTCATACAATGGAAGAAACAGCCGATTCAAAAACAGAAGAGAAAACAGAAGAGAAAACAGAAGAAAAACAGACTGGAAAAGTAAAAGAAACGATTATCGTTTCCAGTCCGATTACCGGAATTGCAGATGATCTGGCAAATGCGCCGGATGATGCATTCGCAGGAAAAATGATGGGAGACGGAGCGGTGGTAACACCTACAAATCCTGTAGTTGTTGCTCCGGAAGATGGGGAAATTGCTTTTGTTTTTGATACAAAGCATGCAATTGGATTTATGAGTGACAGCGGACTTTCCATGTTACTGCATATCGGAATTGATACCGTAAAACTGGATGGAAAAGGATTTACCTGCTTTGTAGAAAACGGACAGAAAGTGAAGAAAGGTGATAAATTGCTGGAACTTGATCTGGAGTATCTTAAAGCCAATGCACCTTCTTTATGTTCTCCGATTCTGTGTACAGAGTTAGAGGATAATCAGAAAGTCAGACTGCTTGCAAGCGGAGAAATCAAAGCGGGAGCACCGTTATATGCAATTGATATTTATGAAGCATAAAAAAATAAGAAAATAAAAAATAAAAGGAGAAATTATCATGAAAGAATTTACTTACACAATTAAAGATGAACAGGGAATTCACGCAAGACCGGCAAGTATTCTTGCAAAAGAGGCAAAAAAATATGAAAGTTCCATTACAATCAGCAAAGGGGAAAAAACAGTGGATGTGACAAGATTGATGGCAGTTATGGGACTTTGTGTAAAATGCGGACAGGATGTTCGAGTAGAAATTGATGGTGCTGACGAAGAGGCAGCATTTGAAGGAATGAAAGCATTTTTCGAAGAAAATTTATAAAAAATGGCGGTCAGATTTTTATCTGGCCGTTTTTAAGAGAGGAAATGAAAATGGAACGTGAATATAGAGGAAAGTCCGTGTATAGAGGTCTGACAATCGGACCGATTGCGGTATTAAAAAAGAATGATGTTCAGGTAAAACGTGAAAAAATCGAGGATGCTAAGCAGGAAATAGAACGGGTAAAACAGGCAGTTGCAGATTCACAGGCACAGTTACAGCATTTATATGATAAAGCGGTAAAAGAAGTCGGAGAAGCAAGCGCAGCAATTTTTGAAGTGCATCAGATGATGTTGGAAGACGAAGATTATCAGGATGCAATTCAGAATATGATACAGACAGAACTGGTAAACGCAGAGTATGCGGTTGCAGTAACCGGTGATAACTTTGCGGAAATTTTTGCAAGTATGGATGATGAATACATGCAGGCAAGATCAGCAGATGTAAAAGATATTTCGAATCGTCTGGTTCAAAACTTAAGAGGAGATGTTTCTGTTGATTTAAGTGAAATGGAGCCATCCATCATTGTTGCAGATGACCTTTCTCCAAGTGAGACTGTGCAGATGGATAAAGAAAAAATTCTTGGATTTGTGACCGTTCATGGTTCTACGAATTCCCATACGGCAATTCTTGCAAGAATGATGAATATTCCGGCATTGATTGGTGTTCCGGTTGATTTAGAAGAGTTGAAAACCGGAATGGAAGCCGTTGTAGACGGATTTGAAGGAAAGTTTGTTGTTGAACCTGGAGAAGGAGTAAAACAACAAACAGAAGCAAAAATGCGTGAAGAAGCAGAAAAATTAAAACTGCTGCAGGAATTAAAAGGAAAAGAAACCGTAACAGCAGACGGCAAGAAAGAGCATCTTTATGCCAACATCGGAAGTGTAGGAGACATTGCCGGTGTACTGGAAAATGACGCCGAAGGAATCGGTTTATTCAGAAGCGAGTTCTTATATCTTGGAAAAACAGATTTTCCAACAGAAGAAGAACAGTTTAATGCCTATAAGCAGGCATTGCAGCTGATGGCAGGAAAAAAGGTCATTATCCGTACCCTTGATATTGGGGCAGATAAACAGGTAGATTATTTTAATCTTGGAAAAGAAGAAAATCCGGCACTTGGATATCGTGCGATCCGTATCTGTTTAAAACAGCCGGAGATTTTCAAGACCCAGCTTCGTGCACTGCTGCGTGCAGCAGTTTATGGCAATCTGTCTGTTATGTATCCAATGATTACTTCTACAGAAGAAGTAGAGCAGATTTTTGCGATTGTGGAAGAAGTAAAACAGGAACTGGATGCTGCAGAAATTCCGTATAAAGTACCGGAACAGGGAGTAATGATTGAAACGCCGGCGGCTGTTATGATTAGTGAAGACCTGGCACAGATGGTAGACTTCTTCAGTATTGGTACGAATGATTTGACTCAGTATACGCTGGCGATTGACCGTCAGAACGAGAAACTGGATGATTTCTATAATGCGCATCATAAGGCAATCCTTATGATGATTCGAATGGTAGTGGAAAACGCTCATAAATATGGAAAATGGGCTGGAATCTGTGGAGAGTTAGGTGCAGATTTGGAACTTACCGATGAATTTATGAAGATGGGAGTGGATGAACTCTCTGTTGCTCCGGGTATGATTTTGAAACTGAGAAAAAGAATTTGTGAGTTCTCAAAAAACTGAAATTTCAGTGGGAAAATGACAGGAAATATGCTAAAGTAGAGATAGAAAGTTGGGGTCAAAAAGGCTTTAGAAAAAAACGGGGGAATCCTGGGAAAAGGTGGGAGAACGGTGTATCGTATTTGCAAAGTTTTAAATCATAATGGTGTGATTGCGCTTGATATGAAGGATAATAAAGAATATGTGTTGCTCGGAAAAGGAGTCGGGTTCGGAAAAAAAGTAGGCGAACGAATGGAACAACCGGAAGAGTGTACCGTTTATTCGTTGCAGGAAACTTCATCAAGAGGAGCAGCCTCTGAACTGGCAAGAAGCATAGAGCCTGAATATCTGGAAATGGCAAATCAGATTTTAAATCTGGCAAGAGAGCAGTTTGGAACAATTGATCAGAGCATTTTGTTTCCGATGGCAGATCATATCGAGTTTGCAGTAAAACGAATGCAAAAGGGAGAACAGATTTCAAATCCTTTAACCCAGGATATTAAGACGTTATTTTATGGAGAATTTAAAGTTGCGCTGGCACTAAAAGAACGCTTAAAAAAAGAAAAAGGAATTGATGTGCAGGATGATGAGATTGGATATGTCGCACTGCATATTCATTCAGCGCTTGAAAAAGAGTCCGTTGCGGTTTCTATGCAGATGGCAAGAGCGGTAAGAGAATGCATTTCGCTGATTGAAGCACAGAGAAAGATTCATATTGATGTAATGTCTTTGAGCTATAATCGTTTGATGAATCATGTAAAATTCATGGTTGCACGGGCATTAAATAAAGAGTCACTGAAAGTAAATATGAATGATTATGTGGAGCACAATTTTCCACAGTCTTATGAACTTGCAAGAATTGTCTGTGACCATTTGAGTAAGGCACTTCGGGTTCAACTTGAAGAGATTGAGATTGGATATCTTGCGATGCATATTGAGCGGGTAAGTATGGAGTAATTTAAAAATATAAAAATATAAGAATATAAAAAAGACGAGTACAGGTGGTCGAAATCACCGAGGCTTGTCTTCTTTTTTTGTCCATTGACAGCTTAAGCCCAACCCCTTTATAATTAACTTAAATTTAAGTAGATGAAAAAGATTAAAAGAATAGATGAGGTGAAAAAGATGGGAAAAGTCAGGCTGGCAGACATTGCGAAAAAAGTGGGCGTCAGCACGGTTACGGTTCATAATGCGCTTGCCGGAAATAAAGGTGTCAGTGAAGAACTGCGTGAAAAGATTCAAAGTGTGGCAAGTGAGATGGGCTATCAGATTTTGTCAGAACGAAAACAGAAAGCAAGAGAGGCAGCAGGAGAAGCAAGTTATACAGTTGGTGTGCTTATTGCAGAAAATTATCTTGCACAATACGAAACATTTTATTGGAAAATGTATCAGGAACTTGCGGTAGCTGCAACAGAAAAACGCTGTTTTGCAGCAGTTGAAATCTTAAGAAAAGAAGATGAAAGAAATACTTTAAAACTTCCGGCATGTGTGGAAGGAAATAAAGTGGACGGACTGATTGTTCTTGGAAAAATTAATAAAGAATACATTGTAAAGCTGACAGAAACAGCAAGGATTCCGGTGGTATTTCTGGATTATTATGATAAAGACTTTGCAAAGGATGCAGTCGTTACCGATAATTTTTATGGAACATATCTGCTGACAGAATTTATGTTTGAGCAGGGCATTGAAGAACTTGGATTTGTCGGCTCAATTTATTCGACGAGCAGTATCATGGATCGTTATTGTGGATTCTTAAAATCCATGATGAGTCATAAAAAAGAAGTAAAACAGCAGTGGGTCATTGAAGACAGGGATGAACTGGGACAGATGGGATTTAAACTTCCAAAGAGACTGCCGAAAGGCTTTGTCTGTAGCTGTGACCTTGCAGCGTATATGCTGATTGATAAGCTGAATGAAAGAGGCTATAAAGTTCCGGAAGATATTTCTGTTGTCGGATTTGATAATTATTTTTATCCAGGACTTGCGGATAGAGAGATTACAACTTATGAAGTAAATACAAAAGCAATGACAAAAGTAGCATTAGAAAAAGTGCTGAAACAGATTAAAAATCCAAAACGTGGACATGGAATGGACATTGTATCTGGCCACATGGTGATTAAGAAAAGTGTAAAACTTAAATAGTAAATTAATTAAAGAACTTAAAAGACTGGTGAGAATATGCACTCACTGGTCTTTTTTACTAAAAAAAATAATTTAATTCAATTATTAATCTTAAATTAAGTTAAAATATGCAAGAATATGGCAAATACTACTAAAAAATCGGGATTAAATTAATTAAATGTTAACAAAATGTTATTTGGTACCATATGTTAGGCATTCTTGCAGTCCTTGCTCTCTTGATTTTCCTGGTTGTCCATTTTGCATTTCCAGAAGAAAAACCGTTTTTTAAATGTGCCTTGGTGAATCAGAAAATTGATTCAGACAGGGATGTAGTTTTATCAGAAGAATTTGCCACATTTTCAGGTCTTGATGCAAAAAGAATCGTATTTGATTCAGACTATGTGATTTCTTATAAGAAAACTGAAGAAAAACAGGATGCAGGAAATGAAAGCGGATTTGATAAATTTTTCTTCCAGTGGTCTAAGGGAGAATTAGATGCAGTGATTCTGACAAAAGACTTTCTGAAATACTGCACCAGTGTTGGCGGAGAGTATTACTCTGCCGATGAATTTGAGACAAAAGACTTGAATCTCTGTGAAGCTGGAGGAACAAAAGCAATTGATTTAACTGGTACAAAACTGGAAAGTGAGCTTGATGGAACAGAGAAAGAAGACCTTGTGCTTGTTTTTACGGCGACCGGAATCCATAAAGAAATGTGTCAGAAATATATTGATTTTTTAAGTGAGAAATGATAGAGGCGGATAAAAGATGAGTATTTTAAAATTGAAACCAAGCTGTAAAGATTATCTGTGGGGTGGTCATAGACTGGCAGAAGAGTATGGTGTAAAATATGATGGAAAGGTACTTGCAGAAGCCTGGGAGCTTTCCTGTCATCCGGACGGACCATCTTATATTGCAAATGGAATGTATGCAGGGAAAACATTGCAGGAATATATCGACATCAAAGGTAAAGAAGTGCTTGGACTCAACTGTCGAAGATTTCGTGATTTCCCAATCTTGACAAAATTTATTGATGCAAAACAAAGTTTTTCCGTACAGGTGCATCCAAGTAATCGTTATGCGTTAAAAAATGAAGGCCAGTACGGGAAAACAGAAATGTGGTATGTCATGGACGCAGATCCGGGTGCCTATTTATATTATGGTTTTAAAACAGAAATCAGTAAAGAGGAGTTTGCAAAACGAATTGAAGAAGACACATTACTTGAAGTATTAAATGCAGTTCTGGTACAAAAAGGAGATGTGCTTTTTATTGAATCTGGAACCATTCATGCAATTGGCGCAGGCATTTTGATTGCTGAAATTCAGCAAAATTCGAATGTGACTTATCGTGTGTATGATTACGGCAGAGTGGGAAAAGATGCAAAAAAACGAGATTTACACATTGAAAAAGCACTTGCTGTAACCAACCGTGTTCCGATTATAAAAGATAAAAGCAGTTATCCACATGTTGCAGACTGCGCAGCACTTGGAAATGATGACGGAATGATTGGAGCTGCAAGTTTGCTTTAAGATTAAAACAAGAACAGGAGTGAAAATAATGGCAAAAACAGAAGTTAAATTTCCAGAAAACTTTGTCTGGGGCGCTGCAACAAGTGCTTACCAGATTGAAGGTGCCGTGACAGAAGATGGAAAAGGGGAACACATCTGGGATGTATATACAAAAGAACCAGGAAAAATCTACTCCGGACATACAGGAGAGGTTGCATGTGACCATTATCACAGATACAAAGAAGATGTACAGCTAATGAAAGCAATCGGTTTAAAAGCGTATCGCTTTTCAATTGATTGGTCACGTGTACTTCCGGAAGGATATGGCAGAGTAAATGAAAAAGCAATCGCATTTTATAATGCACTGATTGATGAGTTGCTGGAAAATGAGATAGAACCTTATATTACGCTGTATCATTGGGAACTTCCTTATGAGATTTATAAAAGAGGCGGTTGGATGAATCCGCAAATTGTGGAGTGGTTTGGAGAATATGCAAAGCTTGTCGCAGAGCGTTTTAGTGATCGAGTAACACATTTCTTTACCTTAAATGAACCACAGTGTTTCGTAGGACTTGGCTTTCTTACAGGAGAGCATGCGCCGGGTGTAAAAGCACCGTTAAGAGATACGTTTGAGATGGCACATAATGCACTAAAAGCACATGGGCGTGCAGTGCAGATGCTTCGTGCTTATGGAAAACAAAAGCTGACGATTGGATATGCTCCGACTTCTTCTGTCTGCTATCCTGAGACTAACCGTCCGGAAGATATTGAAGCCGCAAGACAGATGTACTTTTCTATGCAGGAAGATGACAGTAACTGGACCTGGAATGTAGCGTGGTGGTCTGACCCGGTACTGCTTGGACATTATCCGGAAGAAGGCTTGGTTCGTTATGAAAAATATCTTCCGAAAATTACAGACGCAGATATGAAATTAATTTCTGAACCAATTGATGTCTATGGACAAAATATCTATAATGGCTGCGCTTATCGTATGGGAGAGAATGGAAAGCCGGAGGCCGTTCAAAGATATGAAGGTTTTCCGAAAACAGCGATACAGTGGCCGGTTACTCCGGAATGTTTATATTGGGGACCAAAATTTTTATATGAAAGATATCAAAAACCAATTTATATCACAGAAAATGGTTTATCTTGCCATGACGTGATTTCACTGGATGGAAAAGTGCATGATCCGAATCAAATTGATTTTCTTGGAAGATATCTGCGTGAACTAAAAAGAGCTGCAACAGAGGTGGATATCAGAGGATATTTCCAGTGGTCATTGATGGATAACTTTGAATGGGCAAAAGGTTATTCTGACCGATTTGGACTTGTGTATGTGGATTATCGTAATCAGCAGAGAATTCTAAAGGATTCGGCGTATTGGTATAAACATGTCATTAAGACAAATGGGGAAGAAATATGAAGGAAATAAAAAGTCCATTTGAAACAGTAGAGTCAGAGAAAATAAAGCTGGGTCGCTTTACACTTGTACAGGATAAAGTACGGGTGAAAAATCAGATCCGACCTTATGATTATCTTGAAATGATTGAAGGAGTAAGTATTCTTCCGTTTCATGGAGAAAATATTATTACGCTGAAGGAATATCGTTATCCAATCCGCTTGTGGCAGACGGAGCTTCCGGGAGGACTGATAGACCCGGGGGAAACAGCAGAGCAGGCAGCAGTACGTGAATTGAAAGAAGAAACGGGATATGAAGCAGAAGAGGTGATTCCGCTTGGAGATTTTTATCCGTCGTTTGGTTCGACAAATGAGAAAATCCATCTTTTTGCAATTCGTTGTGGAAAGCAGGGGGAGGAATCTTTGGAACCGGCAGAGGTGCTGAAACTTCATGAAGTCTCGATAGAAGAATTTAAAAGAATGGTGGCATCAGGTGAAATAAAACATGGAGCAGGGCTGGCAGCCTGGGCAAGATGGATGAGCCGGTAGAAAAATAAAATTTTGAAGAAAGTCATAAAAACGTAAAATAAAATCTTGAAGAAAGTCATAAAATGCGAGATTGAAATCTTGAAGAAAAGCATATAACAAATTATTGGAGTGGAAAAGGCTTTACCTCGATCGTAAGAACGGTGAAGGAAGATGGCAGGTGCGACAGATTATTATATCAGTTGCACCTGCTATTTGGGTTCAAGGGAAAAATAGCATCAAAAACTTGTATTTTCAAGATAAGAGTGTATAATAAAATTGTTATAAAAAGCGGGGTGCTTGCATAAGCAGGCTGAGAGTAAGCGGATGCTTTAACCCAGAACCTGATTTGGGTAATGCCAACGTAGGGAGATAATGAATCACAGATATGTGTTTTAGATGCAGGAATCTTTCGTTGGGTTCCTGCATTTTTGAATACATTGAAAGATTCAAGGCATAACAGCGGCAGATTGGGGGCACCACCTTGTGTCGCTCTATAAAATTAATGCAAAGAACAAGGAGGAAAAAATGATGTACACAGCATTAACAATTGCTGGAAGTGATTCCAGTGGAGGCGCCGGCATTCAGGCAGATATTAAGACAATGACCGCAAATCGCGTGTATGCGATGAGTGCGATTACGGCGTTGACTGCTCAGAATACAACTGGCGTAACAGATATTATGGAGGTAACACCAAAATTTTTGGCAGAGCAGCTTGATAGTATTTTTACAGATATTTATCCGGATGCGATTAAGACAGGAATGGTTTCTTCAAGTGAGCTGATTGAAACCATTGCAGAAAAACTGACTGAGTATCACGCAAAAAATATCGTAGTAGACCCTGTTATGGTGGCAACCAGTGGGGCAAGACTGATTAGTGAAGATGCTATCAGTGTATTGAAAAGTAAACTATTACCGCTTGCAACAGTGATTACTCCAAATATTCCGGAAGCAGAAGTTCTTTCTGAGATGGAAATTAAATCAGAAGCAGATATGGAAAAAGCAGCAGAGCTTATTTGTGAGAAATTCGACTGTGCAGTTTTATTAAAAGGCGGACATCAGTTAAATGATGCGAACGACCTGCTTTTTCAAAAAGGAAAAGCGCCGGTATGGTTCCATGGAAAGAGAATTGATAATTCCAATACACACGGAACCGGCTGCACTCTTTCTTCAGCGATTGCGTCAAATCTTGCAAAAGGAAGAGATTTGGAAACTTCCGTAAAATATGCAAAAAATTATATTTCCGGCGCACTTGCCGCTATGCTTGACCTTGGAAAAGGAAGCGGACCGATGAATCATGCGTTTGCAGTCAAAGGAGAGTACGAGGGATGAGCGAAAAGAGAACTTCCGTTTTTTCAAACGGACTGATTTGGTTTGGTGCAGGGGTATCTTTAGCTGAAATCCTGACCGGTACTTATTTTGCACCACTTGGCTTTGGAAAAGCAATGGCAGCGATTTTACTGGGACATCTGATTGGCGGACTTATGATGTTTGCAGCGGGAATGATTGGTGCAAAAGAACGTAAAAGTGCCATGGAAACAGTAAAAATGAGTTTTGGTGAAAGGGGAAGCCTTTTATTTGCCATTTTAAATGTCTTACAGCTTGTGGGTTGGACTGCAATTATGATTTATGACGGTGCACTTGCAGCAGATGGTGTGTTACATACCGGTATTTGGATTTGGGCGATTATTATCGGTGTTCTGATTATTGTATGGATTCTGATTGGGATTACAAATCTTGGTAAATTAAACACCGTTGCAATGACTGCACTTTTTATCTTATCGTTGGTACTTTTTAAAGTTATCTTTTTTGGAAATGGAAGCATGCCGGCAATTGTAGATGATGGAAGTCTGACATTTGGAGCCGCAGTAGAGCTTGCGGTAGCAATGCCGCTTTCCTGGCTGCCACTGATCAGTGACTATACAAGAGAAGCAGAAAAACCATTTGCAGCGACATTTGCAAGTGTAGTTGTTTACAGTCTGGTCAGCATTTTTATGTATATGATTGGTATGGGAGCAGCTATTTTTACCGGTGAATATGACATTGCGCAGATTATGTTAAAAACAGGATTTGGTATTGTGGGACTTTTAATTATTGTATTTTCCACAGTTACAACTACCTTTTTGGATGCTTATTCCGCAGGAGTTTCGAGTGTATCGATTTCCTCTAAAATCCAGGAAAAATGGGCAGCAATTGTCGTTACGGTAATTGGAACGATTGCCGCAATTGTGTATCCAATGGATAACATTACAAATTTCTTATATCTGATTGGTTCTGTGTTTGCACCGATGATTGCAGTGCAGATTGCAGATTACTTTATGCTAAAGAAAGCAGATGCCCAAAAATCTGCATTTCAGTGGAGAAATCTGGCTGTTTGGCTTGTTGGCTTTGTGATTTACCGTCTGCTGATGCAGGTAGATACACCGGTGGGAAATACATTACCGGATATGGTGATTACAGTTGTGCTTTGTGTAATTGTAGAGAAAATTGCAGAAGCAGTGAAAAGCAAGTAGAATAAAAATAGAATCAAGATAGAACAAAAAACCTTATTGAGCTAAAAAAAACGGAAGCTCAATAAGGTTTTTTTGAAAAGAATCATGTAAGTGTCAAACGTATCATTGCTGACGACGGTATTCTCGTGGCGTCATATGAAATTCTCTTTTAAAGAGTCGATTAAAATATGAAAGATTATCAAATCCGGAAGAGACTGCAATCGTCAAAACAGAATCATCGGTCGAAACTAAAAGTTTTGTAGCCATGCTCATTCGATAATGATTGAGATAATGGGTGAATCCCATATTCATATGTGTTTTAAAAAATTTCATAAAATGAGATTTACTATAATGAATGAGATTTGCCATATCTTCAATGCTTAAAGGTTCGTTGTAATGTTCTTCAACATATTTCAAAATGGTTTTCAGTTTATCCATATGTTTTTGGTGAGACTGAGAAGGCTGTTTTAGTGTCTGCTGATTGGACAAAAGATAAAACATAAGCTGGAAGAGCCAGCCTTTGACTGCAAGCTGATAGCCTTTTGGTCTGGAATCGCAGAGATTATCGATTTTTCGGATGCATCCGGAAAGAGATTCATAAGCAGGGGCATCTGGAGTGAGAAAGGTCTGAATGGTAGCAGGATTTTCCATAAGAGGAAGAATGAAATCTGTTCCGCACAAATCCGGTTCACCACAAAGAAGCATAGATGGTTGAAAGAGAATGTTCTCATATTCCATCCGTGCTTCTTTTTTTTGCTTAATAGAATGAAGCTGACCGGGAAGCACAAACACAATATCTCCGGCTTTTACTTCATGAGTAATAAAGTCTACGGAAATGATTCCACTGCCTTTCTGGATGACAATTAATTCCATCTCATTGTGCCAGTGAATGGGAACATGCGTAAAGTCCATAGGAATACAGCAAAGGTAAGTGTTATAAGGAAATTCGAGAGAAGTATGAGATTTTGATTCATGGTAATTTTGGTATTCTGTGAGGTTCATGAACAAATTCCTCCATTTTTATACAAAGTTTGCAAAGTATGTTTTGATAGTATTGTATTATAAATAGAGAGTATTTTGCAAGAAATAATCAAAAAAGCATAGTAAAATGCAGATAAGAAACACGACAGGATAACAGGAAAATAGAATTTAGAGCAAGATAAAGAAAGAGAATGATGGAGGATTTTTTTATGATGAAAATTCAGGAATTATTAGAAACAAAACTTGGAAAAACAATCAAAGAAGCATCTAATGCAGAAGTGTATTATGCACTGTTACATGTTGTTCAGAACATGGCGAAGGACAAAGAAGTACCGGTAAAGAAGAAAAAAATCTATTATATTTCAGCAGAATTTTTAATTGGTAAATTATTATCCAACAACATGATTAACCTTGGTATTTATGATGATGTGAAAAAAATGCTTGCAGAAAATGGAAAAGATATTTGCGAAATCGAAGAAATTGAACCGGAACCATCTCTTGGAAATGGTGGACTGGGACGTCTGGCTGCCTGCTTCCTTGATTCTATTGCAACATTAGGATTAAGCGGAGATGGAGTTGGATTAAACTATCATCTTGGATTATTCAAACAGGAATTTAAAGATGAGTTACAAAATGCAGTTCCAAACCCATGGATTGAAAAAGAGAGCTGGCTGACAAAAACAGAGGTGAGTTATCCTGTAACTTTTGGAAATCTGACTGTAAATTCCAGAATGTATGATATCGAAGTAACCGGATACAATAATCAGAGCAATAAACTTCACTTATTTGACTTAGAATCCGTAGATGACAGCATCGTAAAAGAAGGAATTGATTTTGATAAAGAAGAAATCAAAAAGAACCTTACCCTGTTCTTATACCCGGATGACAGTGATGATGCAGGTCGCCTGCTTCGTATTTATCAGCAGTATTTCATGGTAAGCAATGGTGCACAGTTAATCTTAGATGAATGTGTGGCACGTGGTTCGAATCTGCATGATTTGTATGAATATGCTGTTATCCAGATTAATGATACTCATCCAACTATGGTCATTCCGGAATTAATTCGTTTGCTGGTTGCACGTGGAATTCAGATGGATGAAGCGATTGAGATTGTAACTAAAACCTGTGCTTACACAAACCATACCATTCTTGCAGAAGCACTTGAAAAATGGCCGATGGAATATTTAAAGAAAGTTGTTCCTCAGTTGGTTCCGATTATCGAAATTTTAGATGATAAAGTAAGAAGAAAATTCGATGATGAAAGTGTTGTAATTATTGATAAAAATGATGTGGTACACATGGCACACATTGATATTCATTACGGATTCAGTGTAAATGGTGTGGCGTCTCTGCATACAGAAATCTTAAAAGATACAGAGTTAAATGCATTTTATAAGATTTATCCGGAAAAATTCAATAATAAAACAAATGGAATTACATTCCGCAGATGGCTGGTTCACTGCAATCCGGAACTGACTGCTCTGCTTGATGAATTAATCGGAACCGGATACAGAGAAAATGCAGAAGAACTGGAAAAACTCCTGGCTTACAAAGATGATGATGCAGTCATTGAAAAATTACTGAGTGTAAAAGGAGACAATAAAAAAGCACTCTGCGATTACTTAAAACAGACTCAAAATGTAGAATTGAATCCGGAATCTATTTTTGATATTCAGATTAAACGTCTGCATGAGTACAAACGTCAGCAGATGAACGCATTATATGTGATTCATAAATATAAAGAAATCAAGGCGGGTAAGAAACCATCTACTCCAATCACAGTTATTTTTGGAGCAAAGGCAGCACCGGCTTATGTGATTGCAAAAGATATCATTCACCTGATTTTATGTTTACAGGAATTAATCAACAATGACCCTGAAGTGAGTCCATACTTAAAGGTTGTTATGATTGAAAACTACAATGTCACAAAAGCAGAAAAACTGATTCCGGCATGTGATATTTCAGAACAGATTTCTCTGGCTTCTAAAGAGGCAAGTGGAACAGGAAACATGAAGTTCATGTTAAATGGTGCGTTGACTCTCGGTACAGAAGATGGCGCAAACGTAGAAATCCATGAACTGGTAGGGGATAACAATATCTTTGTATTTGGAGCATCCAGTGAAGAAGTAATCAAACACTATGAAAATGCAGACTACGTTTCCAGAGACTTCTACGAAAAAGATGAGACAATCAAAGAAGCGGTAGACTTTATTACTTCTAAAGAACTGCTTGCAATCGGTCATGAAGAAAACTTAACCAGACTTCAGAATGAACTGTTAAATAAAGACTGGTTTATGACACTCTTAGACTTCAAGGCTTATACCAAAAAGAAAGAAGAAGCCTTAGAAGCTTATGAAGATAGAAAAACATGGGCAAAGAAGATGATTGTAAATATCGCAAAGGCAGGATATTTCTCATCTGACCGTACAATTGCAGAATATAATAACGATATCTGGCATGCGTAAATCATGTAGTTAAGATGAACTGATGCAGATAAAGGGCAAGATGCAGGTTCAGACGAACAGAAGCATCCTGTAAATCAACACGTAACAGTTCTTCAATTCTTGTAATGCGGTATTTAATGGTATTTCTATGGGTATAGGCGGCATCTGCGGTATGCAGAATATTACAATTATTTTGTAAATAAAGAGATAACGTTTCAACTAACTGGGTGTGGTTGTCTGCGTCATAGCGGATGAGCACACCCAGTTGGTTTTCTATGAAAGATTCGTATAAAGGAGTCTGGTTTAAATCGGAAAACAGCTGATAAAGACCGAGCTGGTTGTAGCAATGGAAGGAATCGGAAGTAAAACAACAGCCAGCCATACCTGTTCTTTTGGTTCTGCAAATAACAGCTATGCCTTTCGTTTGATGAAATTATTGAAGAAAGCAGAAATTAATTTTATCTCCTGTCCGACAGAAAATATTTACCTTCAGGGACGTCAGGACACCTATCCAAAACGAAGAGGGTTAACCAGAGTAAAAGAATTAAATGATGCAAAGATTAATGTCTGCTTTGCCCAGAATTCAATGTCAGACCCATGGTATCCTCTTGGAAATGGAAATATGATGATGATTCTGGATCATGGAATTCATATCTGCCAGATGATGTCATTTGAAGAAATCGACAATGCACTGGATTTAATTACCGTAAATGGAGCAAAAACCATGCATATTCAGGACGAATATGGTTTAGAAGAGGGCAAGCCGGCAAACTTTATTGTACTTGAAACGAAATCAGAGTTTGATGCAGTATGCGAACGAGCCGGAATTCTGGCTTCTGTAAGAAATGGAGAATATTTACTAAAAAAAGAACCACAGGTAATACAGACCGATATTGAAATTTTAAAATAATCTTAAAATATTTTTAGAAAAAAGTTCTCAACAGGCATGAAATTTCAGCTTGTTGGGAGCTTTTTTTGACTTACGTTCTTAGACTTGACAAAAGTCTCTTACTCACCCTATGATAGTAGCAACGAAACACTTGAGGGAGAAAATTCTGAACGTAACGGATATAGTATTTATACCAAAAATGTTTTTACTATTTTTAAAGATGTAGGAGTGTATGGATGATTCGCAGACATATTATTTTTTATGGACATGTACAAGGCGTGGGATTTCGATATTATTGCGTACATAAAGCAAGGCAGCTTGGATTAACCGGCTGGGTAAAAAACAAATACGATGGGACGGTCGAAGCCGAAGTGCAAGGTTTAGAAGAGCAAATTGACCAACTCATTCAGTATTTGAATTCACAGACGTATATTTTGATTACAAATATGGATGTGAAAAAGCTTCCGGTGATAGGAGAGCATGATTTCATAAGGAAAGGATACTAACAATGAAGGTAGAAATGAAAAAGGGAGAGGTTATAATTCGTTCCATGCAGGAGAAAGACAGAGCAGAGGTCTTAAAAATGATGCAGATCTTTTATGCATCGGATGTGGTCATTCATAAAGCGGATGACGAAACATTACAGAAAGATATTTCAGATTGCGTTGGAGACTGCCCATACGTGGATGGATATGTGTTTGAAATCGAAGGTGAAATTGCCGGATATGGAATTGCAGCGACCGGATATTCAACCGAATTTGGCGGAGTGTGTATCTGGTTGGAAGATTTGTATATGAAGCCAGAATACAGAGGGCACGGAATCGGAAGAAAATTTTTTGAGGCAGTAGAAGAAATCTATACAGATGCAGTACGATTCCGTCTGGAAGTAGAAAAAGAAAATGCAGGTGCGGTTGCGCTATATCAGAGATTAGGATATAACTTTTGCGCTTATGATGAAATGAGTAAAGAAATTTAATTAAGGGAGAGATGGACCATGAAAATTGTATTTCTGGATGCAAAAACAATAGGAGATGACATTGATTTATCAGCCTATGATGCGCTTGGAGAAGTAGTAAAATATGGATTTTCCACATCAGAAGAAGTGCCGGAGCGTGTAAAAGATGCAGATGTGTTAGTAATTAATAAGATTGAGATTAATGAGCAGACGATTGGAACAGCAAAAAATTTAAAATTAGTCTGCGTAACAGCTACCGGAACAAACAATCTGGATAAGGAATATCTTGAAAAACGTGGAATTGCATGGAGAAATGTAGCCGGATATTCGACAGAGTCGGTTACCCAGCATACCTTTGCGCTGTTATTTTATTTACTGGAAAAAATGCGTTATTATGATGAGTATGTCAAAACGGAAAAATATGTAAATGATACGATTTTCACTCATTTTGCAGAGCATTTTAATGAAATCAGCGGAAAAACCTGGGGAATTATCGGGCTTGGAACGATCGGAAGACGGGTTGCTGATATTGCGAAAGCATTTGGTGCACATGTGATTTATTATTCGGCTTCCGGAAGAAGCGCACAGGAAGGATATGAACAGGTAGATTTTGATACTCTGCTTTCCAAATCCGATATTGTTTCTGTTCATGCTCCGTTAAATGAATATACAAAAGATTTGATGAATAAAGAAGCATTTGCAAAAATGAAAAAGACAGCGATTTTCTTAAATTTAGGACGTGGACCGATTGTGGTAGAACAGGATTTGTGTGAAGCTCTGGAGAACGGAGAAATTGCGGCAGCAGGTCTTGATGTGTTATGCGAAGAACCGATGAGTGAAACGAATCCATTGGTAAAAATAAAAGACAGCAGGAAGCTTATCATTACTCCGCATATTGCATGGGCAAGTGTGGAAGCGAGAACCAGACTGATGCAGATTATTGTGGGACAGATTAAAGAGTTTTTTGCATTATAAACTTGTATGATTTTTGAAAGGATTCTTTGATTTTGCTTGCCATAACAGGACTCTCTCCTCTATAATGAGGAAGATGTACTCTCAAAAAGATTCCGAGAGCATATGAAAGATGAAAAAAACGAAAGAGGAGAGAAAAAATGGGAGAAAGAGGAGAAGCAATTCGTGACGCCAGAAAACTTGGCGTACCTAAAATGCTGATTTTAGGTTTACAGCACATGTTCGCCATGTTTGGTGCAACAATTTTAGTACCGATTCTGGTCAACAGTTATTTTGTTCAGGCGTGTGGGGAACCGCTTACAACCGGTCTGACTGTTTCCGTAACCTTATTTGGTGCAGGATTTGGTACGTTGTTGTTCCATGTGTGTTCCAAATTCAAAGTGCCTGCATTTTTGGGTTCATCCTTCGCATTTTTGGGAGGATTTTCCACAGTGGCAAACTTAAACAGTGGAATGTATGCATCTATGGGAGCAAATGAAAAAGCAGCTTATGCCTGCGGGGGAGTTGTAGTAGCAGGTATTTTCTATCTGATATTTGCACTGATTATCCGTATCGTGGGAGTCAAACGTGTGATGCGTTATCTTCCGCCTGTTGTAACCGGACCGGTTATCATCTGTATCGGTTTAAGTCTTGCAGGCTCTGCAATTTCCAATGCATCCACAAACTGGTTTCTTGCACTGGTTGCCCTTGCAGTTATTATTGTGTTTAATATCTGGGGAAAAGGAATGTTTAAAATCATTCCGATTCTGATGGGGGTTGTGATTTCCTATGCAGTGGCAATGATTATGAATGCGTGTGGAATTAAGAATCCAGATGGTTCTGCAATTTTAAATTTTGCATCTATTGCAAGTTCAAGCTGGGTGGGACTTCCGGGATTCCAGCTTTGTAAATTTGATGTAACTGCGGTTCTTGTTATGGCACCGATTGCCATTGCAACTATGATGGAACATGTAGGAGATATGTCTGCGATTTCCGCAACGGTAGGAGAAAATTTCCTTGCAGAACCGGGACTTCACAGAACTCTGCTCGGAGATGGTCTTGCGACAGCTGTTTCCGGTTTGTTTGGAGGTCCGGCAAATACCACTTATGGAGAAAATACAGGAGTACTCGAATTAAGTAAAGTCTATGACCCGAGAGTTATCCGTATTGCTGCCGTGTTTGCAATTATCGTCAGCTTTATTCCAAAAGTATCCGCTGTCATCAGTACCATGCCAAGCGCAATTATTGGTGGAGTCAGCTTCATGCTTTACGGAATGATTTCCGCAATTGGTGTGCGTAATGTCGTAGAAAATAAAGTAGACCTGACAAAATCCAGAAACCTGATTATTGCAGGCGTTATCTTTGTCTGCGGTCTGGGATTCAGTGGTGGAATTACCTTTACGGTAGCAGGAACTTCAATTACCTTGACAGCACTTGCGATTGCAGCGATTGCAGGAATTGCCTTAAATATTATTTTGCCGGGAAATGACTATGAATTTGGTGTTAATGAAACAGGAGATGAGAATAGAGGAATTCATACCAATAGTAAACGAAAAGAAGAGAAATAGATTATAATTTTCAATAAAAGGAACCAGATGTCAATCAAATTCAGTTGAAAAATCAAATGAAAGTAAAAAACAATACGAATAACAGCTAAGGAATGTGATGAGATTCCATAAAACAAAACGAAAGCCTTCAGAGTGCCAGCTTTAGAGGCTTTCGTTTTGCTTTATGGAGAATTTTTTGTTTATTCTTGCGTGGCTTCAAGCTGTAGCTGTATAATAAAAGGAAAGGTGTCAGGCACCAACCAAATGGAAATTTGTAAACAGCTTGCCAAAGAGGAAGGACGAAAACTATATCAGAGAATTTTGAGCGGAGAATAAGCAAATGAGAATTTTAAATTTTGAAGATGACGTATATAAAGCAAATGATATCAAAAAAGTGTTAAATGATAGATGTGGCGTAACAGATGTTACACAGGTTGATAATGTGGAAGAGGGATTAGAATTATTAATCCAGGAGAAAGAAGCAGGAAATCCCTTTGATTTGATTATTACAGATATGCATTATCCGATGAGAAAAGGCGAAGAGGGAGATTTCGATGCCGGAGAAAAACTGCTTGGAATTTTAAAAGAAAGAGGAATAGATACGAAAGTAATTATCTGTTCGTCTTTAAATATTAAAATTCGTGAAGCTTATGGATGTATCTGGTATTCCAGAATCAGTGACTGGGAAATGGAATTATTGGAATTGATGAATCAATTGAAAAAATGAATTGTACAGTAGTTGAAAAGAGTAGTGAGATATTGATAAAGACACTGGAGAAAATAAGATGGTAATTCTATTCATATGGATTCTGCTGTCAGTGAGTTTGGTAATCGGCTGTATTAAAGTACATAATACAATAATAAAAGGTTTGTTTGGGATTCTGGCAGGACTTTGTATTACGGTATTGTGCTTTGTAGGAATCTTTTATTATGTAATTGTTTTTAAAGTTTCGAATGTAGACACAAGTGTTTCTTCGGATGGAGAGTATTCTTTGACTATGCAGGCAGTGGGGGAGCCATTATTTTTCGGTCCTGCGGATGGTCAGTTTATCTTGAAAAAAGGGGAAAAAAGAATCAGTAAAGTTAAATTTTCGCTAAGAGATGATGGGGGAAATATTTCGCAGGACACCTGGCATGTTACGTGGAAAAAGAACCAGGTTGAAATTATTATCTATGGAGAAGAGCAAAACGATGAGCAGTTTCTTCTTTTTTTTGATGGAAAATATAAAATAAATGAACTGAACACGAAATATGGAAAAACTTTAGACGAATTAAATGAGATAGCAGAAGAACAAACAGAAGAAGAACAGAATCAGCAGAAAAAGACTGAAAAATCTCATTCTTTAGATGATGCAGATGAAGAAGAGAATACGAAATACGATGAAGATGGCTATCCGATGACAGAAGAATATCAACGATACAAAAAAGAATTGGCAGAGGTATCGGATTATATTCAAACGAAATCAGATGTATTCTTGGATTCTTATCCAGATACGAAGTATCAGCTGGAGTTTCGTCTGACTTCAAAAGGCTGGCCATTTGCTGTTATTAATAAAAAGATTGATGAAAATACCGGAGCAGTAACAGAACTGCATTTGCTGTATAATGAATCGCATATAGATGAAGAAACGGATGAATATGTATTGCAGGAATATTATTATGATTCTGATAATACGGAAGCTGCGTCTCCTGCGATTGTGGATTTTTTCTTAATACAAAAGGATACGTTAAAAGTTACAGATGAAAATACAAAAGAGTGGCATTGATTGAGAAGAAATAAAATAAATTTTTGAATTGTAGAACCCTTGGGCAGATGCCTGAGGGTTTTAATAATTTATCTTATTTTTAAACCAGCGGTTTATTGTGGAGACTCCGACAGTATGAGAAGATAAGCTCAGTTGATGAGGGAATAATAAGAAAATAAAAAAGAAAAAAATCCACTCCAATTTCTGAAGATAAGGATTATTCTAATCTTGTCAACAAGATAAAGTAAATATAAGGCAGTAGCTCAATGGTAGAGCATGAGATAAAGCATGTTTCATGTTTGTGGAACATACAGCAATTTCTATTTTTTATTTCTAATTTAATGTGAGTAAATTGATGCAGGTTCGAATCCTGCCTGCCTTATCTGAGTGAGGTAGCTTAATGGTAAAGCACGAAAAAGTGTTTCATGTTTGTGGAACATACAGCAATTTATTCCAGGAGAAGAGGACGAAGTGCAGGTTCGAGTCCTGCCCTCACTCATCGTAACTCTGTAGAATCAAACACTCATAAGAGTTGGTGTTTGGCTTGAACTTATAGGGGGAAGCAAAATGAATTTCGTAGAATTATTAGAGAAAACATCAAATAAATTAGCTCATACAGAAAATGGTGCAAGAGCAGTGAATACAACAGATGATGCAAATCTGGATTTGTTTGCAACAATCGGTGCACTGAGAACTGCAGATGAAGAACGAATCAAAATTTTATTTGAGAAGGCTTATGAAGAAGAACCATTGTCTGCAGTTAAAATTTTATTTTATGCAAGAGATATCCGAGAGGGTCTTGGAGAACGAAGAGTCTTTCAGATTTTATTAAAGAATCTGGCTGAATATCATCCGGAGGCAGTGATTCCAAACATTGATTTCATTGGTGAATATGGTCGTTTTGATGACTGGTACTACCTGATTGGTACACCGGCAGAAGAGGCAATGTGGACTGCAATGAAAAGACAGTTACTGGAGGATTTAAAAAACTTTCAATTAGGCAAACCAGTGTCTCTGCTTGCAAAATGGGTGAAAACTGCTGATTCAAAAGTAGAAGAAACAAGAAAATTAGGTATTTTAACTGCAGAAAAATTAGGATATCCAGTTTATAACTTTAAAAGAATAATCCGTACGTTAAGAAAATATATTGATGTTACAGAAATAAAAATGTGTGGCAACAATTGGGATGAGATTGATTATTCTGCCGTTCCGGGACGTGCGATGATGAAGTATCGAAGAGCATTTGACAGACACGATACGGAAAGATTTGAAAAATTTATCAACCTGGCACTGGAAGGCAAGGAAAACATTCATTCTAAAACACTGTATCCTTATGATATAGTAGAAAAGATTTTATACGGAAACGAGGATAGTAAGGTGTTGGAAGCACAGTGGAGAAATCTTCCGGATTATGGAGTTGGTGATGAAAACATGCTTATTATGGCAGATGTTTCAGGCTCTATGTATGGACGACCAATGGCAACCTCGATTGGACTTGCAATTTATTTTGCAGAAAGAAATAAGGGAGATTACCATAATCGTTTCATGACGTTTAGCGCTTTACCAAGCATTGTGCATTTGGAAGGTGAAACTTTAGCTGAAAAAGTTGCTTGTGCAGTAGAGGCAGACTGGGGTTTGAATACAAATCTGGAAGCGGCTTTTGATAGTATTCTTAAAACTGCGGTGGAAAATCATGTACCAGAAGAAGAAATGCCAAAATCTTTAATTATTATTTCAGATATGGAATTTGACTCTGCAACTTATGATTCTGACTGGCTGTTTTATGAAACTATGAAAAAGAAATTTAAAAGAAATGGTTATACAATTCCGAATGTTGTTTTCTGGAATGTAGATTCCCGTCACAATGCCTTTCATGCAGATAAACAAAGAGAAGGAGTACAGCTTTTGTCTGGAAGTGCTGTCACAATTTTTGAGCATCTGGATGAAGGAATAGGAATGACTCCGGTTGAGATGATGCGAAAAATCATTGAAGATGAACGGTATGCATGCATTACAATCGCAGAGGCCGCTTAAAAAATATCTTATAAGCTCTCGGACTTAAGGTTCGGGGGCTTAAATTTTTGCGTTATCTTAGTCAATAAGATTCCTGCTTCTATAAGTAGCGAGTTATCAATCCATTTCAATAGAAATTTATTTTGGTGATATAAGACTGGTGACGAGCTTACTAATAAATTTGCATGAATGAAAGTCTTAATTTCCGACTAAGATAAATGCCATGCGAGATTTTTTCTTGTGGAGTTCTACAGACAAGAGGTATAATAAAGAAAAAGAGCACGGACAGAGGGGAGAGAAGTACATGGCTACTTATGTTATTTCGGATATTCATGGAGAATATGAATTATTTATCAAGCTGTTAGAAAAAATTCGATTTACAAGTGCAGATACTTTGTATGTTTTAGGTGATGTGATAGACCGAGGTCCGCATCCGATAAAGGCTTTGCTGAAATTGATGGAAATGCCTAATGCAGTCTGCCTTGTTGGAAATCATGAGGTGATGGCACTGAAATGCCTGAAATTTCTTCGACAGGAAATTACAGAAAGTTCGATTGAAAAAATAGACGAAAAACTTCTGGATAATCTGGCAACCTGGCAGTATAACGGAGCAGAGACGACAATCAGTGAATTTCGTAGATTAGATGAGGAAACACAGCTGGACGTGCTGGATTTTATGGAAGATTTTCTGGTATATGAAACACTTACAATAGAAGGGAAAAATTATTTACTGGTACATGGCGGACTTGGAAATTTTTCACCGGAGAAAGACATAGAAGATTATTCTCTGCATGATATTGTATGGGAAAGACCAGATTATGGACGGCAGTATTTTGAAAATACTTATCTGGTAACAGGACACACTCCAACCCAGCTAATTGCAGAAAACGAGAAACCAGGATACATTTATCGGGAGAAAAATCATATCGCAATAGATTGTGGAGCGTGCAATCCAAGTGGAAGGCTTGCTGCAATTTGCCTGGAAAGTGGCGAAGAGACTTATGTAGATAAGAGAGTTCAAAAACAAAGAGAAGAATAACAGAAACAGCAGAAGAATAGAAACAGCAGGAAAAGGCAGAAGAAGATAAAAGAAAACAGAAGAAATTAGAACCCTTGGACAGAAGTCTGAGGGTTTTTGATACATTTGAAATGCAACGATTAGCAGAAAAATGTCAAAATTTGCAACGAAAAATGTAACGAAAAAAAATACGTTGCATTTAAAGTGAAACGATAATGCTCTAATTATAGAAAACGTTTGAATTTATAAGCTTTTGGATTTAAGATTCGGGGGCTTTTTAAATTTCTCCAATTATGATACGATAAATCAAAACCATAAAAGATAATGAGGAAAAAATGGAAAACGAAGATAAATTATATTACAAACAGGTTTTACAAGGTTTATCAGAAGAAATGCCGGATGAATTTTTTAAACTGGCACAGCTTGTAGAGGTAGAACAGCTTGAATTTTTAGCACCAAAAGACAGCAGTAATAACTGGCGTCTGGTTTATCTGATGAACGATGCAGTGGAAAGTTTTCTGGTATTTGAAAATGCAAGATTTACAGGAGAATATCTGCCGGATTATGAGGGTACAATCAAGGCAGTTTTGGAAAAAAAAGAAAAAGAGTACATTCTGGTGGTAAATCAGGGTGAAGATTCGGTATTTACTATCTTTTTTGAGTCATTAAAACTGGAAATTCAATGTTATGACTATGGAAAAATCGGACATTTCTGGGTAGAAGGTTATGAATATCTGCGCCAGTTAGAATATCGGATTGCAATTCTAAGAGACAAGGTGGATTACCTGGGAGAACAGAAAAACTGTTGTACGAAGGAAGAACGAAAGCTTGCCCTGCTGGCAGAATTTCCACCATTAAATTATTGCTCATATCCTTCTGTTAAACCAGAATATATCGTTCCAAAAAGTGAACCCTGGCAAGTGAATCTCGATGCCATCCGTCTGATGAAAGAACTCGCAATACAGGTAAAGGATAAGATGCTTATACAGATGCTGGCGCTTTATGAGCAGTATCCAGTAAAAACGATTGCGAAGATTATAGCGAAAATGCTGCACCGAAAAAGACATCTTGCGGTAATCAGACTCTTGGATAAGAAGCTTCAAAAAGAGGCAGGAAATTATCCGAAACGTTCGTTTGGAAAGAAATTAAACGCAGAACATAAAAAACAAATCGAACAGGCTTATGAAAGACAGAAAGCATTAAAAGCAAAAGGAATCGAGTCGGAAGTGCTGTGGCAGGAGCCATTTGTGTATGCACAGGATTCTGTAGAATTTGAAGTGTATGTGATGGTGTGGAAGAAAGGCATTTTGAACCAGAAAGTGGAAGTGGAACGGATGGGAAAATAAAGAAAGGCTGGTTTTTATATGTGAAACTCAGAAAAAGTGGCTGTCGCACTAAGTAATTAGTGCAACAGCCACTTACTAAATATAAGATATTCTACTCGGAATCAATTCGCCATTTTGAATTGTCTATTGATAGCTGATATCCACAATAGGAACAGCAGCCATTTTTATCCGGCATGAAATTTGCACCGCAGCGAGGACATTCTTTTTCTTCAAACACTGCTTGTCCTTTTGATTTCATGCGTCGTGGATAACGGGCTCTGTACAATTTTAAAGTTATTTTTTCATTTTTATTTAGAATCTTTTGATTTGGCTGAAGTGTAAGTTTGTGCAGCACTGCAGAAATGGTAATCGTTGTGAGATTCTCTGTGTTTTCTACGTCTTTCAGCTGTAGTTTATCGACACTGTAAAACAGGGCATCGGCGGTTAGTTCGGTACCGTAAAGTGCTTCATTGAGATCTACAATTAAAACTTTTTCATCGTAACGCGCGATTTGGTCAGTCGAAACGTGAGCTTTCTTTTCTTGGTTTAAGAGTAAAATCCAGATTGCGCCAGCCAGTAAAAGTGTAAGCGCAAAGGCAGTACCAAACATCAGATAATCGTTATGGATGAACCGAAAACAAGGAATAGACGGAAAGAAAAAAGTGAGTATGGTTGCAAGAACTAATTTATAATAGGATGCATTCGGATTCAGACTTCGATAAACTAAAAATTCTTCTGTCTGCCAATCAAAGAAATCACTTTTGATATAACCACCGCAATAAGGACAGTGCGCTTCGTCCCCTTTTAATGTAATCTCGGCACCGCAGCTTGGACAAATAATATTTTGATACTGAGCATAAAACTGTTGTTCTTCATTTCTGTTTTTGCTCCCCACTTCGTCATGGCGAATGTGTCTGGACTGTCTAAGCAGGACAGAGCCATGTGGGAAAAAGTCTTCATATAAAATTTTTCCGTTTTTGAGACTTCGATATCTGTTTAATACCGTGCCCTGGAGTACGATTTCGCGCCATTCACGTCCAGCGTCGCTCCAATGATGAAAATCTTGTTTCTTTTCATTTTCCTCTGTCAGTTTTAAATGAGTCATGCGAATTTCATGCTTGATTTCATTTTTTTTCAATAATGTAAGTTCATGCTCCAGCTTTTTGCGGTAAGATTGCCCGATACTTGCAGATGAATTTTGAAAGTCTCCGGTTTCTAAAATCGAGAGAACCTTCTTAAATGCGCCTAGTACTTTTGGTGGAATTGCAGAAGCATTCAAAAAGAAATCTTCTGTCTTATTTAGTTTCTTTTTTAGAAAAAGAAACCAAAGTTTTGGCTGCATCCATTCGATTTTCCAATCCAGAACATAGCAGGTAAGTACAAGTCCCCATCCAAAGGACCAGGCGAAGGAAAGACCAATTGCATCTGACCAGGAAGAAATCATAAAAATCACCTCAATTTTTTTGGAATTTTTTTGCGGATGATAAAATCACCTCAATTATATTATCACATGACTTCAAAGCGTCCACACTAGCCCTTACGATAGTGACAAAAGTTTACTTTTTTTTTATTCTTTTAGTATAGAAGAGTGGGATGATGGATGAAAAAAAATTTCAATACTTAATGCTTTTGAGTTGTGTCATATTTACGCTTTGTGTTCAGCGACAGTTGGGATTCGATTTTGGAAAACGAATATGATATAATAAAAATAATACGATTGGATATGAAATTGCTTTCAGATGAAGAAAGGAATGAGTGATGTCTTAGATGTCTTATAAGAAAAAAAGGCTGTTATCCTATATCGCAATTGCGAGCCTTGTTATATTGGCTTACATATGTCGGCAGATCTCATTTAAAAGCTTATTTTTGATTCAGTTTGCCGGTCAGTGTCGAAGCAGCATTTATATCGGTTTATATTGTGCCTGGGTCATCTATTTGGAGAAACATGTGGTGGATGCGAAAATGCGTCAATGTTTGACGTGGATTGCTTGTCTTATGGTTTTTTGGTTTTTAGTAAGAACGATTAAGTTTCTTATTTTCATGGAACCGTTAGAGATGCGCATCTGCTGGTATCTTTATTATATTCCTATGATTTTGATTCCGACACTCGGGCTTAATGCGGCATTATTAATGGATAAAGAAGAAGGAGAAAATACAAAAAAACAAAGTGCATGTTTAATAATACCGGCACTATGTTTGATTTTTGCAGTATTGACAAATGACTTGCATCAAAAAGTGTTTTATTTTCCGAAAGGATTTTTCTTTTCCAATGAGGTCTATGAATATCGCTTTATTTTTATTTTGATTCAGATTTGGATGATGCTGTGTCTGATGATAATGGAAGTGGTATTGATGCGTAAGAGTGCCGCTTCCGGAAGAAAGTGGATCTGGTTTCCGGTGCTTCCGGGACTTTTATTGCTTGGCTGGAATCTTTGTCATATTCTGGGGATGCCATTTATTAAAGCATATGTGGGAGATATGACCGCAGTATGTTGTTTTTTGATGGCCGCAATTTATCAGAGTTCTATTATCTGTGGACTGATTCCAATTAACAGCAGGTATATTGAGTTGTTTCAAGCTGCGGGCGGATTAGATGCAGAGATTACTGATTGGAGCTTTAAGAAATGTTATCATTCAGGAAAGTTTTTGGACATACCACAGGAAGTAAGAGAAACACTTGTAGTTGGCACCCTTGTGATAGAAAATGGAACACGAATGAATCATTTGTTAGTGCGAGGTGGTCATTTATTTTGGGCAGAGGATGTTTCCTTGCTTATGGACCAGTATCAGGATATTGAAGAACAGCAAGAAGAATTAAGAGAGCGAAATCGCCTTTTGCAAAAGAACTATCAGCAGGAGGCAAAGCGGAGAAAAGTGGAAGAACAAAACCGGCTCTTAGATTTGATACAAAGCCAGACGGCCGGTCAGATTGAACTGATTTCACACTTTATGGAAGAACTGGAAAAAACCGAGTCGAAAGAAGTATATGAACGACTTCTGGGGAAGATTGTGGTTGTCGGAACCTATTTAAAAAGGCGAAAAAATCTTACGTTAACGCTTCATAATGAAAAGAATGAAAATAGGGAAGCACTGAAAACAGAGGATTTGATACAGAGTCTGGCAGAATCGTGTATGGCTTTAAAGTTGTGCAAGATCCGGGCACTTTATTATGTGAATATTCAAAATCTGGAATTCCATGATGAAGAATTAATTAAATGTTATGACTATTTTGAGTGGCTGGTAGAGCAACTGTTTGATCGAATGCAAATGATCTTTTTTCGTGTCGTTGAGATGGAGGCACATTTGATTATCTCGGTAAATGTCATTTCAGAAAATGACATTTATGCATTGCTTTCCGGGCAATATGGTGCAGAAGTAGAACAAGAAGACGAGAAAGAGTGGCTGATTCGATGTCGAATTTTATAGAGTGCAGTGTAGAAATACAAAATTTAATAATGAGTGTTATGGAATTTTGTCTGGTGCTTGAGTTTATTCTTATACTTTTAAGAATGACCGGTTCTGCTCATTTAAGAAGAAAAATTACAGTAACCGTGCTTTTTGGGGCTACTTTTTTGGGAACGGTTTTATTGCAATGTGTACAGAAATACGATGCAAAAGCGCTGGAGCAATCACTTTTTTTGAATGTTCCGATTGTGGTAATGTTATGCGGAATTGCAGGATTGACTTTTTATCTGGTGCGGAGCATTTTAAAGGAGATAAGACGAGAAAAACAGAGGTTGTCACCATGGTCAGTAAAAGAAGCAGTAGACAATGCGCCATGCGGTGTATGTTTTGCAAATGCATTTGATCAGATTATTCTTTGTAATTCCAAGATGAGAGAAGTAAGCAAAATGCTGCTTGGAACAAAATTACAGAATTATACGATGCTGCATCAGGCTATTTCGGAAGGTAACATCAGAGAAGAGATTATTTCGATGAGTTCTGATGGCAGTGTATTTGCTTTTCCGGATGGGAAAGTCTGGATGTTTCAGGAGTATCAGCTTAAGGACAGGGAACTGGCTGGATATAGACAGGCAATTGCGCTTGATGTTTCCGAAATTTATTATAATAGCGAGAGAATTAAGTTTAATAATGAAAAATTGGAAACGCTGAATCAGCAATTAGAAGAAATGTATGAAAAGATTGGTGAAAGAATACGCAAACAGGAAACATTGGCAATGAAAATGCAGGTGCATGATAATTTTGGGCGTAGCTTGCTTACAATACGAAGAATTCTGGAAAATAAAGAAAATACAGAAGACACCCTTTCTATTAATAAACAATTGGATTTGTTAAGGCAACAAGTGTATATTCTTACAAGTATGACAGTTGAAAATTTAGAGGACTTATATCAGGATACAGAAAAGCATGCCAAAGAACTTGGGATTACCATTTGTCTGGAAGGAAATGTTCCGGAAAATTCAACATATCGAATTTTGCTTGACCGTGCAATTCGTGAGTGCGTGACAAATTGTGCGAAGCATGCACACGGAAAAAGAGTAAATGTGAAAATAGAAGAAAATCGGAGGGAATATCTGCTTAAGCTTACAAACGATGGAATGGTTCCCAAAAAAGGTGCAAGAGAAGGTGGAGGATTATCTGCGCTTCGCAGAGCATTGGAGATAGAAGGATGCAGGATGTTTACCGTGTTTGAGCCAGAGTTTTGTTTACTTATAAAGATGCCAAAGACAAAGTAAGCAGTGGAGACAGGATTGAAAGAGGGGAAAAATTATGGTGCGTGTACTAATTGTAGAAGATCAAAAGATTATGCAACGATACTTTGAGTATATCCTTTTGCAGGATCCGGAATTTCGACATGTTGATACGGTTGCAGATGCAGAGGAAGCAGTGAAAATTTGTACTTATTCCGCGATTGATATTGTATTGATGGATGTCCAGACCTTTCATAATCATGATGGATTAAAAGCAGGAAAAGCGATCAAAGAGGCATGTCCGTATACAAAGATTTTGATTGTGACTTCTCTTATTGATCCGAAGGTGCTGGAGCGTGCAAAAAGTGGGTGTGCGGACAGCCTTTGGTATAAAGATCATGGAGAGGAAGAAATTCGGGATGTGATTTGGCGCACTGTAAAAGGAGAACATGTTTTTCCGGATGTCGCACCGAGTGTGGAGTTAAACTGGATTACAAGCGGGGAAATTAGCCCAAGACAGCTAGAGATGCTGAGATTGTATATTTGTGGATTTTCTTATGCAGAGATTGCTCAAAAGATGAATTGTTCAAGGGCAGGTGTAAGGTGGAATTTTCAGGAAATGATTTCAAAAGCCGGTTATAGCTGCAAAGAAGATTTGATTGCCGCAGCATTGGAAAGTAAGTTGATTGTTACAACATTAAAATGATATTTTTAATAAAAATCAGATAATTTTTAAATTACTATCAGAAGTAACAGTGAACAAATAGTGTTTCCCTTGTATAATGTGAATATAAGAGAAAATCACATTATGCAAAGGAGGAAAAAGAGATGAAGAAGAGTATAAGATATTTGCTGAGCGTGATTCTGGTTGTAAGTATGTTATCCTTAATCGGATGTGGAGGAGGTGGAAAAGCTGCGAAAAAGAATCCATATGAGGGGAAATGGATTGCGGTTGTAGCAGAAGCGCTTGGAACGCAGATGCCAATTGAAGAGTGTTTTGAGGGGGATGTAAATCTCGAAATAGAGCACAGCGGAAAAGTAAAATTTACGATTGACAATGACAAAGGCACCGGAAAACTGGCAAAGAAAGATGAAAAAACCGTTTTAAAAATTGAAGGGGAGGAAATGTCAGTTACCCTTGATGGAGATACCCTTACTCTTGATGATCTGCTGGGACAGGGAGTAAATATTATCTTCGGAAGAGAAGGGACAGATGCAACAAATCCGGAAAATTATCTGTCAGAAGATGAATTGGCAGTGATTGGTGAATGGTATTCAGAAAATGTAAAAGAGTTGCTTGACGAGGAAGCACAGACGACACTGGACGGTGTAGATAATATTAATGATGCAATGCGTTTGAATTTCGCAAAAGATCGCACAGTACAGGTAATTTATAAAGGCGCAGAGTTAGGCACTTATCCGTGGTCTGCACTTTATGGATATTATACAATCGAAATGGATGATGAGGCACCGGAGAATGTACTTATCACAATGGAAGAGGATGGGTCACTGTCTGTTCAATACAGTGATGAAGACGATTATCTGACCTTCAAATGTGTAAAAAGTGCAGGGGAAGAGTAGGATGCTGAAAGGTATGTAAGAGACGGGAGGAATAAGATGGGATTATTCGATAAGAAATATTGTGATATCTGTGGAGAAAAAATCGGATTGCTTGGAAATCGCAAACTAGATGATGGAAATCTATGTAAGGAATGTGCGAAGAAGCTGTCTCCATGGTTTGAGGAACGCAGACATAGTACCGTAGAGGATATTAAACAACAATTAGAATACCGTGAAGCAAATAAGGAAAAAGTACAGAATTTCCGTATCACACGACGGATCACAACAAAAAAGTACACCGTATTTCTTGATGAAACGCAGGGAAATTTTACCATTGCGCATAACCTGGATACAAAAGAAAATCCGGATATTCTGTCACTGTCAGATGTGGTTCAGTGTAATATGGATGTAAAACAGGATCGGATCGAAGAGACATATACGAAAGATGGAAAGACAGTCAGTTATCAGCCACCGGTTTATAAATACGAGTATTATTACAGTATGAAGATTCAGGTGAGATCTCCATGGTTTGATGATATGGATTTTCAGTTACACAGTTTTGCAATTGAGCAGGAAAATCGAGCAGAGATGATGGAGATGGAACGTGTCGGAAATGAAATTATAGCGGCGCTGACCGGACAGGCACCGAGAATGCAGAGTGGAATGCCTATGAACCAAGGCATGAATCAAGGAATGAGTTATGGCATGAATCAAGGTGTGAATTATGGTATGAACCAGGGCATGCAGCAAGATATGAATTATGGTATGAATCAGGGCATGAACCGGGGAATGAATCAAGGAATGCAGCAAGACATGAATAATATGCAGCAGTCAGGTGGTACCTGGAGATGTCAGTGTGGTGCGGAAAATACCGGAAGATTCTGTGAGTATTGTGGCTCTCCAAGACCATTTTAAAAGTGAATTATGAAGAGAGAACACCCCTGTATTTTGTGAAAAAACAGAATACAGGGGTGTTTGCGTTAAAGTGTATATAATAATACCATAATTGGCATTGTGACAATGCAGACAACTGTTGTAAATACATTAATTGCACTTGCATAATCCGGATGATTATCATAAATCTGTGCCATTTGTGTAATGGTTGTCGCAGATGGAGTGATCGTTGCAAGCAGGCTGATTAACAGTATTGTAGATGCATTTGCGAGGGAGCAGTGATGCGCAAGAATCCGCATACAGCCGACCATAATAAGTGGCAGAACAAGCATTTTTAATGCTGTCATTAAGTAGATCCGTCTGGAAGTAAACAGTGCTTTCCAGTCTACTTCTGTGAGTAACATTCCAAGCATAATCATGCTGACCGGTCCGATTAAAGAAGCAAGGGAGTTAATCGTATCAGATAGAATAACAGGAAGTTTGATATGAAAAAAGAAGAGAATAATTCCGACTACAATGGCAATTAAGTTCACATTCTGCAAAATCTTTTTCCAGTTAAATTCTGTTTTTCCCTGCATAATGGACTGTGCATGTGTCCACAAAAGCAAGGTCTGGACACACATAAATCCGCTTGAATAGATGACCCATTCGCTTCCGAGAACGGAAGTAACAAGCGGAATAATCAGATTTCCGGCATTGGAATAAATCAAAGATGCTTTTTCTACGGAAGTTAAATTTAAAAATTTTCCAAGGATTCCGCAGATAAGAAACAATAGAAGATGAATGATAACAGCGGCAAAAAGTGCCAGTAAAAATCCATCTTGAATTTCTTTTGAATAGTCGATCTGGAATGCATTTATAATAACGCAGGGCATAATCAGATAGACGCTGATAAGGGACAGGGTTTTGCTGTCTCTTGACTTTACAATTGTTGTCTTTACAAGAACAAAACCACAGCCCATCATGAGAAATAACACAGTGAGCTGTTCGGTAAGAAGTAGGGTAACCATAAAAATTTCCTCTTTTCATTAGATTCGGTTTCGATTATAAGACAAGTGAAAGGGTAAAACAAGACTCGGAATGGATTTTACCAGAAACACCTGCTATAATTTTGTGTAAATAAGATAAAAACCAGGAAAAGAGGAAGAAAAAATGGAGTATTTCGTAAAGAGGATTGATGAACCGGATTTTGGCTGTGAAGGGCGTCCGGAGGGAAAACCGGCAATGGATAAGGTGTGGTTAGAGGATGAAAACCAGCATACAATCGTAATTGAAATAGAAGATGAAAAATTGTATGCGCTGGATATTAATGAAAAGGACAGAGTATGGTATAGTGAAAATGAGTTCCGCAAAATCTGAATAAATTGTGAACTTTATCGAATTAGAGAAGAAAATGATTGACGAAAAAAAGTAGTTCGTGTATAATGCGGGTAGAGTTTTTGAAAAGAATAAGGGCTTTTAAAAGCAGACAATGGCGTCTTGAATCAAGGTGCTATTTGTCTGCTTTTTTTGTTTACACTCGATTAAAATTTCAAAAACCTGCAGACTTAAAAACTGACTTTTAGAACCTTTAAGAGGAGGAAATGTTATGAGGCTTAATCCAAAAGAGCAGGAAAAATTAATGCTTCACATGGCAGGAAATCTTGCGAAAGAGAGAAAAGAAAGAGGACTGAAATTGAATTATGTAGAGGCACTTGCCTACATCAGTTCAGAACTTTTAGAACTTGCCAGAGATGGAAAAACAGTGGTAGAACTGATGCAGCTTGGAACAAAAATACTGACAAAGGATGACGTAATGGAAGGTGTAGCAGATATGATTGGAGAAGTTCAGGTCGAAGCAACCTTTCCGGATGGAACCAAACTTGTAACAGTACATAACCCGATTCAGTAAAGGAGGCAATCAGATGAAAATTGGTGAAATTATTCCGGCAGAAAGGGATATTACATTAAATGAAGGCAAAAAAACAGTAACCATTCTTGTTGCAAATAAAGGAGACAGACCGGTTCAGGTAGGTTCTCATTATCATTTTTTTGAAGTAAATAAATGTCTGTCTTTTGACAGAGAAAAGGCTTATGGATATCATCTGGATATTGCATCCGGTACTTCGGTTCGTTTTGAGCCAGGTGAAGAAAAAGAGGTACAGTTAACCGAGATGGGTGGAAGAAAACGTGTCTTTGGGTTAAATGATTTAACCCGTGCTCAGACAGGTGAAGATACCAAAGCGACATCGATGGAAACAGCAAAATTAAAAGGATTTCTGTAAGGAGGTACGAAGATGAGTGTAAAAATTTCCGGAAGTAAATATGCAGCAATGTACGGACCAACTGTCGGAGACAAGGTTCGTCTGGCAGATACCAGTCTTGTAATTGAAGTAGAAAAAGACTATACCACTTATGGGGATGAAGTCAAATTCGGTGGAGGAAAAACCATTCGTGATGGTATGGGACAGTCTGTAAAAACCTGTAGTAAAGATGGAGACTTAGACCTGGTTATTACAAATGCATTAATCGTGGATTCTACAGGAATCGTAAAGGCAGATATCGGAATTAAAGATGGCAAAATCAAGGGAATCGGAAAAGCCGGAAATCCGGATATTATGGATGGTGTGACACCGGGAATGACAGTCGGTGCATCCACAGAAGCACTTGCAGGCGAAGGCATGATTGTCACAGCAGGTGGAATTGATACCCATATTCATTTCATCAGTCCTCAGCAGATTGACTGTGCGCTTTACAGTGGAGTCACAACCATGATTGGCGGAGGTACCGGTCCGGCAGATGGAACAAATGCGACAACTTGTACTCCGGGACCATGGAATTTAAGAATGATGTTAAAGGCAGCCGAAGAATATCCGATGAATCTTGGATTTCTTGGAAAAGGAAACTGCTCCGATGAAGCGCCTTTGATTGAACAGGTAAAAGCAGGAGCAATGGGATTAAAAATCCATGAAGACTGGGGTGCAACACCGGCGGTTATCAATCACTGCTTAAATGTTGCAGATGAATACGATGTACAGGTAGCCATTCATACCGATACCTTAAATGAGGGCGGATGTGTTGAAGATACCCTTGCAGCAATCGGTGGAAGAACGATTCATACTTATCATACAGAAGGTGCCGGCGGTGGACATGCACCGGATATCATCCGTGCGGCAGCGGCACCAAATGTACTGCCATCCTCAACAAACCCGACGATGCCTTATACTGTAAATACGTTAGATGAGCATTTGGATATGCTTATGGTATGCCATCATCTGGATAAAAAGATTCCGGAAGATGTAGCATTTGCAGATTCCAGAATTCGTCCGGAGACCATTGCAGCAGAAGATGTGCTTCATGATATGGGAATTTTCAGCATGATGAGTTCTGATTCACAGGCAATGGGACGTGTCGGCGAAGTCATTACCCGTACCTGGCAGACTGCAAGCAAAATGAAAGATGAAAGAGGCGCATTGCCAGAAGATGAAGGTCATGAAAATGATAACTTCCGTGTAAAACGTTATATCTCCAAATATACTATTAACCCGGCTCTGACACACGGAATCGCACAGTATGTAGGTTCTGTTGAAGAAGGAAAGTTTGCTGACCTTGTACTTTGGAATCCGGCATTTTTTGGAGCAAAACCGGATATGATTATCAAAGGCGGTATGATTGTGGCATCTAAGATGGGAGATGCAAATGCATCCATTCCGACCACTCAGCCGGTACAGTATCAGCCAATGTTTGCTGCTCATGGAAAAGCAAAAAATGAAGCATGCTTAACTTTTGTTTCACAGGCAGCAATGGATGAAAATGTAAAAGAAAAATACGGTCTTGAAAAGACAGTTGTTCCGGTAAAAGGTTGTCGTACCATCGGTAAAAAAGATATGGTATATAATGACAGAACACCGGAACTTACCGTAGACCCTGAGACTTATAAAGTGACGGTAGACGGCGAGGAAATTACTTCAAAACCAGCTGAAAGACTGCCGCTTACACAGCTGTACAGCTTGTTCTAAGTTCAAGTTTTACGTTCAATTGACATAAATAAAATAATACGCAGGAGGGAGCTTATGCTGGGAGTTTGTCTTTTATTTGTAGGGATTGTATTAATTAATAACGGAATGTGCGCCTTATATAAAGTGGATGGAAAATCTACAGCGGTCATGAATATTTTGACCGGTGGATTGTCTTTATTTATTAATTTTGTCAATCTCGTTATGGGAAATTATTATGCAGCCGGAACTGGACTGTTATTCTGCTTTACTTATTTATTTGTAGCATTTAGTAAGATTTTAAAATTAAGTCCGATTCCGTTTGCCTGGTTTTCTACATTTGTAGCAGTCAACGCCGTAGTATTTGGTACAATCGAGGGTATCACAGGAAGCAGTGCACTTGGAATTACTGCAGATATCCGCTGGGCTGCTATCTGGTACTTATGGGCAATTCTGTGGGGAACTGCTTTTGTAGAGGACATTATGGGAAAGAAACTTGGAAAATTTGTACCTTGCCTGCAGGTATTTGAAGGTGTGGTAACTGCCTGGATTCCAGGGGTTATGATGCTGTTACAGGTTTGGTAGAGAGTGAGGAAAAAATATGCTGTGCGAACAGGTACTTGGAAAGCTTAATGAGTTTGATACAACCGGAAAAGAAATCGAAACAGTTGATATTGAATGGCATGAAGCATTTAAAAGAATCCATAAGAAAAATACAGATAAAGGCACAGAAGTTGGGATAAGAATGGATGATTCCATTCTTTCCCGCGGTCTTTATCAGGACGATGTCATCTATGCAGATGATGAAAAATTAGTGGTAGTCAATACCCCTCCATGTGAAGTGATTCGTGTGACTTTGATACCGGGACATGAGAAGATGTCTGCGAAGGTATGTTACGAAATTGGAAACCGTCATGCACCGCTTTTTTGGGGTGAAAATGATACCTTTATTACGATTTATAATGAGCCAATGCTTGTGATGCTTGAAAAAATTCATGGTGTAAAAGCAGAAAAAGAAGTGATGAAACTGGATTTTGATAAACGGATTTCTGCTTCCATTCATAATCATCATCATTAAAAGGAGACGTTTACATGTCACAGAAAAAATTTTATCTGCTTCAGGTAAATGATGCTTTATTTCCAATTGGTGCGTATTCCCATTCGCAGGGATTGGAAACTTATATACAAAATGGAATCGTACATGATGAAAAAACAGCAGAAGAGTATATTAAAAATAAAATTAAATGGAATTTTGCTACAACAGAACTGCTTTCGGTAAAGCTGGCCTATGAGTCAGCAGAGGCAGAACGTCTTGAAGAACTGGAAGAATTAGAAGAAATTTTAGAGGCATCCAGAATTCCGATGGAACAAAGAGATGCAGTCAGAAAAATGGGCTCTCGGTTTGTAAAGACGATTGAAAAACTGGATTTGGAAATTAATGAAACCGGAATTTATAAAGAGTATGTGACAGCAAGAAAAGGAAAAAATATCAGTCACAGCTGTGTTTATGGAGTGTTTTGTTCGGCGCTTGGAATTGAGTTAGAAGAAGCATTAGAACATTATCTTTATGCGCAGACCTCTGCAATGGTGACAAACTGTGTAAAGACGATTCCGTTAAGTCAAAGTGTAGGGCAAAAGTTGTTAAGCAGATGCTTTTTTGAATTTCAGGAAGTGCTTGAAACATTAAAAACACAGACCAAAGAGGAGCTTTGTCTGTCTGCGCCGGGGTTTGATATCCGTGGAATTCAGCATGAAAAACTGTATTCCAGATTATATATGTCGTAAAAAGTAAATGTGAGCTAAAAAGTGAGGAAAGCAATATGTCTTATGTAAAAATTGGAGTAGCAGGACCGGTTGGTTCAGGAAAAACAGCGTTGATTGAAGCCTTATCAAGGAAAATGGCAAAAGAATATAGCATTGCTGTTATCACAAATGATATTTATACCAAAGAAGATGCACAGTTTCTGGCGAAGAACAGTGTGCTTCCTGTAGAGAGAATTACGGGTGTGGAAACAGGTGGATGTCCACATACAGCAATTCGTGAAGATGCTTCGATGAACTTAGAGGCAGTGGATGAGATGGTAGAGCGTTTTCCGGATATTGAACTTTTATTTATTGAAAGTGGCGGAGATAATTTGTCTGCAACCTTTAGTCCGGAGCTGGTCGATGCGACGATTTTTGTCATTGATGTGGCAGAAGGCGATAAAATTCCGAGAAAAGGCGGTCCGGGAATTACCCGTTCTGATTTGCTGGTAATTAACAAGATTGATTTAGCACCTTATGTTGGAGCAAGTCTTGAGGTAATGGACAGAGACTCTAAAAAAATGAGAGGAGAGCGTCCTTTTGTGTTTACCAACATCCGTGGGGATGAAAATGTGGATATTGTGGTAGAGTGGATTAAGAAAAACGTACTCTTAGAGGGCATGTAGAATGGAAAATAAATTCGGAAAAGTATCCCGTGTCTCAATCTGTGCAGGAAAAAAAGACGGAAAAACCATTTTAGAGGATGTATCCTTTACCGCCCCGTATAAGATTATGACACCATTTGAGAAAGAAAATGGCGGGATTCAGGTCATGCCTCTTTGTGCATCCGCCGGAATTATGAGCGGTGATTTGCAGGAATTTTCCTATCAGGTACGACAGGGCGCAGATTTGGAAGTACTGTCACAGTCATTTGAAAAAATCCATAAAATGGATGGCGGTGAGGCGAAAAGAAATATCAAAGTAAACGTCGAAAAAGATTCGGTGTTATATTATTATCCTCAGCCGGTGATTCCATTTGCAGATTCTGCTTTCGAGAGTACGATGGAGATTCAACTGGAAGATAAGAGTGCAAAACTCTTTTTTCTGGATGTGATTTCCTGTGGAAGAACGGCACATGAAGAACGCTTTTTATACCGAAAGTTTGCTTCAAAAGTGACGATTTACCGAAGTGGAAAAATGATTTACCGGGACAATACCAGATACGAACCAGAAAAAATGCCGATGGAAAAAATCGGTCTGTATGAAGGGTATACGCATGTGGCAAACCTGTTTTTATCCGAACTTGAGGACGGAAAAGTGATGTCTGAAATTGCAGAAAGAATCTGGGAAATCCTTGAAATGGAATCAGAATGTGACGGCGGTGTGACAAAGCTTTGCAGTGGAGATTTAGCAGTGAGGATTTTTGGATATCGTGGACAGAAATTACAACAGGTAGCAGAAAAAATAAAAAAACTGTGGGCTGATTATTAAGATTAGCTCACAGCTTTTTTTGTGGTAAAATAAAAAGAAAAACAAAAAGGAGTGTGTGCCGGATGAAAATTGCAGTGCTATCGGATACGCATGGATTATTACGACCGGAAGTGCTTGAACAAATTGAAAGTTGTGATGCGCTGATTCATGCAGGAGATATTGGTTCTCAGAGAATTATAGATGAGATTTTTATACATTTAAAGCCAAGAGTACCCGTCTATTTTGTACGTGGAAATAATGATGGCGCATGGGCGTCACACTTATTAAAATGTCAGTGCTTTACACTGGACGGAGTCAATTTCTGTGTGGTACATGAGAAAAAAGATGTGCCTTGGAATTTAGAAGAAACGCAGATTGTGGTTTACGGTCACACTCATAAATATGAAGAAAGAGAAAAAGAGGGAAGGCTTTGGCTTAATCCAGGCAGTTGTGGGGAAAAAAGATTTTTCGATGCACCGTCGATGGCTCTTTTATATCTGGAAGATGGGAAGTGGAGGGTAGAAAAGGTGGAGATTTAATAAAAAAATGAATAAAGGACGGAGTTTATGGCAGCTGCCATAAACTCCGTCCCTTATTCATTTTACTACTTAGGCTTCAGCAGCTTCTTCGTCAGCTGTTTCATCTTCAGCAATTTCCATGTTTTTTGCATGGTCAGCAATGTGGAAAATTAAGGAATCAGCCGGTGTGATAAGCTGAGCACCTTTTTCTTCCAGACCCAAATCTTTTACATACAGAGCATCGCCTGTGTGGAATTTGGTAAGGTCAATTTCAATAGGCTCAAGCAGATGTGCAGGGTCTGCTTTGTAATGAATTTCAGTCAGTTCCTGGTCAACAAATCCCTGAACAGCGCCTTCATTTTCCAGTTTTACCGGAACAGTCGTAGAAATTGCTTCCCCGGCAACCAGTGCCTGAAAGTCCAGAGCCATTACCTGACGTTTCATTGCATCGTAATCAATATTTTTAACGATAGCGCTTGTCTTGGTATCTCCGAAATCAAGGATAACCTGAGAACCTTCTTTATGTGATTTGATAAAGCGGCTGGCGTCTACCGCACTAAACTGAAGCGGAATGTTTTCGTCCATTTCTCTTCCGTAAAGAACACCTGTGGCAAAACCGTCACGTCTTAATTTTTTTGCTTTTACTTCCGGATTTCTTTTTGTGGTTTTTAATGTAGTCATAATATCTATTCCTCCTGAAAAATCAAAATAATTATTCGTGTAGGTATAGAAGATGTGATAACAGAAGTTCTATATGCACTATCTGTATTATAACACTACAAATAAAAAATAAAATAGGAAAAATGTGAAAAATTTGTGAAAAAGAAAAAAGCCATCTTAAAAAAATTAAAAAAGATGGCTTTTTTCTTTGTAATCATGCGATGAGTCTTACAAGTGTTGAATCTGAGTTAAATATTTTGCGAACAGATAATAGAAATATGAGGTGTAATATTTGTAGAATCTGGAAGGGTATCATTTTTTAAATATTCTTTTAAGTAAATAATCGGCAGGTAACCCTGACGATAAAGATTTTGAGTAATTGTGAAATCAATACTTCCATCTTCTAATAAAAGTTTTGTGTTAGCAGCAACGTCATGGCAGATTACTTTGATTTCTTTTTCAAGTCCAAGTGCTCACAGATGGCAGCAGAGATTTGTCGCCTGATTGGTTCACCAAGATTGAAAGTACTTTATGATATTTATCATATGCAGATTAATGAAGGCTGTATTTGCGACACCATTACAAATTATGGAGAACAGTTTGGTCATATTCACGTTGCAGATGCACCGGGACGTCATGAGCCGGGAACAGGAGAAATTAATTATAAGACACAATTAATGTACCTTATGGCGCATTATCTGCATTAATGACAAGAGATTCTTATCAGCAGGATTTATTATCAATTTTCAGAATGATTATCTCTCCGTTTGGAAGAATTATTTCTGTAACTTTTACAATGCCAATCGTAAAATTATTTGGAAATGATCAGGCTGCATGGATTAAAACAATGGGGTTATGGGTTGTTATTGCAATGGCATTATTGTTATTCTGCTTCTTAAAATGTGAAGAGACTATAACAACAGAGCAGAAAAAAACAGTAGAAAAAATCCCGGTATTGACTCATTTAAAAGCATTGGTTAAAAATAAATATTTCTGGTGTGTACTGGTATTGTGGACAGTTCAGGTTACTCACATGACAATTATTGGTACAAGCCTTCCGTATTATTGCAAATATATTTTCCATAATGATTCATGGATGTACAGTGTATTATATTTTGCAGAAACCATTGTAATTATTTTAGGCGCGATGGTTTGTCCTGTGTTTATCAAGAAATGGGGGAAAAGAAATATTACACTCGCCGGTGCAGTAGTTGCGATTGCAGCGCAGGTATGTCTTATGCTAAATCCAAACAACTTCTACTATATGTTTGCGATTACATTGATTCGTTCAGCCGGTGTAGCACAGCTAAATGCGACAGTATTTGGTATGTTGGGAGATGTGGTAGAGTATAGTTACTGGAAAAATGGTTTCCGTCAGGAAAGCATGATTTTTGGAGGAGCAAGTCTTGGATTTAAAGTAGGTTCAGGAATTGCAAGTGCAGTGATTACTTCTTTAATGACTGCAAGTGGATACATCAGTTCACAGGGAGCAAATGTAGTACAGCCAGGAAGTGCGATTTCAATGATTGCTGATATCTATAAATGGGGACCGGTCATTATTTGGGTGGTTGCAGCAATTATGCTGGTGATTTATAAATTAGACCGTGAAATGCCACAGATTGCAGAAGAATTGGCAAATCGAGAAAAATAAAAAATAAATGGGCTAATCCAGTTTGAGGATGGCCCATTTATTTTTGGGACTCTAAAATCAGGAGGCTTTTTATTCATATTCTCGAAAAAATTTTATTATATTTTTTGCTATCCAGATAATTTCTATTACGATACCCAAAATAAAAAACACCAATACTGCACCCTTCAATTCCCAGTTCATCGCAACTCGCATTGTCAAGAAAATCATTGCAATAACGCTAAGAATAAACCATACAATAGAGGATTTGTTCTGTTTTTTCATTACATTTTCCCCTTTCCTTGAAAGAATTAAAAAAATGAATACGCAAATAGTTTTCTTAGATTTTTATATTAATATTATATCATACCAACAGTTTAGAGGCTATTTCTACTTATTTATTTAATTTTCAGATTCTTTGTCTCATTGTTTTACATTCCCTTCTTTTGAATTTTACATAAACAGGAAAAACCTTCCAAAACCCCCCTGCAAACTACGGATTTCTATTGCTTTCTTCTGTACTCGATGCTATAATAGCCGCAGATAAATAATATGCAAAATAGGATTCTATGCGTTAAGTGTTCAGTGGATGGGGAGTTGCCGCAGAAACGAAAAGCTCGTCTTACGATATGGAGTCCGCACCCGTTGCAACACACAGATGACAGCAACATCTCGATTGTGAAGGGATATAAAAATTATTATTTATTCCAGATGACTTATTCACATCGGGATGTTTTTTTTGTGTCTTTTAAACTTTTCTTGTCTTACATCCCGAAACATTATTCATTTATATTAGAGGAGGATTTTTAGAAATGATGGACCATGAGAAAATCAAACAGGGCGTTCGCCTGTTATTAGAAGGTATTGGAGAGGATGTAAACAGAGAAGGACTTTTAGAGACACCGGACCGTATTGCCCGCATGTGTGAACAAATTTACGGCGGACTTTATGAAGATGCAGGTGTACATCTTGAAAAACAGTTCCATGCAACCAACAACAATATGGTAGTAGAAAAAGATATTACGTTTTATTCTACCTGTGAACATCATTTACTTCCATTCTACGGAAAAGCACATGTTGCTTACATTCCAAATGAAAAAGTAGCTGGTCTTAGCAAACTTGCCCGTACTGTTGAAGTATTTGCAAGACGTCCACAAATTCAGGAAAACATGACTGCACAGATTGCAGATGCATTAGAAGAACATCTTCAGCCAAAGGGCGTTATGGTTATGATTGAAGCAGAGCACATGTGCATGACCATGCGTGGAGTTCAGAAACCGGGAAGCAAAACCGTAACAACTATGGTTCGCGGTGCTTTTGCAGAAGACTTTAACCTTCAGCAGACTTTCTTCCAGATGGTAAAAGGTTGATTCATTTATGGAACGAATCCAGAAAATTTTAAATCATCCATTGTATCAGGAACAGTTTAAATTATTACAGGATGCAGAAAAAGATCGTGAGTTCTGCCGTCATACAATGGAACATTTTGTTGATGTTGCAAGACTGATGTACATCTATACCTTAGAAGAAAAAACAAACGTAAGTAAAGAACTGATCTATGCGGCAGCCCTGCTGCATGATATCGGACGCTATGAACAGATTTCACTTGGTACTCCACACCATATTTCCGGTGCGAGGATAGCGGATGAAATTATGACTTTCTGTGATTTCTCTAAAGAAGAAGTTATACAGGTTGCAGAAGCCATCGCCGGTCACAGAAAAGAATCTTCTGAGGAGGATTCTCTTCTTGCAAAATATCTTTACCGTGCAGACAAACAGTCTCGGAACTGTTTTGCATGTCCGGCAATCAAAGAATGTAACTGGCCGGATACCAAGAAAAATTTAGCGTTGTTTTATTAGAACGAATTTGTTAAATACTAAATTTGGAGATAAAAGACTATGAAAATCGGAAATCGTGAATTTGATGTAAAAAATGAAACCTATATTATGGGGATTTTAAATGTAACTCCGGACTCTTTCTCAGACGGAGGAAAATTTAATAATCTTGATGCAGCTCTGCATCATGCAGAAGAAATGATTAAAGAAGGGACAGATATCGTAGATATCGGTGGAGAGTCCACACGCCCGGGACATATTGTAATTTCAGAAGAAGAAGAAATCGCAAGAGTTGTCCCGATTATTGAAGCTGTCAAAGCTCGTTTTGATGTTCCGGTATCCATTGATACTTATAAAGGAAATGTTGCAGAAGCTGCTCTTCAGGCAGGCGCAGACCTTGTAAATGATATATGGGGCTTTAAATTTGATAAAAAAACGGCACTTATGACCGCAAAATATAATGCAGCCTGCTGTCTGATGCATAACAAAGATGAAGCAGTTTACAATGATTTCTTAGAAGACATGGTAAGTGAGATGGCTGAATGTGTTAAAATCGCAAGAGAAGCCGGAGTTGCTGATGATAAAATCATGTTAGACCCAGGTGTTGGATTTGGAAAAACTTATGAAATGAACCTCGCTGCAATCAATCATGTAGACGTTCTGCACAGACTTGGTTTCCCAATTTTACTTGGAACTTCCAGAAAATCTGTAATCGGAAATACGTTGAATCTGCCGGCTGACCAGCGTGTAGAAGGAACACTTGCCACAACTGTAATCGGTGTGATGAAAAACTGTGCATTTGTCCGTGTTCATGATATCAAAGAAAACAAACGTATCATCCAGATGACAAAAGCAATTCTTGCTCACTAATAACGAATCGGAGAACTTATTATGGATAAGATAACTGTCAAAGATTTAGAAGTATTTGCCAACCACGGTGTGTATGAGCAGGAAAATTTTCTGGGACAGAAATTTGTGATTTCAGCAGTTCTTCACACAGACACCCGCATGGCAGGCTTAACCGATAACCTTGAAAATTCAATTAATTATGGGGAAGTTTCCCATTTGATAAAAAAAGTCGTAGAGGAAAATACCTGGAACTTAATTGAAAAAATCGCAGAAGAAGTTGCTCATACAATCTTAGTAACTTATTCTAATCTTGTGAAGCAGGTAGATATTACAGTAAAAAAACCATGGGCACCAATCAATCTTCCACTTGATACCGTTTCAGTCGAAATCAGCAGAAGCTGGCATACTGCCTATATTGCTCTTGGCTCTAATATGGGTGATAAAAAAGCATATCTTGACCGTGCGGTTGCCTTGCTTGATGCAGCAGACGACTGCGGTGTTATTCGGGTTTCGGATTATCTTGTAACCGAACCTTATGGCGGAGTGGAACAGGATGATTTTTTAAATGGAGCATTGGAACTTAAAACTCTGCTGCCACCTTATGAACTGCTTAACCTGCTTCATGAAATCGAAGCGGATGCAAACCGAGAACGAATCATCCACTGGGGACCTCGTACTTTGGATTTGGATATTTTACTCTATGATGACGAAGTAATCGATGCACCGGATTTACATATTCCGCATATTGAAATGCATTTACGAGACTTTGTATTGATTCCAATGGCAGAAATTGCACCTTGGAAACGTCATCCAATTACAAACATGACAATGCTTCAGATGCTTCAAGCTCTGCAGGCATAAGATTTAATAATGAAGACGGAGAAAAATAGTTTAAATGCTGTTTTTCTTCGTCTTTATTGTGCTATAATAGTAACTACATATATTAAAATATTATACAAGGAGAGCTATATGGAAAAAGGAAAGAAACTAAAGAAATTCTTAGTTGGTCTTGTTGCCATGACGTTGATGTTATTGATCATATCGGTCAATAATGCACAGGCAGCACAGACTGTAGCAAAAGTAGTTACAAAGGATAACAAAGAAACGGAATACGCATCTCTGAAAGAGGCGCAAGAAGCCATGAAAGATGGTGATACGCTGTATTTGTTGGCTGACAGCAGTGAAAAAATTGAAGTGCCAAGTGAACAAAACTGGAAAGTAAGTGCAGGGAGCCATGTGTATTCAGGTGGAATTGGTGTTTTGTATAACTCAACGCTGGAATTTTTAGATGGAAGATATGAAGGCGATTTTCATGTTGAATATACATCTGAGCAGTCGGATATTATATTTCATGATGGAGTGATAGTTACTGAGGATACAAAGCAAATTGTTGAAAGATTTGAGCGTAATGATCAATGGTGTAGACCATGTGATGATGGTACCTATGTAGTTGAAACTACGGATTATTTACCATACAAAGTAAATGGACAATTGTATGCTTCATCAGAAAGAGCTACACGTGACATAGCAGACGGAGACACACTATATATAGTAAAAGATACGGATCGTGGGATTTCAGGTTTGTATACAGGGGATAAAAGAGTAGATATTGATGCCGGAGACTGCAAAGTTAGTGGTGGTATATATTATCCTCTCAAGACAAAACTTATATCCGGAATATTTTCAGGAGAAACTACCCGCAGTTCGGATCTGGAAATTACTTTTGGAGAAAAGTGTAGATATACTAAAGGTATTAGTAATCAGATGCGGGAGCTTTGTGCTGAAGATGAGAAAGTAATTCAGGATGAGGATGGCTATTATGTAGTAGTGCCAGCAACCGAATCTGATAAGATAGTCAGTGTTAATGGCAAATCATATATCAGTGCAGAAAAGGCATTAAAGGCAATTGGAAAGCAGAATGCGACAATTACTTTTAGTGCAGATTATAATGATTATATAGAAGTACCATATACTTGCGATGTCAGATTAGATTTTGGAGAGCATTCTATGAATGATTATATTGACAATTTTGGTGCTACAGAAATTGTTTCAGGTAACTTTGATGGCTATATTTATACAGCTCGGACGTTGACTATTTCAGGTGGATATTTTGGAAATGCTAAATTTGATTATGAGAATTTCGGGAATAATCCTAGATTTGTCGTAAAGGGCGGTACTTTCACAAAAGAAGCTTATGAGCAGATAAAAGATGATATAGCGGATGGATATAAGGCAGTTTATCAGAATGGAAATTATGTAGTATATGATAAGGATTATATTGTATATACCGGCTGGCAGAAAATTGGCGGCAAGTGGTATTATTATAATTCAAATGGTGAAAAGACAACCGGCTGGCAGAGAGTTGGGGGCAAGTGGTACTACATGAACGGCAGTGGAGCTATGACAACCGGCTGGCAGAGAGTTGGAGGCAAGTGGTACTACATGAACGGCAGTGGAGCTATGACAACCGGCTGGCAGAGAGTTGGAGGCAAGTGGTACTACATGAACGGCAGTGGAGTTATGACAACCGGCTGGCAGAGAGTTGGAGGCAAGTGGTACTACATGAACGGCAGTGGAGTTATGACAACCGGCTGGCAGAAAGTTGGAGGCAAGTGGTACTACATGAACGGCAGTGGAGTTATGACAACCGGCTGGCAGAAAGTTGGAAGCAAGTGGTACTACATGAACGGCAGTGGAATTATGACAACCGGCTGGCAGAAAGTTGGAGGCAAGTGGTACTACATGAACGGCAGTGGAGTTATGACAACCGGCTGGCAGAAAATCGGCGGCAAGCGGTACTACATGAATGCAAGTGGTGTATGGGTTAAGTAGGATACGGATACAATAGCTATAATAAAAGGCGGATGATTTGTAAAAATCGTTCGCCTTTTTTAGGGTGCGCCTTATGGCGAGCCTCCAATGCTTTTATCTGCATAGGCACAACTTTTAAGACAAGTCAAAAAAGTTCGGATTAAGTCAGTGAGGTTTTACATCTCCTCTTGCTGTCACAATCTGATATCCGGCTCTTTTTACCCTTGCTTCGAGGCATCCTCTGCACTGTGCGGCTTCTTCTCCGGTGCAAATCTTATTTTCATAGAGTTCGTATTTTTTACGAACCGAGACAGGAGAAAGATTTGGCATGACGACATTGCCTCCGGCTTTTAAGCCGAGTTCTCGTCCTTCCGGATGAATTGTTCCAAGTGCCGTGGTGGATGGAATCAGTGCATAAGGAAAGAGCAGTCTTAAAATCGAAACCAGACGCAGGGTCTTAGTCAGGCTTCCGCTTGGAAATTCAGCAAACGGGGTATCCTGATGGGTAATATAAGGTCCGATTCCTATCATATCAGGCTGTAATTCCTGCAAAAATCGAAGATCCGAGACGAGATTTTCGGCAGTTTGATAAGGAGAGCCGACCATGAATCCGGAACCGACTTGATATCCGATTTCTTTTAAATCAAAGAGACAGCGTTTGCGGTTTTCAAGGCTCATGCTGTCAGGGTGTAATTTCTGATAATGTTCAGGTTCGGCTGTCTCATGGCGAAGCAGATAGCGTTCTGCACCGGCATTGAAATAAGCCTGATAGCTTTCTTTTGATTTTTCTCCAATCGATAACGTGACGGCACATTCCGGAAAGCGTTCTTTAATAGCAGAAACAATCTGACAGACTTTCTCATCCGTGTACCACGGGTCTTCTCCACCTTGCAGTACAAAGGTACGGAAACCGAGAGCAAATCCTTCTTCACAGCAGGATAAAATGTCGTCAAAAGAAAGGCGGTAGCGGTCTGCTTTCCGGTTTCCTTTTCGGATACCGCAGTAGTAGCAGTCATTTTTACAATAATTTGAAAATTCAATTAAACCACGTACATAAACTTCATTGCCATAATTGGCACGGCGTACCTTATCGGCTTCTTTTCCAAGGGCTTCGGTTGCTGTTTCATCTTCAATCAGAGAGGCAAGTTCTTGATCGGTGTATCTTAAAATTTGTGTCTGAAAGCTCATATTTTTCACCTGCTTTGTTAAAATTTTTAGATTTTATTTGTGAAAATCGTACCATTTAGAGCGGGTCATGTCAATAGAGTTTGTGGATTCTGCCATGATATCAGGTAAGAAAATTATAGATAATGTGTAGATGGTTCTATGTTTTTTATAGATTTTTTTTGATAATATTAGATTCATCAGGAAAGACATTTCGTTCGCAGAAATGAAAATGGAAAATCAGGAGGAAAAAGAGAATGAAAAAGAGAATGAAACAACTTGCAGCACTTTCTATGGCAGCTTTAATGGCAGCATCTTTAGCAGCTTGTGGTTCAAGCGGTGGAGACAGCAGTGACAGCAGTTCTGGTTCTTCAAGCAAGGGCGGAGACGACAAAGAAATCGTGTATTGGAACATCGGAACAGAATCACCGGATAAAGATGTTATTGATAAAGCAGTAGAAAAATTCAATTCTGAAACAAAATCCGGATATCATGTAACAAGCGTTCCAACACAGAACGATACTTACAAAGAAAAACTGGTTGTAGCAATGAGTTCAGGTGAGTGTCCGGATATGTATTCCAGCTGGTCAGGCGGTCCTATGTTTGAATACATCGATTCTGGATATGCACAGCCAATCGATGATTTATTTAACAACTCTGATATCAAAGACAAATTAATGGATGCTGCGATTTCTCAGGCAACCTATAATGACCATATTTATGCAATACCTTATCAGAACGTATCCTTAGCTGGTATCTTCTATAATAAAGAAATGTTTGAAAAATATAACTTAGAAGAACCAAAAACATTATCTGATTTGGAAAATATCTGTGCAACTTTAAAAGACAACGGAATTACACCATTTGCACTGGCTAACGGTTCTAAATGGACAGGTTCTATGTACTTTATGTGCTTAGCAGCTCGTTATGGCGGACTTGAACCATTCCAGAATGCAGTAGCAGGCAAGGGTAAATTTACAGATGACTGCTTCATCAAAGCAGGTGAAAAGATTCAGGAATGGGTAAATGACGGATACTTCCCAGAAGGTGTTAACTCCTTAAGTGAAGATGATGGACAGGCAAAACAGTTAATGTATCAGGAAACAGCAGGTATGCTGCTTTGTGGTTCCTGGTATACAGGTACATTTGCAACAGATAGTAAAGAATTCTATCAGAAGGTTGGATGGTTTCCATTCCCGGAAATCGAAGGTTCTGATGCAGACCCAACTATCCAGATTGGTACTGTAGGTGACCAGTTCGTATCTTTCAATTGTACAGATGATAAATTAGCAGCTGCATTTGAATGTGCAGAAGACCTGTTATCTGATGAAGTTGTTGACTTTGAAGTAGAAAGTGGAAAAATTCCTCCAATCAAAGGTATTGAAGACAAACTGAAAGACCCGCTGACAAAAGAAATTGTTGAAGCTGCAAACAATGCACCGGAAATCCAGTTATGGTATGACCAGTACCTTGCTCCTTCAGTAGCAACTGCTCACCTTGATGGTTTACAGGAAGTCTTTGGTTTAACAAAAACTCCAGAAGAAGCTCAGCAGGAAATGCAGGATGCAATGGATGAATATTTAAGCACAAAAGCTGAATAAGAATTAAGTATTGAGCCTCATGTACAAAATGTGCATGAGGTTCTTTTTAATATAGAAAAATCTATAATTTCTGCACAAACAAAGTCAAATAATTATAGATAATGTGTAGATTGTTCTATGTTTTTAATAAAGGTTCTTTGTTAATATATACAATAAGAAAAGCGTTGAGAGAAATAAGAAGGAGGGCTTTTATTATGAAAGAAAAAAGTATTTCTTTGTTGGAATTAAGACAGAGAAACACAAGAAAAGTAGCGGCGTTGTTCCTTGCACCGGTAGCCATCTTGATGTTGGTTTACGTGTTCTATCCGATTGTAGATACTTTCATTACAAGTGGATACCAGTGGAACGGTATTTCGTCCGCTAAAAAGTTTATCGGACTTGGCAACTGGACAAAACTGTTAAAAGACAGCAACTTCTGGATTGCATTTAAAAACAATGTCATTATCATGATTTTATCTATTGTGATACAGATTCCGATTGGTCTTGCACTTGCAACATTCTTAGACTTCGGTGGAAAGAAACTGACTATCTTCAAAATTATCTGGTTTATTCCACTGTTAATGTCATCTGTAGCAATCGGTTTCTTATTTACTTATGCATTAGCAACAAACGGTGGTATCGTAAGTACAATCACAGGCTGGTTCGGAGGTGGAAACGTTGACCTGCTTGGTAATCCAAAAACAGCACTGTTTACAGTTATCCTGATTATCTGCTGGCAGTTCACCCCATTCTACATGGTTTATTTCATGGCAGCCTTTACAAACATTCCTTATGATGTATTTGAGGCAGCAAGAATCGACGGAGCAACAAGAGGACAGTACTTCTGGAAAATCGCACTTCCGTTATTAGTACCATCCATGAAGAGTGCAGCAATTCTTTCCATGGTAGGTTCTTTGAAATACTTCGATTTGATTTACGTTATGACAGGCGGTGGTCCTGGTACATCAACAGAGTTGATGGCAACTTATATGTACAAACAGTCCTTTAAGACGTTCAACATGGGTTATGGTTCTGCGGTAGCAGGTGGTATGTTTATTCTGATTTCAATGGTATCTTTGATTACCATGAAACTATTAAATGGAAAGAAGGAGGATTAATTCATGGATACTTATAAGAAAAGTAAGAGAAAAAGTATAGCTGCCTGGATTGTAGCATTTTTCTTTGCAATTGTATGGCTTATCGTTTCCTTTACACCATTTATTTTTATGGTACTGAACTCTTTCAAAGAAAAATTTGAAATGTTAACCAAAGGTGTATTCCAGCTTCCGGATAAATTAAACTGGGCAAACTACACAGAAGTATTAACCGGTGGATTTTTAAACTACTTTAAAAACAGTGTGATTGTACTTGCAGTTTCTCTGATTTTACTGTTGTTTATCTCAGCTTGTGCTTCTTATCCACTGGCAAGATTTAAATTCAAACTGGCTCAGCCGATTTATGGATTGATTGTAGCATGTATGTCAATTCCGGTACATATTACTTTGATTCCGGTATTTAAAATGTCGAAAGCAACCGGTTTATATGATTCTATCTGGGCATTGATTGGTCCATACATTGCATTTGCAGTACCGATTTCAGTCTTTATCTTAACAAGTTTTATGCAAGAGATTCCGAGAGAAATCGAAGAATCAGCAGAAATTGATGGATGTGGAAAAATTCAGATGTTCTTCTCCATGATTTTACCACTGGCAAAACCTGGTCTTGCAACACTGGCAATTTACAATGGTGTAAATATGTGGAATGAATTTTCATTTGCTTATACCTTAACACAGTCCTCACCGAACAGAACTCTGCCACTGGCAATCTGGGAATTTCAGGGACAGTATTCCATGAACACCCCAATGATTATGGCTGTTCTTACATTAACATTGCTTCCAATGATTATCATGTTCATTATCTTTCAGGATAAACTGGTAAAAGGTATGACAGCAGGTGCAGTAAAAGGTTGATTTCCTTTGCTCGAAATTGATTTTCTAAATAAGAAAATATCCCTTAAACAAACGATGTGTTTCACAACTTGATACTTGATGAAAAAAGCTGTTGCTACTTTTAATTAATTAATTAATTGAAAGGGGTAGCAGTTTTTTGTTATAATCAAAAAAGGAGAGGTAGAAGTGAAAGGCAGGAGAAAAAATTGGGAAAAATAAAAAAATGGATGGAGCGGGTCGCTGACTGGAAATTTGATAAAAAAATGCAGTTATTGGTTAGTGTGGCGATTGTACTTACAACGGTGATTATGTTGCTGGTTTCAACGATATCGACGGTAATGTCAATTAAGAAACAGTCAATGGAGCTTTTGAAAACGCAGAATGATGTGATTGTAGAAAATTTTGAAAGCTCATTGGAAAACTATAAAATGATGGCAATTGCGACAGTAATTGATACGTCAGTACAAGATTATGTCAAATGTAGCAATAAGACGGATTTGAGATCTTTAAAGAGCATTGATAATGCCAATAATGTGCTTTCAAGTATTGTAAATATGCATTCAAGCTTAAATTTTATAGCGGTTGTAAATAACAAATTAGAGGATTATCTTTATAAAGGGAATCAAAATATCTATTATAGTAAATTCGATAAAGTTTATCGGGCAGATTATGGGAGCAGTAAAAAGTTACATAGCTCTACTTTGAAGATGCATTACTGCAATGCTTATTATGAAAGAGAGACGTATACGTTAAATTTATATTTTCCGGTCTATGATACAAATATGGTAAAAAAAGAGTTGGGACTGTTATGTATGAATATCACTGATCCGACCTTACAGCAAATTTTAGCAAGTTCTCCTGATTCTTCAGTAGAAAATGAGGTAGTTCGTCAGGATGGGAAAATTTTTGCTTCAAGAGCGGGAAAAGATATTGGAAAAAAAGTTTCTTATTCTGATAAACTGAAAAAAACAGAAGGTGCATTTACAGAAAATGGAAAACTTTATCTGTATGAAAAAGTACCGGACTGGGAGCTTTATGTGATAAGCAGTGTGTCGACTTATGAACTTTACAAAGGAAGCATCGCGACGATTGGATTTATGGCAGTGATTATGCTTATCTTGATTGCAGTCAGTATTTTGGGTGTAAAGGCGGTTATTCAGATGGTGTATCGTCCGCTTGATAAAGTGGTAAGAAAAATGGATGATGTTGCTTCTGGTTTCTTGAAAACGAGAATCAATGTAGATCACATGGGAGAGGATTTTATCAAGCTGGCAGTAGGATTTAATTCAATGATGGAAGAAATTGAAGTGTTGATGGAGCAGGTGAAATTTGAACAGCATCAGATTGAACAGATTCGATTGGATGCCCTTCAGTCTCAGATTCAGCCACATTTTCTTTATAATACGCTGGATTGTATTCACTGGCAGGCAGTTGCCGATGGGAATAAAGAAATTTCGACGATGGTAAAGGCACTTGCCAAATATTATCGAATTTGCTTAAGTGGAGGTCATGATATTATTCCGCTGAAAATGGAACTGGAACATGTAAGAAATTATCTTGTGATTCAAAATATGCGCTATGATAATATTATCGGCAGTGAGATTAGTGTGGACAGTAATGCAGAAGAGACTATGATTCCAAAATTAACGCTTCAACCGCTTGTGGAAAACTCGATTTATCATGGAATGAAAGTAAAAGAGGGAAAGACAGGAACGGTCTTTATCAAAGTGAAACGAAAGGGAAAAGATGTATTGATTACGCTTGCAGATACCGGAACCGGAATGACACAGGAAGAGATTGACCGGATGAATGAACAGCTTTCTCAGTATGAAGAAACCTTTGGATATGGAGTGCGCAATGTCAATAAGAGGATTCAGCTTCTTTATGGAGAAGAGTATGGGCTTTATTATTTGAAGAATGAAACAGGTGGTGTTACGGTGGAGATTCGTCTGCCTTATGAGACAGAGGCAAAAGAGAATGTATTAAGAGGAGAAATGATTCATGTATAAGGTTTTAATCGTAGATGATGAGAAAATGATTCGCATGGGAATGAAAAAAGTGCTTCCATGGCAGGAACTGAAAATTGAAGAAGTCTATACTGCGGCGTCTGGAAAAGAAGCGCTTGGAATTTTAGAAGAATATCATCCTCAGATTATGATTAGCGATATTCAGATGACAGGAATGACAGGACTGGAACTGATTGAAAAGGCAAAAGAAAAAGTACCGGATTTGCGTGTGATTGTTCTGACAGGATATGATAACTTTGAATACGCCAGACAGAGTATCAGACTCGAAGTACAGGATTTTTTCTTAAAACCGATTGATGAAGAGGATTTGGCTGAAGCGGTAAAGAAACAGGTGGACTATCTGGATGAACAAAAACAGGCAGAAAAGACTCAGCCGGAACAGGTACGGACACAGGGATTTGAACAGCAGAATCGTCTGGAACATTACTTAAGAAGTCTGGTGCATCAAAGAGAAGAAAAAGAAACGATATTGAATGACCTGAAAGAGCACTATCATTTTGATTTCAATCAGTCAATGAAAATGATTTTAATTGTGCCAACCCTGTATATGAATCGGGAAAGACCGGAAGAAAATTTTCGTGCCATGTCGGTAAAACATATCTGTATGGGAATGGTGGATTCTCAGGGAAAAGGAATCACGTTTACGGATGATGAGGGAGTCATTGCAATTGTCTATTTTGAAATCGAAGAGGGAGAGTCGATTATAGAGGAAGTGCAACAGCTTTCGAATGTGTTAAGTGATGAATTTGATGTAAAACCCAAAATGGTAATGGGAAGCACGGTGCAGGGCTTTTCTAATCTGATGGTTTCTTATAATGATGCAAGATATCTGCTGGAAAATGAGAAAGAAAATATTTGCGATATTATCCAAAATTTTGGTGCGGAAAGTAAGAGTGAACTGTTTTTGGATGTCTATGCAGAATTAAAGGGAATTATGTGCAATAATATTGGTAATTCCGAGTATGTGCTGAAAGTATTTCGTACATTTTCAAAGGCAGTGGAATCTTATAATCTTTCTAAGACTCTGGCACGCAGATGTTGTTTTGAAATTGCTTCGACTCTGCTTTTAACCTACATGGGAGATTCAGGAGAAGTAGAAGATGGAAAGCTTGATGCCCTTTCCAAAAATCTGGTGTCAGCGGGCAGAGAAGAAGCCTGTGAACTGACAGAAATGTTTATCACAAATCTGTTGGGGAAAGGCGAAGAAAATGTGCATGATATTGTGTCTTCAGCAAAACGATACATAGACGAACATTTGGCAGAAGATTTATCCGTTTCAAGCATTGCCAATAATTTATACATTACACCGAATTATTTTTCAAGATTATTTAAGCGTGTGACAAAAGAAGGCTGTAACGAATATATTGTCCGGAAACGAATTGAAAAAGCAAAATCTTTGCTTGAAACCACCAGCATTAAGACCGGAAAAATTGCGATGATGGTGGGTTATCGTGATACCAATTATTTTTCGCTTGCGTTTAAGAAACATACCGGAAAGTCCCCGACAAAATATCGCGAAGAAATTCGGGGTGGGGTATAAGTTCACATGGATAAAATATTATAGAAAAAAAGCAGAAATTAATTTTGCTATTTGAAAGAGAAAGTGATAGTATAAAGGGGAATCCGAAAAGATTCCCCTTTTTAAATAAGGAACAAAAAGGGCAGGAAAGGATGGACAAAAAAAGATGCGAAAAGTATTACAAAAACTTGCACTGTTAGGAATTATAGCGTCATTAAGCGCATTTACTCTCGGGGGATGTCAGAAAACAACAGAATCAAAAGAAACACAGACTGAGGCAAAGAGTGAAGCAAAAGCGGACGAAACGAAACAGGAAGAAGAGACAGAAAGCACAGACAAAGCAGAAAATACAGAGAAAGCAAAAGATACAGATAAGGCAGAAGAAAAAACAGACGAAACAGAGGAAAAAACAGAGGAAAAAGCAGAAGAAGAGAAGACAGTCGAACTTGAAAAGACAGAACACCCGACTTTTACTTCTGATGGAATCCGTAAACTCGTACTTAACCGAGATGGAGAAGAAATTTTCTCTTTGTCAAAAGAACCGGCCGATTACAAGATGGAGTTTGATTACTGGGAAATTTTAAATCCTTACGATGAGACAGCGACTGTAAATACGGAAACCATGTATAAATTGTTTGATGTGTTAAGCGGATTTGATTTTTCAACAACTGCGGAAGTTCCGGATGGAACAGATACCGGTGTAGCGGGAAGTACAACAACGATGCAGATTGATTATACAGAGAGTACCGATACCTCTGCCGAAGCAGATAAGACGGTTACCTTACTGCTTGGAAATGAAGATGACCTCGGAAATCGTTATGTGGCGGTAGCTGGTTATGAAAATGAAGTGTATACAATTCCTACCAGTACACTTGAAGCAATTTACAACTTAAATCCGTTTGATTATATCTTAAAAATTCCGGCACTTGTAAATATTGATACCGTAGAAAGCATTGATATCAAGACAAAAGAGTCTTCTTATACAATGAAAATCAAAGATGGAAAATATTATATGGGCGATAAAGAAGTGGAAAAAGAAACCTTTACAACCCTGTATCAGGCATTGTTGAATGTGATGCTGGATTCTAATTTAGATACTCCGAAGGCGGATAATGAAAAAGAAGAAGTGCTGCGTATGGTATTTCACAGAAATACAAAAGAAGCACCGGAAATTACACTGACGTATTATACTTATGATGGAAATTATGACAGTGTTGCAGTCAATGGAACGGAACGATATCTGGTAAAAAATGCAGATGTAAACACTCTGGTACAACAGATAGCAGAAGCGTTTAAATAAAAAAATGGCTCACAGAATTTTTTCTGTGGGCCATTTTTTGTATGTTCTACTTGCAGAGGCAAAAATTAAAATTATTCACCCTGATAAGAAAACCAGTCAAAGTCAGCATGGTTGAAGCTTTCGGTATGATTCGAGCTTGTATACATACCCATATAAGCACCGGTAAATCCTTCGTTTACAACAGAGCTTAAAAGAGAAGCGTCCAAGCCGGAAGCAAGTAAAATCATTTCCTGCTCGTCATATCCATAGTAAAAGCTGTAGTCTGTTACATTTCCCTGAATAGAAAGGTAAATACGCTTGTTTCTCTTTACAGGAACAGAAGAGATGAGGCTTCTTGTACCATTTTCAGTTTTATGAAGTTCCAGTCGCAGTTCATCGTCTTTTTCTATGACAACCATAATATAGTTAAAGCGATCATCCTGAAGAATAGCAACACCGGCTTCTTCCGATTCTGTCTGTGGAATAAATTCCATGGCAGTGCGGGCTAAAAATGTTTTATGCTGCTGGCGTCGTCCAACAAAAGATGGAGTACAGATTTCTTCAAGCACTTCCGGGCGGGTGGAAAGACGTAGAAATCCGGGACGCTCGGTTAAAGAATAAAATGGCTCTACCGGTGGGTGAATCGTATTCCACTGCATTGCAAGGGTTTCGCTTTCAAAATTATCGGTAGTCGGAATCAGCGGAACAATGGTTCTTGGAAGATTGGGAAGACGTTCTTCGGTCTGAACCATTCCGGTTTCATTGTCAATCATTGGCCAGCCATCTTCAGCCCATACAAATGGAACCATAAATGTTTCACGGCCAAGGTTATAGTGACCTCCCACATAAGGACGAACGGCAAGAAGTACCATCCACCATTCTCCATTTTGAGTTTCCACAATATCAGCATGTCCGGTAACAGAAATCGGATTTTCGATCGGAAGATGACGGTGAGTAATAATTGGATTTCTCGGACAGATTTCATAGTCACCATTGATGGTACGGCAGCGGGCCATCTGTACACTGTGGTTTACAAATGTGCCCCCTTCTGCAACCAGCAGATAATACCAACCGTCTTTTTTATAAATATGTGGAGCTTCAATCCATTTACTTCTGGTTTTGAAACCATCCCAGATAATGTAGCGTGGACCTTTAAACTGGAAAGTTTCGGTATCTAATTCATTTAAATAAATTCCGTGGTGTCCCTCATAACGACATTCTTCACTGATAAAGTTTCCCACATACCAGAGACTTCCGTCTTCGTCGAAAAACAGACTGGAGTCGATTCCGTCTGCACCCTTTACAAATACCGGGTCACTCCATGGACCGGCCGGGTCTTTTGCGGTTACAATGTAGTTATCGCGTCTGGCTTCTCTGCCCTCAGACACAAAAGTATTGATAATATAGAATGTACCTTCGTGGTAACGGATGCTTGGTGCCCATAATCCTAAAGAGGTCTCACAGTTTTTATAATCTAACTGATCCGGACGATGGATTGCATGACCGATTTGTTCCCAGTGTACCAGGTCACGGCTGTGGAAAATCGGAAGTCCTGGATAATAAACAAAAGAAGAAGTAACAAGATAATAGTCTTCGCCTACACGACAGATAGACGGGTCTGGATAAAATCCGGAAAGAAGTGGATTTTTAAACGTATTTTTTAACATAATTAATGCTCCTTTACATGAAAAATTAATAAATTATAAAGTAAGTGAAGATGCTTTGATGATAGCACAGGAAATCGGGAATGACTATGCAATTTGTGCGAATAAAATGCCAAGAAACAGGAACTGTAGTTTGAGCAGATTTTAGAAAAAATGTCTCCCATAAAAAAACACTTGTATTTGGTATGGGAATATGCTATAGTAAACGTTGTCGAAAGACAACACTCTGGAGAGTCTCAAGTAAGAGCGCCGAAGGTGTACGGCAACAGTTATGTTGTTAATCTCTCAGGCAAAAGGACAGAGTATACAAAGGTTATCTTGTATATGTTTTGTCGTACTCTTATGAGACTGTGGAATGAGGATTCCACAGTTTTTTTGTTTTCTGAACTGAAAAATTCAAGAGAGGTTCTAGGAAATGCACCAAAGTGGTGCATCAAAAAGAAAGAGAGGACGTAAAAGAAATGTTTGAAACAATGAACAATGTAATCAGTTGGATTGACGGAGCGGTATGGGGATTACCGCTGATTATTCTCATCTTATGTACAGGTATTTATTTATCTGTCAGCATGGGATTTCTTCAAATCCGGCATCTGGGCAAAGCCCTGAAATTTATGGTGAAAAATGAAGAAGGTGGAAAAGGCGAAGTCAGCAGTTTTGGTGCCCTTTGTACTGCAATGTCAGCAACAATCGGTACCGGAAATATCGTCGGTGTTGCAACCGCACTTGCAGCAGGTGGTCCGGGAGCATTATTCTGGATGGTTATTGCGGCGTTTTTTGGAATGGCAACCAAATATTCCGAAGGTGTGCTGGCAATCAAATATCGTACTATTGATAAAGAAGGTCATGTACTTGGTGGACCATTCTACTATATCGAAAATGGTATGGGTGTAAAATGGAAATGGCTTGCAAAAATGTTTGCATTCTTTGGTGCGGGTGTAGGTTTACTTGGAATCGGTACATTTACACAGGTAAACGGAATTTCTTCAGCAGTCTGTAATTTCTTTGACCCGGATAAAGTAAATACTATCGCATTATTTGGCAGAGATTACTCTATCGCAACAATCATTGCAGGTCTGGCTCTGACGGTATGTGTTGGGCTGGTTGTTATCGGTGGATTAAAGAGAATTGCAAGTGTTTCACAGGTTGTTGTGCCATTTATGGCGATCATCTATTTCGTATTTGCTTTTATTGTCATTGTTACACATATTACAGCACTTCCGGCAGCAATTGTCGCAATCGTAAAGAGTGCATTTACAGGAAGTGCGCTGGCAGGTGGAGCAGCAGGAACGATGGTAGTTGCGATGCAGAAGGGTATTGCACGTGGTATCTTCTCGAATGAAGCAGGTCTTGGTAGTGCCCCGATTGCAGCGGCAGCAGCACAGACTCATTCTACCGTACGTCAGGGTCTGGTTTCTATGACAGGTACATTCATTGATACCATTGTAATCTGTACGATGACAGGTCTGACCATTGTTATAACAGGTACATGGAATACCGGTCTTGAAGGTGTGGCAATTACAACAGCTGCATTCCAGAAAGGACTCCCGTTCCCTCCGGCTGTTGCATCTTTAGTACTGATGGTATGTTTGGTATTTTTTGCATTTACCACAATTCTTGGATGGAATTACTATGGTGAAAGATGTATTGAATATTTATTCAACCGTAATAAAAAAGTAGTAAAAGGATACCGCTGGTTATATATTCTTGCAATTTTTATCGGACCTTACATGACAGTAGAAGCAGTATGGAATATTGCAGATATCTTTAATGCATTGATGGCATTTCCAAACTTAATTGCACTGATTGCGTTAAGTCCGGTTGTATTTGCAGAGACAAAAGCGTTTTTTGGAAAACAGAAAGCGAAAGTAAAAAGCGCAGAAGTACAGGCAAATTAGAAAATAAATAAATGAATTAGTTCGAGCTGTCAAAGAATGTCTGCTTGAAAAAACAACAGAAAGAGGTTAGTCAGAAAATGGCTAATCTCTTTTTTCATTTGTAACACTTTTGTAAAGGAAAATTAAGAGTGTAGAGGTTGCATAATGTCGAAAAAAAAGGTATGATTAACAAAGGATTCGAGTGTGAAAAGGAAATGAGGGATAAATAAAAATGGACGAAGAACAAAGAGACGAGCTAGAGCGTCAGCGTATCCGACATGAGAGAATGATGCGCCGTAAGCAGGAAAAGATACGTCAGTTACGTCGCAGAAAAATGATGCGGATTGGTGCAATGGCAGTTGTACTGGTATTAGTATTGGTTTTTGCAGTAAGAGGAGTTGGAAAACTGTTCTCCGGTGTTCATATAAAAAACAGTAGTGCTAAGAATGCAAACAGCAGTACCGTAGAAGTTCAGGCAGCAGAAGACACCGGCGAGGCAGGAAAACAGCCGGTCATGAGTGCTTCTGATGTAGATAAGTTAAAGGCAGCGCCAAGTATTGGATGGCATCAGGATGAAAACGGCTGGTGGTATCAGAATCGGGATGGCAGCTATTATCAGGATGGCTGGCAGGAAGTAAATGGCAGTACATATTATTTTAATTCAAATGGTTATATCCTGACAGGATGGCAGACAATTGATGACAAAGACTGCTATTTTGATGAAGAAGGAAAATACGATGAGACAAAACAGCGTCCAATGATTGCATTGACCTTTGATGATGGACCGGGTGAGTATACCGAAGAATTGATTAATTGTCTGGTAGAGAATAATGCAAAAGCAACCTTCTTCATGCTGGGACAAAATGTAGAAGCATATCCGGAAATTGCAAAGGAATTATCGGATGCTGGAATGGAACTTGGAAATCATTCTTACAGTCATCCGGATTTGGTGACAATTGGAGCAGAGGCAGCAGCGCAGCAGGTAAGCAATACGGATGCAGCATTAAAAGCTGCAACTGGATTTGAGGCAACCGTAATGCGTCCGCCAGGTGGTTCTTTCAACGATTCCGTCAAAGCAGCAATTGATCATCCGCTGATTATCTGGAGTATTGATACCAGAGACTGGGCAACCAAGAGTGAGGATCAGACTTATCAGGTTGTTATGGATAATGCACAGGACGGTTCCGTTGTATTGATGCATGACATTCATGAATGGTCGGTAAAAGCGGCAATCCGAATGATACCGGATTTGATTGCAAAAGGATTTAAACTTGTGACTGTCAGTGAACTGGCAGAAGCAAAAGGAAAAACCCTTCAGAGTGGTAATGCTTATTATTACTTCGGAGAAGGCGAACAGCAGGTCGAGTAAAGAAAAAATCAAAACAATTATTTATTATGACAAGAAAAAACAACCGCCCACAGGTTTCCCTGTGAGCGGTCGTTTTGCTATTTAGGTAATAGCGCGAAAGGAGTAATTCAAATTTAACGAAAAGTGAATAAGCGGTAACAATGATTCAATTATTCACCATAGTAAGCTTTTAAGTACATATCTTTGATTTCAGACATAAGTGGATATCTTGGGTTTGCGCCGGTACACTGGTCGTTGAACGCATTTTCAACCATTTCGTCTAATGTAGCGAGGAAAGCAGATTCTTCGATACCGTAATCTTTAATGGTTCTCTTGATTCCAACTTTTTCTTTTAATTCAGCGATTGCTTTGATGAAGTTTTCAAATACTTCATCGTCATTCTTTCCGGTCACACCTACAAAACGTGCAACTTCACAGTAGCGTTCTTTTGCGTGTGGATATGGATACTGGGAGAAGGTTCCCATTTTAACTGGTGCCGGGTCTGCATTGTAGCGCATAACAAGCTCGATTAACAGAGCGTTTGCGATACCGTGTGGCAGGTGATGATAAGCACCGAGTTTGTGAGCCATGGAGTGGCAGACACCGAGGAATGCATTGGCAAATGCCATACCGGCTAAGGTAGATGCATTACCCATCTTTTCACGGGCAATCGGGTCAGCTGCTCCTTTATCGTAAGCAGATGGCAGATAATCAAAGATAATCTTAGCTGCTTTTAATGCCATACCGTCTGTGAAGTCAGTTGCCATAATGGAAACGTAAGCTTCGAGCGCATGAGTCAGAGCATCGATACCGGAAGCACTGGTCAGTCCTTTTGGCTGGCTCATCATGAAATCAGCGTCAATAATTGCCATATCTGGAAGCAGTTCATAGTCTGCGATTGGCCATTTTGTTCCTGTTGTAGCATCTGTGATGATAGCAAATGGAGTTACTTCAGAACCTGTTCCGGAGGAAGTCGGGATGGAAACCATCATTGCTTTTTCACCCATCTTCGGGAAGGTGTAAACTCTCTTACGGATATCCATGAAGTCCATAGCAAGGTCTTCAAATGCACATTCCGGATGTTCGTACATCATCCACATAATTTTTGCACAGTCCATAGCGGAACCACCACCGAGAGCGATGATAACGTCAGGACCAAATGCTTTCAACTGCTCTAAACCTCTCTGTGCACACTGCAAAGTCGGGTCTGGAGTAACTTCGAAGAAGCAGTCATAAGGAATACCCATTTCATCGAGTTTATCGGTGATTGGTCTGGTATGACCGTTCTGATATAAGAAAGTATCAGTTACGATAAATGCTTTTGTTTTATGATAATAATTCTTTAATTCATCAAGAGCTACCGGCAGACAGCCTTTCTTAAAGTAAACTTTTTCAGGTGCACGGAACCACAGCATGTTCTCTCTCCTTTCGGCAACTGTTTTAACATTGAGCAGATGTTTGACACCTACGTTTTCTGAAACAGAGTTGCCACCATAAGAACCACAGCCTAATGTTAAGGATGGAGCAAGCTTAAAGTTATAAAGGTCACCGATACCACCGTGAGATGACGGAGTATTTACCAGAATACGGCATGTTTTCATACGAGCGGCATGTTTGGCAAGTTTTTCAGTTTCTGATGGATGTACATACAGAGAAGAAGTATGACCGTATCCACCGTCTGCGATAAGCTGTTCTGACATATCAAGTGCAGTATCGAAATCTTTTGCTTTATAAAGAGCAAGGACAGGGGACAGTTTTTCATGAGCAAATGGTTCGGAAACATCAACGGATGTAACCTCGCCGATTAAGATTTTTGTATCAGCAGGAACAGTAACACCTGCCATAGCAGCAATCTTGTATGCCGGCTGTCCTACAATTTTCGGATTTACAGTGCCTGCTTCTGTTAAGATAATGCCTCGAACCTGGTCAAGTTCTGTTTTGTTCAGTACATGACATCCACGTTTGACAAATTCTTTTTTCACTGCATCATAGATATCAGCGATTGCAGTAACGGACTGTTCAGAAGCACAAATCATACCATTATCAAATGTTTTGGAATGGATGACAGAGTAAACAGCGGTAGGAATATCACAGGAGCTGTCCATGATAACAGGAGTATTTCCAGGACCTACACCGATTGCCGGTTTTCCGGATGAATAAGCGGCTTTTACCATTCCAGGACCACCGGTTGCAAGGATGACATCGGCAGCTTTCATCAATTCATTGGAAAGTTCGATGGTCGGCTCTTCGATACATCCGATGATTCCTTCCGGAGCACCTGCTTTTACGGCTGCTTCTAAAACGATACGGGCAGCTTCAGCGGTACATTTTTTTGCACGCGGATGCGGGCTGATTAAGATTGCATTTCTGGTTTTTAAACAAATCAGACATTTGAAGATAGCGGTAGAAGTCGGGTTTGTGGTAGGAATAACTGCACCTACAAGACCAACCGGTTCAGCGATTTTCTTGATTCCATAAGATTTGTCTTCTTCAATTACACCGCAGGTTTTTACACGTTTGTAAGCGTTATACATATATTCCGCAGCATAATGGTTCTTAATTACTTTGTCTTCAACGACACCCATTCCAGTTTCTTCCACGGCCAGTTTGGAAAGCGGGATACGTTGTTTGTTTGCAGCCATTGCAGCCTCAAAAAAGATTTTATCAACCTGCTCCTGAGTAAAGGTAGCAAATTTCTTCTGCGCCTCTCTCATAGCAGCAATCTTTGTCTGGAGTGCTTCTACGCTATCGATAGTTTCAGGTACTTTGGATTCGACTTTTTTTGCCATTCAGAGACCTCCTAAAATAAAATTGGTTGCTTTGCATATAAAAACCATTTGTTTATGAAATTATTTTAGCATAGTAACGAAGCAATTGCAAGAATTATTAAAAAATAATCGAAATTTTCTGAAAAATGTTAAAAATTTAACCAAATCAAGGAAGTCCCCTGCTTCAATTGCAAAAAGCAATAAGCAGGGGTGGGGACTTGCTTGTATCAGGAGGGGGCAAGCCCCTTCTGATAAGCTGCGTAGCAGCTATTTGGTTATGAGCAAGTAGCGAAGCGGATTGCGAATATCCGCTTGACCTGTATCAAAAAAGTAAAAAAAAGAGAACATTTCCAGTCGGTAATGTTCTCTTTTTTGGAGTTTTATTCGATATTTAATGCTCCGATTTTACTATTTTTTCATGTTGTCACGTTTACGAAGTCTGGAATCCAGAATTTTTTTACGGATACGCAGGGATTCCGGAGTGACTTCAAGCAGCTCATCGGTATCAATGAATTCGAGAGCCTGTTCAAGACTTAACACTCTCGGCGGAGTCAGTTTTAAGGCATCATCGGCAGAAGAAGAACGGGTGTTGGTCAGATGTTTGGTCTTGCAGACATTTAACTCAATATCTTCTGATTTTCCACTCTGTCCGATAACCATTCCACTATATACTTTTTCACCAGGTCCGATAAATAAAGTACCGCGATCCTGTGCGGAGAAGAGTCCGTAAGTAACAGCTTCACCGGATTCAAATGCGATTAAGGAACCCTGTTTTCTGTAGTTCATATCACCTTTGTATGGTGCATAGCCATCAAAAGCAGTATTGATGATACCGGTACCTTTTGTGGAGGTCATAAATTCTCCACGGAAACCGATTAATCCGCGGGATGGAATGTGATATTCCAGACGGACGGTTCCGTCACTTGCCGGACTCATGCCCTGCAGTTCACCTTTTCTTTCATTTAAACGGTTGATAACAGTACCGGAAAATTCTTCCGGAACATCAATGTATGCGATTTCGATTGGTTCGAGTTTTTTACCGCGTTCATCTTCGTGATAGATAACTTCTGCTTTGCTGACTGCAAATTCATAGCCTTCACGACGCATGTTTTCGATTAAAACGGACAGATGAAGTTCTCCACGTCCGGAAACTTTAAAGCAGTCTGTGCTTTCTGTTTCTTCTACACGTAAGCTGACGTCTGTATTTAATTCCCTTAAGAGACGTTCTTTTAAATGACGGGAAGTGACGAATTTGCCTTCCTGTCCGGCAAGCGGGCTGTCATTTACAATGAAGTTCATGGAAATTGTCGGCTCGGAAATCTTCTGGAATGGAATTGCCACCGGATTTTCCGGAGAACATAAGGTATCACCGATATGAATATCTGCAATACCGGAGATTGCAACAATAGAACCAAATCCGGCTTCTGTTACTTCTTTTTTGCCAAGTCCGTCAAATTCGTAAAGTTTGCTGATTTTTACGCGTTTTTTCTTATCAGGATCATGATGGTTTAAAAGTAAAACGTCCTGATTGACACGGATTGTTCCGTTTTCTACTTTTCCGACACCGATACGTCCGACATATTCGTTGTAATCGATGGTACTAATCAGTACCTGAGTTCCTTCTTCAGGGTCACCTTCCGGAGCCGGAATATATTTTAAGATAGTTTCAAAGAGCGGCTCCATATTTTCAGGAGTGTCAGCAAGGTCAAGTACAGCGTGACCTGCTTTTGCAGATGCATATAAAAATGGACAGTCAAGCTGTTCGTCTGATGCATCTAAGTCCATTAAAAGTTCTAAGACTTCATCGATAACTTCGTTTGGTCTTGCTTCCGGGCGGTCGATTTTGTTGATACAGACAATAACATGTAAATCCAGTTCAAGGGCTTTTTTCAAAACGAACTTTGTCTGAGGCATTGCACCTTCAAAGGCGTCAACTAACAGGATAACACCGTCTACCATTTTTAAAACTCGCTCTACTTCGCCACCGAAATCTGCATGTCCTGGGGTATCGATAATATTAATTTTTGTATCTTTGTAGTAAACAGCAGTATTTTTAGAAAGAATTGTGATTCCACGTTCTCTTTCGATGTCATTGGAGTCCATGACACGTTCCTGCACTTCCTGGTTTTCACGGAATACACCACTCTGTTTTAAGAGCTGGTCAACAAGGGTGGTTTTACCGTGGTCAACGTGGGCAATAATTGCTACATTTCTGATATCTTCTCTTTTTGTTTTCATAATAACCTCTTTTCCAAATAGAATGTACCTATATAAATAGCAAATGGTACATTAGAAACCGTAAAAAACATTTTTAATCACAAGCCATTCTATCACAATTAGCCGTAAATACAAAGAAAAAATTTAGTTTTCAAAAATTTTTTCAAAAAAAAATAAAAAAACAGGAATAAATCCCCGCTCTCATGAATAGATTAATAAAGATAAAATACCAAAAAGAGGAAGGGGAAAGTGATTCATGGCAGATAAAATTATTGAAAACAATCAGGTATCAATGGTGGGCGTAGTTGCATCAGAGTTTGTAAAGAGCCACGAAGTATATGGGGAGGGCTTTTACATGGTAGACATTTTGGTGAAACGCTTAAGTGGTTCGGAGGACAGAATTCCGCTTATGGTCTCAGAAAGACTGGTGGATGTTACGCAAAGTTACTTAGGTGAATATATACAGGTGCAGGGACAGTTTCGGTCCTATAACAGACATGAAGAAAAGAAGAACCGGCTGGTGTTGTCGGTATTTGTCAGAGAACTTACCTTTGTAGAGGAAGAAGATGATTCAGTAGAGACGAATCTGATTGAATTGAACGGTTACATATGTAAGCCGCCGGTTCACAGAATGACTCCGCTTGGAAGAGAGATTGCGGATGTGCTTCTGGCAGTGAACCGTCCTTATGGAAAATCGGATTATATTCCCTGTATCTGTTGGGGAAGAAATGCAAATTTTGCCCGTTCATTTGAAGTTGGAGGACGTCTCCATATCTGGGGAAGAATCCAGAGCAGGGAATATATAAAGAAATTAAGTGAAACCGAGACAGAAAAGCGAACTGCGTATGAAGTTTCTGTCAGTAAACTGGAGTACGGAGAAAATTATGGAGATACAGACCTGCTGAACGGATAAAAACAGAGAAGTTTTGCCGGACAGGAATTTGGATTGCAATCTTTGGTCAGGTGTAGTAAGATATACACAGCATGTGGAAAACGCAAGAAACAGAGGAAAAAGGTCTATATCGAATCTGTAAGAGGTGTAAATATGGAAAACAAAGGAATTGTCCAGGTATATTGTGGCCCGGGAAAAGGCAAAACAAGTGTGGCAATTGGGCAGGCAATTCGAGCAATCGGTCATGGTAAAACGGCGATTGTAATCCAGTTTTTGAAAGGCAGAGCGACTTCCGAGGTGGATTATCTTTCGGTTCTTGAACCGAATGTAAAATTGTTCCGATTTGAAAAAAAGAACAAGTGTTATGAGGATCTGACCGAAGAAGAGCGTCAAGAAGAGAACTTCAATATCCGTAACGGACTGAATTATGCGAAAAAAGTTCTTGTGACACAGGAATGTGACATGTTGATTCTTGATGAAGTATTAGGTGCTGTGGAGTTTGGAATCATTTCAGATGAGGATGTTGTCAATCTGATACAGGCAAAAGATGAGGAGATGGAAATGATTCTGACAGGAAATGTTGTAACTCCGAAATTAAAAGAAGCAGCAGACCGAGTGGTATCACTCGAAATTATCAAGTAATACAGCGAAAATTAAGGCAAAACAATAAGTGGATTACTTAATATTTGCTGTAGTAGCATGAGAATACAGGAAAAAGAGGAACGAAAGATGGTAAGAATTATTATGAGTGGCTGTAACGGTCACATGGGACAGGTAATCAGTGGTCTGGTTGAAAAAGATGCAGATGCAGAAATCGTAGCAGGAATTGATATTGTAGATAACAGAGACAATGGATATCCGGTGTTTACAGATATTGATACATGTGATGTAGAAGCCGATGCAATGATTGATTTTTCATCTGCAAAAGCGACAGACAAGATATTGGAGTATTGTGCGAAAAAGAAACTTCCATTAGTACTGTGTACAACAGGACTTTCTGAAGAACAGCTTGCAAAGACTAAAGAAGCTGCAAAAGAAACAGCAGTACTTCGTTCTGCAAATATGTCCCTCGGAATCAACACGCTTTTAAAATTACTGCAGGATGCTTCAAAAGTGCTTGCAGCAGCAGGATTTGATGTAGAAATCGTAGAAAAACATCACAATCAGAAATTGGATGCACCAAGCGGTACAGCACTTGCACTGGCTGACAGTATCAATGAAGCAATGGACAATCAGTACGAATACATCTATGACAGAAGTCAGGTAAGACAGAAACGAGATAAAAAAGAACTCGGAATTTCCGCAGTTCGTGGCGGAACAATCGTAGGAGAACACGAAGTATTATTCTGCGGTCCGGACGAAGTGATTGAGTTCAAGCATACTGCATACTCAAAAGCTGTATTTGGAAAAGGTGCAGTAGAAGCAGCAAAATTCCTGAAAGGAAAAGGCGCTGGAATGTATGACATGAGCGATGTTATCGGTTAATTAAATAGAAATTCTATCTGAAAATAAAAAAGCGTATGGATATAAAAAAATGCTGGGAAATTTTTCCTGGCATTTTTTTGTTATCTGAAAACATAAAAATTCGGTTTTTGTCGCATATTATAAGCAGGAAAATTATTTTCAACAGGAAAAGGAGAAGAAATCGATGAAAAAATATGTATTTACTTTACTGCTTGCAGGAATGATGGTTGTTATGACCGCATGTGGAAATAACATGAATGATGCGACAGGCGGAAATCAAAATGATACAGTAAATGATAGTACGACAAATGATAATGGTACGACGAATGATGATACAATGAATAATGATAGAAATAATAATGATAGGAATAATAATGGGGACGGTGTCATCGGAGATATTGGAGAAGACATCGGTGATAGCGTGGAAGATATCGGTGAAGGATTAAAAGACGGCATTAATGATTTGACAGAAGATGGGAACAACAATAATAATGATAACAATAACTTGAATAACAATAAAAATAATCAATAAAGAAGATTTAACACAGCTGCAATCAGACTGCAACTGTGTTTACATAATAATGATGTATACAAAAAAGATAAAATAGTTAAAATTTTCTAAAAACTGTTGAATAATTGACTGAATATTGATATAATAGATTTACATTACAGGAACGAAAGTAAAACACCTGTAAAATACACGTTAAAGGGGTTGGACAGCATGAAATTTATTATAAGCGGAAGAAACATTGATATTACGGACGGACTTAGAACAGCAGTCGAAGATAAGTTAGGAAAACTGGAACGATATTTTACAGCGGATACAGAAATTATTGTAACATTAAGTGTAGAAAAAGAACGTCAGAAAATTGAAGTAACGATTCCAGTAAAAGGTAATATCATTCGTTCTGAGCAGGTAAGCAATGATATGTATGTTTCCATTGACCTGGTAGAAGAAATCATTGAAAGACAGTTAAGAAAATACAAAACAAAAATTATTAACAAGAAACAGAACGTGGAAACATTCCAGCCGGAATTTATTGAAAAAGACTACGAAGATGATACAAACGAAATTAAAATCATTCGTACCAAAAAATTTGGATTTAAACCAATGTATCCGGAAGATGCATGCGTACAGATGGAATTACTTGGACATAACTTCTTTGTATTCTTAAATGCAGAAACAGAAGAAGTCAATGTTGTGTATAAGAGAAAAGGTAACACGTATGGTCTGATTGAACCAGATTTCTCTGATGAAGATTAAGAATGAAAGATTAAAAATTGAATAGGCTATGGATAGAGGCTGTAGAGAAGTTCTACAGTCTCTATTTTTGCGTGCAAAATGAAAAAAGTACCTTGAATTTCCAAAACTACCATGCTAGTATACTAGTTATAGAGAACTTGATAACAAAATCTATAAAGATGAGATAGGGATGGTGGATACGAAGGATGATAGAAATCTTAGAGGGAACACACGAGACAATCAACTATGGTAATCCATTAGGACTTAGATTGTTTCATAATGTAGACTACGAGGATTACCCGGAGCACTGGCATACTGCGATTGAAATCATTATGCCGATTCATGAAGGATATAACGTGATTGTCGGAAGTAAAAAGTATTGTTTAAAAGAAGGAGATATTTTAATTATCAACCCGGGTGTACTGCATGGATTGGAAGCACCGCCAACTGGGGAACGTATTATCTTACAATTCAGCGACTACTTATTATATTCGTTAAAAGAAATGGAGACACTGTTAAATGTGCTTCCGCCTGTGCTGTATTTATCAGAGGAAGAAGACACGCAGAGATTATACAGTTTTGTAAAACGTCAGATGGATTCCATTATTGTGGAGTATGATGAGGAAAAGGCATTTTTTAATGCAGTCATTTACGCAAAATTAATTGAAATATTTGTACATATCGGACGAAATGTTATAAGCGGAGGTCGAAAGAATAAAAATCAGGTTTTGCGCACAGAAAATAATCCGGAAAAGAAAAAGGAATATATGGAAACGATTATGAGTGCCTGTAATTATATTAATCAGCACTATCAGGAAGCTCTTTCTTTGGAAGAGGTGGCAGAATTCAGTGGATTTTCCAAGTTCCATTTTACAAGGATTTTTAAGCAGTGTATGAATATGACATTCTATGAATATCTGAATCAGAAGCGGATTTCAAGGGCAGAGGAATTGCTTAGTACGACCGGAGAAAGTGTGACGGAAATCGCAATGAGCTCCGGATTTTCTTCAATTAGTGCATTTAACCGTACCTTTAAATCAATAAAAGGATGTTCACCATCGGAGCATCGTGGAAAAATCGGTACCGATGAGATGTGCAGGAAAAAATAAGAATCCCATTTTCGGGGTTCTTATTTTTGTTGTATAAAAAGAAAGCAAGAATCGGGAAACACTCGGCAACATTAAGGGAGAATTTTTACAGGGAATCCTTTATGATAAGGGTAAAATAAAAAAATGAGTAAATTCAGAATAGAGTAGAAAAAAGGAGGCCGTTATGAGTCAGCCAATCAAACTTCCAAAACTTCTGCAGGAAGGCTGTGTATTACAGCGTGGAGAAAAAACAAGAATCTGGGGATGGTACAAACCACAGGCAGAGCTTGAGGTTACATTTCAGGAGAAAGTTTACAGAACCAAATGTGATGCGGAAGGAACATTTGAGACAGAAATTTCCTGTGAAAAAACCGGTGGTCCTTATGTGTTGAGCATAAAAAGTGAAGATGGACAGGAGACAGTCGTAAAAGAGGTTTATGTGGGAGATGTATTTGTCTGCTCTGGACAGTCTAACATGGAACTTCCGATTACAAGAGTGCGTGAAATGTTTCCGGATGAACCGGGAAATGCAATGGTACACCAGTATAAAGTGGAAGAATGTCCGGTGTTTACAGGGGCATTAAAAGAACATAAAGAAGCAGGCTGGAATGAATGTGTGGGAATGCCACTAGAAGAGACAACTGCACTGGGATATTTCTTTGGAGATATGATTCAGAAAAAAGAGCAGGTTCCGGTCGGAATCATCAACATCAGCAAAGGGGGAACTCCGGTAGAAGCATGGATGAGTGAAGAAGCCTTGGCAGATTACCCGGAGTTTTTAGAAGTAAAAGAGCGTTTTGCACAAGACGGATATATTGAAAATCTGCTCAGTGCACAGGATAAAAAAGAAAATGCATGGCATGAACTGCTTTCAAAGAAAGAGGCAGAGACAGAGGATGCACCGTGGAACATCTTGGAAGTTCCGAGCTGGTTTGATAAACAGGGACTTGAAAACTTCAGTGGATTACTACATTTAAAGAGAACTTTTGAAGTGCCAAAAGAACTGGCAGGAAAATCTGCAATTTTAAAAATGGGAACGCTTGTGGATAGTGACCGTATCTTTATCAACGGAGAAAAGGTGGGAGAAACCGGTTATTGTTTTCCGCCGAGAATTTATCCGGTACCGGAGGGACTTTTAAAGGCAGGAGAAAATGAAATCTTTATCCGTCTGGAGTGTCGTGATGGAAAAGGTCGTATCACTCCGGATAAACCTTGTGATGTATGTTTTGAATCAGGAGAAAAAATCAGCCTTCGTGGAACATGGGACTATCAGGTGCGTGTAGTCAGCGAACAGGCTCCGACGCTCACCTTTATTACAAGACAGCCAACCGGAATGTATCAGGGGATGGTTGCACCGTGTACCAACATGACCGTAAAAGGAGTGCTGTGGTATCAGGGAGAATCCAATGAGTGGTATCCGGAAAGTTATGAAGATTTGATTCAGAAGATGATTTTGGACTGGAGAGCACATTGGAAACAGGAAGAACTGCCGTTTATTGTGATTCAGCTTCCGGCTTGTGGAATGGATAACCGTGGAGATGGCGCATGGGCAGTCATTCGTGAAGCCCAGAAAAATGCAGCAAAACTTCCAGATGTGGCAGTTACTGTAAACTTAGATTTGGGAGAATACAATGATTTGCATCCACTTAATAAAAAAGGTGTGGCACACCGTGCTTATCTTGCAGCAAGAAAAGTGATGTACAAAGAAGAGATTATCAGTGAAGGACCAAAGCTGATTTCTTATGAAAAAACAGCAGATGGCGTAGAATTTATTTTTGATACACAGGATGGACAGCCACTGGAAATTGTCTGCGGAGACAGCGTAAATGAATTTGAAACTGCAAAAGCAGATGGAGTATTTTATCCGGCAAAAGCGGAAATTGAAGATACGAAAGTAAAAGTATTTGGAGAAGAAATTAAAAAAGTGCGTTATGCATGGAAGGATTCCCCACTTGATGGTCTATTAAAAAATAAAGAGGGACTTTTGACAGCTCCGTTTGAGATAGAAATAAAGTAGAGAATCAAGCTTAAATCGGACAGAAAAAAGTAAAGGAACAGGAGCGGAAGATGAAACGATTATTTAATGATGGATGGGAGTTTTGTAAACAGCCCCTTGAGACAAGCTTAGAACAGGTACAGAAAAAAATGCAGGATTTTTATGCAGTAGGAATCCCGCATGACTGGATGATTTCCCAGGTGGAAAATTTATACGAAGACGGAATGGGCTGGTATCACAAGAAATTCAACTGGACAAAAGAGGAAGAAGAACTGGTTGTACTTCGGTTTGATGGAATTTACATGGACAGCCGTATCTATGTAAATGGAGTACAGGCAGGAGAATGGAAATACGGATACACAACATTTGAAGTGGACGTTACGGATCTGTTAAAAGACGGCGAGAATGAAATCTTTGTATCGATTACTTTTCAGACTCCAAACAGCCGTTGGTATACCGGAGCCGGGATTTATCGTAATGTATGGTTAAAAAGGCTTCCTTTGGAACATTTTGTATCAGATGGAATTTATTTTTCAGCCAAAAAAGAAGATGAAAATGTATGGCAGGTAGAGATTGATGCCGAGGTTGAAGCAGCAAGCGAACTGCAGGTGGTTTATGAATTAAAAGCAAAAAATTCAGAAACGATTCAGAAACTTGTCGGGGAAGAGACTGTAACAAAAGAAGACGGCATTTATGTGCATCATTTAAAGGCAAAAGTGAACCACCCGGATATCTGGGATGTAGCACATCCGGATTATTATGATTTAATCGTTTCTTTATATAAGGGAACAGAATTAATTGAGCAGGAAGTGCAGAATGTCGGTTTCCGTACAATTGAATTGAATCCAAATCAGGGATTTTTATTAAATGGAAGAAAAGTAAAATTAAACGGTGTCTGTGACCATCATGACCTGGGATGTCTTGGAACTGCTTTTCATAAAAAGGCAATGAGAAGAAAATTTGAACTCTTAAAAGAGATGGGAACCAATGCAGTCCGTCTTTCTCACAATATGCCGGCACCGGAAGTCATGGAACTGGCAGATGAGATGGGACTTTTGATTGTGACAGAAGCTTTTGATATGTGGGAATCTTCTAAGAATCCGTATGATTATGCTCGCTTTTTCCCGGAGTGGTATGAAAGAGATGTCAAAAACTGGGTGAAACGTGACAGAAATCATCCAAGTCTGATGATGTGGAGTATCGGAAACGAAATTTATGATACCCATGTCGGTGATAAGGGACAGTACTGGACTCGTATTTTAATAGAAGAAGTACGAAAATACGACCCGAGAAACAATGCCGAAGTGACGATTGGTTCGAACTATATGCCGTGGGAAAATGCACAGAAATGTGCGGATATCGTAAAAAATGCCGGATATAACTATGGAGAGAAATATTATGCAGACCACCATAAAAATCATCCGGAATGGGTCATTTATGGAAGTGAGACTGCTTCGATTGTACAGAGCCGTGGAATCTATCATTTCCCATACCGCCAGTCTGTACTGACAGATGAAGATGAGCAGTGTTCTGCTCTTGGAAATTCCACAACAAGCTGGGGTGCAAAATCGGTTGAAGCATGTATTCAGGCAGAAGCAGAACATCCGTATTCCTGTGGACAGTTTATTTGGACCGGATTTGACTATATCGGAGAGCCGACTCCGTATCACACAAAAAATTCTTATTTTGGACAGATTGATACAGCCGGATTTTTTAAGGATTCTTTCTATTTATATAAGGCGGGATGGGTCGATTATAGAAAAGAACCATTTGTGCATATTTTCCCATACTGGGATTTTAATGACGGACAGTTTATTGATGTAAGAGTCTGCTCCAATGCGCCGGTTGTGGAATTGATTTTTAATGGCAAGAGTCAGGGAATCTGTACATTAGATGCAAAGAGTGGAAAACAGCTTGCCGGACATTGGCAGATTCCTTATGAAGAGGGCGAACTGCGTGCGGTTGCCTGTGACGAAGAAGGAAATGAAATCGCAGAAGATGTTCAACATTCGTTTAAAGATGCGGAAAAAATCTGCTTAAAAGCATCCGAAAGTGAACTGCTTGCAGACGGTGAAGATTTATTATTTGTAGAAATTTCAATGAGAGATAAAGACGGATATCCGGTTCAAAATGCAAACAACCGTGTCTGGATTGAAGCGGAAGGCGCCGGAGTCTTAGTTGGAACAGATAACGGAGACAGTACCGATACCGAGCAGTATACTTCCGGAAGTAGAAGGTTATTCAGCGGAAAACTCTTAGCAGTATTTAAGACAAAAGACAAAGCAGGAGATTTAAAAATCCGTGTCAGCAGTGCAGGAATGAAAACAAAAGAACTGGTCATTCCGGTAAAAGAAGCAAAAGTAAGAGAAGGAATCAGTCTGCTTGCTTATGAAGGAGTAAGAAAAGCAGAACCGGAAAAAACAGAGGATGTGGAAGTGAGAAACATTTATCTGGAAAGCGAAAATGGTCTGCATCTGCATGAAGAAAATCAGGAAACGATCGTAAAAGCACATTTTAGTCCGGCAAATGCAAAAGATAAAGAATTAATCTGGAGTATTGTAGATGATGCGGGGATTCCGTTAAAGATTGCAACAATTGAAGAAATCGGGTACGGTCGCGTAAAAGTAACCGCAAAGAGTGATGGGAATTTCAGACTTCGCTGTATGTCAAAGAGCGGAACAGACCATATCTGTATTATTTCTTCCCTGGAATTTATTATTACAGGACTTGGAAAAGCCTTTACCGACCCTTATGAATTTGTAAGTGCCGGTTTGTATAACTACAGCAAAGGTGAAATCGGAAACGGGAATGAACATGGAGTGGCGACTGCAAGAGATGGAGAAAGTCAGGTTGGATTTAGAAATATTGACTTTGGCGTGTATGGTTCTGACGAAATTACCGTTCCGGTTTTTGCACTGACCGATGACCCTTATGAAATTGAAATTTATGAAGGCATGCCGGATGAAGGAGGCAGCCTGCTTGGCAAATTTATCTATCAAAAGCCAAAAATGTGGAATGTTTATCAGTTAGAAACTTTCCATTTGAATAAGAGACTGCGTGGAATCAGCGAAATCTGCTTTGTACTTCGTGAGAAGGTTCATATCAAAGGATTCTGGTTTAAACGCTATAATCGTGCATGGCAGACACTTGTGGCAGGAGAATGCGACAAGATTTACGGAGACAGCTTTGAACGTGCAGGAGAAGAAATCCATCAGATTGGAAATAATGTTACCATTTGTTTTGAGCAGATGGATTTTGGCGAAAAAGGAACAAAGAGTCTTGTAATTTGTGGAAGTACTCCGCTTGAAAAGAATACGATTATTCTGAAATTTGCCAAAGATGGAGTTGAAGAACAGAGAATGGTTGAATTTATGGGAACAAAGACGAAACAGAGCTTTGAGATAGAACCGATTTACGGAGTTAACGATGTAAGTCTGGTATTCCTTCCGGGAAGCAACTTTAACTTTACGAGTATCTGTTTTTGCGAAGCATAAAAAATAAGACAGGGACTGCATGGGAAAAACAGGCAGTCCTTGTTTTTATTAAGGTGTTAATTCGCAAGATGTGAGCAATTTATGAGGAAAGATATGGAAAATAGCCAGAAGAAATAGCAAAAATTGGGCATTTTTTAGCAAGATGTGACTAGCCAAATGGAAAAATGCATAAAAACATACAAGTATTATGCACATGTTGCTAAAATAATGGCAAAAAAAGAAATGCATAAGCGCTAATCGTACGATATAATTGGCTTATCAAGTGGAACACAAGAAAGTTTAGTTGAAAGGGAGGAGCAACGAAATGAAAAAACAGAAAGACAATGTACAGGTTCCGCAGTCGGGTCAGATAGCAGTTAATACAAAAGAACATTCACTGCTGAGACATATTAAAAAAGAGTGGAGATTATATTCTTTAATGATTATCCCTCTTTTATATTACATTATTTTCAAGTATGTACCGGTAGTCGGAAATATCATTGCTTTCAGACGCTATAAGGGAGGTCCGAATATCCTTGGTGAATATTGGGTAGGATTTCGGTACTTTGAACAGTTTATCAAAGACCCTCAGTTCTGGCAGGCATTTTGGAACACACTGAGATTAAGTATCGGATATTTATTAGTGCGTTTCCCGGTTACTTTAATTTTTGCACTTCTTCTGAATGAAGTCAGAAAGAAAATGTGGAAGAAATCCGTGCAGACAATTTCTTATCTGCCACACTTTATCTCACTGGTAGTTGTCTGTGGTATGGTAAAAGAATTGTTAGCAGCACAAGGACCAATCAACAAATTGATTGAGATGTTTGGAGCTGATAAAATCGCATTTATGTCTGAACCAGGTTGGTTCGATTTTGTATACATCGTATCTGGTGTATGGCAGGCATTAGGATGGGGTACAATCCTTTATCTGGCAGCAATGACAGGTATTAACACTGAATTATATGAAGCAGCATCTATGGATGGTGCAGGAAGATTCCAGCAGGTTATTCATGTAACAATTCCGGGAATCATGCCAACAATCATGACCCTGTTAATCATGGATATCGGTGGTATCGTAACATCAAGCAATATGCAGAAAATCTTGTTATTATACAACCCACTGAATCAGCAGAGAGCCGACATCATCGGAACTTTGGTATACAGAATGGGTATTACAGGTGGTAACTTCAGTTACGCCGCAGCAGTTGGTCTGTTTGAAGGTGTAATCGGTCTGATTCTTGTTACATCTGCAAACTTCTTATCTAAGAAATTTACAGAAACATCATTATGGTAGAAAGGAGTACAGGAAGAAAATGAACAATATGAAACCAACAAAAGGATATCGTGCCTTTCAGGTCATTAATACGATTATTATGATTTTTGTCATCTTTATTACCCTGTATCCTTTTGTATATCTTGTAGCACAGTCATTCAGCAGTGATGCTGCTGCAAGTGCCGGAAAAGTTACTTTTTATCCAATTGGATTTAACGTAAACACTTACAAATATATCTTAAGAGATAATCAGTTCTTCCGTTACTATGGAAATACCATTTTTTATACAGTAGTCGGAACATTTATCTCTGTAGCATGTACAGCACTGATTGCATATCCGCTGTCAAAGCCAAGATTAAGATTAAACAAAGTAATTACACCGTTAGTTGTATTCACCATGTATTTTGCAGGTGGTATGATTCCAAACTATATCGTAATCACACAGTGGTTAGGTCTTCAGGATAGTATGTGGTCAATCATTCTTCCAAATGCAATCAGTACATTCAACTTACTGGTTATGAAATCTTTCTTCGCAGGACTTCCGGAAGAACTTGAAGAAGCAGCAGCAATCGACGGAATGAATACGTATCAGATTTTCTTAAAAATCATTATTCCGTTATCCAAACCAATCATTGCAACCATGTGTCTGTTCTATATGGTAACCATGTGGAATGAATGGTTCACGCCAATGCTGTACTTAGATTCAAAAGACAAATGGCCGGTTGCTCTGTATGTAAGACAGTTAGTAGAGGGCGCAAATAACACTGAAATCGGTTCTTCCGATGCCAGCAGCGTACAGGCAACTTTGAAATCCGCAACCATGGTATTAACATCTATCCCGATTATCTGTGTTTATCCATTCGTACAGAAATACTTTGTACAGGGTATGACAATCGGAGCAGTAAAAGGCTGATACTTAACAAGTTTTAACAGGGTACGCCAAGGCGTACCCGCATATAAGGAAATTTATAATTTAACTATGTGAATTGCGTATGATTAAACGTACGTTAAAAAATCATAACTTAAGGAGGTAATTATGAAAAAGAAACTCGTAGCAATGACACTTGTGTTAGCTATGGCGGGCACTACATTAGCAGGCTGTGGCGGCAGCAAATCATCAGACAGCAAAGACGGACCGACTCTTTCAGCAGAAGATGCAGACAAAGACCTTGATTACACTTATGGAGAAGACGAAACTTTCCATTCAGACGAAGCAGTAAAATATTCCATGATGTACTCTGACCATGAAAACTATCCTTACAATGAGGACTGGTTACTTTGGAAAGCAATCGAAGAAAAAACAAATGTAACATTTGACCTGACAATCGTTGCAAGAACAGACTACAATGATAAAGTTTCTGCTTCTGTAAACAGTGGTAGTGCTCCTTACATCATTCCAAAAACTTATGATTCTACTGCTTACGAAGACAGCGGTCAGATTGTTCCAATCAGTGACTGGGTTCAGTACATGCCGAACTATCAAAAATGCGTAAAAGACTGGGGCATGGAAGACGACTTACAGCAGATTCTGGCATCCAACGGTAAATACTATCGTCTGCCGGGTATGTGGGAGACAACAGCCGGTGGTTACTCTCTTGCAATTCGTAAAGATGTATTTGAAGCAGCAGGTGTGGACCTTTCAAATGAAAGCTCCTGGACATGGGATGACTTTTATGAAGCATTAAAGAAAGTAAAAGAATATACAAAAGCAGATTATGTATGGTCTGATGGATTTGGGTTCGGAAGTACCATGAATATCGCTGCAACAGTTTATAACGTAACAGGTGGTTACTCCAATGACGGTGGTGACTGGGGCTTAAAAGATGGTACAAAATTTGACTTTGATAAAGGAGAATTCTACTTCGCTGATACAACAGACGAATACAAAGAATACCTCACAATGTTCCACAAAATGTACGAAGATGGTTTAATTGACCCTGAAACATTTACACAGGATACCACACAGGCGCAGGCAAAATTCTTCCGTGGTGATTCTTATGTCTTAAATATGAACTATCAGCTCTATTCTGATATCCAGAATGGTAAAATGCAGGTCGATGGAGCTGAATTATACTTCCTGACTCCTCCGGCAGGTTCCGCAGGACAGTTAAAAGTTTCCAGCGCAGCTGGTCGTCTTGAAAATGGTATTATGATTACTCAGAATGCTTTAGATGAACTTGGTGAAGAAGGATTTATCAAAATGCTTCGTTTCATCGACTGGTTATGGTACTCAGACGAAGGACAGACTTTATGTCTGTGGGGTGTTGAAGGTGAAACCTATACAAAAGATGATGATGGAAATATCGTATTAAATTCTGATATCTACTACAATGGTATTAACCCAGGTGCAGAAAAACAGTTAAACGTAGACTATGGATTTGGTAACGGTGTATTTGCTTACGGCGGTTCTAAAGAACTTCAGTATTCTAAATTCTCTGATGGAGAAAAAGAATGGAACGAAAGAGTAAATGCAAGCAAAGAAGATATCCAGTTAAAACCACCAATTCTTGCTGATGAAATGCAGAAAGAAGAAATGAACTTAGTTAAGACTCCTCTTATGGACTATGTAAATACAGCAGCTCTGGAATTCATCACTGGTAAACGTGATCTGGATAAAGACTGGGATGCTTACGTAAAAGACTGTGAAAACAAAGGCAGCCAGAAATACGTAGACGAAGCAAACGAAATTTATCAGGATACAAAAGACCTTCTTAAATAATTAAAATAAGCAGTAACCAGAGAAAAGAATCTGGCAGCGCAAGCTGTCGGGTTCTTTTTAGAACAAAAAACATGGAAATAAACCTGGAGGATGTATGGCTACATTAGAAATTTCAAAGAATAAGGGACTTTATTTTGTAATTCCAGAAGAATGTGGAACCGGTGTGAAAAAAGTAGCAGGCAAAGTGGCAAAGGATGTAGAGGGGACACTCTCATTTTGTCCTGAAATCTGTGAAACAGCTGTACCGGCAAAACAGGCAGTGATTGCAGTGACTGCAGGAAGCGGAAAACTGGCAGAAACACTGTGCAGTAAGATTTCAAAACTTGGACAGGTAGAAGGAAAACGGGAATCTTATGCGTTTATTGTGGCAGAAAATCCGGTAGAAGGAATTGAAAGCGCACTTGTTATTTACGGAAGTGATAAACTTGGAACCATTTATGGACTGTTTCATCTGTCAGAGTTGTTAGGTGTGACAGCAATGGTTGACTGGGGAGACTGCCAGTACGTGAAACAGGACTCTTTTATCTTAAAAGAAGAGGATTCTTTTGTATCAAAAGAGCCGTCTGTGAAATACAGAGGATTTTTCATCAATGATGAATGGCCATGCTGTGGAAACTGGGCAACTTCTCATTTTGGAAGTTTTAATGCAAAAATGTATGACCATATTTTTGAATACCTCCTCCGTATGAAAGGAAATTATTTATGGCCGGCGATGTGGGCGGAAAACTTTATGTTAGACGGTCCGGATTTGGAGTCTATGAAACTGGCTGATGAATACGGAATTTATATCGGAATGTCTCATCATGAACCTTGTATGCGTTCCGGGGCAGAATACAGCAAGGTGAGAGGACCGAAAAGTCCGTATGGAGATGCATGGAGCTATGTGACAAACAAAGAAGGAATCTTAAGATTCTGGGAGGACGGTGTGAAACGAAGCATCGGTCACAATGTATTTCCAACAGTCGGAATGAGAGGAGAAAACGACAGCAAGATGCTGGGAGAAGATTCTCTGATTTCCGATAATGTACGTCTGTTAAAAGAAATTATTACAAAACAGCGTGAGATGATTCATGAACATCTGGAAACAGACGGAAAGAAAGTTCCGCAGTTATTTGCAGTTTATAAAGAAGTAGAAGATTACTATTTTGGTGGTGGAAGCGAAGAAGGACTGCGTGGATTTAAAGAACTTGAGGACGTAACCTTACTGCTTTGCGAAGACAACTGGGGCAATATGAGAGCACTTCCGGAAGCATTTGAGAGAAATCATAAAGGTGGATTTGGAATGTATTTCCATCTGGATTATCATGGAGACCCTGTTTCTTATGAATGGGTTTCTTCTACCGAACTTTCCAAGATTTGGGAGCAGATGACAGAAGCTTATGAATACGGAGTAAGAGAACTCTGGATTGTCAATGTCGGAGATGTGAAATTCCAGGAATTTCCGTTAAATTACTTTATGGATTTGGCATATGATTTTGAAAAATGGGGTTCTTTGGCACCGAACAGCACAAAAGAATATACCAAAGCATGGATAGAGTCTGTATTTGGAAGCTATACTTCAAAAGAAGAACGAGAAGAAATTCAGGAAGTATTAGAAGGCTATTTGAAAATCAATGCATTAAGAAAACCGGAATCTTTAAATGATACGGTTTACCATCCGGCACATTACTTAGAATGTGAAAAACTGCTCTCTTTTTGTGGAAAACTCGAGGAAAAGAATGAAAGGCTGTGGAAAATTTTAGAAGAGCGTGGTATGGGAGATGCTTACTTCAGCATGATTTATTTCTCAGCAGAAGCATCCTTTAATTTATTGAAAATGCATCTTTATTCTGGAAAAAACCACTTATATGCTTCTCAGGGCAAAGCGGTTGCAAACGAGTATGACAAGCTAGTAGAAGCCTGCATCGAAAAAGATGAAGCTTTGAAAACTCAGATGGCAGAATTTAAAGAAGGAAAATGGGCAGGAATGGAACTGGCTTCTCATATTGGATTTACAAACTGGAATGATGAAGACTGGAGATATCCGGTGCGTCACATCGTTCGTCTGCCGAAAAAACCGAGACTGGTTGTGACAAGAGCAGATAAAACACAGCATTACACGAACCAGTATTTCCCGATTACACTTGTGATTGATGATTTCGTAGTTTCTTCTAGCAAAAAGGCTAAAATTCAAATTGCAAATGGTGGTCAGGGAAGCGTAAAATGGAAGATACAGGAAGGTGCAAGAAAAATCGGATTAGATGGAATTGCACACAAATCCGGAGAGGGAAGCAGATGTGAATGGTTGGAATTTTCCAGGACATCAGGAGAGACTGCGCTTCAGGACGAAGTTGAAATTTCTTTAAAAGAAGAAGACCTTCCATTTGGAGAAGAAGTATCATGCAGTTTTGAAATCAAGACAGAAACTGAGTTTGTTCCGGTTCTGGTAAAAGCACTGAAAAAAGATACCAGTGCACTTCCGGAAGGTGCATTTCTTGCAGAACATGGCATGTTTGTAATAGACGCTGTACATTATGCAGATAAACAGGCAGGGCTGTATGAGGGAGAAGCCGTAGAGTTTGAAGAACTGTATGATTTTGGAAAATATCAGAGCGGAATCAAGGCATTTCCGGTAACGTCGTCATTTGATTCAAAAGAAAATGCCCCTTCTGTTACTTATGAACTTTACAGCGAAGAAGAAAAAGATTGTTTTTTAAATCTTTATACTTCTCCTGCGAATCCACTGATTTATGGCGGAAAACTTTCGGTGGAAGTTTCTGTAAATGAAGGAGCCGGAAAGCTGGTTGAATTTACAAAAGCCGGTTACAAGGGTGGAGAACCGGGCTGTATACCATGGGAACAGGCAGTATTAAATCAGGAACACGTAGGAAGTACAGAGATTTCTTTGAAAAAGGGACTCAATAAAATTACAGTATTTGCAAGAGAAGCCGGAATGGTATTAGAACGTCTGGTGGTTTATCCAAAAGATATAGAACGTGCGGTATCTTATCTTGGAGAAAAAGAATGCATCAGGGTAACACCTGCAGAGAAATAAATCAGGTACTTATAAAATCGAATACAGAAAAAAGAAAGCGAGGAATTAAACAATGGCAGTCAAAATGAAAATGAAGACAGCAGTAATGACAGATTTACAGAAAGTAGAAATTCAGGAACGTGAAGTTCCGACACCGAAGAGTGATGAAGTACTTGTAAAAGTAGAATATGTAGGAATCTGTGGTTCTGACTTACATTACTATGAATCAGGAAGAATCGGAGATTTTATCGTAGAAACTCCTTTCGTACTGGGACATGAAGCAGGTGGTACTGTTGTGGAAGTTGGCGAAAATGTAAAACACTTAAAAGTTGGTGACAGAGTTGCCTTAGAGCCAGGAAAAACCTGTGGAAAATGCGAATTCTGCAAACAGGGTAAATACAATCTGTGTAAAGACGTTGTATTCTTCGCAACTCCGCCGGTAGACGGTGTATTCCAGGAGTATGTTGCACATGAAGCTGACCTTTGTTTCAAACTTCCGGAAAACGTAAGCACAATGGAAGGTGCATTAATTGAGCCATTAGCAGTTGGTATGCATGCCGCAAATCAGGGAGGTGCTCATCTTGGACAGACAGCAGTTGTGACAGGTGCAGGATGCATCGGTCTTGTAACTCTGCTTTCTTTGAAAGCAATGGGTGTATCTAATGTAATTGTAGTTGATATTATGGAAAAACGTCTGCAGAAAGCATTGGAACTTGGAGCAACAGCAGTTATCAACGGAAAAGAAGAAGATACGGTTGCCCGCATTATGGAACTGACAGGTGGAAGAGGATTTGACCTCGGAATCGAAACCGCAGGTTCTCAGATTACAGCTTCCCAGTTAATAAAAGGCGCAAATAAAGGCGCAACTATCGTATTTGTCGGATACAGTGCAAGCGGTGAAATGACACTGCCAATCGGTATGGCACTTGACAAAGAACTGACATTTAAAACTGTATTCCGTTACAGAAATATTTATCCGATGGCAATCGATGCAGTTGCTTCCGGAAAAATCAATATCAAAGATATCGTAACAGACTACTTTGAGTTAGATGATATTCAGAATGCACTGGATTCCTGCGTAAAGAATAAAGCAGATATCGTAAAAGGTGTAATTAAAGTCTGCTAATAAAATAGTCTGCTGATAAATAAAGAGAGGAATTGAGGAAAAAGATGAGAGACAGAAAAAAAGCAAGAGAACGGGCAGAAGCACTGGTTTCACAGATGACAGTAGATGAGATGGCAAGTCAGTTAAAATTTGATGCTCCGGCAATTGAAAGACTTGGAATTCCTGCATATAACTGGTGGAATGAAGGACTTCACGGAGTAGCAAGAGCCGGTACAGCAACCGTATTCCCACAGGCAATCGCAATGGCGGCAGCGTGGGATACAGATTTAATGAAGGCAGAGGCTTCTGTTATTTCAGAAGAAGCACGTGCAAAATATAATGAGTCTATAAAGCATGGAGACAGAGACATTTACAAAGGGCTTACTTTATGGTCTCCAAATGTAAATATCTTCCGTGACCCAAGATGGGGAAGAGGACATGAAACTTACGGGGAAGACCCGACTTTAACATCCAGGCTTGCAGTTCCATTTATCGAAGGACTGCAGGGTGATGGAGAATATTTAAAGACAGCAGGATGTGCAAAACATTTTGCAGTTCATTCCGGACCGGAAGCACTTCGTCATTCTTTCGATGCAAAAGCAAACAAGAAAGATATGTATGAAACCTATCTTCCAGCTTTTGAAGCCTGCGTAAAAGAAGCGGATGTAGAAGCAGTGATGGGAGCTTACAACCGTACAAACGGAGAACCGTGCTGTGCAAGTGAAGAACTGATGGAACATATTCTTCGTGAAGACTGGAAATTTGAAGGTCATTATGTATCAGACTGCTGGGCAATCCGTGATTTTCATGAACACCATATGGTAACCAAAAACGGTGTAGAATCTTCAGCACTGGCATTAAATAAAGGCTGTGACTTAAATTGTGGCTGTACTTATCTGTGTTTAAAAGAAGCATTAAATAAAAGACTGACTACAAAAGAAAAAGTAAAAGAGGCTGCAATCCGTCTCTTTACTACAAGATTTTTGCTTGGAATGTTCGACGAGACTGAATTTGATAAGATTCCGTATACAGCAGTAGAATCCAAAGAACATCTGGAACTTTCCAGAAAAGCAGCAGAAGAAAGCATTGTTCTTCTTAAGAATAATGGAATCTTACCGCTCAAAAAAGAAGAACTTAAGATTATCGGTGTTATCGGACCAAATGCAGATAACAGAAGCTCTCTGGATGGAAATTATCATGGAACAGCTTCCCGTTATATTACAGCACTTGAAGGAATTCAGGATTATGTCGGCGATGATGTAAGAGTCATGTATGCAAAAGGAAGTCATTTATTTCTGGATAAAGAAGAAGCGCTTGCACAGGAAGATGACAGAATTGCAGAAGCACTCGGCGTAGCAGAGCATAGTGACGTGGTTGTACTATGTATTGGTCTGGACGAATCACTTGAGGGAGAAGAGGGAGATACCGGAAATGCTTATGCGTCCGGAGATAAAGAGAATCTTGAATTTCCAAAGAGTCAGCAGAGACTGATGCATGCAGTATTAGAAACCGGTAAAAAAGTAATTGTATGCAACTTTACCGGAAGTGCCATGAATCTTTCTGAAGCAGAAGAAAAAGCAGAGGCAGTCATTCAGGCATGGTATCCAGGTTCACAGGGTGGAAAAGCACTGGCAAATATCTTATTTGGCGAAGTTTCTCCAAGTGGAAAACTGCCGATTACCTTTTATCGTACCTTAGATGAACTGCCTGATTTCACAGATTATTCTATGAAAGGCAGAACTTATCGTTATCTGACTGAAGAACCATTATATCCATTTGGATATGGTTTAAGCTATGGGGATGTGCAGGTGGAAAAAGCAGAATTTGCAAAAGCACCTGAAAAAGAGCAGGATGCTGAAATTCGCGTTACCGTGAAAAATCATTCTGAAGTAGCAACAAGAGATGTAGTAGAAGTGTATATCAAGAATCAGGATTCCAAGTATGCACCGGTAAATCCGGCTCTGTGCGGATTTGCAAAAGTTTCTCTTGGAGCAGGGGAAGAAAAAGAACTGACCATTACAGTTTCAAAAGAAGCTTATAAAGTCGTAAATGACGAAGGAGAAAAGATTTTTGATTCTTCTTCCAGTATTCTCTTTGTCGGAACAAACGGTCCGGATAAGAGAAGCGAAGCTTTAACAGGAAAGACAACAAAGCAGTTAGTAATTAACTGGTAAAAATCAGAGCTGCGAGGGCAGGAATTTCATAATTCCTGCCCTTGTTTTCGTTACTGGAAAGTGATACAATAAATAGTACTGTGGTATAGTGTAGATACGCTTACAGTATGACACTTATGTTTAAGCTAGTAATAAAATCAGGAGTATAATTAAGTATGAATATAATTGAGAAAATGTTTGGTACTCACAGCCAGCGAGAATTAAAACGTATCATGCCGATTGTAGATAAGATTGATTCCCTTCGTCCATCTATGCAGGTGCTTTCCGATGAAGAACTTCGTGGAAAAACAAGGGAGTATAAAAAACGTCTGGAAGAAGGCGAAACACTGGATGATTTACTTCCGGAAGCATTTGCAACCGTACGTGAGGCAGCAAAGCGAGTATTAAATATGGAGCACTACCGTGTTCAGTTAATCGGTGGAATTATTCTTCATCAGGGTCGTATCGCAGAGATGAGAACCGGTGAAGGTAAAACATTGGTATCTACCCTTCCGGCTTACTTAAATGCACTGGAGGGAAAAGGTGTCCACATCGTAACAGTCAATGACTATCTGGCACACCGTGATGCAGAGTGGATGGGAAAAGTTCATGAATTTTTAGGACTGACGGTAGGTGTTGTACTCAATTCCATGAAAAATGATGAGAGACGTGCACAGTATGCCTGCGATATCACTTATGTAACCAATAATGAATTAGGATTCGATTACCTGCGAGATAATATGGTAATCTATAAAGAACAGTTAGTGCAAAGGGATTTACACTATGCAATCATCGATGAGGTTGACTCAGTATTAATTGATGAGGCAAGAACGCCTCTTATCATTTCCGGACAGAGTGGAAAATCCACAAAACTCTATGAAGTGTGCGATATTCTTGCAAGACAGTTAGAGCGCGGAGAAGCCAGTGGTGAAATGACCAAGATGACAGCTATCATGGGTGAGGAAATCATCGAAACCGGTGATTTTATCGTAAATGAAAAAGATAAAATCGTAAACCTGACGGAACAGGGTGTTCATAAAGTAGAAAAATTCTTTAATATTGAAAACCTGGCAGATCCGGAAAATCTGGAAATCCAGCATAATATTATTCTTGCGTTGCGTGCTCATAATTTAATGTTCCGCGATCAGGATTATGTGGTAAAAGATGATGAGGTTTTAATCGTTGATGAATTTACCGGACGTATCATGCCGGGACGTCGTTATTCAGATGGTCTGCATCAGGCGATTGAGGCAAAAGAACATGTAAAAGTAAGACGTGAGAGTAAAACGCTTGCAACGATTACCTTCCAGAATTTCTTTAATAAATATACAAAGAAATCCGGTATGACCGGTACAGCCTTGACCGAAGAAAAAGAGTTCCGTGAAATCTATGGAATGGACGTTATCGAAATCCCGACCAACCGTCCGGTTGCACGTATTGACTATGATGATGCCGTTTACATGACCAAGAAAGAAAAATTTCATGCAGTTGTTGAGGCGATTAAAGAAGCACATGCAAAAAACCAGCCGGTACTGGTTGGTACGATTACCATTGAAACGTCTGAATTAATCAGTAAAATGTTAAAGAGGGAAGGAATCCCTCATCAGGTCTTAAATGCAAAATATCATGAGAAAGAAGCCGAAATCGTTGCACATGCAGGTGAAGCCGGAATGGTTACTATTGCTACGAATATGGCAGGTCGTGGTACCGATATCAAGCTGGATGATGTAGCAAGAGAAGCCGGTGGTTTGAAAATCATTGGTACAGAGCGTCATGAATCCAGACGAATTGACAATCAGTTGCGTGGACGTTCCGGTCGTCAGGGAGACCCGGGTGAATCTCGCTTTTACATTTCTCTGGAAGATGATTTAATGCGTTTGTTCGGTTCTGAAAAACTGATGGGGGTATTTAAATCTCTTGGTGTTGCAGAAAATGAACAGATTGAACATAAGATGCTTTCCAATGCAATTGAAAAGGCACAGCAGAAGATTGAAGGAAATAACTATGGTGTTCGTAAGAACCTGTTAGATTATGACCAGGTAAATAATGAACAAAGAGAAATCATTTACAAAGAAAGACGCCGTGTACTGGACGGAGAAAACATGCGTGATTCTATCTACAAGATGATTACAGATACCGTAGAACATGCTGTAGAAATGTGCTTCTCTGATGATGTAGATACCGAAGAATGGGATTTAGAAGAATTTAATTCTGTACTCTTACCGACGATTCCATTAAAAGCTCTGACCAAAGAAGATGTCAAAGGCAAAAAGAAAAAACAGGTAGAACAGGAATTAAAAGAAGCTGCTGTCAAACTCTATGAGGAAAAAGAAGCAGAATTCCCGGAAGCAGAACAGCTTCGTGAATTAGAGCGTGTTATCCTCTTAAAAGTAATCGACCAGAAATGGATGGATCACATCGATGATATGGATCAGTTACGTCAGGGTATCGGACTTCAGGCTTATGGTCAGAGAGACCCGAGAGTCGAATACAAAATGCAGGCTTATGAAATGTTTGATAACATGATTAATAACATTCAGGAGACAACGGTTCGTCTGCTGTATCATGTAAGAATTGAACAGAAAGTAGAAAGAGAACAGGTTGCACAGGTAACCGGTACAAATAAAGATGAATCCGGTCCGAAAAAGCCGATTCAAAGAGAAGAAAACAAAATTTATCCAAATGACCCATGCCCATGTGGAAGCGGTAAAAAATATAAACAGTGCTGTGGAAGAAAAAGAATCTAAAGCAGATACAGATAAAAGAGAACGGGCAAAAACAAAAAGCCGGAAGGTGAACAAATGGGACAGATTGTAGAATTTACAATGGAAAGAGAAGGACTGGTAAAAGAGGGTGACCGAGTAGAATTAAAAGAGGACTGCGCGAGTACCATGTCCGGACAGATGTATTATTATACAATTAAAGATGCCATTGCAATGTCAAGTAATTTAAAACGTCCACTTAAGAAATTAAGTGGTACGGTAATAAAAGTCGAGCCACAGATTTCCATTTATATGGTTTCTGTGGAAATCGATGAGGAATAAAAATAAGAAAAATATTCATGAAAGTAGGTGAAGCTATTGGTAGAATTAGATCAGTTTAAATATACATTAAACGGCTATAATGGACCATTAGTGGAAGTGAGGGATTCACTTTGACCTCGCTAACAAAGAAAAAAGGGTCGAAGAATTAGAAAGAGAAATGGAAGCTCCTGATTTTTGGGATAATCCGGAGCGTTCCCAGAAAATGATGAAAGAGCTGAGTACCTTAAAAGAGGATATTCAGATTTATCAGAAATTAGAGACACAAAAAGAAGAAATTGAGCTGATGATTGAGATGGGATACGAAGAGAATGATGCTTCGGTCATTCCTGAAATTCAGGATATGCTCGATGAATTTCAGGCGGATTTTGAAAAAATCCGTGTAAAAACACTGCTTTCCGGTGAATACGACAAGGACAATGCGATTTTGACCTTACATGCCGGGGCGGGCGGAACAGAATCCTGCGACTGGGCGGGCATGCTTTATCGAATGTATCAAAGATGGGCGGACCGTCATGGCTATTCCACTGAGGTACTGGATTATCTGGATGGAGACGAAGCAGGAATCAAATCTGTTACGATTCAGATTAATGGGGAAAATGCGTATGGATATTTGAAATCCGAAAAGGGAGTACACCGTCTGGTGCGTATTTCTCCGTTTAATGCAGCAGGAAAGAGACAAACTTCTTTTGTATCCTGTGATGTGATGCCGGATATTGAAGAAGATGTTGATGTGGAAATCAAAGATGATGATTTGCGAATTGATACCTACCGTTCCAGTGGAGCAGGTGGACAGCATATCAACAAAACTTCATCGGCGATTCGTATTACGCATCTTCCGACCGGAATTGTGGTACAGTGTCAGAACGAGCGTTCCCAGTTCCAAAATAAAGATAAGGCGATGCAGATGTTGAAAGCAAAACTGTACTTGTTAAAGCAGCAGGAACAGGAGCAGAAACTTTCCGGTATTCAGGGTGAATTAACTGAAATTGGCTGGGGAAATCAGATTCGTTCTTATGTCATGCAGCCATACACAATGGTAAAAGACCACAGAACCAATGAGGAATCCGGAAATGTAGATGCAGTTATGGATGGAGATATTGACCGTTTTATCAATGCTTATCTAAAATGGATTGCGCTTGGAAATAAGAAAAACAGTTGATAAAAATACAAGAATGTGTTACTCTCTTTTGGAGAAACACAAATGTATTTTTGGAACAAACAAAGGGGAAGCGAATGTCAGATAATAAAAGGTATTTTGTAGTAACAGAAAAGGCAGTCCCAGAAGTACTGTTAAAAGTAGTAGAGGCAAAAAAACTTTTGGAGTCAAAACGGACTGTAACGGTACAGGAAGCCGTAGAAGCAGTAGGAATCAGCAGAAGTTCCTTTTATAAATACAAAGATGATATCTTTCCTTTTCGTGAAAAAACCAAAGGACAGAATATTACATTTATTCTTCAGATGGATGATGAACCAGGACTGCTCTCAGGTGTATTAAAAACGATTGCCTACTATCATGGCAATATTCTTACCGTACACCAGAGTATTCCGATTAACGGAATTGCCAGTCTTACATTAAGTGTACAGATTTTGCCTGCACAGGGTGATGCAGAAGCAATGGTGGCAGAGATTGAACACATCGAGGGCGTTCACTATCTGAAAATCTTAGGCAGGGAGTAGAGGAAAGATGATACAGATTGCGGTATTAGGCTATGGTACAGTGGGCTCGGGAGTTGTGGAAGTAATCAACACCAATCATGAGAGCATTAATAAAAGAGTAGGACAGGAAGTCAATATTAAATATGTGTTAGATTTACGTGACTTCCCGGGAGACCCGGTAGAAAAAGTTTTAGTTCATGATTATGAAACCATTATCAATGACCCGGAAGTAGATATTGTAGTGGAAGTAATGGGTGGTGTAGAACCGGCGTATACTTTTACCAAACGTGCACTTCAGGCAGGAAAGAGTGTCTGCACATCCAATAAAGAATTAGTTGCAAGACATGGTTTGGAACTGCTTAAAATTGCAGAAGAGAAAAATATTAACTATATGTTTGAAGCAAGCTGTGGCGGTGGTATTCCGATTATCCGTCCACTTCACTCTTCTTTAACAGCAGATGAGATCGATGAGATTTCCGGTATCTTAAATGGTACAACAAACTATATTCTTTCAAAAATGCAGGCTGAGAATGCAGATTTTGAAGAAGTATTAAAAGAAGCTCAGGAAAAAGGGTATGCAGAAAGAAATCCGGAAGCAGACGTAGAGGGATATGATGCCTGCAGAAAGATTGCAATCTTATCCTCTCTGGCATTTGGAAACCATGTAAATTATGAAGAGATTTACACAGAAGGTATTACAAAAATCACAGTAGAAGATATGAAGTATGCTTCAGCACTTGGCATGAGCATTAAACTGCTTGCGACAAGCAAGAAAGAAAATGATAAATTCTATGCGATGGTAAGTCCGGTACTTGTTGGAACAGACAGCCCGCTTTACAGTGTAAATGATGTCTTTAATGCAATCTTCGTACATGGAAATGTACTCGGAGATGCAATGTTCTACGGAAGTGGAGCAGGAAAACTCCCGACAGCAAGCGCAGTTGTAGGAGATGTTGTAGATTGTGCAAAACATCTTCATGAAAATGTGATGACAAGCTGGAACAGTGAAAAATTAGATTTAATGGATATCAAAGAAGTGGTTCATCCATTCCTGGTTCGTGTAAAAGGAAAGAAAGCAGAAATGGCAGATGCAGTAAAAGCTGTATTTGGTGAAGTAAAAACTATTTCCGTTCCGGATGTGGAAGGCGAATTTGCAATTATCACAGGACCATTAAGCGAAGCAGAGTACGAAGCAAAAGCAGCAAAACTTCCGGAAATCATCTCCAGAATCCGTTTTAAAGCGTAAAAAATGAAAGAGGCTGTTCTGTCAAAAACAGTCTCTTTTTTAATTTCCAAGCACATCAATTCCCCATTTCCATTTCAAAAAATTCCGTAAAATCCATTGTACTAAAATAATGATACCAGCAAATTTAATATAGTTGTCCCGGTATCTTAAACCTATGGCGAAGTTCCCCTTTGATAAAAGTTCGATACTGTGACTGACCATGAAAATCAAATATACGACTGCTGTATAAGGAACAACCGGATGATAGAGCAGGGAACGTAAAAAATGTCCATGTAAAAAGGCGATACATGCCCGTGTTCCGCCGCATCCCGGACAGTAATATCCGGTCAGGGTGCGGAAGAGGCAAGGAAGATGAAAGAAGGTTCTGAAATTGGAAAACTTTGCTATCAATAAATAACTTAAAAAAATTCCGAGTAAAATCCACCCTAAGAGATATAGATTTTTTTCTTCCTGTTTATGCATAATGGAATACATCCTCTTTTCTTGACAAAATGAAAAAATAATCTTACACTAATTGAAATAGATAATTGAAATAAACAGTTAATTACAAAAGATTGGAGACTTTATTTTATGAAAAGAACTTCTGCTTCTCTTAAGCTGATTGCGAGACAGCAACTGAGTGGAAATTATGGAACTCCGATGGCAGGAATTTTGCTGCTCGGACTTTGTTCCTTTCTTCCCTCTTTTTTTATTTCTTCTACGATGGATACCGGTACAACAATGGGACTGGTCACTTCACAGATTTTAGTGTATGTTATTTCACTTCTTGTCAGTGTGTTGAAGGCTGGATATAGTAAAATGATGGTAAATATCTGTCGTGGAGAGTCTTTTGAAGTAAAAGACCTGGCATTTGCATTTACGCATCATCCAGACCGTTTTATTATTGTACACCTGATTATTCTGATTGTACAGTTTGTAATTGGTCTGCCGTTTAATATTCCACTCTGGACAGACAGTAGCAGTATTTCTTATATCTGGCTTTCTGTACTTGCAATATGTGTGGATACAATAGTAGATTTGGTTTTAAATCTGTTTTTGGCTGTTACGGATTATCTGTTATTGGATGATATCAATTTATCAGCAGTGGATGCAATGAAAAAAAGCTGTTCCCTTATGAAAGGAAATAAGTGGCGTTATTTCTATATTAATTTAAGTTTTATTCCACTGCTTCTGGCAAGTATGCTGACCTGCTATATTGGTCTGTTATGGCTGATGCCTTATATGGAAGCAACGATGGCAGCGTTTTATCTGGATTTAAAAGGTGAGTTTGACAAAAAAGAAGAACCGGTAATTGAACTGGAAACAAAAGAATATGAAAATTTAAAATAAAAAAATTAGACTGGAAAAATCAGATTAGAAAAATAAAAATCCTGTTTTGAGGTTTTCGATTCCTCAAAGCAGGATTTTTTTGTTTTAGTCAAGTGGATATTCGCAATCCGCTACGCTACTTGCTCATAACCAAATAGCTGCTACGCGCTTATCAGAAGGGGCTTGCCCCCTCCTGATACAAGCAAGTCCCCATGCTTATTGCTTTTCGCAATTGAAGCAGGGGACTTACTTGATTTGGTTAAATTACATTATGATGCCCGGAATCTTCCTGATGTGGAGCCGGATATTCATAGTAATAGTCGTAGTCATCGGAATCATCTCCATCATAAGGCGTATGATCGTAGTGATAAGGCTGTGAATCTTCATAGTTATGATCGGAATCTGAACCGGCGTTTGGATAAAGATAATCATACAGAAAATCGTAGATGTCATCTTCGGAATAATTATCAGGATGTTCGATGATATTCAGATATTGTTTGAAAAATTCGATGTTGGTCGAATTTGAAGTGAATCGAACCAGAAATACAGCAAGCAAAATTAAAACAGCTATTAAACTGATACCTGATAAAATCATGCCGACACGTGCATTTTGCGGACGGGTTCGGTCGCCTTTGGAAAGTGCACCAAGAATCAAGGCAAGTCCTGCAAAAACAAGGGCAAGCGGTGGCATACAGCAGATTGATAACAGGGAAAGAATTCCAAGAATCAAAGAGGCGGAGGCACAGCTCGAACTGCCTTGATAACGCTGAGGCTGTTCATAATAAGGCGGTGTCTGTGGCGGAAAATTATCATTTGAATTATAAAAATTATCCATTTTGTAAAAACCTCATTTCTCAAAAATAAAAAAATTGTTATTGCTCATTTTAACACGTTGTACCGATTAGGGCAAGCGTTTGAACGCAGATAAGCATTCCGCCGCTTAAAGTGCGCAGAAACCTTATGTGTCAGGCAAATGTTTGGGATGAAAGCTGTCAATTCCTCGAAATTGACTAAAAATTATCAGAATAGTCAAAAATAGGGGATAAAAGGGCAGTTTGAAAAATATTACAATAAAAAGATAAGAAAAATTTGACCGTTGGAAATGAGGTAACACTATGGGCAGTGCATACGAAGGAGTATTGCAAAGACTGCAGATGTACAGACAAAAGAGAAAACTGAATCAGAAGAGCATGAGTCAGATGATGGGTGTTACCCAGAGCCACTATAGTAAGTTGGAACAGGGAAAGACCATTATTTCAGCAGAAGAACTCAAAAATTTTGACAGTCATGGCTGCAATATGGATTATCTGCTGACAGGAGAGGAATGTGAAGAAACGATATTAAATCACTATCTGGGTGTCTGTAAGAAAGAAATAAAAAGCGATTTCTTACAGCTTATGGTCTGGACAATAGAGCAGGGTATCAATATTTCGGGAAAAGAACAGAAAAATGGAGTGGATTATACCAAAGAAATCAGACTGCTCCGTTATTCTGCTTTTGAAAAAGAGACGGATTCAAGAACAATCTGGTATTGGATGAGAAAAGCAAGTGATATTACGCAGGATAAGATGGCACAGCATTTAGATATTACGACAAAAAGGTATCGTGAAATTGAAAAAGGCAGATTAGGTGTCAATGCAGAACTTCTGGCAGTGTTGTATCAGAATCTGGGTTATCCGCCATCTGTTGTTTTTTATGAGGATGTACAAAACATTAGCAGTTTAAATAAAGTATGGCAGAAATTTGATTCTGATTTACAAAAGGAATTGGAAGTATTTTTAAAGGCAGGTCTGGAAATCTGCAATCGAAATCAAATTCAAAAACAAAATCAAGAAGAGTAAAACGCAGTGGATTTTTAATAAAAAAGTTCATTGCGTTTTTTGTTTTCTTGACAAAACTGTCATAGGTTGGTAAGGTTAGAAAGAAAGCAAATGGAAAGAATTGCTTGATTTAAAAGGAGAAAATTATGGACATTATTTTAGCTTTGACCAAAGAACTAAATGTGGAAAAGTGGCAGATAGAGGCTGCCGTAAAATTGATAGATGAAGGAAATACGATTCCATTTATTTCCCGTTACCGAAAAGAAGTAACCGGTGCTTTAAATGATGAAGTGCTTCGTAATTTAAACGACAGACTGACTTATCTTAGAAATCTGGAAGAGAAGAAAACTCAGGTGCTTTCCAGCATTGAAGAACAGGGAAAGCTGACTGAAGAATTAAAGAAACAGATTTTAGAAGCGCAGACGCTGGTTGTGGTAGAGGATTTATATCGTCCATACCGTCCGAAACGCCGTACCAGAGCAACGATTGCAAAAGAAAAAGGGTTGGAACCTCTTGCAAACATTATTTTATTACAGATGACAGACAAATCCCTTGAAGAAGAAGCGAAGGCATTTGTCTCCGAAGAAAAAGAAGTGGCAACAGTGGAAGAGGCTATTTCCGGTGCAAAAGATATCGTAGCAGAAAGTATTTCCGATAAAGCGGATTACCGTAGTGAAATTCGTGAGCGTACTTTCAGGAAAGGCATGCTTATTTCAACTGCAAAAAAACCGGAAGAGACGTCTGTTTATGAGAAATATTATGAATATGAAGAACGTGTGGAAAAAATGCCGGGACACCGGGTGCTTGCTATTAATCGTGGAGAGAAAGAGAAGTTTTTAGGTGTAAAAATTGAAGCTCCGACAGAAGAAATTTTAGGTTATCTCCAAAGAGAGATTATTACAAGAAAAAATCTAAATACACAGGATGTATTAAAAGAAGCAATCGAGGATAGTTATAATCGTCTGATTGCACCTGCAATTGAGAGAGAAATCCGAAACAGCATGACGGAAAAGGCAGAAGATGAATCCATTAAAGTCTTTAAGAAAAATCTTCAGCAGTTGTTGATGCAGCCGCCAATTGTTGGAAAAGTAGTGCTTGGATGGGACCCGGCGTTTCGTACCGGTTGTAAACTTGCAGTGGTAGATGAAACCGGAAAAGTCTTGGATACGGTTGTGATTTATCCGACTGCACCGACCACTCCCGCTAAGATTGCATCAGCAAAAGAAACTCTGAAAAAATTAATTAAAAAATACAATATCAGCCTGATTTCTCTCGGAAATGGAACCGCTTCAAGAGAATCCGAACAGATTATTGTGGAACTTTTAAAAGAAATTCCGGAGAAGGTTCAGTATGTAATTACAAACGAGGCAGGTGCTTCTGTATACTCTGCAAGTAAACTGGCTACCGAAGAATTTCCAAACTTTGATGTAGGACAAAGAAGTGCCGCTTCCATTGCAAGACGACTTCAGGACCCGCTTGCAGAGCTGGTAAAAATTGACCCGAAATCTATAGGTGTCGGACAGTATCAGCATGATATGAACCAGAAAAAATTAGGGGAAGCCCTGTCTGGAGTTGTAGAGGACTGCGTGAATAAAGTCGGAATTGATTTAAATACCGCTTCGGTTTCCCTGCTTGAATATATTTCCGGTATCAGCAAAGCGATTGCAAAAAATATCGTAGCATACCGTGAGGAAAATGGACGTTTTGAGAGTCGAAAAGAACTTTTAAAAGTACCAAAATTAGGACCGAAAGCGTTTGAACAGTGTGCAGGTTTCCTTCGTATTACAGGGGGAAGCAATCCGCTTGATGCAACCAGTGTGCATCCGGAAAGTTATGAAGTAGCAGAAAAATTTCTGGAAAATATGGGAACAACTGCAGAAGATATTTTCAAAGGTCATGGTGCATTTTATGTAAAAGATTATAGAAAGATGGCAGAGTCTCTTGGAACGGGAGAAATGACCCTTCGTGATATCGTAAAAGAACTTGGAAAACCAGGACGTGACCCAAGAGAAGAAATGCCAAAACCGGTGCTTCGTACTGACGTGCTTGATATGAAGGACTTAAAAGAAGGCATGATTTTAAAAGGTACGGTGCGAAATGTAATCGACTTTGGTGCATTTGTGGATATCGGAGTACATCAGGACGGACTGGTACACATTTCTCAGATGACAGACCGATATATCAAACATCCACTTGAAGCAGTCAGCGTTGGAGACATCGTGGAAGTCAAAGTGTTAAGTGTGGATGAAAAGAAAAAGCGAATTTCCCTTACTATGAAAGGAATTCAGTAAATAGAAGTAAGAGATAGAAGCAAGAGAGGAAGTTTTTAACATGAGTGAGAACAGAGAAAGAATCCTGAAATTACAGGAAAAAATGCAGGAATTAAACATTGATATGTATTTGGTTCCTACAGCAGATTTTCATCAGTCTGAATATGTAGGGGATTATTTTAAAGCCAGAAAATGGCTTTCTGGTTTCAGCGGTTCAGCAGGTACACTGCTTGTAACCGATGACCAGGCATATTTATGGACAGACGGAAGATATTTTATTCAGGCAGCGAAAGAACTTGAAGATACCGGAGTTACTTTAATGAAGATGCGTGAACCAGGCGTTCCGACAGTCGATGAATTTCTGGAAATGAACCTGGCAAAAGGTTCCTGCCTTGCCTGCGACGGAAGAGTCATCAGCGTGTCACAGGGAAAAGCATACAAAAAAATGATGGAAGACAAAGAAGGACGGTTCTATTGTCAGGAAGACTTATTAGACGGCATCTGGAATGACCGTCCGGAACTGTCCAAAGAACCGGCTTATCTTGTGGATATAAAATATGTTGGAACATCCAGAGAAGAAAAAATCGAGATGGTGCGCAGAGCAATGAAAAAATATGAAGCTGACGTGCACATCTTATCCAGTCTGGACGATATTGCATGGCTGTTAAACATCCGTGGAAACGATATTATTTACAATCCGGTTGTGCTTTCTTATGTCATTGTGAAAGCAGACGAAGTCATTTTCTATGTGCAGGATGGCGTTGTTTCCGATAAAATTAAGAGCGAATTAGAAAAAGCCGGAGTGGTACTCCGCCCATACTTTGCGATTTATGAAGAAGTAAAAACACTTGCAAAAGACAGTAAGATTTTATTAGATGAAGGTGTAGTAAACTATACATTATTTGAAAATCTGCCGGAAGAAGTTACCACAGTCAATGCAATGAACCCGACCAAACCGGCAAAAGCAATGAAAAATGCGGTTGAGATGGAAAATGAACGCATTGCGCACATCAAAGATGCAAGAGCAATGTGCAGATTTATTTACTGGTTAAAGAAAACTGTGCCGGAGGGAACAGTAGATGAGTACAATGCTGCAGAAAAAAGCAGAGAGTTTCGTGAAGAAGATAAAGACTGTCTGGATTTAAGTTTTGAAACAATCTGTGCTTATGGATCAAACGCTGCAATGTGTCATTATGCACCGTCAAAAGAGAACTGTGCAAAAGTGGAACCAAAAGGATTTTTCCTGATTGATTCCGGCGGACAGTACTGGCAGGGAACAACGGATATCACAAGAACGATTGCGGTAGGACCGTTAAGCGAAGAAGAGAAAAAACATTTTACGCTTGTATTAAAAGGAAATATTCGTCTGGCAATGGCAAAATTCCCGTATGGCGTAGGCGGTGCACATCTGGATATACTGGCAAGAGGTGCACTGTGGGATGCGGGACTGGATTTCAATCACGGAACCGGACATGGAGTCGGATATCTCTTAAATGTGCATGAAGGACCACAGAATATTAACTGGAACAGTGGAGTCCGTCCGGGCGGAATGATTCCGCTTGAAGAAGGCGTGTTAATTTCCGATGAACCGGGACTGTATCTGGAAGGACAATACGGAATCCGCTGTGAAAACCTGTTGATATGTAAAAAAGCAGAGAAAAATGATTACGCACAGTTTATGAATTTTGAAACTGTAACGCTTGTGCCATTTGAACGAGAAGCAATTATTCCGGAACTTTTGGGAGAAACGGAATTAAAATGGTTAAATGAATATCATAAACATGTGTATGAAGTAGTAGAGCCATTGTTGGAAAACAAAGAAGAAAAAGAATGGCTGAGAGAAGCTACAGCAGAGATTTAACGCTAGAAGGAGTATTTTTATGTGGACGAGAGCAGACTTAAAAGAAAGAGGAAAACTTTGCTTCCATAGAAACTACGCAGCATCTGTCTTAGCAGGTTTGATGATTACAATTGCAACAGCTTCGATAGGTGGAGGGTATGATGTCAGAGGAACAGTAAACGGTGTCATAAATGACAGCAGTTATTCTGCAGACATTTCACTGCCGATTGTGGGTGGAGTTACATTGTTTGCCCTGATTTTAAAGATTTTTGTATTAAACGTATTGATGGTTGGAGCAGTTCGCTTTTTTATTGAAAATCGAGATTATAATGCTCCTGTCTCAAAAATCGGTTTTGGATTCCAGAATGGAAATTTTGTAAATGTAGCTTTAGTAATGTTTATGCAGAATTTATATATTTTCTTGTGGACGCTGTTGCTTGTGATTCCAGGAATTGTAAAATCTTATTCTTACCGCATGGTTCCGTATATTCTGGCGGAACAGCCGGATATCAATTATCGGGATGCAATTCGCATCAGCCGTGAGATGATGGATGGAGAAAAGATGAATACCTTTGTGCTGGATTTATCCTTTATTCTTTGGGGACTGCTTGGTGCAGTGACCTGTGGTCTGGGAGGAGTATTCTATGTAAAACCTTATGTGGAAGCGACAAATGCAGAATTGTATGTGACTCTTCGCAATAAATGGAATATGGGAAATACGAAAACGGCGACATTTGATTTTTAAAAAATGAAAAAGAAACAAGAAAAGGTTCGGAAGAAATAAAATTCTTCTGAACCTTTTTGCGTATATGTTTGATTTAAGTTATAAAGTTGTACTTGGCAGTCGTTTGATATCCTTAAGTGCATTCATAATCAGATGATAAGTCAATTCTGCCATTTGAAGCGGGGTATCTGTAGTATCTCCAGATTCCAGCCAGGATTTGACCATACCCACACAACCGGTCAGACAAAAGGCATAAGCATATTTAATATTGGTTACGTCTGTAGCAAATGTTGTAGTCAGAACATGCAGGCTGTGTTGTGAAATAATAGATTCCATACGAAGCACAAATGCCATGTCTCCGTTTGAACCAAGCAGGGCATTGCAGATATCGCGGTTATCCCATAATACTTCTAAAATTTCCTTAATCATAGGGAAACTTTCTTTGTAATAAGAATCCACAGGATGATTATTTACAATCTGATTGATTTCCCCCTCAAGTTCATCCTCGATTGATTCTAACATCTGGTAAATATCTGTGTAGTGAAGATAAAAAGTAGAACGGTTAATATCAACTTCATCAACTAATTCTTTTACCGTAATTTCTTTGATACTTTTCGTCTGCATCAATTTCGCAAGTCCGGCACGAAGTTGAGCTTTGGTTTTTCGGACTCTTCGGTCAGTTTTCTTTTCCATATATAAGACTCCTCTCATGTTTTTGAAGAAAAAGCAACATAAATGATAAAAATGTCTATTAATGTACATAAAAACTAGTTATTGATGGTTGTATCACTGTTGCACCTTTAGTATAATTCATCATGAAGAAAAAATCAACACAATATCTATTAAACTATTTAAAGTACGTTAAACAAATCGAAATCGGATAAGCGATTTGACGTAGAAAGAAACAGAGTTATCAATTATCTTTTAGAAATGATAAGCATTTCAAAGATAACAAATATCCGAAAGAGAAAACTGAATAAGGAAAGGGGAATGTGTATGCTAAGGAAAGAGTGGAAAAGCTTGTTCAAGAATAAGTTGCTTTTAGTGGTTGTAATTGCTGTTATTGCAATACCGACGATTTACACCACACTTTTTCTGGGGTCAATGTGGGATCCTTATGGAAATCTTGATAAACTTCCGGTAGCGGTAGTCAATAAAGATAAACCGGTGACCTACAATGACAAGGAACTTAAAGTCGGAGAGGAATTAGTCGATAAGCTGAAAGATGAGGATTCTCTTTGTTTTAACTTTGTAGACCAGGAGACAGCAGCCAGAGGTTTAAAAAACGGAACTTATTACATGGTAATTACGATTCCGGAAAACTTCTCAGAAAATGCATCCACAGTTATGGATGAAGAACCTCAGAAAATGGAACTTGATTATGATACCAATCCGGGAACGAACTACATTGCTTCTAAAATGAGTGAAACTGCAATGGAAAAGATTAAAAACAGTGTGGCCGAAGAGGTAACAAAGACTTATGTAGAAACTGTATTTGATCAGATTGTAACCGTTGGAGATGGAATGCAGGAAGCAGCAGACGGCTCTGAAGAATTAAAAGACGGAGTTACACAGTTGGTCGATGGAAATAATACCATTTCCGAGAATCTGAATGTTTTAGCAGACAGTTCACTTACTTTTAAAGATGGCAGTGATACACTTGAAGTTGGATTAAAGCAGTATGTAGACGGTGTCAGCACGGTTGGAAGCGGAGCAACACAGCTCGACAGTGGAGCAGGTCAGTTAAAAGACGGTATTGCAACTGCGAAAACCGGAACCGCACAGCTTGCATCTGGAACCTCTCAGTTAGTATCTGGTTCCGGCCAGTTAAAAGATGGTTCCAGTGCATTAAAGACCGGACTTGACCAGTTAAACGGACAGGTGCCAACCTTACAGGATGGTGTGTATGCACTTGCAGATGGCGCAGTTCAGTTAAAGGGTGGAACTTCTCAGTTAGTTGATGGTTCTGGAAAATTAAAAACTGGAACAGCTAGTTTAAAAACTGGAGCAAGTCAGCTTGCGGCCGGAACAGAGCAGCTTGAGGCTGGTGGAACTTCTCTGACAATGGGAATCAGCACAGCAGATCAGGCAATGGCAAAACTTTGTGCAGGATTAAACCAGTTACAGGAAAGCACAGCAAGTCTTCCGGAATCTTCCACAGCTTTAAATAATGGAGCATCTCAGCTTTCGGCAGGACTTGAGCAGGTAACAGCAGGAGCATCAAGTGCAGAAAGTGGTGCAAAAGCATTACAGGCAGGACTTGAAAAGGTAAATGGAACAGATGGAGCAAATTCCAAACAACTTGTAGCAGGAGCAACAGGAATTAATGATGGTCTTAGCCAGCTTTCCGCAATGCTTCATCAGATGGCAGGAACAACTGCTTCAGCAAACGAGACTTCACAGAGCACAACAAAAGAAGTCAGCGTAGATGTATCTGGTGCAAAAGATGCAGTGAATGGATTAAAGAGTCAGGCAGATGCACTTTCATCAGCAGCAGACAGCGTAGGAAGCATCAGCACCAATCAGGAAGCGGTTACTTCAGTTGATGGATTATCAGAAGCACTGGCAACAGCCGTTGCAAATGGTGATATCAATCAGGTAGCAGACATTGCAAATCAAGCAATTGCAGCAGCAAATGCAAATGCAGCATCTGTAAATGATGCAAACAGCCAGCTTGCAAATGCAGCATCCCAGAGTGCAAGTGCAGCAGAAACACTTAGAGGTGCAAGCCAGAACGTTTCATCAGCAGCCGATAATGCAAGTGCACAGCTTGACAAAGTGGCAGGCGTTGAAACTACAACAACAAACACTTCAACTTCTGCACAGGCAGAAGTAAGCGCAGAACAGTTACAACAGTTAATTGTTACGGTTGATAAATTGAAATCAGCAAGTGACAGTTTAAAAACTGGTGTAAATAGTTATACAGGTGGTGTTCAGCAGATTACAGCACAGGCACCGGCACTTACAACTGGAATTTCAACAATTAACAGTGCATTAAGTACTCAGATTCTTCCGGGAAGCCAGACACTGGCAGCCGGAACAAAACAGCTTGCAGAACAGAGTCCGGCACTGACAGCAGGAATCCAGCAGGCAGCAGCAGGCGGAACTCAGTTTAAATCAGAAGCCTTAGGCGGAATCCAGAGCGGTGCATCTCAGCTTTTAGCAGGTATCCAGAGTGCAAATACCGGTGCAAAAGCATTAAGCGCAGGTGCAGAAGCAGCAGATACCGGAATGGGAACCCTTGCAGCAGGAATCAGCCAGGTAGACGATGGAGCAGGCAGCTTAAGTGAAGGAACTGGAACTTTGAAATCCGCTGTACCGACACTGGTAGACGGAGTCAAACAGTTAGACGATGGAGCTGGAAGTTTAGATGACGGAATGGGAACACTCTCAAGCGGAATCAAACAGGTAGATGAAGGAGCAAAACAGTTATCTTCTGGAAGCGGACAGCTTTATGATGGCGCAAGTCAGTTAAAAGATGGAACAACAACCTTAGTATCCGGAACAAAACAGCTGGTGGCAAATAATAGTACACTGCTTAGCGGTGTCAGCCAGTTGAGTGATGGAGCAGCACAAATTAGTGACGGAGCCGGACAGCTTCGTGACGGAAGTGAAGAATTAGGCGATGGTCTTGATCAAGTTTATGATGGAAGTGACACATTGGCAACAAGCCTTGCTGATGGAGCAAAAGAAGTCAAAGAGACCAAGGCAGACGACAATACTTATGACATGTTCTCAAGCCCGGTAGAGGCAAGTGAAACAAAGATTACAACCGTAGAAAACAACGGACACGCAATGGCACCATATATGATGTCTGTTGGTCTTTGGGTTGGATGTATCGCATTTAGTTTAATGTATCCTCTGACAAGTTACAAAGGCAAATTAAAATCAGGGTTCTCCTGGTGGATTAGCAAAGCCTCTGTACTTTATACAATTGCTTTATTACAGGGTCTTGTAATGATTGCATTACTGCATGTATTTGATGGATTTACACCAATTGAAGTTGGCAAGACATTAGCGTTTGTTTGTGTGGCAAGTGTGACATTTATGTCAATTATGTACTTCTTCACAAACTCACTTGGAAAAGTCGGAAGTTTCTTAATGTTGGTATTTATGGTAATTCAGCTGGCAGGTTCAGTTGGTACTTACCCGCTTGAAGTTTCCGGTGACTTTGTAAAATATCTGCATGACTGGGTACCGTTTACTTATACAGTAGAGGCATTCAGAAGCACAATCGCAGGTGGCGAAAGTATTATGAACGCAGTGATTTATCTGCTTATCTGGTTTGTAGTATTTAATCTGCTTACATTGATTGTATTCCAGATTCGTGCAAGAAGAATTAAGAGCAATAAAGAAACATTAGACCATTGGCTTGAAGTACATGGTCTGGCATAAATAATAAAGAGAGGGATTGCAGTCTTGGAAATAAGGCAGCAGTCCCCTTTTTAAAAAAAATTAAAAAAATTTTTCAAAAAGTGTTGACAATAGAAACAATTTGAGGTATTATAAACAAGTCTTAACGAGACAGCAACAATTAAATAACCTGCGGGTGTAGTTCAGTGGTAGAACACCAGCCTTCCAAGCTGGATATGTGGGTTCGATTCCCATCACCCGCTCTTTGCGCGAGTGGCTCAGTTGGTGGAGCGCGACCTTGCCAAGGTCGAGGCCGCGGGTTCGAGTCCCGTCTCGCGCTCTAAAAGAAACACAAAAAGATGGTATCCGATTGGATACCATCTTTTTTGTGTTTTCGAGCCCCGCCGGGACTCGAAGGTTCGAGGTCTCCGCTCCGCTCCGGTCGTTGCAAAGCGAACGTCCACCGGATGTTCTGCAGTCTCCGCTCCGCTCCGGTCGTTGCAAAGCGAACGTCCACCGGATGTTCTGCAGT
>OLOO01000012.1_pt1 | contig 201806 bp, 186 predicted proteins | sample 1672621 | NCBI WGS metagenome assembly OLOO01 (sample SAMEA3136706, study PRJEB25190) | human gut metagenome | biome: human gut; feature: human-associated habitat; material: faeces | place: Austria | collected 2013 | reverse complement strand
CCCTATTGTTTTGGAACCGACCAGTCAGCACCTTATATTGGTGCTGAAAATGGCGGCAAAGGGACCTATTTTATCAGAAGTAAAGCGCTTCCGGAGCAGACCACTTTGTTAGGTACCTTACGATGTATGATTCTTGAAAGTCAGGGCCTGTTGAAAGAGAATTTTGACTATACACCAGAAGAACGTCAGCAGATGGCGGCATGCATTGGCCCAGAGAGTTTTCGATTTATTTCCGAAAAGAAGCAGAATTTTGGTTATATCAAGGAGATTTCCCCGTTGTTTATAATCAGTCCGGAGGGACATATTTGTATCAAAAATCCTTTAAATAATAAAGCGGATGAGGGATATGATCCGATGAAGATGACCGATAGAACATTTGAAACATCGGAAGGGCCTGTTCATTTGCCGATGCAGGATGAATATAATGCAAAGGAAGGCTATGCCGACGGGTATTATGACCTGAGCAGCGGTCGGATATACAGGGATTTATTTAAGAAGATTATCACCACCGGCAACCGCAAAAACAGGAGACCTGGTCAGACAAATAAGGACGACTGTTTTTATAAACGGGAGCTTATCTGCCTGAAAGAAAATTTTGCTTTTGGATTATATGTTCATGCAGACAAACTTCCGGAGAGAGCCGTGGTTTATATGGGACAAAAAAAGTCGGCATTTCTTGTATCCGCAGAAATTAGCAATGATTTGCCGCTGGCAGAGCAGGTGGAAGAAGCATTTGCAAAGTGCTCCGGAAAGTGGCAGTATGCCTTATCGGATTTGATAGTCGATGATTCGTGGCAGACAAAAGATTTCTTTATTGCCGAGGAAAAGCAGCTGAGAAATCTTGAAACTATCTATCAGGAAAAAAAGCATGTGGGCCGGTTAAGAAAAAGCAGCCGGAGGTTCAACTTTATACAGAGGGGCAGCGTGTTTTATGGTCTGGAAGGACCGGTAATGTCCAATGAAAACAGTCAACAGATTGGCTATAATTATATTGTTCAGCTGGGAGGAAGATAAAATGGCAGCAATAATTGTAAATCTTGAGTGTATGACCAATATGCATGTGGGCAATGGAGATGTTAATTACAATATTATTGATAATGAAGTAGAAAAGGATCCGGTAACCGGTTATCCCACCATCAATGCCTCCGGTGTAAAAGGGGCATTGAGAGAATTTTTTAATGGAGATTCCGAGTTAAGGCAGTATGTTTCGACATTATTTGGTGCAGACAAGGCGGGAGATACGACGCCGGGACAACTGAAGGTTTTGTGTGCCGATATGATTGCCCGTGCGGCAAGGGCATCCTCAGGGAAACAGGCTTATTATCTGATTACGACACAAACTGCTTTGGATAAGTATTGCAATAACTGTGAGATATTCCTTGGAAAGCCTGTTGTTTATGAAAAGAAATCAGCTGACGAAAGTGAAGCTGCAGAGGGCTTCCGCCTTGAAGAGAAGGTGGAGTTGAACGGCAAGACACTTTATATTTTGCCGGAGGAAACCTTTAAGAAAATAGAACTTCCGGTGCTTGCGAGAAATAAACTGGATAACGGTATCAGCAAGAATCTCTGGTATGAGCAGGTTGTTCCGCATGAAAGTCTTTTTGCATTTGCCGTATTAGGGACAGAAGAAAATTTGGCGATTTTTAAGAAAGCGGTGGATGGAAAAGTGGTTCAGTTTGGGGGCAATGCTTCCATTGGATACGGTCTTTGCAAGGTTTCGGTGAAGGAGGCATAACGATATGAATAAAGCAATCATTAATGATGAAGTTGTTATTGCCTATGATGTATTGAAGAATTCAGAAATTGTAGAAAATGGCAAAATCAAGAAAACATGGAGAGGACAGATATCGACATTTGGTGCGGTTGTGACCATGGGTAGTCTGATACCGGCAGTGGCGTTTTTCTCGGACCAGGGCGGTTCCAGTGTAAAAAGGCAGTATATAATGGATGCGATTCTTGAAATTCTGAAAAGAGATCATATTGCGCCGGAGAAATATCATACGCTTTTTGAATATGTCAGGGAGCAGGGAGAGCATTGCAGGGAAGATGTGCTGAATGCGGCCATTGCGTTAAAGCTGGCCATGAATTTATACACCCTGGAAAAGGAGTAGGAGGCAGTTAAGGGATGAAATATACTTCAGAAAACATGAATTATATTTTTAATGTGTCGTATTTTGACGACATTGACTGGGCTGCCTTTGGCAGCAGCAAAGAAGAAAATGACAGCATATTGAAACAGCATAATGATGCTATCAGAGACTTTTCCTTTAAAATAGCATCTCCGGTGGAAAAATGGCGCGCATTGCAGATGAAAGGCTATACAGATTTTCGGCTCTGCACGCAGTATCCGGGGCTGATGATTGGAACCGGCAATGAACATTCTCTGAAAATGGATGATGCCATCAAATGTGGATTTTCATTTGACTACACAACGGGACTGCCTTATATTCCTGGTTCTTCTTTAAAAGGTGCTTTAAGAGCCTGTTTTCCGGGAGATGGGAAGAAAGAAGAGATTTCTCAGGAATACGCAGCGTATATTCGTGCACTTCTGGATAAGGAAGATGTGGATATTGAGCAGTTGAAAGAGAATATATTTGAGAATCGGGATATATTTCTGGGTGCCTTTCCGGTGATTGGTTTTACCGGGAAGAAATTGCTGGAGATGGAGTTTATTACACCACATACGTCGGGAAGATTCAAAAATCCTAATCCCATCAGCCAGATTAAGGTCAGACCGGATGTAAAATTCGATTTTTGTTTTATTTTGTCGGATGATTGTTCGGAGGACGGTACAGTGATTGTATCTGCTGAGGAAAAGAAAAAACTGTTCAAACAATTGATTCTGGATATGGGAATGGGCGCCAAAACCCATGTTGGTTTTGGTCATTTTTCAGAGAGACGACCGATACAGCTTCGGGAGATTGCAGTTAGTCAGCCAAATCGCACGAACAATCGGTACGGACAGTCAAATCGGGGACAGAATCAGTACAACAGAGGTAGGAGATAGGAGAAATATGAAGTCAACAGAGCCGGTATTGCTGGCAAAATGTAATCACATATTTGCATGGCCCTTTGAATATCAATGGCCAAAGGATGATGTAGAGAATTATGCAGAGCCATTTAAGAAAAAGGGCTGGATAGAGAAAGACATGGATATTCAGGGAATGCGTAAAAACGGAAAGATTCAGAAAGATATCTTTATGTTGAACCAGTACCTGAGTTCTTCTGCCAAAGATATTTTTATGCAGACAGGAGAAAATATATGCACGATTCTGGAATATCCATTTGATGAAAATGATGAATGGAAATATCAGATAAAGGTGGGAAATCAATACTATTTGCTGCCAATTCAATCTGTTGAGCTGCATGTTTACAGGCATGGTGTGGGTATTCTGTTTATACAGATGAGTAATAATGATTATCCATCTCTTCAGGATATTAAAAAGATTAATGATTATGGAAGACGAATTTCTATGCCGCTTATACCGGATACGCTTGAAAAAGACATGCTGTGTGCAGATGAAATTGGTATCGTTGGCCCTAAAGAAAAATATCTGACGAATTTCAAAAAAATAGCAGAACAATGTCTGAATGAAGAAGTTGTTGAAGAAAAAGGGCTTCTTGAATCGGCAGAGTTTCTTTATGCGCTTCTCAACTGTCGTGTTGGCCGGGAGACTTCGGAAGAAGATTTTGCCAGCGATGAAATTATACCAACGGCGGATGACAGGATGCATGTTTTCTGTCTGTTGAGAGATGCGGAATTGTCTAGAAAAATAAGTACAATGGATTGGAAGCATCCACGAAATAGCAATGAGGAAGAATTTCAAAAGCTGCTGTATTCTATTGTGTTTGTTGACCCTGAGTGGCCGACCTGTCAGAATGCGGAAATGAGAGCGGATTTTCTTGAGAAAGCCCTTTATCTCAGGTGGCAGGAGTGGGGAACGATTTACAGTGTGACGAGCTTTTCTTTTTTCTGTATGACGGGAGAATCGGATGAGATTGTCGCGGATGTTCTGCGTCCATTTATGACAGAATATCTGTATTTGCTATCATTAGTACTTGCACAGAGAATCGGCATTGCGGGCTATTCCGGCAAAGCGGGACGTATTGTTCGAGGTGTTGATAAAAAGGGAATGATTGATAAAGCACAGGCAGAAACTCTGATTAATCTGCAGGAAAAGTACATTACCTTTAAAAATCAGATTCTGATACTGGAGGCTTCCTGTCAGGAGCAGGGAATTGACATTTATCATCTGCTTCAGAATCAGATGATGATTCAGGAGGAGCAGGCCATTCTTGATGAACAGTTAGAAAGTTTGTATGAGGCAACAAATGTAAGTCAGGGGAACAGAGATGCCTGGTGGCAGCTGTGGATCGCAATTGGGGCGATTGTCATAGATGTAATTGTCAATATCATTGCGATTGTAGCGGATCATGGGTGGAGTGGAATGCTGCAATGGCTGTATGATATTCTGGGAACGGGAGTGTAAAATGCAGACAAAATTTCTTTTTATAGATGCAGAAACCGATGGCCTTTACGGTTCATTTCTGACAGTAGGGCTGGTTGTAACGGATGATGCGGGAAATATGATCGAGAAAGCCTATTATGGCATCAAAAAGGAAAATATGATGATTAGCGATGTCTGGACGAGAGAGAATGTATTTCCGGTGCTGGGTGATTATGAAGCCTGTGAAGATGAAGCAGAGCTGCTTGAAAAAGTGTGGGCTTTCTGGATGAAATACAGAGAGGAAGCTTATGCAGCGGCGGATGTGATGTATCCGGTAGAAAGTCGATTATTTATGAAATGTGTCATGAATAACGAGTCGGAGAGAAAATATCTGGGGCCATTTCCAATGCTGGATTTGAGCAGCCTGCTCATGGCGGCGGGCTATGACCCGCTGATAGACAGAGCAGAACTGCTGGATGAGGATGAAAAGCAGATGATGGAGAATAAAACGCACAATGCGCTGAATGATGCAGAGATGACGGCAGCTATCTGGTTTAAATTAAAAGGGTATTTAAAAGTTAAATAAAAGGTATTTCAAATAGCAAAAACAGGGCTCCATGCCGGCAGTAATTAATCGATATTCTTTAAAGTGCGCCTTTTTAGATACCGGACGCCATATAAGATAGGAAATAAATGCCGGTAATAGTGTCATGATGATAAAACCTAAAGTGGTTTCTATATCTTTGAACAGAAAACTGCGTACTGTACAGATAAGTAAACCAAAAGTAATAATAACAAAATTAGTGAAGAAATATGCTCTGGCCTTTCCATAGAATTCGGGAGCACTGTAAAATTCTATGGTTCTGTTTATGGTGACTGCGGCAATATTTAAATCTTCGGGCAGTATTTCTTCTTTACTGAGTTGTCGAACTTTGCTGCTCATATGTGGCCTCCTTTTGATTGAAACTACTGGTTTTTTTGCTTTACAAGATAAACCATACCAATAACAAAAACAATGACACCCGAAAGTATGGCATACGGGACTTCATTGCTGGTAGGCAAAATAGCTCTATCGTAAAGCACGGTAGCAAGTAGGCCGATAAGAACCATGAGAAATATTATGAAACCGGGAAGCCAAAGTATTTTTGCAGGCAATGGTAGTTCGCTGAATTTCTGATCCGGCCTGAAGTAGAAGCCGGCAAAGAAATAAGTGACAAAAAGAGTGGACAGAATATAACGGACAGCGGTATTCATTGGCGGAAAAAACACAGACATTCGCATGCCCTGTGAAAATCCGAAGATAGCACCGGCGGCGCATAATATTAAACCAATAATGGCGAGTGTTTTCTGGAATTTTGATAATTCTTTCTTTTTCTTGTTGTTCATTTCAAATCCTCCTTGTATAACGGGTTTTAAGCTACATTTGGATTTTTATCAATAGTAGTCGTCGTGACTGGCTGAAAATATGGCCAGAAAGGCTAATAAAATGAGGAGGCATAAAACGCCGATGGAGCAGACAAACATCAATGGCAGGAATATGACTTCCAGTATATTGCTGCACCTGTCCCAGCAAATAAGCTGATTGATGAGGCCTACAATAGCGCATACAGCGGTTATCAGTATAAGAACGATACGTTCACCCATGGTTACCGGTTTAACGGACTGGTAGGCACTCATCATACATATAACCGGAATAGCAAGGCAGGCATAAAAAACCATTGAATTCGAAAAACTGAATATTTTTCCCCAGTGACTTCTAAAGGGCAGGTAGATAATAAAACCTGCGATTGAGATATAAAGAAACAATTCACAAAGGTCGCTGAAGTTGGTTCCCAAAAAGTAACATAAATTTTCCATAACAATTTCCTCCTAAGAAATGTATTGTGATGATTGGTTACGTAAATATAATTTATATGGGAATCCATTTTTCCTCATAAAAATAAAAATTTTACAAAATAAGTATAAAAAGAATTTTAACGGGGAACAAGCTGTGACGAAATGTGTGCTGAATATGGACGGCATTATGTCACAGCTTTGTTTTTCTTATATTGTTTTTTGCAGGCATAAAATGTCTTTCTACGTTGGAAAATATCGTTTAGTCTGCTAAAATAAAAGATAAGAATAAACGGATGTTGATTGATAGACTTGTATATTGATACGGCCATTGCTGTGTGAGAATCAACAAGAGGGACGGTGCGGGAAAACAATGGATTATGAGAAGATTTTTTTGGACTGGAAGACGAGAAGGACATTTGAGAATGAGATGCCGGAGAGTTCTGCAGATAGTAAGAATGATACGACAAAGTGTGCGGGTATGTCCGATACGCCTGATCGGAATGGGAGGAAGTTATCAACACTTTGTGAGCTGACGATAGAGGCGGGAGAACTTGAGAAGGCACTTCTGGATAAGGTCTACGGACAGGAGCATGCAGTCAGTACCTTTGTAACAGGGTATTTTCAGGCAAAATTATTATCGATGACAGACCCCTCCAGGCGAAAACCAGCGGCTTCTTTTTTGTTTGTCGGTGCACCGGGTGTCGGCAAAACTTTTCTGGCGGAGATAGTGGCGGAAGCACTGCAATGTCCTTTTGCCCGATTTGATATGAGTGAATATGCGGATAAGGATGCAGTCATTGAATTCTCCGGGGCAGATGGCGTTTATAAAGGAAGCAAGGAAGGCAATGTAACGGGATTCGTGAGAAAGCATCCGAGATGTGTCCTGATTTTTGATGAGATAGAGAAAGCACATATGAATGTTCTGCATTTATTCCTGCAGATACTGGATGCGGGACGGCTGCGTGATAGCTGTACGGACCAGGAGGTTTTCTTTGACCAGACCATGATTATCCTGACCACCAATGCAGGCAGTTCTATTTATGATGATGCACGGAACACCTCTCTGGACAGCGTGCCGAAGCGGACTGTGATGCAGGCTTTGCGTACGGAGTGTGATGCAAAAACCGGCAGTCCGATTTTTCCGGCAGCATTATGTTCAAGGTTCGCATCTGGGAACGTCATTTTGTTTAATCGGATGGAAGTGCGCTATCTGAAGCAGATTTTGGAGTACCGGCTGAAGAAATGTGTCTCCGATTTAGAACAGCAATTTCAGATACAGGCACATCTGGATGACAATATCAGTAAAGCGTTGATTTTTGCCGAGGGCGGTATGGCAGATGCACGAACCATCAGCGGACGTGGGGAGAAGTTTCTGAGTGAGGAAATTTATGAACTGTTTCAGCAGGTTGCCTTCGGGATAGGTCAGGGGCAAATCGACAGACTTCAGAAAATCTATTTCAGTGTTGATTTTAAGGATGCTGCATTGGAAGTCAGAAATTTATTTCAGATGACGGCGGATATGGAGAAGTCTGTGCGGCGATTGACCAGATATCATCAGGTTGTGGATTATAGCAGCAAGCGGCGGTTAGCAGAGGATGGGACATCTGCGGAAGTCGTTTTGACAGATTTTCAACTCCGCTATGCAGTAGAAGGTGTTGATTCCGGGCGTATTCTTGCTGAGACGGAACGGCCGAATGTGACTTTTGATGAGATTATAGGTGCAGAGGATGCCAAAGAGGAACTGCGTTTTTTCATTGATTATATGAAGCATCCGCAGCAGTACATAGAGAAAGGCTTTCATCCGCCGAAGGGCGTATTGCTTCATGGCGTACCGGGAACCGGTAAGACCATGCTGGCCAAGGCCATGGCGACAGAAGCGGATATGACATTTATGTCTGCGGAGGGCAGTCAGTTTTTGAAAAAATATGTGGGTGAAGGACCGGAGGCCATTCATGCACTTTTTAGGACAGCACGCAAATATGCGCCGACGATTTTGTTTATTGATGAAATTGATGCCATTGGCAAGAATCGACAGAGCGCAGGTGACAGCAACAGCCGGGCGGATATACTGAATGCGCTGTTGACGGAGATGAGTGGGTTTAAGACAACAGGGGAAAGCCAGGTTTTTGTGCTGGCAGCGACGAATTTTGATGTGGAGGGCAAAGACAGATTTTCACTGGATTCCGCATTGCTTCGACGTTTTGACAGAAAAATTCTGGTGGACCTGCCAAACAGGGAGGAACGTTTGCGGTTCCTGAAGCAGCGCAGGGAGAAGAGCCCAGCGCTGGCCTTCAGTGATGAAGAAGCCGACAGAATTGCAGCCGGAAGTGCCGGAATGACATTGTCACGCATCAAACTGATTCTCGGATATGCCATGCGCTGTGCAGCGCAGCAGCATTTTGAGAAAGTCACAGATGACATACTGGATGAGGCTTTTGCTTCTTTTGATGATGGTCAGACAGAGGCACTTTGTTCGGAGGAAGAATTAAAGCGGATTGCCAGGCATGAGGCAGGACATGCCTTTATATGCTGGCAGAATCAACACACACCGGCTTATCTGACGGTGATGGGCAATAAGAGTTTTGGCGGTTATATGCTGCAGGAGAATGAACGCCGAGCATATAATCTCACCAGGAAACAGGTTTATGAACGGATTCGGGAAGCCCTTGCCGGGAGAGCTACAGAAATTGTCTTTTACGGCAAGGAAAACGGAGTATCATCCGGGGCAGCGGATGATCTGAAAGTAGCAACACAGCTGGCTGAGAAGATGATTGGCCAGTGGGGAATGGATGACATCTTCGGAATGGCCGTGATTCGGGAAAAGGATGCTGTATGCAGTGACGTGGAAAGCAGGCTCCGTGAAAGAGTGAATGCCATATTACAGCAGATGCTGGGTGAGACAGTGGCACAGATTAAGAATAATAAAGAAAGTGTTGATTTGCTGGCGGAAGTGTTGATTCTGGAAAACCATATGGACGGCAGGAAAATCAGAGAACTGTTGGAATCAAAGGATAAATATACGGTACGGTAGATACGGATTTAAAGGATAAATGTGTGATGCATGAGATAGGAATTGAATGGATGACTCAGACGGAAGTCAACGGCCATTTTCTGGAGCTGAGAGGTATACCGGATGAAAAGCTGGAATGGGAACGAATTCCGGAGGCGATTGCAGGTGCTAATTATTACAATATACAAAACATTCCCGGTCAGTTGACGGTTGAACCGGATTCCGGAAAAATATATTTAAAAATTCAGTATGTCACAGGCGCAGATATCAGAGAGACGACAATAACGGATGCATTGGGACGGTATCTGGAAGAAGAAATGGCGAAAATCTGTCAATGGGTGGCATTTCTGAATCAGACCGAAAAGGTCATAGGAAGTCAATGGCTGCCGCAGGCGGCCGGAAAGATCTGCTATTCTGTGGAAGATAAATTTTTGATGGCCTGTGAAATGGAAGAAAAGTTGATGGCGGTATTAGATACTTATACTATTCCTTACAGGGCAGATTCGGAATGTATGGGGGTCTGCTGTGAATGGCATTGGGAAGGTCAATCCCAGAGGTATCATATTACCATCCGATCTGCAGAGATGATGATGACAATATCAACAGTATTATCAACACCTATTTCGGAAGAACAGGTTCCGGATACCCTGGAAACATGTATGGCCTTAAATCAGGAAGCCTGGGGAAGTTTTTATTTGGATGATGGTACGGGATGTGTCGGGTATCATTTGACAGCGGTTTACGGCCGACATGTGGATAAGGACTGGATAGCGGCACAGATTGCCTTAGCGGAGGCTGCTATCGGAGACTGGAAGAAAAAGGAAGATGATTGGCGTGCACAAGCGCGGTAAAAGTAGATTTTATATGGAGAGAAAGGGGAGAAAGCTATGCATGTGAATCAGGTACGTCTGGCAGAAAAAACGGATAGTATCTCATGGGAGGAACAGCCTTCCGAGTGGACAGCAGTAGATACAGGCAGTAATGAGATTGAAAATATGATACATCAGATTCAGGATTTTGGGCGGATTGCTGCAGCTGACGGAGAAAATTCAAAAGCATTGCGTCAGATGCTTATGACGAGACAGGGGTATCTGAAAAAAGGTGCAGCTGTTTTCTTTGACGAACCGGGTCTGTGTGAACTGCAGATGGCTGTTTGTAAGGATGGAACAAGACATAAGATTACGGAGTCGCAGCGCGCGCAAGGCGGGATTTTGCAGGTAATTCGGGCAGCTGAGCGTTTTATTTTAGAACGAACAGAGGGGTATTCAGAGAAAATACTGCATGAATTGCTCATCAATGCTTTTGTACATAGAGATTTCAACAGTACCCAATGCAATGAAGTGTTGATTTTTGCGGATCATATCGAGATATTTAATCCGGGGGCCTTTCCGGAGGGATATGAAGTGGAAGATTTTACGAGCAGAGAACAGAGGCCGGTGCCGCGAAATCCTCTGATTGCCCGCATTCTTTATTATATGGGCTGTACAGATGGCATAGGAAACGGACTTCAGAAAGTATCGGATGTTTCATGGCAGTTGGACAAAGGCGGTGTGACAGTATGGGTGTCCGGCGGCAGGATTAAATCAATACAACCAGCGGATGTTGATTTTAATAAGAATGAAAAAATGATTCTGACCTATCTGGAAACACATGACTGGCTGACGAATGCGGCTGCCAGGGAAATCGTCCATGTGGGGACGACAGCTGCCAGAAGCCTGCTGAATGGGCTGGTGGACAGAGGTTATCTCAGGGCCGAAGGCGAAAACCGGGGAAGAAAATACTATCTGGCAGCAAAAAGACCGAGATGAAGACATTCGGAGGTGAATACATTCGAATGAAAAATAAGAGCGTCTTCAATCAACAGACGCATATGAGAAAGAGGAAAGAAAAATGGCCGGAGATCGGATGATGCGCTATATTGTGCCTTTTTATTTTGATGGGGCATATGAAGAGGTTTGCAGGAAATTGTCTGAGGCCTCAGATGAATGGGAACCGGGACAAGTGGCCTGCCGATATGTTTATCGACATATTTACCAGACGGTTAATTATGCAAAAGGTGAAAAAGAGAAACAGGGTGGAGTCTGGAGACAGAACAGACAATCAGCTAAAATTAATTTATGGCTCAAATTGAGAGAGAATGAGGCGAGATATGCGTCCATTTCAGATAGTGGTATTTACTTATTCCGGACCGGAATTGGTTTATTCTGGTATGAGATAGATTTCAAAGATACAGAACTGCCTGTGGATACACTGATTGAATATGAAGATCAACTGCAGACCTTTGGATTAAATAAACGTGAGCATTTTATTTATCGTGTGGCAGGCAAAAAAAGTTTTATTGTTTCGGATCATCCAAATTTAAAAGAAGAAAACAGCGGAAAAGAAGAGGGAAAACAGCCGATACTTCAGATAAGAGAAGAGAAAGCACCAATAACCGGGCAACTAATTGAAGTTTATCATCGTGTGCCGGCGCTTTCAGGTAAAAATGTTTATCTGTGTGCGGATTTTGAGAAGCACACCGAGACGCCTGTATTGGAGAAGAAAGAAAATGAACGGATTGATTTTTGCCTGACCAGACTGGAACAGAACGAGTCAGAGGTAAAAGCATATATCAGTTTCAGGGAAATAGAGAGTTTTTCAATTCTGCAGTGGATGAATGAGAAATTGCAGGTACTGGACTGTGGAATTTCTTTCTATATGATGGAAGGGATTAAGAGTAAAAGGGGCAAAAAAGGGCAGAGTGAAACAAATGGACCGCGGCGGGCGCTGCTGTACAATTATTTTTCCTTTGAACAGGAAGCAGAGGCACAGTCAGATGAAGGACAGCGCAAGCAGATGCTCCTGGACAGAGCGGATTTTCTGACAGCAGGGCATAATAAGAATTTTCTGCGTTCACCGGATGTGTCAGAATATGTTTATCAGCCATTTAAAGATGCCTATTGGTATGTATCCAATAGCGGATGCGGATGTTATGTGTACAAAAATGAGGAGAATCGGCATTATTTAAAGACAAATCTTTCAGATAACGTACGAAGAGATTATTTTATGATTTACATATTGCTGCTGTATCAGCTCTATTCACTCATTCATTTTTCGGAAAAAATCGAGTATGAACTGTCGGCAGATGCGAAGGACTATCTGAGGGCACCGGAAGCTTATAACCTAAAACTGAAAGAAATACAGGCAGAAATCAACACTTTTTTATTAAAGAGCGTACATACTTCTGTCAGTCAGATGCAGACGCAAAACGATTTTTATCAGTTTGCCAAGAAAAATCTGCGTTTGAGGGAAGAAATACAGAGTCTGACGGCCGGTGTTGATTTCCTGGAGGAATTGCTGGAAACCCAGGAGGAACAGCGCAGGCAGGAGAAGGAAAATGCGGAGCTGCTGCAAAGACAACAGGAAGAAGATAAATTATCTGTGGGTGTTGCTGTTCTGTCGCTGCTGGCCATTTTATCTGCCTTTGCGGATGGCATTGGATTTCTCAATGAAATTAAAGAAGCAGGCAGTCTGATGAATTTGTGTCGGGAAAATATCGCATATCCTATCATTCTTGTTATTGTTGTGCTGATTGGCTTTGTGGCGTTGGTTGTATGCAAAGATTCAGCGGTCAGATACTGGCGGAGCAAAAGAAAAGCGCTTGATCGGAATGTCGGCGAATAAAGGAGAAAACAAAAGATGAACAAAGACAGAATTATGGCCTATATCGACAATCAGTCAGAAATCAAAAAATGTGTGGAAACACAGTTCCCGTTTTTTATCGCACATGAATATCATCGTTTTTATGAATTGTTGGAAAAAGGCCAGCTCTTTGGCGCATTTTTTGAAATGAAGGATGTGCTGGAAGTCCTTCTTAAGTTCCCGATACTTGTTGGTACGGCTTATATCCAAAGCAAAAAGGAGCCAGAGGAAGGAAAGCGCTGTCTTGAGGCATTGATTGCACATCCGTTGAGTCTTGGCCAGTGGGCAGCTTATGGGAATGATCTGCGCAAAATCCTGCAGAAGGGTGAGGCGGCAAAACCGCTTTATCAGGTACTGAGGAGTATTTTGCAGTTATATAATCGCACCGGTGTTGTGAACTGGCGTAATACAAGGATCGGTCACGGTGCTGTGGCCGGAGATATTATGCAGTACGCAGAAGATTTCAAAAAGTATTCGACAGCCATCAACAAACATTGCATGGAAACGGAAAGTTTTTATACAGAATTGAACATCATGCTGGGTGGAAAAAAGCTGAAAGGGTATTCGCTCCCTAAATGGGACGAAATAACGGTGTGCAGTTTTGAGGGACAGACGCTGGAGGCATCCTTTAGTCAGTTGATCTTTGATCTGCGTCCATACATATTTGTTCAGGAAGGAGACATATATTTCTTTGATAGTATGAATTCCTGGCGTCTTGTGATAGATGCCCTGGATTATGTGAAGGGAAGAAAAATTGTCGTGCAGTCAGAGTTCTTCTTAAAAAAATATCGCGAATTAACAGGAGAAGGGAAATATTTGCCGGAAAATTCGGTTTCAGATGTTGTTTTTTCATCAGATAATCAATATCTGAACGAGCTGAATCTTGCGGAGAATTTCACATCGATGGATAATCTGGATGGGTGGCTGGCGCATTGCCTGAATGATTATGACCGCGGCGTCTTTATGTTGAAGATGGAACGAGGCATGGGGAAAACCGCTTTTGTCAGCAGCATTGATCAGTTGATTCATGGTGATGACAGCCGGGACGAATGGATGGATGTGGTGGTACGCTGTTATTATTGTAACCGTCTGGAATTTCGCAGTACCAATGATTTTGTCGCAGTCTGCAATACGGCCTTATTTTCTAAAAACAGAGATGCACAAAAGAATATTGAAGGCAGTGAGAAGGAGTTGCGTACATTGTCGTTGACGGGTAAAAATCCGGCACAGCAAATGTCAGATTATCTGGGATTTTATCAGGAAATTTATGATAAAATGCAGTTTAAGGAAAAACTTCTGCTGGTGATTGATGGTCTGGATGAGATCACTGCCGACCGGATTTTGGAAACGGGACATACAATCTTTGACTATATTCCGGCACCGCAGCAGCTGGCAGAGAATGTCTATATATTATTGACCTGCAGAACCGGTGAGGAGGAACCGTTGAGTCAGTTTGTCAGTCAAAGGATAGAACATTTAAGTTTGACAGAAAGCTATACTGTGGACAGAAAAAGCACAGAGCACGAGGAGAATCTTCAAAGATATCTGAAAAAAATACTGCCTTCCACAGCGTATGATCAGGCAGAGGCGATTATCAACCGGACAGGCAGAAATTATGTCGGCTTGAAGCTGTTTGTCAGTCTGATGGGGATGGAGATCAGCGTCAGAGATTTGTTGGAAATGGACAATGAATATAGACTCAGTTTATTTCTTCAGAAGCTTCAGGTGATTTATGGTGAAAAAGTGTTTAAAAAGACAATACAGTTTCTGACATTGATTGTTAATGCGTATACACCGCTTTCCCTGAGTCAGATTACTTTTCTGATGGGATACAGAGAAATGCCGATGGAAATGTTGACGATTATGTATGAACTGGGGTGTCTGCTCGATTTGAAACGCACAGAAACCGGCACAAAAATCCGTTTGGCCAATGAGACATTCAGACAGCATTTGCGGGAAAATTATGCGGATGTGATGCAGGCACAATTGTCGGACTGGATTCAAATGATACTTGTACAGGGCAGCAAGGAACTGGATAATGGTGCTTCAGCAGATTTATATAAGAATGAAGGGGCCATTTACCTGTATGGCAATATCATGAAGTATGTGGAAGAATGGGCTGCAGAAGCAGAAAAAGCGGTTGTATATACGAATGCTTTTGCCGGTGCCATTTATCAGTTTGAAGGAAAAGTAGACGGCAGGAATCATGGTTATCAGGGGGTCCTTCTGGATATCGGCATGACCTCCGGTGCGATTCAAATCTATGGGCGTCTGGAAGCAGACAAGCAGAAAGTGGATTGGTTGAATTATGCGTATTGCTATAATAACAGAGCTTATCATAAGGGAATTACTTTATCCGATGCAGAGGGTGGAGAAAGGGATTTAGCTCGGGCTTATGAGATTGTATCCGGCATGCCGGAGAGGGATGCAAAAGTTTTGTCGGCCATGGGTACTTTTTCCAATAATATGGCAGCTTTGATGAGCAAATGGCACTACCCATTAGCGGAGGCTTCTGTGTGGAGCCATCGGTCTATAGAGGCAAGAAGACAGTTGATGTATCTGGATTTTGCGGAAAATGCGGAAAATTATATGCAGTCGTTGTTGAATTATGCAGGACTTTTATGTAAATATGGAGCAATGGACGAATTAGCGTCTCTGTATCAGGAAATCAACACCATCTGTGATGAAATCAACGCACAATATCCGGATGCATATGGAATGTTGCGGCCAAAGGGCAATCGTGTGAATTTTGGTTATGTATTTCAAAGGGCAAGTATGCGGACGAAATATGCACAAAGCCTTGCTGAGAAAGGAAAGACAATGGCAGGTGATAGCGATTGTTATGAAAAGGCAGCAGGACTTTATGAGGAGAGTCTGACAGAGTTGAGAGAACTTCTGGCATTTACAGGCGGCGAACAAATGGCAGTCCATGAAGCGTTGTATAAAGCCTGTTTTTATCTTGGCAGAATATATGTCCTTCTGGAGCAGCAGGAAAAGGCCGATACCTGCTGGAATGAGTCTTTTATGCATATTCATAAACTGAAAAGCCGCGGTAAGTTATACCAAAATGGTGTTTTAGAGGAAATCAAAGGGATGTTTCCTGAAGCGGTGCAATGATAAGGTCGTTTTGACAACAGGAGAACAGGAGGGATGAAGAAATGAGCAGCAATAAAATGGATGAACAGGAAGAAAGATGGGGAAAGCGCAATAAGGAAAAAGCTGAGATTCAGCAATTGTATGAATTCAATGAGAAGCACTTTGATCAGGGCAGTGAAGCGTACGGTCAATTGATAGCAGCGGTGGAAAACTATTCATCAAAGGCTATCTGGGCGGTTTTGAATAACTCACCATACAATACCAGAGAGGATTACGAAGATGTAATTATGCGGGGACGTGAGAGTTTTCTGCAGGAAAACAACAATGTTTTCTTTAATTATAAAAACAAGGAAGATGTCCGGAAGACAGTGATGTTTTCGGATTATGCCCGGGGAATGTATCAGAAAAAAGCATTTGATCATATTAAGAAACGCAAAAGAAACAGTGAAGTAGATCCTGTGCCTGAGGATATTTATATCGAAAACGGATATAACAATCAGATACCAAGTGCCGGAGAAGTGCTGATTGATTATTATGCAAAGGCAGTGATGAATTCAGACGCCAATCCGTTTCATATTATTTTCCTGTGCTACTCGAAAATGCTGCCGGTTGTGCTGGGAGAAACTCGATGCAATTCTGCGGATGGATGGGCCTGGGAGCATATGCAGGGAAAGACGATGTTCCGGCTATCGGATCTTTTTGTCAGAATGTTTAATTCGGCTGTTCGGCTGATTCGTGTGACTTTCGGAAAGCCGTATTGCGATAAACTGGAAAAGCCTTTTAAGGATGATAAAACCGGCCAGTTATATGAAAAACTGGGTGAGGTGATACTGACCAGTCTGTATGAGCAGAGCAACACCAAAAACTGGGTGGCCAGATTAAATAAGAAAATCATGGTAAAAGTCGTTTCTGAGATTATGAATGCAGCAGATTCGGATGAAGATGCGAAGCGTGCAGCGACCGAGGCAATCGCCTATACAATTGGGAGATAAGGAGGCATATCATGTTAGATCAGCAGGTATTGGAAGAGATATATACAATTGCGGAAAAGGTTGGAGCCCATCAGGTACTGACAGAACGGGAACAGGCGATGTATGATGACATTTTGGAAGATGCCGGATATTATCAGGTGTTCTGTCTTTATACAGCCATGATTGATTTTCCGACTTTTTACGAACAGTCTGTTTCCGAAGAGAAACAGAAGGTGAAAGAGTGGCAGAGTGAAAAAATCCGGGAGATAGAAAAGCATAAAAATTAAATAAGTCGTATCATACAGAAAAGAATCGACAGTCGTCAAAAACTGTCGATTTTTTTGTTCAAAAAACAGGTATAAAATGCGTAGCATTTTGGAGGTTAGCTCTGAACAGTTACATTAATTTAACGTTTATTCGAAAATGAACGATATTGGGACGAAGTCGTGAGGGAAAAAGATGTATAGTAATGATATAGATTGAAAAAGGCTTAAATTTATAAAAAATAAAAACGAGGAGTCATGTTATGAAAAAATCAGGGAACAAAAATATTCTTTATGCAGTGTGGGGCATCTTGTGTGCGGCGACAGCTTTTTTGGGTGGATTCAGTCATAGTATGCTGATCAACTATGCTTTTCTGGCAGTTATGGGCCTGCTCATTTTGATTGTGGACAGGCACGGACTCAGCAAAATCTGCCGCATAACGAAGGATTTGAAGGGGATTACAGAGACTTTTTCAGAGGCAGAAGCGCAAGGAACGCAGGGAAATGAAGCCTATCTTTCTTTGATGGAGAGCATGCACTTTACATACCCGGAAACAGAAGGCGACTGGATGCGGCTTCAGGAGAGCTGGAAGAGTTCAGACGGGATGGATTGCGATGTGGAGGACTATATTTTTGAGAGTGAACTTCTGGAATCCTGTAATTACAATGTGTGTACACAGGTTGCCGGTATTTTAACTGCATTAGGTATTCTGGGAACTTTTCTGGGACTGGTATTAGGACTTCGCAGTTTTGATTTTTCCAATGCAGATCAGATGACATCTTCTGTTGAAGCACTGGTAGGCGGTCTGAATGTGGCTTTCTATACATCAATTTATGGTGTTACCTTATCTATTCTTTATAATATCATTTTCAGAAGGATCACAACAGGACTGACACAGGAGCTGAATCATTTTTATGATGCTTTCAATAGTGCCTTAGAACCGGTTTCACAGAAAGCGATGGCCGAACGTATGGACAGCCGTCAGGCAGAGAACAATGCATTGATGCAGGAAATCAAAGAACTTCTGGATGAGCGCCTCGGTGAACGTCTGGGGTATCAGATGGCAGAGACATTGACACCGGTATTTGACAGGATCATTCAGTCCCTGGATTCCATGATGCTGGATTTTCATAAGGAACAGGCCAATTCCCTGGAGAAGATTGTAGATGCCTTTGTTGACAGGATGGGTGGCGCCTTGAACAGTCATGTGAAGGCACTGGGGGAAAGTGTCGATGAGTTAAGCCAGGCGCAGAAGACAATGAGTGTTGAGCTGCAGCGGCTGATTAAGCAGATTGTCAAGACAAGTAAGGATACTTCTCAGATCAATGAACATGCCGGTATTATTCTGGAACAGTTGAGCGGTTATATTCCGATTCTGACGCAAACTTCCCAGGATTCTGCAAAAGTGATTGAAAATATGACCCAGTGGTCGGAAGATGTTCAGAAAATGACGGATACCCAGCAGAAGGTGATGAAGGAAATGGCCGTTGAACAGAATGAACTTCTAAAAACCATGGCGGAACATGAAGCACATCTGGATCAGACATGTGAACAGATCAATCTTAATCAGCAGCAGTTGAGTGACAGCCTGACTGAATTTACAAAGGCAGCTCAAATCATCGCTGAGCGCGAAGAGGATCCGCTTCAGCTTGATGGTATCAAGGATATGCTGTCCGGTTATATGACCACTATGCAGAAACTTCAGCAGGAAAGTGCACAGAATATTGAAAATATCCAGAGTGCAGGTACCGGCAAAATCCAACTGCCGTCAAAAGGGCTGCAGCAGGATGAGGAAAAATGGAGCAAAGTATTGAACGAGAAGATGGATGCCTGGATCAGAGAGCAGAAAGCTTTCCAGGAAAGACTGCTTCAGCTGGAAGAAGAGAGAAGTCAGCCATTTTGGTCCAGATGGGGAAGAAAGTAGTCAGAGAATCCTGTAAAATGTAAGTGAGATCGTGCATCTGGATATAAGAGGAGAGTAAAAGACAACTATGCGGAGAAGAGATCATGTAAAAAAGGAAGAGAATGTCAGTTACTGGCAGAGTTATTCAGATATGATGGCAGCACTTCTGTTGATTTTTGTACTGGTCATCGCAGTGGCCATCGTGGCATTGAATGATTACAAGGAAAAACTGGCAGAACAGAATGAAGAACTGCTGGCCAGACAGGACCTTCTTGAAAAGCAGGCAGATGAGTATTTGAAATTAAAGGAGGAACTGGAGGAGAAACAGGCAGAAATCGACAAGATTATCGGTGTTAAGCAGGAGATTATAGAGGCATTGAATCAGGAATTTTCAAAAGAGGAGATTGCCATCAATATCGATCAGCAGACAGGAGCCATTGTTTTTGATGCCAGTATTTTATATGACCGAAGTAAATCCGAATTAAAGGGCGAAGGCATTCAATTTCTGGATCGTTTCCTGCCGATTTATATAGGTGTTTTGTTCAGCAGTGAATTTAAAGATGATATCGCTGAGATTATTATTGAAGGTCATACAGACACGGATTCCGGCTATATGTATAATCTGGGGCTCAGTCAGGACAGGGCATTATCTGTTGTGGAGTATTGTCTTTCTGACAGCAGCCTGAGCAAAGAGCAGAAAGAACAACTGCGTTCAGTCATTACAGCCAATGGACGCTCTTTCAGTAATCCGGTTTATGATGCGGACGGTAAAGTGAATCTGACGAAATCCAGACGTGTGGAGGTCAAATTCAGACTCAAAGATGAAGAAATGATTCAGGAACTGCAGGGTATCCTGGAAAGGGGAGATACACAATGAGTACTAAACGGAAGATGAGTGAATGGGTGAAAAATTATAAAGAGCTGCTCTTATTTCTGCTGTTCAGTTTGTTCTGTGCTTTTGAGGCAGCCGGAAAGGGGGCTCTAAACGAGTTTGGCAATATTGAATTCTGGCTGATGTTGTCTGCCATTGTTCTGCTTGTGGCTGCAGAGCAGCTGGGGGCTAATAAGAGATTTCTGATGGCCGTATTTATGTTGGCAACGGTGGGTAATCTGATCCATGCCTGTCAGGAAGTCTATTATTATCATGCAGATGAACTCAGGGAAGCCGGGCAGGCGATAAAGATGGATTATAAGTCTGTAAATACGGATTATATTCTTGGCTTTCTGGCAATCTTGGCTGTCCTGGTGATTTATCCGCGTTTTCATAAGATACTCAGCAATGATTTTGCCGTTTTTGGTATGGCTGTACTTACATTTGCTATTTATGGATTGCTGTTGGTGGCCGGTCAGTCTGTTGGCGGTGTCAGAGCATGGTTTCATGGCATTCAGCTGACAGAATTTGTCAAAATTCTCTTTGTCTTTGTCATTGCAGGTCTGTTGAGCAAACAGCAGATGAGCAGGAGACAAAGCTTCATACGCGCCGGTCTGGCTGTTTTGTATATGTGCGGAAATATTGTGTGCCTGGGGATTATTTCCGAGTTCGGTACGCTGATTGTGATGGGCATTGTTTTTCTGATTTTCCTGTTTATTTTTCCAAATAAATTATGGTGGCTCGGCGGTGTCCTGCTGGCAGGGGCAATGGCTATAATTGTTCTTTTATCTGTTGGTTCCGGCATTTACCAGGAAGCTTTGGCGAAAGCACCGGCAGCATCATTTACCAAAATGTTTGCTGGTGAGCTGAAAGAAGTGACAGATGATGAGGGCAATCGTGTCTCCGGTGTTGAAATGACACGTCAGTTGGCAGAAAAAGTTCTGGAAGATATGAATAATGCTGAGAAAGCGTCGTTTGAAGAAGCCAGTGGGCAACTGACAGGTGATAAGGTGCCGGAGGAGGTATTGACAGTACTGGTAGGAAATTCGGATTTCCGAAGTGCCTACTTACAGACTTTTTGCCACGATGATTTCTGGGGCAATACAGCGGAAACATTATATGATGGGACAGGTCATGGCCTTGTCCATAAGGTGAAAGGGGCTGTTCTGAGTTTATACAATAAATGTGTGCAGCGTTTTGTTCTTCCGATGCTTCCAAAGGATCTGCAGGAGAAATTTCTGGGTGTCAGAGACATGAATAAGACAGATGCTGTTTATCAGACGAATCAGGCGTCCAGAGCCATGCAGATTGGCGGTTTGACCGGTTCGGGCAGTCATGAATTTATGTATATCGCCGTTATGGAATCTGATATGATTTTCGCGTCGATGGTCAGCTTCTTTGGATTTGCTATGGGATTTTTTGTGATTCTGTTGAATATGATTTTGCTTCGTGAGGGAACCCGTATTCAGAGAAGTCTTGAGACGACATCTTTTCATCATGGGGTGGCCATGGGCCTGACGCTGATGTTATTTGTGCAGGCGATGTTTATTATCGGCGGCAATCTGGGGGTTTTTCCGTTAACAGGTATTACTTTGCCATTTATTGCGGTGGGTACGACTTCTATGCTGGTTTGTTTTGCTATGGTCGGGCTTTTGATGACTGTTTCTTTTATCAATGTGACGGAGCAGAACAGACAGGCGGATAATAAATTTAAAACAATATGCTTTATGATCTGCGGTATGTTGAAAAAGACAGTTCGCAACACCGGCAGGGGATTGGGCAAAGGCGCCGGAAAAATGTATAAAATTGTAAAAGCTGATCTGGATAAAGCTGATTTTGATGACAGTATTGAAGAAGATGATGATACTGTGGAAGCGGATGATGATACATGGGAAACTGACGATGAAATCGAAGCTGACGATGATATCGAAGCTGACGATGATATCGAAGCTGACGATGATATCGAAGAGGACGGTGATATCGAAGCTGACGATGAGATTGAAGAAGATGATGATACCGTGAAAGTTGATGATAATAGTGAGACAGCAGATACAAGCATGAGCGAAGCAATTATGAAAAAAACGGCTAAAGATGAAAGAGTTCGGATGCGTCGTGGCAGAGACAGCGGAAAAAATACGATTTTTGACAATTGGGATGACGAAGGGGAGGATGAAGATGGTTTATAAATTCAGAGTGGAGATGACCTATGATAAGAAATTAAACTATATTCGTCATTTGAATGATCTGGATAAGATATGGAAAATAAAAATTTTCAATGACGGGGAAGAGACGGTACGCGGGCTTCAGATTAAACTGTCTTTTGTCCCGGATTTTGCGGAATCATGGATCGGTCATATCGATGAGATCAAGGCTGGTGAACGTGCAGATATCAATGAACCGAATCTGGTAATTAATCCTGAAAAACTGCTGAGCTACAATGAGAAACTGGAAGGCAATATTATTGTGGAACTGATGCCGGCGGATGGTCAGAGTGAGGCCGTTTACAAAGAGGCGTTTCCCTTAACAGTGCTGCCCTATGACCAGTGGTTGTCCAATGATCATCCGGAACTGCTTGCAACTTTTGTGACACCAAATGACCGAAGAGTATTGGAAATTCTTGCAAAGGCAGGTAAGCGCCTGGGCGTTCAGGAGGGGATTGCATTCAGCGGATATGGCAGTAAACAGGAAGTGCTGCGTCAGATGCAGGTCATTTTTGAAGTCATTCAGGAAGAACAGATCAGTTACTGTTATCCGCCGGCTAACTGGGATCGTGGCCAGCGTGTACGTATGCCGGGATTTACATTGGCGAATAAGCTGGGATGCTGCATTGATATGGCTGTTTTGTATGCGTCCTGTCTGGAAGCAGCCAGTCTGAATCCCCTGGTGATGATCCTGCATGGACATGCAGTTGCGGGATGCTGGCTGAAAGATGCTTCCTTTGAAAAGACTGTTATTGATGACCGGGCCAGTGTAGAAAGCCGTTCTTACAATAAACTGGGAGAACTGGCCATGGTGGAATGTACACTGATGGACAACTATGCCGGCAATACATCCTTTACATCGGCGATGAATTGTACGGATAAACACTTTGCCAGATTTGAATATGTGGTGGATATTAAGCGGGCCCGACAGGGCGGTATCCGGCCGATGCCGCTGAAAGAGATTCATGATGATATGTCTGAGGAAAATGGTGGAAAACTGCCGGGTCAGGGAACAGAAGCGGTGGATAGTGATGCTTTTTATGAAGAGGATGATCTGGATATTCTTCCTGAAGAAGATCATACAATGACGAAGATGGATTATTGGGAACGCAAGATTCTGGATATGACACTTCGAAACACTTTGCTGAGTACTTCCTTTAAAGGTAAACAGCTGCCGGTGATGGGAACGATGCCTCAGATGGCTGCTTTGACAGCAGGTCTTCAGGAGGGCAGATGCTTCCGAATCCTTGAAGCACCGGATGAATTGGCATTGAAAAGAAAGCATGTGACAGAGCCGGATGAACAGAACCGGTTGAGTCAGCAGTTTCAATCTCTGACAGAAGGTGAACTGCACAGCGGTCGTATTCGTGTATTTTTGAATCGGGAGACCTATGCTTCCTATGTGAAATATTTATATCGTCAGGCACATACCTTTATGGAAGAAAGCGGCGCAAATGTTCTGTATCTGGCGGTTGGTTTTCTGAAATGGCGTCAGAAAGATGAAACGGCGGACCGTTATGCACCACTGGTATTGATGCCGGTGTCCCTTGAGCGTGGGCGTGCGGATACGGATTATACATTGACTATCCGGGATGATGAGTGGCAGATGAATATTACACTGTTTGAGATGCTCAAACAGAAATATGGCATCGATTTGACGCATCTGGATACGGTGCCGATGGATGATGAAGGAAAAACAGCGTATAAGGCTCTGTTTAAGACAGTACGGGAAGCAATAAAACTGAAAAAGGGCTGGGATGTGGAAGAGAGAGCCATGATCGGCATCTTTTCCTTTGGACAGTATATGCTGTGGAAGGATTTGCATGACCATGGTGATCAATTTGCAGCGCAGCCATTGGTGGGCAGTTTGATGAATGGTCATCTGCTGTGGAAACCGGAGCATGTTTTTATGAGCAGGGCACAGCTTGACAGGGAAATTCGACCGGACGAGCTGGTGACACCGGTCAGCGCAGATGGCTCTCAGTTGACTGCTATTGAAGCAGCCTCCCGGGGAGAAAGCTTTGTGATGCATGGACCGCCCGGAACCGGCAAATCCCAGACGATTACCAATATGATTGCCAATGCCCTTTATCAGGGGAAAACGGTATTGTTTCTTGCCAAGAAAATGCCGGCGTTGGAAGTTGTTCAGAGTCGGCTCCAGGACATCGGACTTGGACCGTTTTGTCTGGAACTGCATGCAAAAAAGGCCAGCAAATCTCATGTGCTGAATCAGTTCGCAAAGACATTGAAACTGACGGATGAGAAAAATGTGCCATTGTATGCACGGACTGCAGATCAGTTGATGGAGAAACGCAAAATGATCCGGACATTGATTGAGAGACTGCATATCCCTGCAAAGTGTGGCAAATCGCTGTATGAGTTAATGAGAATCCTTGAAAAATATCAGGATGCACCGGACAGCGTTCATTTTGATATTCCGACGGCAATGCTTGCATCGGAGGAAGACCTGGCGGACTGGGAACGGCAATTGGAAATTCTGAAAAATACCGTGGCTTCTCTTGGTACAATGCCGTCCCAGCATCCGCTGCAGCAGATTCGTACAAAAGAATTTAAACGGCATGAGAAACAGCAGCTGCGTCAGGAAATGCAGCAGTGGTTCAGTTGTATGGCGCATCTTCGTGAAGATGTGGCCGGCATGAAGCAGAAGGTTGGGATTGCTGACTGTGACACCGTGAACTTCAAAGTGTATATTTCACTGGCAGATATTTTGTCTCATGCAGTGATCTATCCGGAATATATGGCAGAACTTCTGGATAAAGATCATTCTTTTGAAGATATTGAGCAGGCATATGAGAAGACTGCGGCTATACAGGAAGTTTTGAGAACCGTTGACAGTCTTTACGACAGGGAAATACTCTCTGAGGATTTGGCGTATGAGAAGAAAAAACTGCAGATAGCCGGAAATGGCGATGGTAGATTGGCGCGTATGCAGCGCTCAGGTGTTTTGAGAATGTTGAGGAAATATGCCAAAGACCCGGAACAGGTTACAGCGGAGAATTTGCCTGAACAGTTGGAACAGCTTATGGCATTGCAGGAACAGTATCATGATGTGGGTAAATTATCTGCACTTGAAACGGAAGTGTTGAAAAACGGAAGTAAAATTGACTGGACATTGTGGCAGAAAGCCGACAGAAGAATGAAGCTGGTGATGGACCGGTTGGATACACTGGCCATTGATGAAGAAAGTTACGGTATTTTGCAGAACTATATTGAAGAGGAAGCATTGGCTCCGGATGAGACATTTCGTTCAGACCGTTTGTTTTATAAAAAAATTGCCAATCAGTATCTGGGTTTGAAACAGTGTACAGAAAATATCATGCAGATGGCAGACTATGATCATGACGGTCGGAAAGACAATATTTCAGAAATTATGCTCAGTGATGCATGGGAAGGAATGCTTAAAAACTGGCAGGCCAATTACCAGGATTTGGATGCATGGTGCAGCTATCGAAAAGAAAGCCGGCAGGCGCAGGCCATGGGCCTGTCTGCGGTTGTGGCAGCCATTGAACAGGGGCTGCAGGCAGAAGAGATGATTCCTGCTTTTTATAAGGGGTGGGCAGGCACTTACGTGAAACGGACGATTGAAAAAGAGCCGCAGCTTCAGTATTTCAGCGGTCTGGCTTATGAACAGATCATCGGGAAGTACCGTAAACTCAGCGAGGATTTTGCGGAAATGAGCCGTCAGGAAATCCGTGCAAGATTACTGGAGCGGCTGCCGGACCGCATGGATGGCAGCGATTCCAAAGACCTGAGTATTCTTAAGAAAGCCATTATGGGTGCCGGTTCAAAAATGACGATTCGACAGCTCTTCTCCAAAATGCCTGAGGCTGTACAACTGCTGGCACCGTGTATGCTTATGAGTCCGGCTTCTGTGGCTCAGTTTATTGCTCCGGATTTTCCGAAGTTTGATCTGGTGATCATGGATGAAGCTTCCCAGCTTCCGACCTGTGAAGCGGTGGGCGCCATTGCCAGAGGAAAAAGTGTGGTTATTGCCGGGGATGAACAGCAGATGCCGCCGACCAATTTCTTCAAAAAGAAAAGTGCCGGAGAGGATATTGAAATGGATGATCTGGAGAGTATTCTTGACGATGCATTGGCGCTGAATATGCCGCAGTGTTATCTGAGCTGGCATTACCGCTCAGCCCATGAGAGCCTGATCACGTTTTCCAATACCCATTATTATGACAGTGAACTCAGAACATTTCCGTCGGTGGATGCATCTGTTTCAGCTGTTCAGTTTATCAATGTAGGTGGTATTTATGATCGTGCCGGGACAAGGACCAATGAAGCAGAGGCAAAAGCTGTTGTGGATGAACTTGAGCGGCGTATCATGGCCGGAAAAGCTCAGTCCATCGGTGTGATGACCTTGAATATTCAGCAGAGAGGATTGATCAATGATCGGCTGCAGGAAAGAATGGACCAGAATCCGGCCTTCCATGAAGCAGTTTCCGGGATGAATCCGCCATTGTTCATCAAAAATCTTGAAAATATTCAGGGTGATGAGCGGGATGTGATTATTTTTTCCCTTGGTTACGGACCGGATGAAGAGGGGCATATGAGCATGAATTTCGGACCGGTGAATCAGGAAGGCGGACACAGACGTCTGAATGTGGCAGTGACAAGAGCCAGACAGGAACTGTTGGTTTATACATCCTTTGAACCATCTGCCATGCGGACAACAGAGCACAGTGCCAGAGGGTTGAGAGATTTGAAAGCTTTTCTTGAGTATGCCAAGCAGGGGGCGGCAGTTTTGGACTGTCAACCTGGTTCGGCATCGAAGGAAAAAGAAACAATTAATCGACAAATTGCAGAAAAATTGAGGGAAAAAGGCTGGAAAGCAGATATAAATATTGGAACAGGAAAATTCCGGATTGATGTGGCGGTGCATCATCCGGAGAAAACAGACGAATATTGTCTGGGAATTATGTTTGATGATGATGCCTCTGCACTTCAGGATACTGTGCGGGACAGAAATCTTCTGCAGAAGAATGTTCTGCAGAGAATGGGATGGAACATTCTGAATTTGTGGCTGCTGGATTGGTATGAGGACAGCGAGACGCAGATTCAGCGTATTGAAGATACGCTGAAGAATATGACAGGATAATGACAGGAGGAAAAGATGGAACAGTGGGTTTTTGTGCTCCCCGGGGCAGACGATCAGTCAGAATGTACTTTTTTTGCGAACCCCTCCATTGCCGGTTATCATGTAGACGACGGCACAGATATTCAGCTCACAGTAACTTTCAGAAATGAGAAAGGGGACCATGTATATGATGTCGTGCTGACAAAAACAGCTCGGAAAAACTGGTATGCCAGTGAGACGTATGACATTGCAGCAAGAGCATGGAAGAAAGACTACAAAGTCCAGGCGGAGATAACTCAAAAAGATGGAACAGCGGAAACTGAAGAACTGTCAAGTGAGGAAGTAACAGCTGCATGGCCGACATTCAAAGAAAAAACAGTGAAACTTGAAAAAGACAGCGATGGGCAACTGCAGAAGGAGATTTCGCTGAATCAGTGGATTCAGGAGGAAATGACCAGTCCACTGTTTGAGTATAAAGTAGAAGGCCAAGCGGGATGTGAGATTATTCTGGATACACAGAAACAGTGCGTGAGCATAAACAATGCTGAATCAAAGGGAGAATTTACCCTTGCGATTGTAGATCCGGCGGGAAATGAGGAGGTTACAGAAATGAGTATCATAGCGGCAGCAGGAACGGAAAAAGGACTGGGCATCGGAATTGTCGCATTGGCAGTGATTGTTGTTGCGGTGATTGCTGTGCTGCTTCTTAAAAAGAAGACAGGTTCAGTCGGAGCAACAGCCAAAACAACAAAAATTTTGGCGGCGCGTGAAGAAGTGGACAAATATTGCAAGCGTCTGGAACTTCTGACAAGAAAAACAGAGAATACTATGTATGAGATACGAATGGCCGCACAGGCAGCAGAAGAACGCATCCGCCAGGATGGAGAAGCCAGTGCCTATGATGTCGATGATATCCGGACAATGACAGAGGAAGCTGAGAACCTGTTTAAGGAGCCGTGCTGTGAAAATATTCATACGATGCGGGTGATCATGGGTGCAGTCAGTCAGAATCTGTTGAAAATGCAGGGAAACGCCAGTATTAAAGTGGATAGCGGCAGTCACAGTGACATGGAGAACCCAAAAAATTATCTGGACCCTGTCAAAAGACAGGATATCCTGTCAAAAATTGAAGTGGATGCCGTCAGTGTTGAAAATCTTTGCGCTGAAATGAGTACAATTCTGAATACATTGAAGGAAATTGCTTATCGGGAAGAAGTGCCTTTTGAAAAAGATATCAGTATCACAGTGACAGACGGACATGGAGAATATGAGACGCGAAGAGCCTGTAAAGAAGCCTATGGTGCAATGGCCTCCGGTGTTTTTTCACTGGATACGCTGAAATTCCTGTCAAAAAATGAGGTCTGGATGACGCTGCCGGAAATTATCGGGCAGAAAACGGATATTCGTATTTTTGCTATTGATGACAATCGGATGCGGGCAATCGCAGAAAAGCCGATATTAATCTGGCAGGGAAAAAATCAGCGCATTTTGGAATTTACATATGATGAAGACGTGGTTTTCAGACTGCGGGATCATGCTTATGCAGAAATCAAATTGCATTTTGAAAGATAGAGACAGAGGAGGAGATGGACATGTCGTGCTGTTGCCCGTATTGTATGAGTGAACTGGATATAAACAAAATAAAATATTATGTAAAGGTTGAAAATGAGCCCAGTCAGCCGAAACTGAAAGCATTTTTGGCAGTGAATAGAGAAGACCGTCATTTTTACAATTTCTGGTCACGGTATAATAGGAAACTTTCTCCGGAAACACTGGAGAAGCGAATTGTGAAATCTCTGGAGGAAATGGAGAATGAGCGGGCCAGACTGGCAGCGGATGCAGAGCAGTATGAACGGAGAATGGCTGCAAAGAACCATTCCGGGGAGAATGATGAGGAAATTCGTCCGGGCCAGGGCATTGATAATACGCTGAGTGATGTGCCATCTGATCATTTTGTTGTATGTGAGATTATCAAAGAAATGAAGAATCGCAAACCGACACAGTTTACAATCAGGGAAGATGGTCAACGCATTGCCATTACCTATCCGGTGTGCCCGAGCTGCTATAACCGTATTCCTGAAGAAATATTTGAACTGCCGTTGATTAAAATTGCACTGGCAGCCAGTAAGTCCGGCGGAAAAACCTGTATGGCTTTATCATGGTTCAGAACATTGAATGATGCCAGGGGCAAAGGTTTGAACAGTCATGTGAGTCAGATGGATTTTATTTCCATGCTGCAGGATCATCTGGGCATGGAGGATGATTTCGGGAAAATGCTCCAGAAATTTAATCGGGAAAATATCTGTCCGGGCGGTACGCATAAACAGTTTATTCCACCGATTTTCCTGAAAATGAACTGGCACGGCAAACAGGAGCGGCAGGCACTGGTTGGTATTTATGATGCGGCAGGAGAAGTCATCACGGAATCTCAGCGGGATGCAGAGCTTGTTTATTACATGAAGTATATGGACGGTGTCATTTATATGATAGAACCGGATAGAACCGGGTTAAAAAAAGGACTCACGAATCAGTATTTGTGCATACGCAATGAGGATATTGATGCCTATTATGAAAGGGCAAGAATGCTTTCCGTGGAGGAACAGAGCAGTGTGCAGGCCAGAAACTTTAAAAAGGAAACGCTGGCACAGATTATGAATGTCCGGGATGGGGATATGAAGACATTCCGTGAAAATTCGGCCATGGAAGTGCTGACAGCATTGCGTTCTTATGTGGAAGATATGAAACTTCAGCAGATGCATGTGGCGTTGGCAATTTCCAAATGCGATGAATTGCGCAGCAACCGTGAGATTGCAGAATACAACAAAGGCAATTTGTTTTTTATGGATGAGGAAAAGGTGGACAATAATCTGCGGAATATGAGAAACCTTGCCATTCGTAAATTATTTGAAGAGAAGATATTTAATATGCAGATTTTTGACAATGTCTTTAAATCCTGTTCTCTTCATATGATTGCAGCCCTTGGATGTCCGGCGGAAGTACCTGCTGACAGTGAGAAAAAAGGTGATTGGGAGGAAAGCCGTGAATCCAGATTAACCGGAGATTTCAACCCGATACGTGTGGAAGAGCCATTGCTGGAACTGATCTTCAGATATGCGGAGGAACATGGATGGAACGAATAATACATTTTGAGCAGTTTTATTATACGAACTATGGCCAGGGAATGCGTTTTGAAGGCAATAGTACAGAAACAGCCCGGACGGCCTCTGCACTGGAGCTACTGGCTGCAAACTGGATGAAGCAGGAACTGAATGAGCCGGTAGAAATGGTATTATATAATAGTCATCTGGGGTGCTATGTGTCTGCAATGACCGTACCGTGTACACAGACAGGAGATGCCAGAACAAGTTACTGGATACATGCTGTGATGCCTGATGAAAAAGAAAGTGATGGATTTATGGACTGCCTGTCATGGCCGCTGCAGGATTATGTGACAGAAGTTCATTTGGCACAGCATCTGTCACCGGTGACTGTTAGAACAGAGACCTGTGATCTGTCTGCGATTTGCCGGAAATACCATTTGACGGGTGAACGCCTGACACAGTTTTTATATCAGGTACTGCAGAATGTCTGTGATAGTTCAGCGCCTTCGTGTCTATGTTTTGTCATGGGGGAAGAAGAGGAGGATTATAATGCAGCAGCCAGAGAAATCATGGCTGTTGTGTATCATCTTTTGCCAAAGCCCTATAGAAAGAAGGCAGATTATCTTGCAAAAGCCGGAAAGGATATGGATAATGTCCGTTTCTATTTTCGAACTTCCTCACATCAATCCTGGCAATTTGATATGGATACGGCACATCCGTGGATAAGGTCGGAGCTGCCGGAAGAAGAAACCATATTTCTGAACCGGATGACGGAATTATTCCAGCAGAATCCGGCTGAATACGAACAGATGATGGAACAATTGTGTCGGCAGGAGACAGACGATTATGATGCGATTGTTTGGAATTATTATACATACTGCCTCCGGGAAGGAGAGATGCTTCCGCTCTCGCAGGAAACATTGTTGAGAATCCAGCCATTTCTGGAAGAAAGACTGAAGCTGGATGAGGGCTGCCGGCAGTTGCTCTGTCAGTGTATGCATCAGATTGACACAAAAGATAAAACCAGAACCTTTGTCCAGACACTGATGGAAAAATATATTTCGGCAGCGGCCGGCTTGCCGCAAAGCGGCAGCAGCGGTTATAAGCAGAGCCTGGAGAGAAACTGGCAGTTGATGGATCAGCTCAGTGCAGGTAAGACAAAAATTGTGGCTTCTTATCTGAAGTGGATGAAAGACATTTCAATACCGTATTATCAGGATTTCGTTGAATATGGTTCAAAAGAGGGCCGGGACTGGCTGATGGATATGCAGTTTGCAGATGAAGCGCCGCCGGGCTGTCAGGAATTACTGAAGATGGATGTCCGACAAATGAATGCACAGAGGGGCCATCAATGGGTGAATGCCATGGCACAATGCATTCAAACAGATATCAATCTTCAAAATTCATCGGCAGCAGCGAAAGCAATCTGGAATTATCTGATCAGGCTGGTGGAATTTATGGTACCGGATCCCGATGCCGGTGGGGATGCCGGCCAAATGCTGGAAACAACGATTCAGATGCAGCAGTTGCTTCAATTTATCTGGAAACATCGTTCGATATTTGATGTGACAGAACGTGTAGAAATCTGTGGTGTAGCTAAGGCGTATGGCGGTTCGGTTTTTGATGTTTTCAGCAGGGATTTCTGGCGGGAAGTCCGGACAGAGGATTTTGAGACACTGTACGAAAAGAAAGGCATTACCAAGCTGTTTGCCAATTGCCCATATGATGCCTATCATGGTTATCGTCGATATGTTGGGCGCAGATACAAGGAAGAAAAAACGGGCAAAACACACAGTCAGACGCTGCCGGAGAAATCCGGAAATATTTCTGATAAGTTATCGGAGAAAGAAAGCAGCCCATCTGAAATAGATACGCAGAATCTTTCCGGGATGATGAATCAATGGGTGCCGGATGCGCTGGCTGATTATGGATTGTGGGGTCTGGCAATGGGAACAGGTTTCCTGGCGGGACTGGTATTTGCCTGGTTTGCCGGTTATGGTGTCGTGACGCTGATTGTGGTTATTCTGGTGATTCTGTTGACAGCGGCGGCAGGCATTGTGTATTTTAAATGCAAAAAATAGAGAACAGGGGAGGATGTTATGGATTTTTTTACAGATCTGATGGGGTTGATTCTGCTGATTGTATGTATTCTGATTGTCTTGATATTTTTGAAAGATTATATACGGTTGGGCGGGAAAAAGACAACTGTTAATAAGAAGCAGAAGATGATTGTTTACGAAGTACATCAAAATAATAAACGGATTCAACAGGGGTGGATTACGGATGATCAACTGCCTTTCCAATTTGGAAGAAATGCCGGCAGCGGCAATGATGTTGTGGTTGTTCCGGAGGGAACACCGGCTGATGAAGCGGCCAGTGTCAGCAGAGCATGGTTTTATATTCAGAAAGATGCTCTGGGCAATTACATGGTGTATAGTGCAGAATTGTCCGGTGATGGTAAAAAGAGACAGTCAGAGAAGAAAAAACTGGTGGTAGAGAACGGCAATACCTGGAAAGCAATGCATACTGTAAAGCTGCAGTCAGAAGTCCGATTAAAAGCAGATCAGTTCCAGGTTATTCTCGATGTGGAGAATCCCGGTGAGTCGTAAAATGGAGGAGTACAATGATCAGGAAACTGATAAAATTTCTAAAGAAATGTTGGGGAAAGAAGGCAGCTTATGCTTATGCAGGCCTGATGCTGACAGCCTGCATTCTGACCTATAAGCTGTACTTTGCGTCCGGAAGCAATATTTTTAAATCGGAAGAAGAAAAAGCTTCGGTTGCCAGCAGTGTAGCAGAAGGTAAAATAGCATATGGAGAAAAAAATATTATTCAGGGCGATATCACGGATCGAAACGATACGGTCATCATGACTTCCGATTCTGTAGATGGTTATGCACATTATAAAGATGCGGAAGCTTATACCCAGGCTATCGGCTTTGCGTCTAAAGATGCCAGCTATCTTCTGGGAAAAACGAGTAAGGCATGGTTATATGATGCGCTTCCGGGTACAAATAAGGGATGTACGATTCAGACAACATTGGATTCGGATCTTCAGGAATATTGTTACAGTAAGCTGAAAAATGCGTGTACGGGCAATGGCACCGGGGATGAAGGCTCTATTGTTGTTCTGGAAGCAAAGACAGGACGTGTGCTGACATGGGCCTATACACCGTCCTTTGATGTGACGGAGCTTCTGACAGCTTATGCGGCGGCAAATCATAACACAACAACCTGGGAAAACATTGTGGAGAATACCCTTCACAGTGAGACTTATCCGATGCTTCATCCGCGTATGCCGGGCAGTGTATTTAAGATTCTGACCAGTATTGGTATTATTGAGAAAGGCGAAAGCTGTCTGAGTGAGACGGTATATGACGGTACAGGTTATCTGCAGCTGGAGAACAGTGTGCTTCCGAATGCAGGCGGACAGGTCTATGGTGAGATTGGATTCAAACAGGCCTTTATGGATTCTGTCAATGTTTATTTTGCGAAGAAAGCCATTGAAGATGTCGGAAAAGCCAGGATGGATGAACTGGCGGAAAGATGCAGTATCGGCACACCGCAGTACTTTGACTTTGGAATGATGCTTTCAAAATATGACTTTAATAATAATGATGAAGAACTGGCCAGGACAGCCATCGGGCAGCAAAATGTCCAGATGAGTGCCATGCATGTGGCGATGTTGACCATGGGAGCTGCCTGTGACGGACAGATTGCAAAGCCACATATGATTCAGCAGGTTTACAGAACCAAGGAGAAAAAAACTGCAGAGGGAAGCACATACAGCAAAGGTGAAATTGTTCAGGAAGAGAAAATAGACACCGGTTATATGCATATTATGAGCCCGGAGACATCCGAGGTTATTCGAGACGCCATGGAAGGCAAAGGTGAGGCGCTGAAGCAGGAATCCGGGATGGATCTTGTTGTGAATGGTCAAAGTATCGGCATTGGGTGCAAAACCGGTACAGGCCAGATTGACGGTTCTTTCGGCGGTTACAGCGGTTATAACAATATCTGGCTGACGTCTTACGTACCGGCAGATGATCCGCAGTATATTATTGTTCTGAATAAATATAAGGTGGACGGCAGCGGCACATCCAGTTATGGTGCGACGATGTTTGAGGATCTGATCGATGTCTGCAATAGAATTTATAATAACAATCATCTTAATCCGGCGGACAATGCCGATGAAACAGAGACAGATGAGAGTGATGCATCAGCAAAAGAGGAGGCAGCAGCGCATGTTTAAAAAGGGAGACGTTATCAATGCAATTCCGCCGAAGGAATATGGAGAATGGTCCTGCCTGATGTTTACAGAAGATGCGAAGCCGGTACATGGCAATCCGCTGAAATATATGGGAAAAGCCCGTCCGGTTTGTCAGGCTTATCAAGATGAGCCGGAGCTTGGCAGAAATCTGTTTTGCCATTCCTGCAGACATCAGTGTCCGCAGAGAGAATACATGGTGAAATATGTGGGGCGCTTTGAACCGCAGGAGGCGCAGCCGCAGACAGCGGCAAAGATGGTTGAAAAAACCACAAAACACAGCGGCGCAGAAGGTGAAACACATAATGGTGATCTTGAGACGCTGATGAGTCAGAGAAAAACCAAAAAACAGGTTTATGATGGCAGTACGGTCACTGAGAAAAAGAAAACATCCTCAATAGAAAGTAAGAAAGCAGAAAGGGATCTGCAGCGCGAGCAGACATTGCTGCAGCAGCAGGCAGAAGTCAATATTGTTTCTCCTTTTTTGATGCAGACCATTACTTCCGGAGAGGCTATATGCGGTAAAGTACCTGTGTTTTTTGTTGTACTGGAATTGGTGGAAGGCCAGGAGTTGGGCGAGTATATAGCCGCCATCCACAATCTGTCCGACAGAAGTGATACCAGTTGGCGCTGCCTGGACCTGATCCGTCAGCTGCTTCTGGCCATCAGGGCCTATGCGAAACCTTACAACAACAGGTATTATGTTCATCGTGATCTCAAGCCGTCCAATATGATGGTGAAAATAGAATGGGAGAACGGTATGCCTTTCCAGCAGTTGAAAATCATTGATTTTGATATGCTGGTTGCGCAGAATCATATCCGGGAAGATAATGTGTACCTGGGCGGAACGCCGGGTTATGTGCATCCGGAGGCTTATCGACTTAAAAATCTTCCGAAAGATACAAAACGTCAGTTCAGCCATCAATGGGATCTTTATGCAGCAGGCCTGATTATATATGAAATCATGGAGGGACATCCATATTTCAAAGACGACAGTTATCTGTCTGATCCGGAGAAAGCCTTTGTATTGGATATGGGTGAAAAATCGGAGACAGCACTGGAGTATTCTGAACTGGTGGAAATCATGCGCAAACTGCTCACCAATACGGCAGAGGGTTACACCGATATCGATCAGGTCATTGAAGATTATCAGCAGTTTCTGGAAATTGTGGACACACAGTGGTACAGAGATTACTTTTTAAGAAACTGGCTGGAGTGCGGGCATGATTTTGATAAAGGTCTGGCTTTTTGCAAAGTATATTGCCATATCAGCAGTGAAGGCCTGAAAGATGTCCGTCAAAATTTTTGTGTGAATGCCAATTCAGCAGTTCCGCTGGTTTATGGTAAAAATATCATGGGTGCAGATTGTTTATCCGGCAGTCAGATGGTGCAGAAGGAAATTGGCGCTTTTTATTATATTATTCGACCGGATGGCCATTGTGTTCTGCAATTTATGCCTTTGAATGAAAACTGCAGGGTGCGCGGGGCATCAGGAAACAATCTGGAAGAAGGAACGGAAATCTATGATGCAGATGTCAAAATTGTGATTGACAGAATTGAATAATCAGATTTTGAAAGGAAGAATGGACGATGAGAGAGGAAAAATGGGGAACAGAACCAATCAGAGGACCGCAAAGACCTATGAGCCGGCCGGTACGGAGAGGCGGACGTCCCGGAGCGGATACCAATCCGATATTTAACCCGGGAGGCGGTATTCGACCATCTGGAAACAGTCATCGCAATGTCAAAATTGGTCTGCAGAATGACACAACCATCGATTTTGTATTTGATTATACATCCTCTGCGAAAAATATTTTGCCGGTCATTTACATATTCTGCAGGGATGTGATGCAGGCCTGTCAGTCCGGAACAGGGCGTGTCCGCTTTGGTGTGACTTTTTTGTCGGATGAGGCGGAAAGTAAGCAGTGGAAGAATAAAGATTTTACATCGGTATCAACAGATGTATTGGATGCAATGCTGACACATGAGGTGAGCGGCGGCGGTGTAGACAGTTATGAGCGTCTCGGAACAGCAGTCAGAATGTCTCTGGAGAAGCTGTCTGCAGTGCCGGCGGGAGAAAGAGTTTTAATGTTGTTTACGGACAGCAGTCCTACAGACGAAGATTTAGAACGTGTCTTCTGCAGAAATGAGACACCCATCAGGTCAGCGGTATTATTTGTTCCAACGACTTATTCGGGCAGTGAATACATGTTTCGAATGGTGGATGCAGATGGAAAAACAGACCGTGGGAAGACGGCGGTTGTATTTGATATTGAAGATGTCATCAAAGAACGGTATTTGAAGACAGTAACAGAGAAAAACGGCAGACAGGTCATGGATGACAATCAGTTGTTGAAAAACCAATTGTTGATGGCACTTGCATAGGAGGAAGTCATGGAAAAAGAAAAATCAAATATACAAAATCTGTCTGTGTGTTATTGCCTGATGAAGCGGGAAAGTTCAAATCAGACAGGCACTGTCAGAATGTCTCCGATGACAGAAATGCTGAATCATGTGCAGGCTTTTTATGAAAATAAGGGAGCGGCAGTATACAGCCAGGCCTTTGTGTACGGCAATCAAAATGCTTTTGCCAGAGCTTTTGAGCAGTATCCTTTTGGCTTTCGTGCCGGGTTGGATGAAAATGTTGAGAAATATGACCTGACAGAGATGTTAGTGCTCTGCTGCGGACTTTTAGAGGATTATTTGCCGGGAAGTGAGGAAAATCGGTGGGAAGAAGAGATAAAGGATGTATACCGCCTGGTTATTATCAGTGATTATCCGTTGAATACAGACAGTGAAGCAGTTGAGCAGTTGGTCAATCACATAAAGACATTGAAGCGCAGGTGCGATTTTAAGATTGTCTATGTGGATATTGCAGGCAATCAGCAGCCGGGCAGCCTGGAGAAAGTCATTGATTTTTATAATTATGAAGAGGATACAGCGGTCTGAAAGGAGTGCTTATGGGCGAAAAAGAATTCAATACAAATGAAGTGGAAGAGGAGATGTCTTTGTCTGGCCAGTTAAGCCGCAGACGCCGCCAGCGGCGAATGACAGAGGAGAGTAATTCTTCGGCTGTCGGTGCAGATGAAAAAAATGCCGACAGCACCGGGGATGCATCGGAGATGGAAGGTGTTTCTGATCAGGATCATGGTGCTGACCGGACAGAACATGTGAAGGCCGAGACGCAGGAAGATAAAAAAATCAGAATTACGATGCTTGGCATTTCCGGTTCGGGAAAAACTTCGTTCTTATCCGGTGTGTATCAGACCATGATTATGGATAGTTTTCACGGCTTATCACTGGTGCCGTCCATCGATTCCGGCAACAGTTATCAGCAGATTGGTCAGATTGCGGATATTGCGTTAATCAATCGAAAAGATTTTGATTTTGCAGATGGTACATTGGAGACAACGATTTTCCCGCTGACACTGCAGAACAGAGGCAAGGAAATCTGCCGCTTTGATTTTACAGATTATGCAGGCGGCGATGTCCTGAATATTCTGAATGCCCGGGGAGATATGTCTTCCGGCGCTAAAGCCTTGAAAAATCAGCTTCTTGGCAGTGATGCTGTGTTGGTTTTTGCAGATGCTACGGTGCTGTGTCAGGGAAAAAATGTTGTTGAATGGCAGCAGATGACCGGTGCCACAAAGATTAATCCGCTGTTTAACCTGTTAAACCGTGAGATGGGAGATCGTCCACTGACGGTATTATTTGTATTGACAAAAACAGACGATGAGCGTATTCCGAAAGAAATGAAGCGCAATAACTTCGCTGTTTTATCGGAGAGAGCGGTGCAGACGTTCGGAATGATTTATCAGATGGTACAGAATCATGTGCAAGATGGCTGGAGTTTTGGGGTAATACCTGTTTCGGCAATTGGCGAAGGCAACTATTGTCTGAACAGTACCTGTGATTCCGAGGGTAAACTGATTATGCGTCCTGTAATTAAAGAGGGGCATGCACCTCAGCCTTACAATATTGAGACGGCGCTTGTCTATGCGGTGGCCTGTATTTTGTCTCAGTGGAAAGAAGAGGTGAATCGGGAAAAAGAAAGCCTGACCCAGCGTCTCATTGAAGAGGGACGAAACAACACAATTATCGGTAATCTTTTTTCTCAATGGAAAAGAGACCCCGTCCGGAAGAAAAAGTGACAGGCATTTTAAATGAAATTGAAGAGAAGAACAGAGAAATAATGACACTTAGTGAGCAGATGAATGACCTTGTGGAGCAGGCCGGCATCAGACAGCGGATTCAAAGATATCGTGATCATTTGGATGAAAGCGGAGGTATCAGCGGATGAAGGTAGATATTTTGCTTCGAACACGGGATTATGACAGGGATTATCGATGGATTTTTAAACCGGAGTATGTTGACCGGGTGACCGAAGACAAGATGTCCTTTCTAATTCAGATGATGCAGAAATCAGAATTGAAGCAGTATCTGGAGAATGAAAGTCTGTATAATCTTTATTATCTCTATGACGAGAATGGCAGTGCGCTTGTGCGGAGCGGATTTTCCGGCAGTATGGACAGACAGGGAAGAAATATTTATGCGGTGGAAGGCATTGCCTGTCCGGCTGAAATGAACCGCCTTTTCTGGTATGCACTGCCGTATCTGGTGGACTGGCTTTTACAACAGCCTATGCTGCGTGAGCAATGGCTGCGTGAAAATGATCCGGAAGAGAATGCTGACGTGGAACATCATATGGAGGTGGAAGGCCTGACAGAAGATATGATTTTTGAGGGCAGCGCCGAAGAAAACCGGATGTGGCAGTGCATGAGAGATCACAGCGCCTGCATGCGCAGACTTTATGCAGATATTTATCAGTCGGCAGAAATGTACAGTTTTATATACGGCACGCGGCCTCAAAGTTTTTATGAAGGACAAACACTCAGATGTTATACATCGGAAGCAATAAGCAGTCTGGCGCCTGTTCCGGAACAAAATAAAATAGTGATCCCGAAACCTGTCCTCAGGGAAGAAGATCATCTCTACAGAGCGGAAATTCAAATTGAGAAGAAAAACCGGCGGTATGCGGCGTATCTTTTGGCCAGGGACGGGACCGGTGAGGCCATTGCTGAAACAGAGGATATGACCTTTGGCAATGATGGCATCGGTGTGGCTCAGATTGAGAGAGCACTGATCGCATTGGAGCATAAAATTGCCCCATTAGGCTACAGCCGCGGCAGCAGGAGGGTGAGAACATGAAAATCCGGTATACGCCTTTTTCTGAAAGAATGGTCATTGACCAGCCGGTCAAAGGAATGGATTTTGCAAATGACATGATTCAAACGTATTTTATGATGTCGTTGCGTTACAGGGAGTGTTATTATAAGCAGCGGCCACAGGGAAATACCGTTTATTTTATGAATTATCCGGAGGCCAGTCTGCTTTTTTATTTTGCAGCCGGTATGCGTTCCTACAGGGTCAACGGTTTTCGGATTGAAAAAGAAGAAAGAAGAAAAGCATGGATTTATATGCTGCCCCTCATTCAGTCTTTGCGGGCATACGATTTTGGGAGAAAAGAGGGAACAAAGCAATTGGAGGATGATTTTCTGGATCATATGCTGGATATGGAAGAGGTCCTGTCAGGAACGTTGGTGCCATTTCATTTCATTCTTTCCTCTTTACCGAAGGAATGTTTTCCTGTTTGTCAGGAGGTCCGGCTTTTTAATCGTTGTGCAGTTGAACATGCTGAAAAAAATTATTTACTGGTAACAAAAAATGATATCAGGCAGGCAGAGATGCCGACGGCGGTTTATAATAAACTTTCTGAGATTTTCTGGGTGCCGCCGGATAACAGACACAAAGGATGGATGTTTGAATATTACACAGGCATTATGGAAAACGAAGGCAGGAAAAGAAAAAACTATCGGGTGATCCACAGGCCAACTGATCTGCCGGACAAGGATGGACGCTGTACCTATGGTCAATTGTCGAAGGAAGTGATGGCATTGCTGGATGAAAACGGATAGACGAAGCCGGATGGAAAACGGCAGTTGGAAACAGCCGATAAAAGCAGATGAAAGCAGGGAAGGTTTCGCTTGACAGAGTGCCCTTTTTCGGGGTATAATGAACAAACATGGGCTGACCATGTGCTGAAATGTGTTATAAAGCTTCCGTGCAGCCGGGGAGATAGCGGTGCCCTGTACCTGCAATCCGCTACAGCAGGGGTGATGTTTCAGCCGAGGGTCTTTGATCTGTAGAGCAGCCCGCTGTAAGTAGCGTTGACGTTTGGGTCTCGCGCAACGGGAACCAGTGAACCGTGTCAGGTCAGGAATGGAGCAGCACTAAGCTGGACCTTCCGTGTGCCGTGAGGGTGCCTGGGCTGAGCCAACTGCAGCGGTAACGTTTATGGGTCGGATTCGAAGCTAAACGCACGGATTTAATATTTTATAGCGTTATGAATGCCTGTGAGAGCAGACATAAGCGTTTACAGAAGAATAATGAATAGACAGTTGAAGGCTGCAGACATTGAGTTGTTTGCAGCTTTTTGTGTTTTTGTGGAATGTATTTGGTGATTGATCATTGTATTTTGATAAAAAATCAAAAAGTCCCCATAAAAAATGGATTTGAAATCGTATATGATGATAGAAGGCAACTTAAGTAATGAATTTAACAAATCGGATGATTACAAAAGAATGGAATGTGTTTGAGCTGAATGAGATGAAGGTGAGGTGGCCGTGTGAATAATCGGGAATTTGACCGGTGTATGCGCCGTATGCAAAAGGGTGACAAAACGGGTCTGAAGGAAATATACGAAGCGTATATTTCGTATATATATGCAGTAATTAGGGGTGTTGTGAAGAATAAGGAGAATGCTGAGGACCTGACAGCGGAATTTTTTATTAAGCTGTGGAATATGGCAGATCAGTATAAGGCTGGGAGTGGTCATAAGACATGGATGACTGTGATTGCCAGAAATATGGCCATTGATTTTATGAGAAAAGCCGGACGGGAACAGCTGACAGAAGAAGTACCGGAGGTATCAGCTGCTGATACAGCCGCGGGAATAGCTGATTCTATGGAAAATGAAGTAGTCGGTCGGATGAATTTCAGAGAGACGGTAGAAAAACTGCCGGAGACAGAGCGGCAGATTATGACAATGAAGCTGGCAGGACAGATGACATTTAAGGAAATTGCGGAGGTTTTAGGCATTCCTATGGGAACAGTGACATGGAAATATCAAAACAGTCTGGAAAAGTTAAGGAGGGTCGGCGTATGACAGAGAAAGAAGTTGAAAAAGCTTACAAGAAAATGACAGAATCCGATGCACCGGACCTGTGGGCAAAGATTGAGAGCAATCTTCCTGAGAAGGAAGTGCGGACTGAGAAGAAAGTAAGGACAGGTTTTTTTGCAAAACTTGGGAAGATCTTTTCCGGCGGCAGTACATGGAAGACATCGGCAGCAGTGTGTGCAGTTTGTATCATTGTATTAGGTACAGCTCAGGGTGCAGGCGGTATGTTCAGAGCAGGCGCATCTAATGGAACGGCTTCGGCAGCATCAAAAAGCAGTTATGGCATGGATGCTTATTCAGTGGACGGAGCAGAAGCTTATTCAGCAGAGGGTGATGGTGAAGAAGCTGCACCGGCCGACTATAACGGCATGAATTATGCGGCCGCTGCAGCGGGTACCGGAGCGGATGCCGATTCATCAGGCGGAGCTGTCGTGTTGAGTGAGAATGAGGCTTCAGCGGCGGTAGGAACTGAGGTTGCAGAGGCATCAGCGGATGAAGCGGGGACGGCAGAAAATGGCAAAGAAATGGCAAACAGTGCAGATACAGAAAATGGTCAAAGCAGCCGGAAGCTGATTCGTACATTTAATCTTGATGCGGAGACAACAGATTTTGACAATCTGGTGACACAGCTGCAGCAGGAGACACAGAATCTTGGCGGATATGTGGAAAGTTCTTATGTCAATGGCAACAGCTATTATACAGAGAACAGTCGATATGCTTCTCTGACACTGCGGATTCCAAAGGATAAAACTAATGATTTTCTCGGAACGGTTGGAGAAATGGCCAATGTGACAAGTAAATCGGAGAATGTGGAGGATGTAACGCTGACTTATACAGATTTGAAGAGTCATGTGGAAGCACTTCAGGCAGAGCAGGAGCAGCTGATGAAGTTGATGGAGCAGGCGAAGACAGTGGAGGATACCATGAGTATCCAGTCCCGTTTGACGGATGTGCGTTATGAGCTGGAATCCTATATGTCTCAGCTGAAAGTTTATGATAATCAGGTGGATTATGACACCGTGAATATCAGCATACAGGAAGTCAGGAATGAGACACCGACCGGTGAGCTTTCTATCGGACAGAAGATGCTGAATGGTCTTGAAAACAGTCTGAGAGCCATTGCGGAGAGTGCAAAGAATCTGTGCATCTGGTTTGTGGCCAGTATTCCGTACTTTGTGATTCTGTTTGCAGTGATATTTGCGGTGGTTAGTATTATTAAGAAGATACGTAAGAAGAAATAAATACGAGAGGTGCTGTGCAGGAGTGCCCTCAAATAAAAACGATTGCGTTGAATGAACAGCAGCCGGCAGGTATTGGACGATAAGGTCAGATCACTGCCGGCTGTTTTTACATTTTATTGGCCTTTTCGTATAAAAATGCATTGACATTTGCTTTTGGATATATGATGATAATAGAGAAGCAGATGAGCACAGTTCAGAGTGGAAGACAGAGACAGGAGAAGATTTCACTCAGTAGGAGGCTTTCATGAAAATAGAAAAATCAGAGACGGATAACGTATATGTATGCTACTGTATATTGCGGGAAATGCATCCGGGCAAGCATCAGGCAGAACGTCTGCGGGAAATAACAGAAGCCCTGTGGGATGCACAGACTTTTTATGAGAAGATGGGGGCTCTGATGTTTGGGCAGGCTTTTGTTTATGGCAGCAGAGAGGTCGTTGTCCGTCCTTTTACTGTTTATGAGGAAGGTTTCAGAGAAACACCGGAAGAGTTTGCTACAGCTTACAGTATAAGCGGAACACTATTGCAATGCTATGATCTTTTGAATGATTTTATGCCGGGCGAAGAGGAGCAGATTGTAGAGGCGGCTGAGATCAGCAATGAAATGTACAGATTGGTGATCATCAGTGATTATGCACCGGAAGGTAACAATCAGGCGCTGGAGATACTGACCCGAAGTTTTAATGAACTGAAGCATAAATGCGATTTTAAGATTTGTTATGTGAATACAGAAGATGCACTTTGTGTAGGCAATCTGGGTAAGATGGTGGATGTCTGCGGGCTGGAGTAGTCAGGTATTGTGCCGGACAGACATTTCTGCTCAGTGTTAGTGGAAGAAAACAGACAGAGGTATAAGAAATTGAAAAAGAATACAACAATCGCCTTTACCGGCGATATCGGTTTTGATAAATATATGGAGAAGAAATGGGAGGACGAAGACCTTCTGGCTCCGGAGATTACAGAATTTCTGACCAGTGCAGATCATGTGGTGGCTAACGTGGAAGGCCCTCTGGTGGATAATACGGCGACACTGACACAGGCAGCTGAGATGCGTCTGATGCATACGATCCATCCTGATGCAGAAAAGGTTTTGAGAGATATTCACGCAGATATCTGGAATCTCTGCAACAATCACATTATGGATGCCGGACAGGACGGGTTGGCCCTGACACTTCAGGAAGCAAAGAAATTTGGTGCAAAGACCATTGGTGTCGGCATGAATATGACAGAAGCGGCCAGACCATTGATACTGGATGAGGCCGGAGGTATCGGCCTTTTTGCCGTGGGCTATCAGCGCGGCTGTAAACCTGCCGGAGAAGACAAGGGCGGCTGCCTTAGTTGGAGCGAGATGGAGATCATTCGCAGCACCATTCAGGAGATTAAGACAAAATGCCGCTGGTGTGTGGTTGTAGCCCATGGCGGTGAGGAATTTACAGCAATTCCCTCTCCGTATACAAGAGATCGTTATCATGCGTATCTGGAGATGGGGGCAGATCTGGTTGTCTGCCATCATCCGCATGTGCCGATGAACTATGAGACCGTCGGGGATAAGATGATTTTTTATTCTTTAGGTAATTTTATCTTTGATACAGATTATCAGCGGGCACAGTTTAATACGGAAAAGGGCATTTTGTTGAAACTGCATTTTACAGAGGACAGCTATTCATTTGAGGCCTTTGGCTTGAAGATCAACCGGGTAAATGAGCATATAGAGTCTGCTCCACTTCCGAAGATTTTTGCTGATATTCAGGAGGATGATTATAATAAGCTTGAACCATTGGCAGCGAAAATGTTCTTAGCTGCAACAAAGCGTCAGCAGCTGTTCTTATATCCGGATAAATTCAAGAATGCTACAGAAGCACAGTGGAAAGACCATTTCTATGAAGAAAAGCGCAGCGGCCGTGTGCCGGGTGAGGCTCTGGATTTCCAGATTATCTATCCGATTGCCCAGGAAGAGGCCAAAGGTGCATGGAAAGAGTGTAAGTTGGAAGCTGTCAAAGCATATATTTTGGAACAGATGTAGCAAATACATCCGGTTTCGGACGATGGTAAAATATTGTGGAAATAATAAAAAAATAACTGTTGCCATTTTCAAAATAAATGATATAATGGAACAGGTAGGCTAACATGGCTCAGTCGGTAGAGCGACGCACTCGTAATGCGTAGGTCGCGGGTTCGATTCCCGCTGTTAGCTTCAAGCCGGAAACTCTGGAGAATTGAGGGTTTCCGGCTTTTTTTGCGTTTTGAAAAATGTGTAAAAAAAGGAGCTTTTTTGAGGTTTGTCTACTATTTGTCTACTACGCGTGAAAAAGTTAAGGTTACTTATTGTAGCTGGAATACAAACTGCATGGAGAGAATCTTACAAAGTAAGATAAAAATACCTTTTGATAGTCATATGAGGCAGTGACCATCGGAAGATATTTTTGTCTGCATATGTTTTTAGAAGAGAAATATAATTTTATAATAAGGGTTGTATTTTTTTTGACTTCAAAATATAATAATAATGTGATTAATGTACACTAAAATATTAATAATAATGTGATTGTAATACACTAAAACCATAATAATTATGTGAGAGGTGAACGTATGGAACGGTTTATTTTAAAAGAATTACTGGAATGGAAGAACTCTCCCTATCGTAAACCTTTGATTCTGAAAGGTGTAAGACAGGTGGGAAAGACATGGATTCTGAAGGAGTTTGGAAGACGCTATTATGAGAACACGGCATATTTTAACTTTGATGAAAATGAAGAATATAAACAGTTCTTTGAGACGACTAAGGATATTAGCCGTATCTTACAGAATTTGATGCTGGCAAGTGGTCAGAAGATCGTGCCAGAAAAGACACTTATTATCTTTGATGAGGTGCAGGACTGTCCGAAGGTTATTAATTCTATGAAATATTTCTGTGAGAATGCTCCGCAGTATCACATTGCCTGTGCAGGTTCACTTTTGGGCATTGCTTTGGCAAAGCCTTCATCTTTTCCTGTTGGCAAAGTTAACTTTATGCAAATTAATCCTATGACTTTTTCGGAGTTTTTAATTGCTAATGGTGACGAAAATCTTGCTGTATATCTGGAAAGTGTAGATGCCATTGAGCCGATTCCTGATGCATTCTTTAATCCTTTGTATGAGAAATTAAAGATGTATTACATTACAGGCGGTATGCCAGAATCTGTTCTGATGTGGACGGAAGCACGAGATGTATCTGCTATGCAGGAAGCTTTGTCAAATATCATTAGTGCCTATGAGCGTGATTTCGCAAAGCACCCGGATATCAAGGAATTTCCCAAAATCTCTATGATTTGGAAGTCTATTCCTTCGCAGTTGGCACGAGAGAATAAGAAATTTCTTTACAAAGTTGTCAAAGAAGGGGCAAGGGCTCGTGAATATGAGGATGCATTACAGTGGTTGGTTGATGCTCGGCTTGTTCATAAAATTTACCGTAGTTCTGCTCCTGGTCTTCCTGTGGCAGCTTACGATGATCTGTCAGCCTTTAAGATTTATCTTGTAGATGTTGGTCTGCTTCGGCGTCTGGCAAAGTTAGCGCCTACAGCTTTTGGTGACGGAAATCGTTTGTTCACGGAGTTCAAAGGGGCATTAACGGAGAATTTTGTACTTCAAACTTTAATTACACAATTTGAAGTGACGCCGCGTTATTGGTCACAGAGTAATCCTCCTTATGAAGTGGATTTCCTGATTCAGCGAGAAAATGATATTTTTCCTGTTGAGGTTAAATCTGAAGCTAATATATCCAGCAAGAGTCTGAAGAAATTTAAGGAGATTTTCCCGGATAAAGTAAAGCTTCGTGTGCGTTTTTCTCTGGATAATCTAAAATTGGATGATGATATGCTGAATATTCCGCTGTTCATGGCAGATCAGGCAGATCGATTAATTGGACTTGCTTTAGAGCAGAAAGTTGCCAATTAAAAATGTCACATATACAAGCAAAAAGATAAAGCAGCCGGAATGTATTGGACCATTTAGTTCAACGCATTCCGGCTGTTATTGTTTTATTTATGCAGAAAGTCTGAAAGAAGTCTGTTTATTCCCGATATAAAACACACTTCCGTCCGGCACTTCGATGCTGGTATTGGCAATGAGCCGTTCTCCATCCGTGTTGTAAGTGCCGTTGGCAGAGTAATCTGTGATGACAAAAGTATGTTGGGCGGCATGGTAGCAAAGACAGATGTGTTTTATGGGAATCTCGAGGAAACCACCGGACTGGTACATAAGACGGAATTGCCGCAGTATTTTGGGGATGATTCCATTGGAATCTATGTATCTGCTGATGATGTGTATAGCGGGGAAATGCTCTATACAGCCAAGAATCTTTTTGAGGAGGACAGCAATACGATATGGATTGCCTCACTGGACAACCATATGTATCATGATTTGAGCAGCAATACCATAGAAAATACAATGATACCGCAGGATTATACCGGAATTGTTAGATAGCTATAATAATATGTTGAAAGAAATCAGGCAATGCATAGACGTTTTCAGGGGGAAGAAATGTATGACGAGATCGTAAAGGCAGAATGAAAGTGGCAGAGAAAATTCATGCATGGTATGTATCGGATGTTTTGTAAAATTGGCGGGTTTTATTTACAAACGATTGCGGCAAAGGTATAATATACAGGAAATCCGATTGTTTTATAGAAATAGCTGTCGACGGATGTCAGGACAGCTATTTCTATGTGTACAAAAGAGAGGAAAAGCGTTATGAATATCAAAAAATTGACATTAACTGCCTTTTTTGCGGCCATCGCTGTTGCAGGAAGTTTATTTTCATTTCCGGTTCTGGGGTCGAGATGTTCACCGATTCAGCATCTGGTGAATGTCATGTGTGCTATTTTATTAGGTCCATGGTATGGACTGGCGGCAGCCTTTCTGGCAGCATTGATTCGTAATATTCTGGGACTTGGAACACTTCTGGCCTTCCCGGGAAGCATGTGCGGAGCCCTATTATCCGGTCTGCTGTACAAGTGGATGAAAAAGCTGCCGGCAGCTTATATCGGCGAAGTGGTCGGTACAGGTATTATCGGCGGCATGCTGTCTTATCCGATTGCCGCAGTGCTGATGGGCAATCAGACGGCAGCTTTATTCACCTTTGTTGTACCATTTCTGATCAGTACTGTTGGCGGCACGATCATGGCCATCGTGATCACAATGACAATGAAGAAAACAAAGGTGTTGGCAAAGTTTCAGCAGCAGATCAACAGCTAACCGGAAATATTGCCGGTCACAGTTACCGTTGCTGTGCCTGGGGTCAGCGTATAGGCGCCGCTTGTCTGGCTTTGTACATATGTGGCGGCCGGTATATTGATGACACCTGCGTTGGTGGAGAAAACACCGGTTGCCTGATCGTAGCTGTAGTTTGATGTCGGCAGAACTGTTCCATTGTAGGTGACGGAGATATCCGAAAGAATCGGTGTAAATGTGTCTCTAATCTGAACCAGATCATCATCGGTGGTGGCGGTATTGCCATAATTCTGAATACTGAAAGTATAAGTGATGCGGCCGTTTTCGGCAATCTGAGCAGGACAGATACCTTTGACAATGGACAGATTAGGTACAGTGGCTGTTGAAATTGTGTGTGTGGCTGTCAGCGGTGCAGCCAGTTGAGCGCCGGTGACACGGACAGTGTTTATCACGTTGCCCGCTGCAGCAAGGGGTGCATAATCATTGATATCAGCCTGGTAGATAAATGCAGCATTGCCGCCGGACGGAATAGAGACACCGGTTATTGTGATGCCATCTGCGGCGGTGACGGTTGGTGCAGGCTGTAAAGTGCCGTTAATAAGCAGCTGCATGGAATTCGGAATGTAAGTGAGTGGGTACAGGGTGATAGTTTCCGGTGTATCCGTTGTAAAGCTGTAAGCACCGAGATTGTCAGTGACGGTCAAGTCGCTAAAGGCTGTTGTGCCGGAATTGACAATACTGAAGATATAAGTGATACGGTCGCCGGAGGCATAAGTGTCAGAAAGTGCTGTTTTTGATGCGGCTAACACTTCCAGAATCTGACCGTAAGCGATATTGGAATTGGCTGTGATGCCATTATAGGAAAGCTGTGCCTGATTGGAAAAAGTAGGCATAAATAAGACTCCTTTCAAATGAGTGTACTGGGAAATCATGTTCCCTGATATATCATATGAAAAGGAGTCTTTATTGTTCTTGTCAAATCATTATTCATATACAGCAGAAAGGCTGATACAGAGATTTATTTGAGTGCATCGCCCACAATGGTGTCCTTTCTGCTGAGGATATCATCACTGAGCAGCTCTTCCGTCACTTTCTCAAAACCGATGCGATGGATGGTATCGGAGAGACGTTCACCCTTCTGTCCCTGTTCCGCGAAGAAGAGGATTGTCTTCTCGAGAGTAGCAAGAACTTCTTCCTCTGTGGTAAAAATCTTAGGGATCCGTTTGCCCATAGCCACTTTCTTGCCCCAACGGCCGCCGATGACGATGGAGTAACCGGCGATATAATCTTCGTTCACACGGAATGGACATTTGTGGAGGCAGCGTCCGCAGCGATTGCACTTGTCAGGGTCAATAAATACCTTGCCGTCAACAACCTTTGGCAGACTGATCGGACAGGCAGCTTCAATCTGACATTTCTTACAGCCTTTGCAGAGATCTGTGTTTGGCTGAGGAACACGCTGACCGTAGATACCAAAGTCGTTCAGGGATGGTTTGACACAGTTGTTCGGACATCCGCCCACAGCAATCTTGAACTTGTGCGGAAGTGTTAATCCGCGGTAGCCTTTGTAAAAAAGGTGATGGATTTTCTCAGATAAAGCATATGTATCAATCAGTCCGTACTGACAGGTGGTACCTTTACAGGAGACGACAGGACGGATTTTGGCACCTGTACCGCCGGTTTCAAGGCCTTCTTTGGCAAGATAAGCGATAAAATCAGGAATCTTGTCATATTCGACGCCGATGACTTCCTGTGAGAGACGGGTTGTCATGGTGATCTGGCCGCTGCCGTAAAGGGCTGCAGCATCGGCAATACATCTCGCCTGGGCAGTTGTGATCCGTCCGTTGCCGGTAACGACACGGGCGTTGAATCTGTTCGTCCCTTTATTATTCAAAAAGCCAAGGCCTTTCAGCCGTTTAATCTCATCCGCACTGACAGGTGTCTCAGACGGTGCATCGGAAGCAGGTTCACTCTGATGGGATGCAATAAATGCCTCCAGAACATCAGCTGCCTTTTCTACTGTGATCAGGCAGCGGCGGTCATCACCCTCCGGATAACGATAGCGCGCCTTCAATTCCTCACAGTTGTCACTGCCGAGGGAAGCCTTGAAAGTGTCAACATATTCTGCACAGAGTTCCTTGAAGCCTTCTGTTTCATGGGCCTTGTCACCGCAGAAAAGCAGGCTGAGCACAGACATGGCAGCTGAAAGCGCACCGCACGTATTGCCGCAGCCCATACCGGCGCCGAATCCGGAAGCCAGCTTTAATGCGCGTTCATCAAGACCGAGATCATAGGCCTTGTTGGCAGCGCGCAGGATGCATTCCCCGCAGTTATAATTCTGATTCATATAAAAATCATTTGCAATTTCACGTAACATATAATACCTCCTCGAGTGTTCGCATAATTTAATTATACTATAGACATTTCATAATGTCTTTAATTGTTTTGCAATTAACAAGACTTCGTGCTACTATTAAATTTATAAGGGGCAATGAAGAATGCCAGTTACGATTAAATAATATAAAAGGATCCGGAGGAAATATGCGATGAGAAGAGCTGACAGAGAAGTAACAGATGTGGATGGGATGATCGATATTATCGACCACTGCAAAGTGTGTCATATTGCGTTGATGGACGGCGAGTGGCCGTATATTGTGGCTATGAATTTTGCGTACAGCTATGAAAATGATCAGTTAGTGATTTATCTTCACAGTGCCAAAGAAGGAAAGAAACTGGATCTGCTTCGGAAGGACGATCATGTTTGCTTTGAAATGGATTATGATCATGAAATGATCCCGGCAAAGTATGCCTGTGCTTACAATTTCCGGTATGCAAGTGTTGTGGGCCGGGGACATTGTGAGATTATTACGGATGTGGATGAGAAGATTAAAGCCCTGGAACTGCTGATGAAGCACCAGACAGGGGAAGATTTTGTGATGGAAGCGAAGCATACACTGGCGGTTGAAATTCTGAAGATTACTGTTGAAGAATTTACCGGCAAGAGACGTTTTAAGAAATAGATATAGATGATAAAGGACGGATATAAGATGGCGACAACAATTCATAAAATGTCCTGCCCGTATGACTGCCCTTCCACCTGTGGACTTGAGGCAGAGATTGAAGACGGCAGATTGATCAAAGTGAAGAATGATAAGACACATCCGGTGTCAAAGAACGGCATTTGCCGCAAGATGCAGCACTATGAGCAGGATATTTATTCAGCAGACAGGCTGAGGACACCTCTGCGTCGTGTGGGCAGAAAGGGTGAAGCAAAGTTTAAGCCCATTAGCTGGGACGAGGCAGTAAGGGAGATTACAGATCAGTTTAAAGCAATCATAGAGAAATGGGGTGCCGAGGCGATTTTACCCTGTGTCTATTCCGGTGTCATGAGCGATATTCAACGTAACTGCGGAGATGCTTTTTTTAACCGCATGGGTGCGTCGGAACTTGTTAAAACACTGTGTTCATCGGCAAAAGGTGCCGGCTATGATGCGGTTGTGGGCAAAACCGGATGTCTTGAGCCGACAGAGTTAAACGACAGTGATCTGTATCTGATCTGGAGCTGTAATATGGCAGCTACAAGACTTCAGACTCTGGCGGATCTGCAGAAACCGGCCAACAGACATAAGAAGAAAATATTGATCGATGTGTATCCGAACCCGACGGCAGCGTACTGTGACCAGGTGATCACCATCAAGGCGGGAACAGACGGGGCACTGGCTTTATCCATGATGCATGTGCTTAAGAATGAACATTTGGTGGATAAATCTTTTGTGGAGAAGTATACCAGTGGATATCCGGCATTTGCAGAGACACTGGATGCCTATCCCCCGGAATGGGCTGAGAGTGAAACCGGTATTCCGGCAGAAGTGATCCGGCAGCTGGCCAGAGAATTTGGTCAGGCCAAGGCACCGGCCATTATACTGGGCAGCGGCAATTCCCGCCACGGCAATGGCGGCATGACGGTGCGTTTGATTACGATTTTATCCGCACTGACCGGGGCATGGCAGCATCCTGGCGGCGGATTATGTGGCTGTACGCCGATTGATACGGATTATGTGAATAAATCGCTGATCACCCGTCCGGATTTCCGAAAGAAGCCGGCAAGAAAGATCAATATCAATCAGATCGGGCAGGCCCTTGCCATGGAAGGCAAAGAGGCAGTTCGGGGATTTTATGTGTATGGATGCAATCCGGCCAATACAGTCAGTGATCAGCAGCTGATTATCCGGGGACTTGAACGGGAAGATTTATTTACCGTTGTGCATGAACGCTTTATGACAGATACTGCCCGATATGCGGATATTGTACTGCCGGCCACATTTTCTGTGGAACAGACGGATATTTATCGGGCTTATGGGTATTGTACCCTGAGTACAGGCCGTAAACTGGTGGATGCACCGGGAGAATGCAGGAGCAACTGGGATACATTCTGCCTTCTGGCAAAAGGCATGGGGTATGCGGATGATTATTTTGACCGGTCAGAGAATGAGATGCTGGATATTTTGCTGAGTCATCCGACCAGGGCGATTGCAGAGACTTCCGATGAGGCGAAGGAAACGCTCCGACAGGGCGGTTCTATTGCGTTGCCATTTTCAGATCATCTGGCTTTTGGCACTGAAACCGGCAAAATGCTGATCGTCAATGAGAAACTGGCAGAACCGATGCCGCATTATACGGCAGGTTACAGCGGAAAATGTCAGGACTATCCGCTGCATCTGGTGGCCGCCCCAAGTGTGTGGAGTCTTAACTCTACATTCCTTGACAGAGAGCATCTGATGGCATCCCGCAAGGGAATGACGCTGTGGCTGAATCCGGAGGATGCTGGTACACGGCAGATCACAGACGGTATGCCGGTGATGGCCTTTAATGAGCTGGGTGAAGTGCAGTTTACAGCCCGGGTAGATGACCGGGTGGCCGCGGGCAATGCGGTATCTGAAGGGATTTTTGCCGGCCATCAGACGCAGAACGGCAGCGGGTTTAATACACTGACCCATGGCAGACTGTCAGATATCGGTGCGGCAACAACCATGAATGATAATCGCGTAGATGTACGTCCGTTACAGCGCATTTAAAGAAATTAAGCTTCAAAAGAGAAAACAGTCTGATCAGACAGAAAGAAAAAGAAAAGCTCCGAAGACAGGTGTTGGATGACTGCGCACCTGAGTTTCGGAGCTTTTTTTACAGCACGGCAGGATTTGGAATGATCAGGATGAGATTAGATTATCCCTGTGTCAGAATATTCTTTACATGCTGGATTTCTTGAGTGCTGGCCTTTTCAGCCGGCACATAATACTGATGGGCTCTTGCCAGCTGATAGATTTCCTCCTGGGAAGTCTCGCAGGCATTTCTAAGCTGTTTTAATGTCTGTTTCAGCTGTTTGTTTTCTGTTTGCGGAATCATTTCACCAAATCGTGTTAATTCGCCATTGATGCCGGCCAGTGTGTCGGCAACCATTGTTTTTTCATCGATCATTTTCAAAAACCTCCTTTAATGGAAAAACTGCATGAGCTGCTGTTTGTTCTGCATGGCCGACTGGGCAGATTTCTGGAAAAACTGCTTGATCTGAGGATCGGAAGCGCCGGAAGCATATTCCATCATTTTCTTGTGAGAGGTTTCGTAGCCGCCGATGAGATGGCGGAGATTCTGCAAATCCAATACTGATAATTCGTCCATAGTGTGACCTCCTGTGAAAAATTACATGTAATGAAAATATCACATGAAACATTACAGATTGAATGTTTCAAAGGCATTATTTGCCATGCTGTGAAGGAATCATTACAATGTTTACGTATCTATTGTGCGCAGTGGCCGTTTCATTATGTACGGAAAAATTTTCAAATTCAGATCAGTCCCATGCTTTTTAAAAGGAAGATCCAGAAAGTCAGTGTGACGGAGGACAACAGAGTTGCCATGACAATGATACTGGAGGACAAAACACCGTCATTGCCCATGTTTTTGGCCATGATGTAACAGGTAACCGTTGTCGGAGAACCAACCATAATGAGGATGGCCACCAGAGCACTTTCGCGGAAGCCCATGGCAATGGCAAATGGAAAATAGATGGCTGGTAGGGCTACCAGTTTGATAAAGGTGGCGATCATGGTCGGTTTCAGTTTCTTGATGGCTTTGCGGCCTTCAAAACCGGCACCTACAGCAAGCAGTGCCATCGGCGTGGCTGTCTGGGCAACATTTGTCACTGTTTTTAATATCAGAGGCGGCAGCTCGATATTCAGCAGAGAAAAAGGCACACCTGCGGCGATGCCGAGAATGATCGGATTGGTCAGGATATTTTTGAAGGCGCGTTTGATGGTGGCCGCTTTGTCTGAGTGATCCTGATTGTTGGCGCAAAACGTCAGAATGATGACGGAATAAATATTATACAGAGGTACGGCAGAAACGATCATCAGCGGTGTCATACCGGAATTGCCATAGATATTTTGGACAAAGGCAATGCCAAGAACGGCGGCGCTGCCCCGGGCGGAGGCCTGGGTGAAAGCGCCCACCATAGACTTGTCCTTCATAAAGATGCTTGTCAATGCCCAGATGCCCATAAACATGATGGTGGTGCCAATCATACAGAAAATGACAAATTTCGGGTCGAAAGCATCTCTGATCGGTGTGGTGGCAATGTCTTTGAACAGCAGGACGGGCAATGATACCTTGAAGACAAACTTGTTGATGATATCAACAAAATTCTCGTTGAACATCTTTTTCTGCATTAAAAACCAGCCAAGAACAATAACCAGAAAGACCGGCAGTGTTGCATTCAGGCTGAACATAAAATTACTCATTGGTTAAAACCTCTTTTTCTTTGAAATATATCTCCTGATGTTTAGAGTAACATTCACGCTGTCTGATGTCAATGCACACAGAAAGTATCTGATGCATATGCTGATATATGAATTTGGAATGGTGGGTATAACAGATGGCCATAAAGATATTTATTGATCAGGGACATAATCCTTCGGGCCCGAATACCGGCGCGGAGGGCTTTGGGCTGAAAGAGCAGGATATAACTTATCAGGTAGGAAAAGATTTGGCAGCGCTTTTGCGGGCGGATGAACGTTTTGAAGTCCGCCTGTCACGGAATACCCCGGAAGAACGTCTGGGGACTAGCAATGCGACAAGTCTGGCGGCAAGGGTGCGAGCGGCAAATGCATGGCCGGCAGATTATTTTGTCAGTATTCATGCTAATGCCAATACAGATCCTGCTATTAATGGGACAGAGGTCTATGTCTACCGCAAATATACTCAGTCCTATTATCTGGCACAGCACATATTAAATGCCGTTGTTAATATTGTGGGAACCAAAGATAATGGCGTTCGGGCAAATCCGTCGCTGTATGTGCTCAGAAGAACCAACATGCCGGCGATTCTGGTGGAACTGGCTTATCTGACCAATGCAGGGGATGCAGGGAAGCTTGAGACCATGCAGTCGGAATTCGCAAGAGGTATTTATGAAGGGATGCTCAGCTATTTTGGCATGGACCAGTAATTGGAGCATAAAAATAGGAAAAATAAAAATATGGCAGTGAAAAAAGTCGATACAGATGTAAACATGATATAATGAGCGTTAGTGAGCGGGAGCAAGCAATGCTTGTTCATCGCGAACGGCGAATGGCGATCATGATATAATAGAAAACAAATGATAAGGCATTGAAGGAGGAATATCATGCGGTATAAGAAGTTTGGCAAAACAGGACTGGAAGTTTCCGAGATTTGTCTTGGAACATGGGGCATCGGTGGCGCCGGATGGGATGCACACTCAGATGAAGAGAGAATGGATGCAATCAAAGCGGCTCTTGATTGCGGCATTAATTTTATTGATACAGCACCGGCGTATAATGCAGGAAGAGCAGAGCAATATATCGGCGAGACACTGCATTGTCTGGGGGCCCGGAAACATGTTATTCTAACGACAAAGTGCGGCAATAAATATGTGGACGGTAAATATATCCGCTGCGGCTCGGAAGCATTGATCCGCAGACAGTGTGAGGAGTCTCTCAGAAATCTTCAGACGGATTATATTGATCTGTATCTGGTGCACTGGCCGGATCCGAATGTATCGATGGAGGAAACCATTGGTGCGGTGGCTCAGTTGAAAAAGGAAGGCAAGATCCTGCATGCTGGTGTTTCCAATTTTACAAAAGAACAGATAGAAGAGGCGGGAAAGTATTGTGAAATCGAGGCCTATCAGCCGCAGTACTCCATGCTGGACGGGGATAATGAGGCAGTCATCCGGTGGGCTGCGGCGCAAGGCATGGGAATTATGAGTTACGGGACCCTTGGCGGAGGTATTTTGACAGGAACATACAGGGAAGTGCGAACATTTGGCGAGACGGATAATAGAAATCGCTTTTATCCATATTTCAGGGAGCCACTTTTTTCAAAGGTCATGGAACTGCTGGAAGTGATGGATGCCATAGCGGCGGAAAGAGGCGTTCCGTTGGCTCAGATTGCTGTGAACTGGACATTGCAGCAGCCTTTTATCACGTCGTGTATTGCGGGGGCTCAGAGCCGGAAGAAGGTGGAGGAAAACTGTGCAGGACTTGAATGGCAGCTGACAGAGGATGAAATGCACAGACTGGATCAGGCAATACAACGATATCAATTTCTTGTCCAATGCGGTGAAGTTTACCAAAGAAGGTGAGATTATTGTGGAGAGCGTTCCGGATAAGGGCTCTGATTTTTCGGTATTTCTTCGTTTGCCGGAGGCATCCATGGAAGAACATGCGGATGTGCAGACACAGACAGCCGTGAAGACCGAAGAGGCAGATTATGAGGATGCTTTCCGAGGTCGCCGCATTCTGTTAGCGGAAGATAATGAGATCAATGCAATGATTGCCATAGAGATTTTGCAGGAAATGGGTGCTTCTGTCAATCTTGCTGAGAATGACTCGTGCTATGAACAGGTCAGATGCCGGCACCTTTGGCGGTGATGATTCAGAAATAAGAAAAGCCGGAGACAGGTTTTCATCCAATAAAAAGGCTGTGAAGAATGAATCAGAAACGATTCATCTTTCACAGCCTTTTTGTCGACTAGTTTTAAAGGCAATTTGCCTTTTTAGTGTGAGTTTTCTTTGCTCGATGAGGTATCAGAGGCATCAGAAGCTGCTTTTGGGTCATTGGCTTTTGAGGCATCAAAGTCTTTTGGTATGAAGACATTATCAGGATTGATCTCCGGAATGATGACATTAGACAAATCAGTCTTCAGGTGCTTTTTATAGAGCATATAATCAAAGATATGATTCATCAGATAAACAAGTACGGCGATAATCGGAACACCCAGGAACATGCCCACAACGCCGCATGTAGCGCCGCCTGCTGTGATGGCAAAAATAATCCAGATTGGGGAAAGTCCTGTGGAATCTCCGAGAATCTTCGGACCGAGGATGGTTCCGTCAAACTGCTGCAGCAGGAAAATAAGAATCAGGAAAATTAAAGCCTGTTTCGGAGAGATGATCAATAAAATGATCAGTCCCGGAATAGCCCCGATAAATGGACCGAAGTACGGGATCATATTGGTAATGCCGACGATGATACTGATAAGCAGTGGGTACTGCAGATGCAGAATGCACATGAGTACAAAGCAGATAATGCCGATGATCAGCGAATCCAGTGCTTTGCCGATGATATACTGACCGAAGATGTGGTTGCATTCTTTAATTGTGAAAATGACCTTATAGGCGGTCTCCTGGTCAAATAATGCATAGATAATGCGTTTCATACCGTGGATGATCCGATGCTTGCTGGACATCAGATAACACGAAATAACAAAGGCCAGAATGATATTGATAATCCAGCTGATAATGGACATACCGGCATTGTAGATCATCGGTACGATGTCGGTCATCACTGCCTGAACCGAATTGATAGCATTCGGCAGCGCATTGTTGATGGTGTCGATGATATAAGCAAAATCAATATTCGGGTAACGTTCATTCAACAGATTCAGATTCGTCATGATCGTGTCATACAAAGAGGATGACTGACGAATCAGTTCCAGAATACTTTCAACAATCTGTGGAATAACAAATGTCAGCACAAGGGCAATAAAGCCGATGACAATGACATAGGCCAGCAGCAGAGAAAGAAACTTGTGCAGCTTTGCAAACTTCTGAGAGGCTGTCCGGCTGAAAAGGATGTGGTCAATCCTGTTTACCAACGGGTTGATAAAGTAAGCAATCAGAAATGCAATCAAAAATGGTGACAATGTCGATAAAATCGAAGATGTATAGATCTGCATGTCTCTCCAGTTGTTGATAAACTTGAAAATGATCAGGCAGATTGTAAAAGTTGCAACTACATAAGTACATATGGAAAAGTATTTGTTGTTGGATTCAAACTTCTTTTTCTTTCCGGAACTTTTCTCGGAATTAGGAGCGGGCTGCCGTGTGTGTTCTGGTAACGCCATAATGTGTGTTTCGCCTCCGGTAAAATAAATATAGGGACAGAACCAGGCATCTGTTGGGATGCTTTGGTCATCAAAAGATACTGTTTCTATTATATGCGCTTTGATATGCTAAATACAAGATGCAAAATAAATTTTTGCCAAAAACAGATAACTAACAGATGATGAAAGCGATGATAGAGGACGGGCTGCGGTCAGAAAAGGGTGCTGTGCCAACAGGAAAAAGGAAACTCTGAAAAAAATTTGAAAAAAACAAAAAAACTTTAAAAAAGTTGTTGACAAAAAGAGATTTCTGCGGTAAGATTAATAGCGTCGCTGAGGTAATCACTTCGGATGACGGGTAAGCGCTTTTAGCTCAGTTGGTAGAGCACCTGACTCTTAATCAGGGTGTCCAGGGTTCGAGCCCCTGAAGGCGCATCAAAAGCACTGTTTTTGCAGACATAGGAGCTGCGGGGGCGGTGCTTTTTTCGTGTTTGGAAACGATAGTTAAAAATAAAGGTATCACAACACCTTAAGAAAAGATGAAACAAAAGGGAGAAGGCAGCCAAAAGGCTGCCTTCTCTTTCTCTCAATAGTGTTGTTGAAAAAATACTGGATCTAATTTATAAATGCTTGCCTGTAAGATCTGATACTGATTAGCCAAGTGCAAATAGTTTTTAGTAACGTCGTAATCAGAATGACCTAGAAGAATCCGGAGCATCTCAAGATTACCACCGCCCATAACATAACTTGTTGCAAAAGTATGCCGAAGTAAATGCGGATGCAGCCGATCTATGCAAGACTTCTTCTTTAGCCTGGCAAAAAATTGTTTGATCACATTTTCATTGATCGGTTCTTTCGTCTTGATCTGAATAAAAACAGCATCAGTTGGTGCGGATTCATAGCGATATAAATAAATATAGCGAGATAAACGCAATTTAAGTAAAGGGCACATGATAACGATCCGGCTTACACTGCCTTTTGAATTGACTACCAGTAACGCATCTTTATCAAAAAGCACATCCTGTATCTTTAAATTAATGACTTCCTGGGAACGAAAACCAGCATCAAGCATTAAATGCACAATGCAAAAATCACGCAAACCCATCATAGTGTTTATCTTGAATGTCTGATCAATCTTTTCAACTTCTTCTGCATACAAAGGAATTATTTGCCGGGCATCATTCCGGGGCATTTTAACTTTCTTGTAATCCTCAATATAATGCTCTTGCTTGCAAAAGTTCAGAAAAGATTTAACAGCTCGCGTATATGTCCGGACAGATGAATTTTTGATTGCTTTATCTGATTCCGGTGTGAATGGGTGACCTTCAAACTTTTTCTTTGTACGTAAATATAATACATAATCTTTTAATACTGAATCAGGAAGTTCTGCCATATAAACGGCTGCATAATTATCATGACAAAAAGCGACAAATTTTGATATATTGTCTGTATAAAATTCAAGGGTTTTATCAGACACATAAGTTTTTCTATCTTCAATAAAATCTTTGTATGCATCATCTATTGTAATATTCATGATTACCTCTTTTCATGAAGAAATCATTGTGATATTATATCAGTATCAGAAGATATAACACCAGTTTGAATGTTTAAGATTTCAAATTGATGCACAGAGCTACTTACATAAGTGTCCGCCAGTTCACACGCATTGAATTGGCGGGCTTTTTTCTGTTTGTAACGGAAAGCATCATGAATATCATTATCATTAAGCTGGCAAAGTGCTTCAACGCAATCCTGCATGATATCATCGTCATTGATTCCTCGTGTATAAATCCCTAATGTTACAGCTGCATTAATAACACGCTTCTTCATCATTTCACTGTTTAATCTCCGAGTATATAACCTAATCAATTTCACATCCTTCATACGGACATGAACATCCACCATTTTACAGCTGCGGAGCGCAGCCCAGAAGGCACAAAGTTCACGGCGTGATTTATTACTATCACCTTCAGGTTTCACCATCCGAAAAACATGATAAGTTAAATAATCTGCAATAATCTTATGATTATCGAGATAGTCATAGATACGGCGAGCGGTAAGCTTTACTGAATTATCCCGAAAGGGAATAAGTTGATAAGTCTTTGAATGCTTGCGCATCGTCTGATATTCGACATTCATAATCAAATTGATCTTTGGTGTCAGCAGATCAGCCAGACGGTGCAGCGTGTCTGATGACATGGACTGCTCACCGGTCACGATAGCCTGGCATTGTTTGCGTATATGTTTATCAGAACCATGCTCTGCATAAAACTGAAGCCGTGCAGTATCAAGATATTCCCAAGAATGTTTTAGATAACACTGCTCATAACAGTACAGATCATAACGGTTGATCAGACCGTTAAAGAACCACACTTTGAAAAACCAAGGCTTATAATTTTTCTCAATGACTTCTTTACTTTTCAGATAGATTCTAATAAAGACCTTGTCTGATCGTTTGCCCATGGCTACATAATCGATTTCATAACCATCTGAACCGATTTTAGCGGTATGAATCAAAGCATCTTTAAACCGGTCAACACGCATCTTGTAGAAGTTTTCCGGAGCAAAGAACTTTTCAGGATTAGCCAGATAATTACTATGCCAGCAATAGTCAATTCTGTTTTCCTGGGCGTATGCAATCGTCAGCCCGAAGAACTCGCACATCCGTTGAATGTAATGATAAGAACGTTCAAAAGATTTATGGACGCCGTACATCCAAAGCATATAGGAGCGAATTTGAACAACTATTTCACAGGTGACAGACGAGCCACCATCTGAGCCACGGGGAACAACCGGAGCTATGAAGATGTCGAACCAGTCCGGACACTCAAGGCAGATATTAAAGAATCCGGCAAACGCCCCTGGACGTAAATTCAGATTACTTAAACAACCTTTAAAGAATACCGGCACATAATCCGCATGATTAGACATCAACAAAGATTTCTTCTTTTCGAAAAACTTCCGGAATTCCAATACAGCCGGATCACTGGTAGCATCCGTAAAATCTTCATTGAGTTTTACAGAATAATAAAAAGTATCAATGTTATGTAAAAATTTGTTTTTTTTGAAATCGAACCAAAATTCAATATCATTCTGATCTAATTCCTGATATATTTGCGTCTTTTCTATTTCTCTTTTTGCAACCATGATACACCTCACTTTAATTTGATAAAGTTTTTGGGGAAACGGCCTTTTCCCCAAATTTTAAAAACACGGGTTTTGCAAGTATTTATAAGGCTTTAGCCTATTTTTGTTATGTATTTTCAGACCACGTATTACAGGCACGTGGCCGGGCGAAAATCGCCATTTTCTACACTTTTCTTCTCGCCAACTCTAATAATAATTTTTCTATTCTTTTTTCGCTATAAAGTCTATAATCAGGATTCAATGTAGGATCCAACCATTCAAACCCTCTCAAGCAGAGTTCATTTTTTATTTCTGACGTAGGCATATCGCTAATTGCTATCTTTTTTTCTTCCCAATAAGTATACATGTCTACTCCTTTCATTCATATTATCCCTGGGGCGATGCCCCCACGTCCTCGGCGGGGGCCCCCTCGCCCCCTTCCTCAGCCGTGCGCGCATCGTCTCCAAACAAGGCATACGTATCATAAAGGCGGTAATATGTCCGCTTCGCCCTGAAGAATTCAGAACCAACCTTTTCCTTCATTGGGTACCAGATTTTCACCGATACAAAAAGGTTACCCAATGAAAACAATGAAATAATCTTGCCATATATACCAAAATTGGAAACCTTACGATGAATATATTCATATTCGATCAATGAACGAACCTGGCGGTCTATCATCCTATCAAACTGAGCGATTAATATAATCCGATAGCCTAAATGGCGATGCAGCGTAAAAAATTCAAGCCAGTCTGCCCGGCCTTTAGCGTTCCAGTCCCTGGCATTAAACATTAACTGACACTCATCAATGACCAATAAAAGCGAATCCTCTTTTACGCTTCGACCTTTTGCAAAGTCTTTTGCATAACTGATCAAAAAATCGGGCGTTAGTTGATCATTCCTTTTATATGTGTAACGCTTCTCTTTTTTCGTTGGAATCCTATCAAGATTGATGTTAATATTACCAATGGCAGGCTTACCGGCTTTGATCCACCAGTAAAGCACTTCGGCCGTATGCAATGATTTGCCGGATCCAGGCGTTCCGGAATAGAAGAGAATCATAAAAACAGCCCCTTTCTATGATATGATACGGATCCAACGCATAATTATTGAATAGAGATAAAACACACCAACCGCAACAAGCCAGGCTTCACCAATCCCAATAAATGTTGATATTGGGATAAAATAATTCAAATGTTTTAAAGATGGGATATCACCCAAAGCATTGATAAACGATACAAAAGGCGATTGAGGGAGCTTTGACAGGACAAAGCTCAAAAATTTCGTTACAAGTTCCATGACTTACCCCCTAATTAACTTTCTAGTGACTAAGATCAAACCAACAATAAAACCAAGCGTCTCCATGACACGAAGAATTTGTATAACTGATGCAAAATCAGACATATCAATTTGCCAGGCTTCAGATACGTGAATTGATTTATAGTCAATTTTCAAAGGCATCTTATAAACCGGCGCTTCACCTTCAGCAGACAAGACTTTAAAAGCTCTGATCAAATCAAACGGAATGCAAAATGGAAATACAGTCGTAAGATCTGCTGTATACTTTGCAGCTTCTTCATCCGTAGCCGGTGCATCAGGATCAGGCTCCGGACTTGGGTCTGGCTCTGGTGATGGGTCAGGATTCGGACTTGGGTCTGGCTCTGGTGATGGGTCGGGATTAGTTTTAACATTCGTGATAGATTCAACAAATGTGTTCATAGCTTCCTGCTGTTGCTTTAACTTTTCAGCATTCTCAGCAGATGATTGAGCAATAGCATTTAACTTCTCAACATATGAAGTCATTTGGTCAGGCGTTGGAAGAACGACGTTATCATAAACAGGTTTTTTCTGTTCTTCTTCGTCAGTCTTTTCATCGGCTTTCTTTCTGGCATCAGTCTTTAAAACAGAATCGGGATTAAGGTTAGAGGAATAATGAGCTGTATTATAACGGTTTTCATAACCTTCATCATAAGTATCATAAACAAACTTTTTAGGCGTATAACTAGAGTCTTCAAGTCTAACAGAATATCCAACATTAGAATTACCTAAACGAAATTCAGACCTCTTATTATCAATTGATACAAATTTACTACCACCTACTACATCTGTAAAAGCTGGTGAAGGATTCTTATAATAAAAAAAGAAATCATTAGACATGAAAATATAATCTACAACCAAAGAATTCGTCTTATAACAAATAACATATTTTGGATAATCAGAAAGATATTGAAAAAATATTGATTTAGAATAATCAGATATTACTAAATCACCAAAATAGGCAGAATCATTTACTAAATTTTCACCAAATTGATTCATGATATATCCAACCATTGAACCACTAGTAGCCAATGAAAGCGCCTTATTTGGATGCTTCTTCCACCATTCTTTCAACTTTGCCCATGTTGTAGGTTTCTTTTCTGGATCATCATTATCAGGGTCAAAATCGTTTGGATCGCTGCCACCGCCGCCACCCTGAAGAACGGTAAAAACAGACTTATCATAGGCATCACTAATATCATCTTCTAATGAACCGAGTTCATCCCATAAATCTTCAGCGAGATTTGAACCGTTATAAGCGTTATACCCAACAAAACCGATACCGGCCGCAGCCATCATAGCCAGGATAAAAGCAGCATCATCAAAACCAACGATAGCATAAGCCTTTTTGGTTGGAACAAAGATGATAGATAAAACGAGAACCACAACGAGACAACAAGCCATTAATTGTTTGCGGATTCTCCAAATTTTTTTCATAAGTCACCCCCAAAATAAAAAATGGGGAGATAAAAATTTATCTCCCCGGGTCGTTTCTAACAGCACATAAGATTATTAAGCCTGATTTGTAATAGATTTAAAAATCTTAATGCCTTTTTTGATAACGAACACACCACCGATCACAGGAAGAGCGATAGGTAATGTTTTTGTAAGGATATCTGTAATAGATGATCCCATTGATGTAAACTGTGTTGTCAAAGCTGTTACTAAATCTTCCATAAAATCCCCTTTCCGGCTTACGCCTGATTAAATATTTTTATGACACCGGTTATCCCAAGCCCAACAATGACGATGATCATGCCAAGCAAGAAACCACCGGGTATAAACGATAATACAATTGATATCATATCTTTTAAGGCAAACGCTTGCGGTCTTGCAATTTGCGCCATAGTTTCCAATACAGTTTCCATGTCAGTTTCTGTAAGCGTTTCCGCAGCGAGTAAAAGAACATTCATATAATCCCCCTTAATGTTTAAGGTAATGTGTAAATATCAACGCTACCAAAAGACCAGCAGCGATAGATACAGCACATAACAAAGGAATTGCTATATTTTGCATGTTGTAATGATAAACAGTCAGATCATCCAACTGCTGACTTACCTGTGTTAAATTTTCATTGACTTGCAGAAGATGATTATTAACCTGATCAATAGCTGCTGTATAATCTATACTTTCTGATTCTGCAACTGGTGCAGCGCCTTCCTGCTGCTCAGTCTCAAGCAGATAATCCCTAATTTCCTTTATGTTATTATCAAGGTTCGTTAATCTATCTAAAGCATCACTTGTATAAAGGTCAAATTTGGATTCTAATGAAGTTTGACCAGTTAAAAGCTGGTCAAGTTGCCCGGTGATGCCTTGCAGATCATCAGCCGTCAAAAATTCAACGGGTTCATGCTGGTCAGTTGATGCCTCGTCTATTGCTGCCATAAATTAAGCCTCTGGCACTGGGACAAAATCAACATCCTGTACATAAGTAAGATCAGTAGCCTTCAGGACCGGCTTACCATCAGAACCGACAGCCATTTCAAAACATGCATCATAAATAGCAGGCACTCTATAAATATGATCTCTCACATCATAATCAAGTGAACACTTTGCACGCTGATAACCAACAGAACCGACCTTTTGAGCCTGCGTCTGTAATGCGCTGCCATCCTCACCGAAAAAATAATAATTAATAGTACAGCCACGAACAGAACGGCCGGATTCATCCTTGATATCATATTCATTGGCATACATCAGTAAAATTCTCATAAAACTGTTCATAAATAATTCTCCTTAATCTGTAGCGGCTGGCCCCGGTTATAAGTCTCTTGCCCCCTTTAAAAAGCGGGCAGCCGACGGCCACACCGTAAACTAATTTTTGACTCGCCGTCAGGCAGTACCTGCCGCAATCCATGCGGCAGATACTTGCAACAGTCTAATGTTTCAGATTATGTCAAGGGTTGCCCTGCGGCGTCCCGGCGCTATGCGCCTTGCCTCTTGACATAAATCAAACTTTTGGGCCTCTCTGATGAGGTCCGGAGATATGTTAAAAATTCCTAAAGACCTTATGCATTAATCTAAATTTAATTCCTGTCGCATATTCATGCATTGAGCATAAACAGCTTTTTTCTCTGCGTGTAACTCCGGTGTCCATTGTTCATTTAGAGCATTCGCTATATCTAAATATCTTTTCACCAATCGGGTATAATCTCTGATCTGATTCACTGTCATTATTACCATCCTTTCATTGACCGGCCAAACCCGTATAAAAGCGGATTTTTCCGGGATTGTTAAACTTGTAGATATCATGTTATAATTAAAATTTAAGAAGGTGTAAAAGTATCACAACTTCCATCATTAGTATAATGCGAAAGTGTCGCAATGTCAATAGAAATATGCGAAAATATCGCACATATAAGGAGAACTTAATATGTATGAGAAAATCAAAGATTTATGTGACAAAAAAGGTATAACAGGCAGTGAGTTAGGAAAAATACTAGGATTAAAGAAATCGCCATTAACAGACTGGAAAAATAAAAAAGCAAAACCAACAATAGAACAACTAAAAATGATATGCGAATATTTCGCAATATCATCCGATGAATTACTGGAACTTAATAGACAGCATAGTGAATTGTCAGAAGAAGAGAAGGAAATAATAGAGAATCTTAGATTATTACCAGATAAAGAAAAGTATAAATTTTACGGAAGGATTGAAGAAGCAGCGGAAAAATATAAAAGTGCCACGGAAGAATCATCAGCTTCAAAGATTGGATAGAAAAAAGACCTGATCACAGGCCTTAAAAATACGAATAAATAAAATTTTTGAAATCAGGAAAATACAGCAAAAGAAAAACGATAGCTAAAATAAAAAGAACTGGAACCAAAAACGGTAAATAATTAGAGCGAGATTGTCGAGATGCTTTTTCATATTCATGCTCATACAAACGGTTTGTGCGTTCCTGATAACGTTCATAGTTCAATTGATCACGTGCTTTCTTTTGTGCCTTTTGGCGGCGTTCTTCCTCAATCTTTGGGGCGAGAATCCGCTCCAAATCTTCATCCGGCATAACTTTTCTCATAACATACCTCTAAATAAACGTTGAATTTACAGATATTTAGATTATACTATAGATAGATAAAAAAGACAATTAAGCACAATAACCAGCATACCTCTTAATCAGGGTGTCCAGGGTTCGAGCCCCTGAAGGCGCATCAAAAGCACTGTTTTTGCAGACATAGGAGCTGCGGGGGCGGTGCTTTTTTCGTGTTTGGAAACGATTGAGCAGATTTTGTTACAAATCTTTCAGAATGTCCGCTTTATAGACAACTTTGGTAAAAATTTGTCGGAATTATAAAATGTACAAGACACGGTGAAACCTTGATTTTACCGTGTATTATCTGCTTTATGTAACATTTTTCAAAATAATAAACCAGGAATCAATTGTATAAATATCAGTACATTGTTAATTGCGGTGTCAACAATAGACACATTGAAGGCTGTGTCTGATTTGGCCAAATTAGGTGTTCCATCCTTCTTGAATCGTGCTATAATGATTGTACAGAAAAAAATACATAAGTAACGGCCATTACTTCTATGCAATATCTACTGAATAAAAATAAATTGTAGTAAAAGCGGAGGTAAGATTATGATTAAAGTGAATTTACAGAATACAGCAGTTCAGAACATGTTAACAGGACAGAACACATTAGACAGTGTATTTATCGATGGCAATTCAATCTTATTTATCGAGAAGCCAGAGTATCTGAAACAGCTTTACAGAGATGAGATCAAAGCCAGAGCAATCAAAGTCAACCTGAAGGTGGCAAGGGAAGAAATCCACAAGAGGACGCAGGATGACAGATACAACAATCTGGATGATATGGAGACCTTGAAGAAGTTCAGAGCACAGACCGATGAGTTGAGAGAGACAGAGAAAGAATACAGACGAATGCTCGGTGAGTGCGAGAATGTGAAGATGATTCCTGTTTACAGCGGCACGAAGCTGGATGTTACAACCGGTGATAGTGTTGAAGTGAAACAGGCTGAGTTTGAAGATTATATTGAAACTGAGGGCAACAAGGCGAGAATGGTACTGGATATCCTGGCGCTGGATGCTGACAGACTTGAGAGAGACTGTCAGTGGCTTCAGACAAAGGGATGCGACATCAACATCATGACAACACCGGGGGTTCCGCTGGCAGTTGAAGGCGGTACACTGGAAGAGGCCATTGCGGCATTGATTGAGAAAAAGGCAGCATAAATAATATGTTTGCAAAACAATCTGAATAGTTACCTGAATTTCATATTAGAATCCATAAACATTGGGCGTTATGAAGATATAACAGAGGTGTCTGTGATTGACAGAAAAAGTCAGTCACAGGCATCTTTTTTGATGTCTGGATGGCCTGGAGCATTACTGGAATGGCCTGCAGCCTCAGCAGAGCCATTGACTTTACTCAGTGAACATGCTACCATATGAAAAGTATTTTTACTTTTAATATCAAAGGAGTTTGTATGGATTACGTTAAAAAATATGGCGAATTGATCAAGGATAAAGCAGGTGTAAAGCCTGAACGTGCGCGCTCCATGATTCGTCTGGGACTGCGTGCGGAGAATGCAAGAACAAAACTGCTTCCGAATAAAGAGATGCCGAAGGCTTTTCGTATGCTGACCCATCTGGCGATGGAAAGTGTGTTAAAGGCTCTGGATCATCCGGAGAAATCCTGTTGGACGAATATTTTTGCCCCGGTGGAGATTATGCAGTGCTTTGGTCTGCAGTGTGTGTCCATGGAGTGTCTGTCATCATTTATGTCCGGTTTTAAAATAGAAGATTATCTCATTGATTATGCACAGAATGAGGGCATTGCTTCAACACTTTGTTCCTATCACAAGAATTTTATCGGTGGTGTGGATTCCGGTGTCTTGCCGAAAGCAGCCATGTCAGTGACTACATCCATGATCTGTGATGGCAATATCAACACATTTCGGCATATGGAACAGAAACATCAGGTGGAAAGCTATGTGCTGGATATTCCGAATACTTACTCGCCGGAAGCAGAGCGTTATGTGGTGGGACAGCTTCAGGAGCTGATCGAATTGCTGGAGACAAAAACCGGGCAGAAGCTGGATATGAATGAGCTGAAGGCGGCAATCCAACGTGAAAATGAATCAAAAGAATATTACAAAGCCTTTTTGAAAGAACAGAAGCACAGATATTATCCAAATACCATGACATTGGATCTGTATATGCTGTTTGCCTCACATTTGAATATCGGTACCCGGGAAACTCTGGATTTCTTTAAATGTCTGGCAGAAGATGTCAAAACTTATCCGGAATTTAATGGAAAGGGCATTTTGTGGGTACATCTGATGCCTTACTATCAGGAAACTTTACAGCAATATATGAATTATCAGGAGAAATACTACATTCAGGCCTGTGATCTGAATCTGGATTACATGGAACCGTTGGATGCGGCACATCCTCTGGAAGCACTGGCAAAAAAGATGATTTTGAATATTTATAATGGCCCGTATGAGAGAAAGGTTGAGATGATACGTCATCTTGTCAAAGAATTTCAGTCGGATGCGGTGATTCATTTCTGCCACTGGGGCTGCAAGCAGTCCTCCGGCGGCGTGATGCTTTTAAAAGAAGCCATGCGTGAGGAAAATGTACCGATGCTGATTCTTGACGGAGATGCCCTGGATCGAAGAAACAGTCATGACGGACAGATCAAGACGCGTCTGCAGGCCTTTCTGGAGCTGATTGACAATATTGAGGAGGACAAGGACTGATGATTGGATATGTATGTAAATATACACCGGTGGAAGTTTTTGAGGCCATGGGTGTCGAAATCAGACGAATTCAGCCGGAAGTGACCAATTTCAACCAGGCAGATACATTGATGCATCCGAATATCTGCTCATTTACCAAGTCAGTGCTGGAGGATGTGCTGGCCGGGGATTATGAAGGAGTTGTACTTACTACATGCTGTGACAGCATCCGACGTCTGTACGATGTGCTGAAACAGCAGTGTCCGGATAAATTCCTGTATCTGTTGGACGTGCCGAGAAAAGTAAATGATTTTTCCACGGATATGTATCGCGAAAATATTCTGGATATGGTGCATGCCTATGAAGCGTTTTCAGGAAAAACTTTTGATGAGATTGTATTAAAACAGCTGCTGGAACGCCGTGAAGCGGGGCAGAATCTTCGAACCGCACCGAAAAATAAGGCTTCCGTGCATATCGGTCTGATGGGTGCCAGATGCAGCAAGGGCATTATTGATTTGTTGGAAAACAGAGGCGTGGATATTTTATTTGATATGACCTGTACAGGTCTTAAGCGGGAATTTCATGTAGAACCGGACAATCTGCTGCAGGCTTATGCATGGCAGCTGCTGAATCAGGTACCTTGTCTTCGTATGGTAAAGGCGGTCAACAGAGAGAATTATATGGAAGGTTTCAGGGATCGGTTAGACGGTATTCTTTATCATACAGTGCAGTTTTGCGATAACTATGCCTATGAGTACACAGATTTGAAGCATCGTTTGGATATCCCGATGCTGATGGTGGAGACAGATGCCACCAAGCAGTGTGAGGGTCAGATTCGAACGAGAGTGGAGGCCTTTATTGAATCTCTGAAAATTGCGAAGGGTGCCTCAATTGGCAAAAAGAGTCTGAAAAAAGCGGAGGATGGAAAAATGTATGTACTTGGTATTGACAGCGGTTCGACATCAACTAATGCTGTTATCTTAAATGAGAATAAAGAAATCGTGGCTTTTGATGTTGTCCGTACTGGGGCGAAAAGCGGCGAGAGTGCGGAGAGAATTTTGTCGGAAATTCTTGAAAGAGCCGGATTAAAGCGGGAAGATATTTCTCTGATTGTGTCCACAGGTTATGGCCGTGTCAGTATTCCTTTTGCAGATGAAAATGTGACAGAAATCAGCTGTCACGGACGGGGCGCACATTATTTTAATCCGGATGTGCGGACGATTCTCGACATCGGCGGCCAGGACAGCAAGGCCATTCGGTTGAATGAAAACGGCGAAGTGGTGGATTTTGTTATGAATGATAAATGTGCTGCCGGCACAGGCCGTTTCCTCGAGATGATGGCAAGAACACTGGAAATGGATATCAGTGAAATGGGACCGGAATCCCTGAAATGGAAGGAAGACATTGATATCAGCAGCATGTGTTCTGTTTTTGCGGAATCGGAAGTTATTTCTCTGATTGCTTTAAATAAAGAAAAAGCGGATATCGCTCATGGTTTGCATAAAGCCATCGCCAATAAATCCTATTCTTTGTTGAAACGTGTCGGATTAAATGAGACATTTATGATGACGGGCGGTGTTGCTAAAAATCCCGGTGTTGTCAAAGCGGTGGAGGAAAAGCTTGGCAGTAAACTTTTTATCTGTAAGGAACCGGAGATTGTGGGCGCCCTGGGTGCAGCACTTTTTGGATTAGATAAGTAATGGTAAAAATCGCAGCGATATTTGAGAAGATCGAATACGCAGTGAGAAAATGACCGGCGGTATTTGAGATGCCTGAATATGCAGTGCAAATGGTTGCAGTGCATTTGGAAACTTGATATAATGAATGGACAGTCAGTGACTAATAATAGAATATGTGGGGGAAATGTTATGAGTCAGGCAAAGATATTCAAACTTTTGTCAGAAGCTTATGGGTTGACATGGAGCGGTGGTATTGCAGCGGAAGTGATTGACGGCTGTCCGGTGACATTGAAAGAGGACAGGTATTATGTTCAGGTGAGTGCCTATATGCCGGAGAGGGTATATGAGGCGAAACATGAGATCTTCAATGAGCATATGAAGGCAGTCAAAGGGGTCAAGTGCGGGTTTGATAAGAAAACAAGCCGCATAACCACAGTATTGTCGCAGCCGAACCGTGTGGTGGAGCAGTATGGTGCGTTCCGCGAGATCATCAAACAGTACGCAGCTCCTTATGTTGAGGAAGACAAGTGTCCTTACTGCGGACAGGGCGAATGTGATATGGCAGCCATTTATAATAATCAATACAGGCGAGTCCATGTGCGGTGTCATCAGTATCATACAGACAGGACGAGGGATGTTGTGTTGTCCGGTCAGGGCAATCTGGCAATGGGAATCATCGGTGCTCTCGCAGGTGCAGTGCTCTTTATGGCGATTGCACTGGCAATCGGCATCTTTGCAGAAAGATCTTATGGTTGGTTTTTTGTCCTGGCAACGTTCGCAGCGTTAGGTGGATACAAGCTGTTCCATGGGCCTTACGGAAGGACCGGCATGGTGACAGTTACCCTTTGCAGTATTCTGTCAATGGTATTGTATCTGTTTTGTGAAATGGTCTATCTCATTGCACAGTACTATGAGCTGGCCATCGGAGAAGTGCTGAAGCAATGGCCGGCAGTCATTCAGATTGCCTTTTCGCCGGATAATCTGGCAGAATCCTGGTTCCAGCTTATCTTCTTCCTGGGTGGTCTGGCCTGGTTCCTGATCAAGCGGCCATTGTCAAAGCAGAAGGTTGTGGGCACAATGGATGTGATGGATGATTTCAACAGGGCTTTATAGAAGTGCAGAAATTCGAATAAGAAACAGGTCTGCACAGCAGACTCGAATTTCGCTCAGGACTCACCAGAGAGTCTTGAAGATTACAAAAGATAAACACCATGACGATTGGAAACGCCATGGTGTTTGTCTTTTGTGCATGTAAAAACTTGTCTTTGGTAGTTTGATAAAGCAGTTGTCTTTGGTAATTCATCTTTTGTGTTTGCTAATGAATCATTTGCAGCTTGCAATGTATCTTTTGTGGTTTGCAATGGATCATCAGGAGTGAGATCTTTTGTGTTTTATGAGAAGTCTTTGCCTTTCGTGTTCTAAAGAGGATAAAGGGATTCTCTCATGGTAACTGCAAAGTGCTTTATCTTTGGTGTTTTGTAGAAGTTTTATCTTTTGTATGATTGAATTATAGCACAGGTTTCGTGACAAATAAAGTCAAAATGTGTAACATAGTTATGTAAAAGTTGTAACATAGGCGAAAAGGTGACAAACATTTCGCTGTGTTTTAGGCTTGTGTCAGGTAGGCTGAAAATGGTATACTAGATGCGTGATGTCTTGCACATTGAAGTGTGGGACAGGCAAAGAGAAAGAAGTTTTTAACGGTGATGGATGGCAGATTGCGAAAACGGAGGTGACAGGATGCCGGGATATGTGATTCATCTGGCAGAGGCAGAATTGATATTGGACAAGATGCGTAAGCTCAGGCAGACTGATGATGCCTTTGAGCAGGCTTTTCTTACGGGTACCCTGCTTCCGGATACCAGATTAAAAGGGGAAAAGCGTTTTTCACATTTCTGGGACCCAGATAAGCTGGAATGTCTGGCACTGGGACCGGATTTGGCCCGTTTTACAGATAAATACGGACAGCGGCTGAATGAGCCGGTGATGCTTGGCTATCTGGCGCATTTGCATCTGGATGCCCGTTATGTGACGGAATACTGGCCGACAGTCATGGCCTTTTATGGCTGTACCGGGGAACCGGAATATAGGAAAGCCCATATTGCGGAAGTGAAGATCAAACGGCTTCAGAAGTGCGTGCCGGTGAGTCAGTTTTTCTCCATTGATTATTATTATGGAGATTACACAAAACTCAACGGTTACTTTATTCATAAATATCACCTCAGAGTACCAAAATGGCAGAGCATTCCGATGTCGCCGCCGGAGGAAGTTAACCTGCAGGATATGCAGATGATCTGCAGAGAACTGGATCATTTGAAGAAGGAATGCCATGCCGGCGACGAGAAGAGAATACAGGTCTTTGAACTTGGATCATTGGAGCGGTTTATGGCAGCCTCGGCGGAGGAATTTTGTGATAGCTACATTTAACGATTAACCAGGATGAAGAAATCAAGGAGGGAAGATAATGAATTATATTTTGACAGCTGCAACGGCTGTATCCAAGGAAGCCGGTTCAATGAGCGAAATGTTGCCGAAGTTTGGTGTCATTGCCCTTGTGGTAGTGATTATTTTAATCGGCATGTTTATTTATGCGAAGAAAAAGAAATAAACATTAGAACCAATTGCCGCAGCATGCATAGAATAATGAAAAAGGGTGAAAATATGCGCCTTTTCTTCACAAAAATGCATGGATTGGGCAATGACTATATTTATATGGACGGCTTTGACAGTCGGATGTCAAAGCCTGCAGCATGGCCGTCGGAGCAAAAAGGACGGCTGGCGGTTATGATGAGCCGGAGGCATACGGGAATCGGTGCCGACGGCTTAATTTTTATTCAGCCCTCAGAAGAAGCTGCTTTCCGGATGGAAATGTATAATGCTGATGGTTCAAGGGGTGCCATGTGCGGTAATGGTATCCGGTGTGCGGCACGCTATGCCTATGACCATGGCATTAGCACGAATCAGTCTTTTCAGGTGCAGACTGACAGCGGCATAAGGTCCGTTTATATCAGAAAAACGGATGAAGGAGAGCATATAACATCTGTTCGGGTAGACATGGGTGTAATGGTTAACCTTGGGGAGCAGAGAGTCCTGTTAAAAGCAAAGGAAGAATGGACAGATTTTACAGGCGGCAGCTTTCCGGTGCAGTATGTATCGGCAGGCAACCGCCATTGTATTTTCTTTGTAGAAAATGTCGAAGCATTTCCGCTGAAGAAGGCAGCGGAATTGATCCATACCTTGCCTGGTAATGAAGACGGCGTTAATGTCGAAGCCGCAGCCGTTGAAAAAATAGCCGTCACCGGAGAAAAATACATCAAAATGAGAGTCGTTGAGCGTGGATCTGGAGAAACTATGGCCTGCGGCACCGGCGCCTGTGCCGTGACAGCGGCGGCCGTATGGCAGGGATATTGCAGATATGATGAAAATGTGGAGGTCAGGCAGCCTGGAGGCATCTTAACCACAGCTTATCTTGCCGATGGGCGGATGCTGATGGAGGGGCCGACGGAATATGTTTTTGAAGGATATTTTGACATTCCCATCGCTTCGTTTTATAATGGCACCAGATAATTGAAGCTATAAACTATGAGAAACACGCTCCGCGAGTTTCTCAAGTTATCGCGGCAGTCGCCAAGGTCTCGTGCAAGCACGGACTTTGGCTCGTTGCTCGCGTAAATAAAATAACAGGGAAACTGTGATTCAGTGGTAGAATCACAGTCTCCCTGTTGCCTTCATATGAATTAATCGACAAAATTAAAATCGTCTTTGAATCTCTCTTTGAATACTTCAAATACCTTGTTCAGTGTAGTTGCATCCTCAATGCTGAGGTATTCTTCGTTTTCTTCATCCAGAGGGTGGATTTCAAGGATAATTACTTCACCGTCTGCATTTTCATCTTCGCTTTCAACCGGAAGAAGAACAACATATTCCTTATCATCTAAGTCAATTAAATCCAGAAATTCAAAATCCTTGTCTGTGCCGTCTTCATCGGTCAGTGTAATAATATTCAGTTCTTCTTCGTTGAGAGTTTCATCAAAATCGCTCATGTTCAGTCCTTTCTTCTGAAGGCTGTGGCTTCAGAACCATCAATAATTAAAATTTCAGGCTGTTTCACAGGTATTATACCATGGCAGAACAAAATACATCAACTGATTTTATTGCTATTTTTTTGTAGTTAGAATATAATTATAATATTGTTCAGAATGTTCGAAAGGAGGACATGGATTGAAAGACGCAATAGGAGTCATTGGCGGAATGGGGCCGCTGGCCTCACAGCTTTTTTATAAAATGATAACAGAACATACGGCGGCAGAATGTGATCAGGATCATGTGCCGTTGCTTATTTTAAGTGATGTGACGATGCCGGACAGAACAGGGGCTATTCTGGATGGAAAATATGATGCACCTTATAACAGACTGATGGAGGATGCGAAGTTTTTGGAGGAATATGGCTGTACGGCGGTGGTTGTGACATGCAATACCGCACATTTCTTTATGGATATGATTGAACATGAACTGAGAATTCCTTTTATATCCATGATCAGGGAATCAGCCAAAGAGGTGGCCAGTCTTCATCCGGGCAGTGTCGTTGCGGTACTGGCAACGGATGGAACAGTGAAAGCAGGACTGTACCAGCGTGCATTGGAGGCCGAAGATCTGATTCCATGGGTACCTGATGCAGATATTCAGAAAGAAGTCATGTATCAGATTTATGATCGTATTAAAAAAGGGCTGCCATGTGACAAGGCAAACTGGCAGAAGATAGAAGATGCCTGTTTGGAAGCCGGATGCAGCCGTGTGCTGCTGGCCTGTACAGAGCTTTCTGTGATTAAGAATGATGAAAAACTGTCAGACTGGTATATTGACCCGATGGAAATTCTGGCAAAAAGAGTAATAGAATTCTCGGGAAAGAAATACCAATAAACACGATGTGGAAAGTTTCTGAATAATCATTGCGTGATAGGTGAATTGCCAAAAATCTATATGGCAATTTTTGACAGGATAGGGCAAGTTTATTTTAAATTATGTTGCACTTTGGCCAAAAAATTGCTACACTAAAGAGTAGAGTCGTTGCATCATATTAAAGCGGTAACCCGTGCTTAAAATGTAACTGTTCATAGCGCTGTGAGGCATTTGGAAGCAGGGTTTGGACGGTCGATTTGAAATAATTAAATGAGGTGGAAAAAATTATGAACAATCCGATTATTTCTCTCGAGGGAGTCGAGAAAAGATTCGGGTCCAATCTGGTTGTTAAGAAAATGAACCTTGAGATAGCTGAAGGTGAGTTTCTGACACTTTTAGGGCCATCGGGATGCGGAAAGACAACAACACTGCGTATGATCGCAGGTTTTGAGGAAGCATCAGCCGGTGTAATCAAGGTCGAAGGCGAACGTATCGAAGACAAGGAGCCGTTTCAGAGAAACGTCAATACTGTTTTCCAGAATTATGCATTGTTCCCACATATGACGGTTTTTAATAATGTAGCATACGGACTGACGATCAAGAAAGTACCAAAGCCTGAGATTCAGCAAAGAGTCATGGAGATGCTGAGACTTGTTCAGCTGGAAGGGTTTGAGAAGCGTAAGCCGGATGAGCTTTCCGGCGGTCAGAAACAGCGAGTGGCGATTGCAAGAGCACTGGTCAACAAACCGAAGGTACTGCTTCTGGATGAACCTTTGGGTGCGCTTGACTTGAAGCTGCGTAAGCAGATGCAGATTGAATTGAAGCGTCTTCAGAAGAAACTGGGAATTACATTTATCTATGTTACCCATGATCAGGAAGAGGCATTGACCATGAGTGATCGTATTGCGGTTATGCATGATGGCGTTCTGGAACAGTTAGATGTACCGATGGAGATTTATGAGCATCCGAAGACAAAGTTTGTAGCCGGATTTATAGGCGAATCCAATATTTTTGATGGTAAGGTGACAGACAAGAAAGACAATGTGCTGACTGTTCAGACAGAGGCTGGTATGATGCAGGTATGCGGGGCTGATTTTGAAGTTGGCGAGGAGATGCATGTGGCTATCCGTCCGGAATATATGGATGTGAGCAAGACGCCTGTTGAAGGATTTGATCTGCCTGGCACCGTGAAGGATTTTATTTATCAGGGAACGGTTGTCAAGACAGCCCTCGATATTAAGAACGGTCAGGAGATTAAGTATTCTCGTTTTGAGCAGGATACAGATATTGCAGAAGGCAATCAGGTTTATGTTTACTGGAGACCTGAGAAGGCCGTTGCCATCAAGAAGAGTATGTAGGGGGCGGTCTGATGAACAATAAGAAAAAGAAGAATATGCTTCCGGCATTGGCCATGGCAGGCCCGGTATCTGTCTGGATGATTTTGTTTGTGACCATTCCGATGCTGTATATTATTTATATCAGTTTTATGTCCAGAGGTGTATTCGGTGATGTCGTTTATAAGTTTTCGACAGAAAGCTACAAAACGATTCTTAATCCTACATATTTTAAGGTTATTTTGAAGTCGCTGAAAGCAGCAGGGATTACGACGATTCTCTGTCTGCTGTTGGGATATCCGTTGGCTTATATTATTGCCCATAAGCCGAAGGATACAGCTGCGAAGCTGATTACGCTGATCATGATCCCGTTCTGGACGAATTCATTGATGCGTTTGAACAGCTGGCTGCTTTTGTTCCAGACAAGTGGTCCGATCAACAATTTCCTTGTGGGAACAGGCATTGTCAAGGAACCGATTACATTTATTTATACAGATGGGTTGGTGCTGATCGGTCTGATTACCAACATGCTGCCATTTGCGGTGCTTCCGCTTTACAGTACCATTGAGAAGCTGGACAAGTCTCTGATTGAGGCATCCGCAGACCTGGGTGCCAGTGCAGCCACTACATTCATGCGTGTGACGCTGCCAATCACATTTCCGGGTATTTTTTCAGCGATCATCCTTGTATTTATCCCGAGCCTGGGTATTTACACCGTTACTGATATGCTGGGCGGCGGCAAGATCTTATACATTGGTAATATTATCAAGAACCAGTTCGGTTCCATCCGAAACTGGCCGTTGGGTGCAGCACTGTCTGTAATGCTGATCGTTATTACTATGCTGCTTATCTTCATTTATACAAGATTTGCGAAGATTGAAGATATGGAGGTAGTATAATGTCGAAAATTGCCAAGAAAAGAAAAAGACTGAATATCATCAGTAATGTGTATGCATTTCTGGTGTATGCCCTTTTGTATATTCCGGTGGCAGTTATGATGGTTTTCTCTTTTAATGACCAGAAGTATAACTATTACTGGAATGGTTTTACCACACAGTGGTACGCCAAGCTCTTTACCAATTCTACATTGGTGGACAGTTTGATCTACAGTTTGATCATTGCGGTACTGAGTACTCTGATTTCCGTATTTATCGGTACCATCGGTGCCCTCGGTTTGAAGCGGTATGAATTCAAGATGAAGAAATTCATCGACAATATGCTGTATATTCCGATCATCGTGCCGGAAATTGTTCTGGCGGTGGCATTGCTGATTATTTTCCTGAAAGTCGGTGTGTCTATGGGGATGGGAACCATTCTGATCGGTCACTGTACATTCTGTATTCCATATGCCATCGTCACCATCAAAGGACGTATCAGCGGCGACAACGAGACTTTGGAAGAGGCCAGCATGGATCTTGGTGCTAACCGGGTACAGACCCTGCTTCGTGTGACCCTGCCGAATATTTTCCCGGGTGTCATGAGTGCGGCATTCCTGTCCTTTACAATGTCATTTGATGACGTTGTCATGAGTAATATGCTGGCAGGTGCCAAACAGTCCACATTGCCTGTCCTGATCCTTTCTATGAACAAGACAGGTGTAACGCCGGATGTTAATGCATTGGCGACAATTATGGTTCTTATCATCGTAGCAGCGATGATTTTGAATAATATTATTCAAGGGGCCCTTCATAAAAGGGTAAAATAAGGAGGTTTTCATTATGAAAAAGAGATTACTGGCAACTGTCCTTGCCGGTGCCATGGTTTTATCAATGGCAGCATGTGGCAGCAGCAATGCCAACAAAACAGAATCCGCAGCAGCATCCGAAACTGCGAATGCTTCAACAGAAGCCGGAGCAGAAGGCGGTGAAACACAGGCAGCTGCTCAGGAAGGTAATGCAAGCTCTGAGCTGAACATTTATATGTGGCAGCAGTATATTTCTGATGATCTGATCAAGAACTTTGAGACGGAGAACAACTGTAAGGTGAATCTTTCTTACATGAGTGATAATGCTGATGCCATCAATAAATTGACAGCAGGCGGCGGTGATGAATATGACCTGATCATGACATGTGATGCTTACATGAAATCCCTGATCGCAGGAGATTATGTTGAAGAACTGAATCTGGACAACATTCCGAATTCATCCAACATCAACGATACATACTGGGTATCCAAGGGTTACTGTGTACCTTATCTGATGAACTACATCTATGTTGTATATGATTCAGAAACATGCCCTGTTGAAATCCACAGCTACAATGATCTGCTTCAGTCCGGTCTGAAGATTTCTACAATTGATGGTGCAAGAAACCTGTTCCCAATCGCACTTGTTGCCCTTGGCTATGATCCGAATTCCACAAATGAAAGTGAAATCGCAGAAGCTTACGAATGGCTGCAGAAGTTCAATGAAAACGTTGTTGCTTATGGTAATGCAGAACAGAACCTGACAAATGGCACAGCGAATGTTGCTGTTACATACGATGGTAATGCTTCATGGGCTATGAAAGAAAAGAACACAATCAAAGTTGCAGATTTCACAAGCGATCCGATCCAGCTTGGTATTGACCTCTTTGTTATGCCTAAGGGTGCAAAACATGTAGATCTTGCAGAAAAATTCCTGAACTACATCTGCACAGCTGAAGTTATGGCTAAGAACCTTGAAGAGTTCCCATACTCCTGTCCGAACGATGCAGCCGTTGCAGCAGCATCTGATGATTACAAGAACGACCCTGCAAGAGATTTCTCTTACAAGGAAAATGTATTCTTCCAGGAAGATGTTGGCGATGCGCTGACAATCTACAACGACTACTATCAGAAACTTAAAGTTGGTGAATAAGCCGATTTGATGATAGGGTGGACCGCTCTTCTGATTGAAGTGGAGTGCGGTCCACTGAATGAATAACAGAAAACGAAAGGAGCTTATCCTTACGCTGGAATAAGCTCTTTTTGTTTTCTTTTTTTCTTAGGCGTTTGCGAAACGCCACAATCTGCATAAATACGGCATTTTAAAACCCAGAATGAGAAAACGCTTCATGCCGATTTACTTCTTGCAGGAATTACACAGCTTGTAACAGTACTTGTTGCTGATAACATCCACCAGCACCAATACATTATAAGAATCTGCATTATAAAAACGAGAAAGAACTTCCCATTATTTTGTCCATATTTCTAAGGTTTTTAATAATTTCTCTTTAGTGTCTATATCTAATTTAAGGATGGTCTGATATAATTTTCTGTCAAGTGCGGTTTCGGAGTATTCTGAATCAAGTTCACCTACAAGAGCATCCAATGAACATCCTATAAGGCGAGCATAATAGGTGAGGATACGTAATGACATAGCAGTACGATTATTTTCTACATTGCTGATATAACCGGGGGTAACGCCAAGGGACTCGGCTACCTGGTTTTGAGTTAAACCCATTTTTTGACGCAAACTTTTGACAAGGGCACCATAATTTTCTGAAGACATATAAAACTCCTTCTGTTATATTATTTGTATTGAAATTATACAATAAATATTGATTGAAATAAAGATTCTAATAGAATATAATATATACAATAAGTATATAAAATGGCGCAGGGGGAGCAATCATATGGGGAAAAATACATTATGGCTTGAAAGTAATGAGGGGAATACAGGGAATCTTGTCATTAGAGATGATAACAACAAAAAAATGGTTGTAATTCCACATGTGGTTTTTAAAGGCAAGAGAAGCATTTCATGGAAACAAGTGGAACAATATTTAATTAGTTATGTAGGAAAATTATTTGAGGTTTCTGAGACGAAAGATCTTATTTATATAGACAAATCCTTCGCAGATGAATATGCAGGTTCCGTTTATACTCAAAAATTAAGAGGTGCTCTACCGAAAGTGAAAGCAAATATGTCACAAGGAATTCCGGAAATGATAGAAATTGCAACGGAAAAACGATGGAAGGAAGACTTTCAAGGCAAGCATAAGAAAAGAGCTGGAAAAGGATGGTTTCGTTATAATACACGATTTGCTTTACCAGTAGTGAATGAGAAAGGAGACATTTTGGAATATAATGTTTATCAGGCAGTGTTAATTGTAAGATATTCATCTGATGAGAAGTTATATTTGTACGATATACAGAACATAAAAAAAGAAACGAGATACCCATCTTGGACAAGATCGTCAGATGGTCAGAAACCCGTTTCCTTTCATTAATTATAATATAACATTTTATTAAATGCAATAGAAAAATTTTATGGTATATTGATTGTAGTTCGCTTGGTAGGGAAAGGTAGAGTTGGAGTGTTTGATCCATATTAATATTAAATGAAATCTATAGAAGCGTTATTTAATGCATGACAGCGTGGTTCCGAATAAAGAACAGCTCATTGCACAGGTAGAAGCTGTTTTCGATGAATGGCACAAGCCGGAAAAAAATGATATATGACATATACTTTCCACAATTTCCTGATGAAAAAGCTTGCAACAAAGACTTAACTGATGTATGATGAAATAGGTTAATTTTTTGACAGTATTTAAGAAATGGAGATAAAGATTATGCTGAAATTTGATGAACAGAAGCAGCTGGACAGCGTCAATGGTGCTCTGGCTCTTCGCGGTCGTATTGAAGAAATTGTTGATGCTATTTGTGCTGAAGGATACAAGAATATCTGCTGGCTTGGCATTGGCGGTACATGGGCTTCTGCTCTGCAGGCTGAAGTGCATATGAAGGAGAAATCTGCTATTGAACTTTTCTCAGAGAATGCAGCTGAGTATGTGACAACAGGCAACAAGCGTGTCGGCAAAGGCACAATTGTGATTCTGTCTTCTGTTACAGGAAGCACGATTGAGATGGTTGAAGGTGTGAAGAAAGCACAGGCTGACGGTGCTAAAGTATTTGGTTTCATTGATAAGGCAGAAGCTGAACTGGCGAAGATGGTAGATTATGTGATTTCCTATCCGGCCAATGAACAGCTGAAGTTCTTCATGGTTGCAGACCGTTTCATGAAGAATGCAGGCGAGTTTGAAGATTACGATGAATATTATGCAGAAATGGATGCACATCTGGCTCAGGGTCTTGTAGATGTAGAGAAGGCTGCAGATGCTTTTGGTGCTGCTTACGCTGAAAAGCACTGCAATGACAAACTGCATTACTTTGTAGGTGCCGGCAATCAGTATGGCTCTACATATTCTTATGCAATGTGTTATTGGGAAGAACAGCATTGGCTGCGTACAAAGTCTATCCACAGTGCAGAATTCTTCCATGGTATGCTGGAAGTTATCGACAAAGATACACCTGTAACTGTATTTGTCGGTGAAGATTCCCAGAGAAGACTCAGCGAAAGAGTTGCAGCATTCCTGCCAAAGGTATGCGCCAACTACACAATTATTGATACAAAAGATTATCCGATCAAGGGTATCAGTGAGAAATACCGTGGCAGCATCAGCCATCTGATCAGCCATGCAGTTACTCAGAGAATCGATGCGCATATCGAGAAGATCAACTGCCACCCAATGGAGATCAGAAGATATTACAGACAGTTTGATTATTAAAATATAGTAACTGTTCAGAGCCAACCTCCAAAATGCTACGCATTTCGTCGGTGTGGCGTATCCGCCAAATAAAATTTCAAAAACAGTTTTAAAAATGCAAGCATTTTATACCTGTTTTTTGAAATTTTGCCTGGCTCTGAACAGTTACAAATAGTGATAGAAAAGAAGAAGCATTGTACCTGCAATCACAGAGACAATGCTTCTTCTTTTGTCAAGTAGAAAGGAAAATTTATCAAAAATTAAAGTTATACGGCATTAAATCCAGCATCAAAAGCCCTGGCATTAGACTCGTTGAATTTGGATTTGCCTTTTTTGGCAAACATATGGTTCATAGCTGCAACCGCAGCATCATGAGTAAAATCACCCATCAGTTTGATGATTGCACCGGTCATAACAATGTTGGCACCTTTTGGATTGCCAAGAGAAGTTGCGATCTCTGTGCAGTTAACTTTGACGTAAGTTACGTCCTGTCTTGCACCTTCAGGAATTTCAACAGTATCGCCAATGAGAACAGTACCACCTGGAGCAACAGTTGGAAGAAATTTAATCAGCGAAGGTTCGTTCATAGCCAACAGAAGATCTGGTGTTTCTGGTGATGGGTTGTAGATATAACCGTCATTGCTGTATTTGACTGTACAGTTGGCTGTACCGCCACGCATAGCGGAACCGTAGGATGGTACCCATGTGACGTGAATACCTTCACTTGCTGCGATATCAGAGATAATCAGGCCGGAAGTAAGGACACCCTGGCCGCCGGAGCCTGCAAATATAATTTCTTTCATTTATTTGGCCTCCTCTCTCTTTTTGAACTCTCCTAATGGATAGTAAGGAATTAATTCATCTTCAATACGCTGCATAGCCTTTACAGGTGAAAGTCCCCAGTTAATCGGACATGGAGACAGTACTTCAACAACAGAGTAGCCTTCATGATTCATTTGAGCCTGCAGAGCATTTTTGATATATCCTTTTAATTTATTAATATTGGCCGGTGTAGTAACTGTTCCGCGGGCAGCATAAGCTGCATTAGGAAACTCCCGTGCAACCATTTCAGGAAAACGGATAGGGTATCCTGTAACAGAACAGTCACGGCCGTAAACTGAGGTGGCTGTTTTCTGACCTTCCATAGTCGTCAGAGACATCTGACCGCCGGTCATACCGAAGTTTGTATTGTTAATGACGATAACCGTAATGTTCTCGCCACGATAAGCAGCATTAAATGTTTCAGCGATACCAATATTGTAAGCATCACCATCGCCTTGATAGGATACAATCAAAGTGTCAGGGTTAACACGTTTCATACCTGTAGCAACAGCGCCAGCTCTGCCGTGACAGCAGTGAAGACGGTCGCATTCGAGACCTGCACCAAGGTTGGATGAACATCCGACACCAATTGGGAAAATAATATTATCTAACTGTTCCAGTTCTTCAAGACATTCCATGATCAATCTGCTGACAATGCCATGGCCGCAGCCCGGACAGAAGTCCATAGGTTTATCGACCAGAGCAGGTACTTTTCTTTCACGCGTATTAGCCATATTAGTATACCTCCTTGATCTCGCCGCTCTTTACTTTGAAATAATCTTCTTTAATACGATTGATAGGCGGTGTATTGTAAACATATGTTAAAGCGTAGGCCGGAATATTGCGGTCTTTGTGTGTTTTCTTAATAGCAAGGGCAGCATCATCAATCATCTGTCCTGTTGCATTTTCTTCAACAGTAATAATACCTTTAACATTCGGATTGATATTGGCAAAAGCTTTCTCAGGATATGGCCATGCTGTGATTGGACGGATCAAACCTACTTTTTCTCCGGCTGCTCTCAGTTCACGGACAGCACCAAGTGTTGCTCTGCCAGGTACGCCATAGGCAACAAAAACGTAATCAGCATCAGCGATGTCTTCTTCTTCCCAACGCTGTTCATTTTCTTTGATCTCAGCGTATTTTGCTCTTAATTCTACTGCCTCAGCCATAGAATCTCTTTCGAAGATACCGATCTTCTTGTATGTGTAATGGCCATTTAAAGCCCAAGGTGTTCTCTTTGGTTCTACAAAGTCAGGAAGCTCAACAGGTTCCATCATCTGTCCGAGTGTACCTTCACCCATCATAATCGTAACGATTCTGTATTTCTCAGCAAGTTCATATGCCGGAAGCATTAAATCTACAAATTCCTGAATGGAAGATGGACATAAAACGATACAGCGATAATCGCCCTGGCCACCACCGCGAGTTTCACGATGATAATCACACTGGGATGTAAAAAGTGTGCCAAGGCCGTTACCATAACGAACCTGTGTGATAACAACGGCAGGAAGTCCTTCGTCACATAATGTGGAAATACCTTCCTGTTTCAAAGAGATACCAGGACCTGAAGAAGCTGTCAGTGCGCGCACACCACAGGAAGAAGCGCCGATGACCATGTTAATACCGGCCAATTCGCTTTCAGCCTGAACAAAAGCACCGCCGACTTCGTTCATTCTCCATGATAAATATTCCATAATTTCACTGGATGGTGTAATCGGATAACCTGCATAGAATCGTGCACCGGCACGGATTGCAGCTTCAGCGATTGCCTCATTGCCTTTCATCATTTCTGCCATGAATTAATACACTCCTTTCAAATTAGCCCAATACGTGGAATACACCATCGGGGCAGGTAGTATAGCAGATACCACAGCCTATACACAGTTCATCATCGATCTGTACAGGATAATAACCGTTAGCGTTGAGGCTATCGGATTTGCTGATTGCCTTTTTTGGACAATGGTGGATACAGAGTCCACATTCTTTGCATCGTTCTCTCTTAATTTCGACTTTCATAATTGATTCCTCCAATATCAGTCAATCCATTGGTTTATGAAAATGGAACAGCGTTCTAAAATTAGAATATCGACATTCGTTCAAAATGTCAATACTAAAATGCGTTTTATTTGTTTTTTTATTTAAAATTGACAGAACCAACATTTTGTATTACCATATATGACAGAGGAGGCACAGTAAATTGTGCATTTTTTTCAAAAATAAAAAGAGAAAGTAGCTGAGAAAGGAGGAAAGAGGCGGAATGGCATCGGATATTATTCAGTCAGTTGACAGAGCATTAGAGTTTTTGATCTATCTGTACAACGAGGGAAAAGAGACAAGTGTGACACAGATTGCCAATGATCTGGGTGTGTATAAGAGCACAGTCTTTCGTACACTGACAACAATGGAGGCAAGAGGATTCGTTAAGAAGAATCCGGAGACGGAGAAGTACTGGTTAGGGAATCGCCTTTTTACGTTGGGAAAGAGTGTAGAGAACAGGATGGGACTTCGAGAGATTGTGAAACCGTATGTGTCGGAGCTTTATGATCTTTATCGCGAAGTGATCAATGTTTCTGTCCTGGAGCGAAACCAGAACGATATCTATAAGAGTGTGATCATCTACAAGGCGGACAATCCGAATCAGGTTCTGAAAGCCAACCCATCTGTCGGTTCCAGCAGTGAATGTCATTGTTCTTCTGTTGGCAAGTGCTTATTGGCATTTGGCCAGGATGTCGATCTGAGTGTCTATGAGTCGCACCCACTGACGGTCTATACGGAGTACACGATTCGTTCACTTGAGCAATTAAAAGAAGAGCTGGATGATGTCCGTGAAAAAGGATATGCGATAGACAGAGAAGAGCTGGAGCTTGGACTTACCTGTATTGGTGCGCCGATTCTGGATCGCAGCGGACATGCCATCGCGGCGATCTCGCTGAGCGGACCAAAGAGCAGAATGTTGGCCGGTGATTTTTGTGAGCGTGTCAGAGCAGTAACGGAGGCTGCAAGAAAGATTTCCACCAATTTCTAAAATTAAAAATAGAACAGCGTTTTGATTTGAGAGAGGCTATGTGCAGATACTTGTGCATAACCTCTCTTTTTTGCACAAATATTTAAGAGTAATTTGATTGAAATTGTTGAATGTGTGAAAAACGACTTGACGATTTGTGAGAAGGGGTATATACTTAACATAAACAAAAATAGAACAGCGTTCCAAAAATATAAACGAGGAGGGTATGAATGGCCTGGAAAGAGATGTTTGATGAGAAATTTATGACAGCAGAAGAAGCTGCGAAGATGATAAATTCCGGAGATGTTGTATGGGTGGGGGCCCTGACATCCGGTGCACCACAGGTTGTTGATGCTGTTACAGACCGGTATGAAGAATTAGAGAATGTCAGACTGGTTGGTGATTTTTCACTTACTGAATATAAATGTTTTAAGAGCAGTAAGTATAAAGGACATGTATCCTACGATACATTATTTCTCGGTACATACGAGAGAGCTTATTTGAAGGAAGGAAATATCCGACCGAATATTGTGAAGTTTGCAGATTCATATAAGGCAATCAGTGAAGTTTACAAGCCGAATGTGATGATCTGTGAAGTGACCGAACCAGATGAAGAAGGCTATATGTACTATGGATGTACAGGTGTAGCCTGGAATGGTAAGGTGGCAGATATTGTTGATAAGATTATTGTTCAGATCAACAATTGCCAGAAGAAGGTGAGCGGATGGAAGCATCGTATTCATGTGAAAGATGTTGATGCAATCTGTCGTCATGATCATCCGCTTTACGAATATATTCAGCCACCGGTGACAGAGAGAGATCAGATCATGGCAGGTTATATTCTTCCACTGATTCCTGATGGCGCGACACTGCAGATTGGTATCGGTGGTGTAGCGAATGCAGTGGCGTATGGCCTGACAGATAAGAAACATCTGGGTGTTCAGACAGAGATGCTGACAGAGTCACTGATGCATCTGACGAAACAGGGCATCGTTGATAAGGATCGTGTTGTTGCGGCCTTTATCCTTGGAAATGAAGAGACTTATGATTTCGCTTTGACAGGTATTCCTCAGTTAGGACCTGTTGATGAGATTATCAGTCCATCCATTGCCGGACAGATTCCAAACTTTATTGCCATTAACGGCTGTATGATGGCGGATCTTACAGGTCAGATCTGTTCAGAGACAGTTGGACACAGACAGTACTCCGGTACAGGCGGCCAGCTTGACTGTATCCGTTCTGGCAATATGTCTCCGGGCGGTAAGAGTTTCTTATGTATGCCATCCAGAAAGAAAATGAAAGACGGTACGTATCATTCAACGATTACATTGAATCTTCCGGCGGGAGAAATCGTTACAGTTCCGAGAACAGATGTGATGTATGTTGTAACAGAACAGGGAATTGCGAACTTGTATAACCGTCCGATTGAAGAACGTGTTGAGGCAATGATCAGTATTGCACATCCGGATTTCAGAGAACAGCTTCGTAAAGAGGCAATCGAGGCAGGATTGCTTCGAGCATAGGCGCAAGACGGAAGGCGAAGCCTGTGTCGACACAGGATAGAAGAAAAGGGAAGAAGGAATTTTATGGAGGAAGCAGGTAATTCGAGGAAGAAGGAACCCGGAACATGGATGTCTTTTCTGGTATTCGGAATTGCTATTGCCATTATTCTTACTGGTGTAGTTATACTGGATTATGATATACATATTGTTCTTCTTCTGGCATTGGTTTTTGTGTGTGTTGTATCTGGTACATTGGGATATTCGTTTGATGAACAGGTTGAATTCATGAAGAAAGCACTGGGTCAGGCGATGTCTGCGATGATCATTTTCATATTTATAGGCGTTATTATTGCTTCCTGGATTTTTTCAGGAACGGTTCAGACTTTGATTTATTATGGCCTGCAATATATCAGTCCAACAGTATTTTTACCGATGGGATTAATTTTATGCAGTCTGACATCGATGTCGATTGGTACATCCTGGGGGACGATCGGTACGATGGGAATTGCAATGATGGGAATTGGAAGCGGAATGGGGATACCGCCGGCAGTGACCGCGGGCATGGTGATTTCCGGATCGTTTTTTGGTGACAAGATGTCACCGATTTCGGACACAACGAATCTTGCTCCTGCAGCAGTGGGGACAACGCTGCACAAACATATTAGCGCGATGTGGAAAACCACATTGCCGGCTTATATCGTAAGTTTTATTGCGTTTGTAGTCATTGGCTTATCTTATCAGAATGGGGAGATCAATACTGAGACAGTTGCAGTTTTTACAGATACAATCCATGCGAACTTCAAAGTGTCGCCGGTTTTAATGCTTCCGATGATTGTTTTGTTGATTTTGAACCTGATCAAGTTCCCGGCTATACCGGGAATGGCAATCGGCAGCCTTCTTGGTGTGATTCTGGCAGTGACCGTGCAGGGCATACCGTTGGCAGAGGTGATTGCAGGTTTAAATTATGGCTATGTACAAAGTACAGGTGTAGAAGTTGTGGATAAGCTTTTGTGCCGAGGCGGTATACAGAATATGATGTATACATTTTCTTTATCCTGCATTGCAATTTCCTTTGGTGGTGTGATGGAGCATGTGGGTTATTTAAGGAAGATTGTAGCAGTCGTGATCAGTCGTGTGAAGAAGGATGCTTTGCTGGTGCCGATTGTTATTGCAAGTACAACATTGGGAACCCTGACAATGGGTGAAGTTTATCTATCTATTGTTGTGAATGGCAATCTTTATAAGGAAACTTTTAAAGAACGCGGTCTTCGGCCGGAAATGCTGTCGCGGCTTTTGGAGGAAGGCGGTACATTGACGCAGTGCTTTATTCCATGGTCTACATCCGGCGTATTTATTCTTGCAACGTTAGGGGTCGGAGCAGGAGAATACTGGAAATACGCGGTACTGAATTATGTCAATCCATTGTTGTCAATTGGACTGGCAGTATTTGGAATAGGAATTTTGCATGTATGTGATGAAAAAAACTTTCAAAAAGTTAAAAAGAAAGAGGTGTTCTAATGGGTGAACAAACAACAGAAAAGACAAGCTTAAGCATTAAACAATTTATGATCATTTTCTTTTTAGGACTTGGATATACAGTTGTTTATGCAACACCATTTATCCAGTATGTATTTTATGATTCACTGGTGGACGCACTGCAGTGTACCAATCAGCAGCTGGGTTATCTGATTACAATTTTTGGTGTCGGTAATCTTCTGGCTCCGTTTGGCGGCGCGTTGAGTGATAAGTTCAATACAAAGAAGATTTATATTTTTGCAATGCTGATGATCTGTGCATTGAACGTTGTCTTTGCAATGAACATGAGTTATTCATTCTCATTGATCATCTGGGGCGGATTTGCAGTCTTCGGATTGTTCCTTTACTTCCCGGCACATACGAAACTGACACGTCTGATTGGTAATGAAAATCAGCAGGGTACAATCTTTGGATTCACAGAAGCCTTCTGTGGTATCACAAACGTTATTGTAAACTTTATCGCTTTATATCTGTTTGCGTTCTTCTCAAACAAATATTTCGGTACAGCGGGATTAAGAGCAGCCATTATCGGTTATGCGGTATTAGGTGTGGTTGCAGTTATCTTTTTGGCGATTCTTGTTCCTGACCCTGGAAAAGCGGCAGCAACAGATAAGTCTTCAGATGTTATTAACACAAAGATGGGTGTCAAGGACTGGATAGGTATCGTTACAGATGTACGTACATGGATGTGCGGTATTGCCGTATTCACAACCTATACAATGTATTGTACGCTTTCCTACTATACACCATATTTCAGTAATGTACTTGGCGTTTCAGTTGTTTTCACCGGTGGTCTTTCTATTTTCCGTCAGTACGGCACACGATTTATCGGTGCACCGATCGGTGGCTGGTTAGGTGATAAGCTTAAATCTGTATCGACCGTTGTCGGTGCTTCACTTGCAGTTGCGGTTATCATGGTTGTTGCCTTTATGGCGATGCCGGCAGGATCTAATGGGACAGTGCTGATCGTGCTTACACTGGCAGCAGGTATTCTGACATATATGGCCAGAGGCTGTATGTTCGCAGTTCCTTCAGAATTGAAGATTCCGCGTAAATATGCGGGAACAACTTCCGGTGTTGTATGTGCGATTGGTTATTGCCCTGACTTATTTATCTTCGTATTATACGGATACTGGTTAGACAAGTTTGGTAATACAGGTTACAGAAACATTTTCGTTTATGCAGCTGTCGTTATGGTGATTGGTGTGATCAATGCCATTGTGACACAGATTTACAAAAAGAAAAAACTGTCAGGAGAAACAGCAGAAGCTTAAAGATCCTGAGAATAGAATGAGCAGAAGCTTGAGAAGGTATTAATAAAACATATAATATAAGCGTAAGGTATAGGAGGATTACATTATGGAAAAAAGATATATTGACGCGTTAACAGAAATCTGTGGCGCAACAAGTGTTTTATATGAAATGTCAGATATTGAACGTTATCTGTATGATGAAACGGAAGAATATGTTCGTCCAAAGGCTTGTGAGGACTGTATCGTTGTTCGTCCGGGCACTTATGAAGAAGTTTCTGAAATTCTTAAATGGGCAAACAAAGAACTTGTGCCGGTTATCCCTAGAGGTGGCGGTACAGGTGCCTGCGGTGCAGCTATTCCGACAGAGCCATCTGTAATCATGAGTATGGAGCGCTTCAGAAAGATCGTTGAAGTGGATGAGACAAATATGATGATCACATGCCAGACAGGTGTAACACTGGCCAGCTTAAATGAATACCTTGCTAAAAACGTTCATGCACTTTACTTCCCATGTCATCCTGGTGATGAAGGCGCTCAGGTTGGCGGTATGTGTATTGAAAATGCCGGTGGTGTTCGTGCCGTTAAACATGGTATCATGAGAAGCTACATCAAAGGTATGAAGGTTTGTCTTCCAAATGGTGATATCGTTCAGCTTGGCGGTAAACTGATGAAGAATAACATGGGTTATGATTTACTTCACCTCCTCATTGGTTCCGAAGGTACATTAGCAGTTGTTCTTGAAGCAACATTAAAATTATATCCTCGTCTTGAGTACACAGGCGCACTTGTTTGCTCTTTCAATACAACAGAAGATGCTGTTAAATCTGTAGGCGAAGTACAGAAGGCAGGTATCATTCCTCTGGCTGTAGAATACATGGATCGTGCGATTTCTGTTGGTACAGCTGAGCATATCGAAAGAACATGGCCAATGAAGGATGAAGGTAAAGTCGATCTTCTCTATCTTGTAGAAGAAGCAACAGAAGATGCACTTTATGAGACAGCTGGTACAATCGCAGAAATCTGTGAAAACAATGGCGCTGTAGGCTCCGTTATCGCAGAAGACAGCAAACAGCAGAGAAATCTTCTTGATATCCGTTCAGCAATCTACGAAGTATACAAACCGGTATTCGTGGATTCTCTGGATACAGCTGTTCCTGTGGCCAATATCGGCGATCTGTTGAAAGAATTTGATGCAATTGCAGAAAAATATGGCACCACAACGCCTCGTTTCGGTCATGTAGCAGATGGTAATTTCCATAATTTTATCCTGATGGTAGATGGAAAAGTACCAGAATGGGCAGATGATATGCGTCGTGATATCTACAAAGCAGCTATCAAATACGGCGGCACAATCACAGCAGAACATGGTACAGGTAAGACAAGAAAACCTTACATGAATCTGCAGTATACACCGCATGTACTTGGTATCATGAAGAGCATCAAGAAAGCCTTTGACCCGAACAACATTCTGAATCCGGGTGTTATCATCGATTTAGATGATTAATGACCATAAATAAGCAGGTTTTGCTATATAACTTCCTCGACCAATGATATTGACCAATCATCATTGAACACTTACACAAAAAGACGATTCGCCGGGAATCGTCTTTTTTGTGTGCAGCAAAACCTGACCTTGTATATCTGTTTGTTCTATATTAAAATAGAAGTATTATTTATTATTTAAAGTAGAAATACTAAAATGAAATGGAAAGGAAGGTGGCAGAATTGGAGCTGGGGCTTTTTACGAGTGGCTATCAGCGGTATCCGTTGGAGCAGGCTTTTGAGGATGCCAGTCGTTTTGGCTATGATTATATAGAATTATGGGGCGGTTATCCGCATGCGTATGTGGAAGATCTGACGGCAAGAGGGGTTGGAGAAATTGACAGACTGATTCAAAAATACCGGATGCCTGTGAAATGTTTTACACCGGAGCATAATGGCTATCCCTTTAATTACATGGCCGGAGACGAATTTCAGTGGGAGCGATCAATGGTGTATTTAGAGAAAGCCATTGAGCTGACAGCGGCCATGGGCGCACCGATGATGCTTTTCTCGGCCGGTCATGCAGGGTATCAGATGACAGGACATGAGATTGAAGAACGGCTTCAGAAAAGTCTGGAACGTCTGACAGCAAAGGCAGAGCAGCAGAAGGTGAAGTTGATTTTAGAGCCTCTGACGATTTATGAGAGCAATGTTATTACAAGTCTAAATGACCTGGAACGGGCATTGGATAAAGTCCCGTCACCGTATCTGGTGGGCATGTGTGATCTGGCGGTGCCATATACAACAGGTGAACCGGCAGCGGAGTATGTCAGGCGTCTTGGCGGTCGATTCGGGTATCTGCATGTGATTGACAACGATGGCGTCAGTGATAGCCATATTCTGCCGGGGGATGGCAATATGCCTCTTGAAGGAATCCTTCGGGAAATCAGAAGGGCCGGATATGATGGCTGCGCTACCATTGAACTGGTGACAGGGTATCTGAAAGAACCGTCGGTGTATGCGGAGATAGCGATAAAAAGAATTAGGAGTATTTTATGAGAGAAAACAAAATGAAGAAAATAAGAATTGCAGCAGCTGGTGACAACTGCATGGATGTTTACGATAAAGAGAATAAGGCTTTTCCGGGAGGCAATCCTGTGAATGTGGCGGTTTATGTGGCACGTCTTGGCGGTGCGTCCGCCTATATCGGACCGGTGGGGACAGATGTCTACGGCAAGCAGATGATGGATGCCATTCAGGGCAAAGGTGTGGATGTTTCCCGGATGAAGATACTTGAGGGAACAACTGCTGTGACCCACGTGGAGATTGTGGATGGCGACAGAGTGCTTGGTGATTATGAAGAGGGGGTTATGGCCGATTTCAAGCTGGATGCGGAAGATATTGATTTCCTCAGTAGCTATGATATGGTTGTTTCCGGTCTATGGGGTATGATTGAGAATGATCTGCCGGTTTTGAAGGAAAAAGGGGCAATAGTAGCCTTTGATTTTGCCACAAGACCGGATGATCCGGTATCTGTCAAGGCTATTCCGTATGTAGATTACGGTTTCTTTGCAGATGATGACAAGGATGAAGAAGAATTGAAGAAAATGCTGATCGACCTGCATGCCAAAGGACCGAAGGTGATGGTTGTTACCCGCGGCGAGAAGGGCAGCATGGCTTATGACGGCGAGAAGTTTTATTATGGTGGTATTGTGCCTTGCGAAGTGGTGGATACCATGGGGGCAGGCGACAGCTTTATTGCAGGATTTCTTTATGCTATATGCGAGGGAAAAGGAATTCAGGAAGCTATGGCGGACGGTGCGGCTAACAGCAGTGTGACCATTGCCTATTCCGGCGCTTGGTAGGATACGAACAGAAACAGGAATTTGAGTGAATAATGAGCCAAAACCTATGTGAACAATAAAGGATAGAATGCGGCGATCCAAATGGTATTAAATTTAAGAAAAAATATACTGATTTTGAATGATTTGTCTATATCCTGCCGGCTGATTCGTTCAGACAGACGTTCCTTGGGGCTTGAGATAAGAAAAATTCCGGAGGGCGGAGCGGAACTCCTGATTCGTGCACCAAGGCGGATGAAGATAGCGTATATTGAATGGTTTATCAATGAAAAAGAACGGTGGATAACTGAGAAATATTTGGCTGCACTTGTGGAAAAACCACGTCCGCAAATGATGGAAATTCCGGAATATGTGACGGAACAATGGATTCGGACAGAAGGGGCTGAAAGATTCCAGCAAAAGACGGCTTTTTGGGCGGCAAGAATGAAAGTGACTTACGGCAGGATCACGATCCGTGATCAGAAAACACGGTGGGGAAGCTGTAGCAGTCGGGGAAACTTGAATTTTAACTGGCGGCTGCTTCTGATGCCGGAGAGGGTTATGGATTACGTGATTGTCCATGAACTGGCCCACCGGCGGGAAATGAACCATTCTGCGGCTTTCTGGCAGATCGTCGAAACGTATCTGCCGGATTACCGGGAACGGCGGCAGTGGCTGAAAGAAAATGGTGTTCGGTATGCCGGGCCTGTTGAACTGCCGAAGTACTAGAGTAAGCAGGCACTGAAATCTTCAGATAAAATGACTGTCGAATTCGGCTAAGCGGCCACAGACTTTTTCTCAGGGATTTGAGAAAGCATAATGGCGGCAAACATCAGCAGACAGCCGCAGAGTTCTTTCGGAGACAGATACTGATGCAGGATAATCCATCCGGCTAACAATGAAAATGCAGATTCCAGACTCATAAGGAGTGAGGCAATAACGGGATCTGTATTTTTTTGTGCCACGATCTGCAGCGTATAACCTACCGCACAGGAAAGTACACCTGCATAAAGGAGAGGCTGCCATGCTGTCAGAATGGCATGGAGATTCGGTGATTCTGTCAGCATGGCAGGTATGCCGCAGATGATGCCGCAGGTGAAAAACTGAATGCAGGACATGCGGACACCATCGACTTTTGGTGAAAAATAGTCCACCACCATAATATGAAACGAAAAACAAAAAGCGCAGATAAGGACAAGAATATCACCTTTGCCCAGGGAAAGACTTTCTGTCATGCAGAGCAGGTACAGGCCGATGACGGAGAGTCCGACACTGATCCAGGCAATAAGACGGACTTTTTTACCCACAAAAAGGCCGAGGATCGGGACAATCACGATATACATGGCGGTGATAAATCCAGCCTTGCCAACGGTTGTGTAGATAATGCCAACCTGCTGAAAAGAACTGGCAATTGCCAGAAGGATACCGCAGACAATACCGCCGATGATCAGTGTTTTCTTGTCAGATACGGATGAGGAGGATGTCGATGCAATGTCGGTGGCAGAGACCGCATCACTGTTGGAAGCGTTGACGGTTGCTGCGGATTGTCGGTTGACTTTGTCAAGTAATGGAATAAAAAGCAGCAGAACAAAAGTACCGATAAAATTTCTGACAGAGTTAAAGGTAAATGGACCGACATAATCCATCCCCACACTCTGTGCGACAAAAGCAACACCCCAGATGAAGGCGGTCAATAAGAGCATCAGATTGCTTTGCATTTTTTTTGAATTCATATTTGTCTCTCCTTTAGGTGACCATCTATTATTCGTTAAGGCACATGCAGGCTGTTTTTGTTCGGTATCGGTATGGATAAAGACGTAAAACATGTGCTTTTTGATGTTTTATAGTGGTAAAGTATTGTAATAAGGTTTATAATAGCACATGTATCTATGAAAATAAAAGAAAAATGCATAAAATTTGAAAAAAACACTTGATTATCGACAAAAATAGTGTATTTTATGTAATTAGGAAATTATTTCGAAATTGTCGGAGGATTAAATCATGAAGATCGTTGTAAAATTCGGCGGAAGTTCCCTTGCAAGTGCCGAACAGTTTAAAAAAGTTGCGGATATTATTCACGCAGACCCACACAGAAGATTTGTTGTCCCTTCTGCACCGGGCAAGCGTTTTGATGGAGATACAAAAGTTACAGATATGTTATATGGATGCTATGATCTGGCAGAAGCCGGCAAGGATTTTGATGGTGCACTGGCAGACATCAAGGCCCGCTATGATGAAATTATTGAAGGACTTGGGCTGGAACTGACACTGGACAAAGAGTTTGAGACAATTCATGAACAGTTCCGTCTGAAAGCAGGAAGAAATTATGCCGCATCCAGAGGTGAATATCTGAATGGTATCGTGCTGGCCAATTATCTTGGTTTTGAGTTCATTGATGCAGCTACAGTTATCCGTTTTGATGATGCAGGCAATTTTGAAGCAGACAGAACAGATTTGATTTTGTCTTCAAGATTGAAAGATGTTGAATATGCCGTTGTGCCTGGTTTCTATGGGGCTCAGGATGATGGTGTGGTGACAACTTTCTCCAGAGGCGGTTCTGATATCACAGGTTCTATCGTGGCAAAGGCTGTCCATGCGGATGTATATGAGAATTGGACAGATGTTTCTGGTTTCCTTGTGGCAGATCCGAGAATTATCAAGAATCCTGAAGCGATTGAAGCAATTACATATAAGGAACTGCGTGAGCTTTCTTACATGGGCGCATCTGTACTGCATGAAGATGCTATTTTCCCGGTACGTAAAGAGGGCATTCCGATCAATATCCGCAATACAAATAAGCCGGATGATCTGGGCACATGGATTGTAGAAAGCACATGCCGTAAACCGAAGCATACAATTACCGGTATTGCCGGCAAGAAAGGCTTTGCATCGATTAATATTGAAAAAGATATGATGAACTCCGAAATCGGATTTGGCAGAAAAGTTCTGCAGGTATTTGAGGATAATAATCTTTCTTTCGAACATATGCCGTCAGGCGTCGATACAATGACTGTGTTTGTACACCAGTCAGAGTTTGAGCACAAAGAGCAGCAGGTCATCTCAGGTATTCACCGTGCAGTTCATCCGGATCTTCTGGATCTTGAATCCGGTCTGGCACTGATCGCGGTTGTGGGACGCGGTATGAGAGATACGCGTGGTGTCGCAAGCAAGGTATTTAATGCCCTTGCCAGTGCCAATATCAATATCAAGATGATCGACCAGGGATCCAGTGAGCTGAATATTATTATCGGTGTGAAAGAGAAGTATTTCGAGGATGCGATCAAAGTCATCTATGATGCATTTATCACCAATGCAGCACCGGCTAAATAGTCATCACGCAATATTGGCATAACATCAGTCTAAAAACATATAACCATAGTAGGAGTTATAATTGACGCTTATTCGCTGATATGTTAGAATGAGTGAGAAAAGTCCGGTACGAAGCCGGCTGTGAATTTTAGAGAGACGATATAGAATAAAGATAACTGAACAGTTACATATCAAGGCCACGAAGGCGTTTGAGCGTGAATACCCATATGTGTGAGATATGGTTTAGCTCGGTACGTTTTCGTGGCTTTCGTTTTGCATGGGGAGGGACAATATGGACGTTTTAAAGCTACTGGAAGATGTGAAAAATGATAAGGTTTCACTGGAAGAGGCAGCTAAGGAATTAAAGCAGCTGCCTTATGAGGATCTGGGATTTGCCAAGTTGGATCATCATCGGCAGATTCGTTCCGGATTCGGCGAGGTTGTATTTTGCAGTGGCAAATCGGATGAGCATTTGCTGAAGATTTATGAGACATTTTATAAAACTGATACAGAGGTACTCGGTACGCGCGCTTCTGAGCATCAGTATGAGCTAGTGAAAGCCGTTATACCGGAAGTGACTTATGATCCGCTGTCAAGAATTTTGAAGATTGAGAAGCCCGGAAAGGAAAGAATTGGCCGTGTGGCTGTCTGTACAGCCGGTACGGCAGATATTGCAGTTGCTGAAGAAGCAGCACAGGTGGCGGAATATTTTGGCACCAACGTTGATAGATTTTATGATGTGGGTGTTGCAGGCATTCATCGTTTATTTGCCAAACTGGAAGAAATTCGCAAAGCCAACTGTATTATTGCTGTTGCCGGTATGGAGGGAGCCCTTGGCGGTGTTCTGGCGGGCCTTGTTGAGGTACCGGTGATTGCTGTTCCGACTTCTATTGGTTATGGTGCGAACTTCGGCGGTCTGTCAGCACTTTTGACAATGCTGAATTCCTGTTCCAATGGCATTACTGTTGTCAATATTGATAATGGTTACGGTGCCGGCTATATCAGTACACAGATTAACCGTTTGGCAGTCAAAGCCTATAAGCCGGAATAAGAGAGACGGGGATTTGGCGGCAATATCATATAGATGAAGCAGTGCCTGCCTGAGAAATTGATTTTGAGCAGTCTATTGTAATTTAAGTATAAAGATAAGGGGATTTGTAAAATGAGCAAGAAAGTTTTATATCTGGAATGTTTTTCGGGTATCAGCGGGGATATGACGGTTGGTGCATTATTAGATCTTGGGGCAGACCCGGAAGTATTAAAACAGTCATTGGATTCACTGCATGTGGATGGTTATGAGGTAAAAATCGGCAGAAGCAGCAAGTGTGGTATTGATGCCTGCGATTTTGATGTGCTGATACCAGATCAGCCGGAATATGATGAAGGCCATATGCATCACCATGATGATGATCACGATCACGAACATCATCACCACGATGATGACCACGACCACGAACATCACCACCATGATGATGACCACGACCACGAACATCACCACCATGATGATGACCACGATCACGAACATCATCACCACGATGATGACCACGACCACGAACATCATCACCATGATGATGACCACGATCACGAACATCATCACCACGATCATGACCATCATCATCATGATCACGGCCATGGTCATCATCATGCGCATGTACATAGAAATATTCATGATGTATTCGCAGTGATTGATAGACTTGAGAATGAGCATGTTAAGACATTAGCGAAAAAAATGTTTATGATTGTTGCGGAAGCAGAGTCTAAAGCCCATGGCCTGCCGATTGAAGAAGTGCATTTCCATGAAGTAGGTGCCATTGATTCTATTGTAGATATTATCAGTGTGGCTGTCTGTGTGGACAATCTCGGTGTGGATGATATTGTCGTTTCTGAATTATATGAGGGATCCGGCCATGTGCATTGTCAGCATGGTATGATGCCTGTGCCTGTACCTGCAACTGCCAATATTGTTGCGGCTAATCACCTGCCGATGAAGATTACGGACGCTCAGGGAGAAATGGTCACACCGACAGGTGCAGCGATTGCAGCTGCTCTTCGTACGCAAGATCATTTGCCAGAGGATTATCAGTTGCTGAAGATCGGCCTTGGTGCCGGCAAGAAGGATTTCCCGAAGGCAAATGTTTTGAGAGCAATGCTGCTTGAGACAAAGGATCAGCCACAGACAGGTGAGGAAGAAGATATCTGGAAACTGGAGAGCAACATTGATGACTGTTCAGGCGAAGTTCTCGGCTATACAATGGAGCGTCTTTTGGCTGCAGGGGCGAGAGATGTATGTTATGCGCCGATTTACATGAAGAAGAATCGTCCGGCCTATATGCTTCATGTGCTGTGCGACCGCAGACAGATTCCTGCAATGGAAGAAATTATTTTTAATGAGACGACAACCATCGGTATTCGCAGATATAAGGTTGAGCGTACAATTTTAAAACGTCATGAAGCAAAAGCCAAAACGGCTTATGGCGAAGTGGAATTAAAAATTTGTGAGAAGAATGGCATCGTTTATCGTTATCCTGAATATGAAAGTGTTAAAAAGCTTTGTGAGGCAGCCGGTGTACCGTTTAAAGTTGTATATCAGGCAGCCTGTGAAGCAGAAATCAGTGAATAAACAGCATGGAAAGCGTGCTGTAAATGAAATAAAATGTCGAACAGGGCATCAGGTATGAGACACAAGAAGTGAGGAATCAGACATGGAAATCAGAACACGTTTAGTAAATTATATGAAGAAATTGGGGGATAAGGATCTGTGTGTGGCTTTTTCAGGCGGCGTGGACAGCTCAGTTATCTTAAGGGCAGCCTGTGAGGCGGCAGCAGCTAATGGTAAAAAGGTGTACGCAGTGACCTTTGAAACAAAACTGCATCCAAAGGCAGACTTGCCACAGGCTCAGAAAGTGGCCAAAGAAGCAGGCGCTATTCATCATGTTATCTATGTCAATGAGCTGGATAATGAGGAGATGCTCAACAATCCTGTGAACAGATGCTATCTCTGCAAAAAATATTTGTTCCAGAATTTGCTGACATTTGCCGCTGAAAAAGGTATCGATACAATCATGGAAGGCAACAATGCAGATGATCTTCTTATCTATCGACCGGGAACACAGGCAGTTAAAGAGCTTGGGGTATTAAGTCCGCTGGCAGAGCTGGGGATTACAAAGGCACAGGTACGTGAAATTGCAGCAGATATGGGACTTTCATGTGCCAGCCGTCCATCTTCTCCTTGTCTGGCAACACGACTGCCGTATGGTACACCGATTTCATTCGAACTGCTTGCAAGGGTGGATGCTGGTGAACAGTGGCTGAAGGAGCAGGGATTCCCAATTGTCCGTCTGCGTGTTCACGGTGATATTCTGCGTATTGAAATTGAAAAAGAACGTTTTTCGGATTTTATTGCAATGGCAGATAAGATCACAGCAAAAATGAAGGAACTTGGTTTCGTCTATATTACATTGGATGCGGAAGGTTTTCGCTCAGGCAGCATGGACGTACATATTGTGAAATAGACAGAAAAGAAATAAAGTAAAATGAGCCGTTCCGGGACTGAAACAGAAGAAACGATGCCCGGAACGGTTTTTGTGTCAATGATAAAAAGCCGGAAAGGAAGCAGTTGATTCTTATGAAACACAGGCAATAATGTGCTCATATTCAGATGGTCTGAAATGCACAATAAAATGCTGCTGCTGTTTCTGAGAAAGATAATAGCACGGAATATTTTCAAGACCAAGCGCTCTGGCTTTATGCAGACGGTGATTGCCGTCGATCAGCAGCAAATGATCTTTGGAAAGCTCGGCAACCACCAGAGGCTTTGTCAGATCGGAGGCCATGGCCCGGGTGTGACTGACTCTGGCATCATTATGGTCAGCCAGTAAAGCGGTGGAAAGTGTCTGGATTGTATAAGAATCAGGATGTTGTTCAATGTCTTCAAGAATAGAAGTGACATCCCAGATGAGAATACCGTTGTCTGTTGCAAAATGATATTTCTGTCGCATAAATTAAACCCTCTGTAAATGGAAAAAGTTGGTAACAACGAAATAAGGCAACGTGCGATAGACGCCGTTGCCTTTTACTGCTCTATCATAGCATAATATTTTTAAAATGTATATCCCCTAATTTAAAAATATTGATTTATGGGTGCAGATATAGTATGATAATCAGAGAATTTTATGAAAAAGAATTTAGGAGGCGTAATGTGAACCGGTTTATTAACGATACGAAAAAGTACTGGAAATATACCTTATACGCTGCAAAATCACAGTTGAAGACAGAGGTAGCCAATTCCTACCTGAACTGGATCTGGTGGGTGCTTGAGCCATTCTGTTTTATGTTGATTTATGCATTTATTTTCGGGTATATGCTGGGGCATAAGGAATTATATTACAATGTTTATATATTTGTGGGTCTTGCCATCTGGGATTTCTTCAACAGATGTATCAAGAGTTCTGTCAGAATGGTGAAGCGCAACAAGTCCATTGTGTCGAAAGTGTATTTGCCGAAGCACACATTGATTATGTCTGATATGATGGTGAACGCATTCAAGATGCTGATCTGCTTTGGCCTTTCAGCCGGCATGATTATTTACTATAGAGTACCGATTGGCTGGCAGGCACTCTATGCGATTCCCGCATTGATCACGATGATCATATTTACGTTCGGATGCTGCTGTATATTGCTTCATCTGGGAGTTTTTATTGATGATATGGCTAATGTGATTAATATTGTGCTGCGTTTTGTGTTTTATTTGACAGGTATTTTCTATAATATTAATATTTTTCCGGAGCCAATTTATAGTCTGGTACTGAAGGGAAATCCGCTGGCATTTATGATTTCAAGTTTCAGAGATTCTATCCTGTATCAGACAGTACCTTCGAGAAAATGGTTGTTATTCTGGTTTGTCATTTCAGTGGCACTGGCTGCATTTGGTGTGCGGAACATTTATAAGAATGAGAATACGTATGTAAAGGTAATATAATATGGAAGAATATGCAATTACAGTCAAAGATTTAAAGATTCGTTATAAAAGTGTACAGGCCTATTCAATCAAAAAGAGTCTGCTTCGGTTGAAAGGTGTGGAGGCAAAAGCCTTTGAAGCCGTGCGCGGCATCAGTTTTGAAGTTAAGCAGGGCGAAATCCTTGGTATTACAGGCAAGAATGGAAGCGGCAAATCAACACTGCTTCGCGCATTGGCACATATCTTTTCTGCGGATGAAGGTAGTATTGATCTGCATGGCCATTCTGTTTCACTGCTGGCCATTGGTGTTGGATTTAAGAATGAGATGACAGGACGTGAGAATATCATGCTGTCAGGTATGCTGCTTGGATTCAGCGAGAAAGAAGTACAGGAACGTATGGAGGACATCATCGAATTTGCCGGATTGGGTGAATTTATTGATATGCCGGTGCGTACCTATTCAAGCGGTATGTATTCCAAACTCGCATTTTCTATTACGGCCATTCTTGAAACAGATATCATGCTGATTGATGAGGTGCTCAGTGTAGGTGATGAGAAGTTCAAGAAGAAGAGCTATGAGAAGATGAAATCACTGATCTCACAGCGCAACCGGACGGTTGTTATTGTGTCACATAGTCTTAAGACTTTGGAAGAATTGTGTGACCGTGTTATGTGGATGCATGAAGGCAAGATTGTGAAGATCGGTGAACCGGTTGAAGTATTGAATGAGTATCGGGAGTTCATGAAATAGATGATGAAAGGAAGCGATAGGATGAATGGCCTGCTGTCAGTCATTATACCTGCTTATAACGAGCAGGAGATGATACCAAAAGCCGCAGCGACAATTGCAGAGATACTTGAGCAGGCAGAGATTTCCTATGAATTGCTTTTTGTGAATGATGGTTCCAGGGATCTTAGCTGGCAGTGTATAGAAGAAGCTGCGGATCAGAATCCAAGCATCCGTGGATTGAATTTTTCGAGAAATTTTGGCAAAGAATCGGCGATGTTTGCCGGTTTATCAGAAGCAGTGGGAGATTGTGTGGTCGTGATTGACTGCGATCTGCAGCATCCGCCAGAGAAAATTGTCGAAATGTATCGGCTCTGGCAGGAAGGATATGAAGTTGTTGAGGGCGTAAAGAGCAGCAGAGGCAAAGAAAGTCCTGTTCATACATTTGCGGCTTCATGCTTTTACAAATTGATTGGGAGTGCGGCGGGATTTGATATGAGCCATGCATCTGATTTTAAGCTGCTGGATAGGAAAGCGGTGAATGTTCTCCTGAATATGAAGGAGAAGAATGCATTCTTCAGGGCCCTTTCCTCATGGGTGGGCTTCAAAACAACGGAAGTTCCATTTGAGGTACAGGAAAGAGAAGCCGGTGAGTCCAAGTGGTCAGTCAAGGCCCTTACCAGGTATGCCATTTCCAACATTACATCATTCTCGGCTGCGCCGATGCAGATTGTGACATTTTTGGGCGTTGTCATGCTGATTGTATCCGTTGTTCTTGGTGCCATTGCACTTGGACAGAAGATATCAGGAGTGGCGCTTGGTGGTTTTACAACGGTGATTATCATACAGCTTTTTACCGGCAGTATTATCATGATCAGTTTGGGAATTATCGGGTATTATATTGCTAAGATTTATGATGAAGTCAAGGGGCGCCCCCGTTTTATTATTGCATCCACCTGTGGAAAGACGCAGTCGGGGAATAACGGGGAAACGGCAGGAGAGAAATAGAAGGTGACAGAATTGAAAACAATAGTTGAGTTGTACAATGATGATAATCGCAGACCGGAAGTTATGGAAAGGGCAGGAGAAATCCTGAAAAAGGGCGGACTTGTAGCTTTCCCGACAGAAACGGTGTACGGACTGGGTGGAGATGCTCTGAATCCTGAAGCGTCGGCCAGAATTTATGCGGCAAAGGGACGGCCATCGGATAATCCGCTGATCGTGCATATCGCAGATATGGAAGCGCTTAAAGTACTGGCATCGGAAGTTCCTGAGAAAGCCAGACTGCTGGCGGATCGTTTTTGGCCGGGACCATTGACCATGATCATGCCTAAATCAGATGCGGTGCCTTATGCAACAACAGGCGGTCTGGATACAGTTGCTATTCGTATGCCATCGCATCCGACAGCTTATGAATTGATCAGAAGCTCCGGTGTGTATATTGCGGCACCGAGTGCCAACACATCAGGCAGGCCAAGTCCGACAACTGCACAGCATGTCTATGAGGATTTGAATGGACGTATTGATATGATTATCGACAGCGGCAAAGTGGATATCGGATTGGAATCTACCATTGTGGATCTGACCGGAGAGATACCAACGATTCTGCGCCCGGGCTATATAACGAAGGAAATGCTGGAAGAGGCTGTGGGCCCTGTGACCATTGACAAGGCAATTCTTGCAGATCATGAGGATCCGAATCTTCGTCCAAAGGCGCCGGGAATGAAATATAAGCATTACGCACCGAAGGGCGATCTGGTTATTGTGGAAGGAAAGAAGCAGGCAGTGGCCGAGACAATCAATCATTTAACAAAGATGGATGCAGAAGCCGGATTAAAAACAGCAGTTATTGCTTCTGATGAGAATTTATCTCTTTATGATGCGGACTGCAAGATCAATATCGGGTCCAGAGAACATGAGGAAAGCATTGCGGCTAATCTGTATGAAGTCCTTCGTGAAATGGATGAGATGGGGGTTCAGAAGATGTATTCGGAGAGTTTTGCCGGCGGCGGACTTGGCGCGGCCATTATGAATCGCCTGCTGAAAGCGGCCGGACATCATGTGATCCGCGTATAATACCTGTTGTACTCAGCCGGATGCCCGGAGGCATGGACAAAGGGTATCCGGACAATATATATATAACAAAGGAGAATGAGAAATGATAGCACTTGGATGTGATCATGGTGGTTATGAACTGATGCAGGAAGTTATAAAATATCTGGAGGAACATGGTCTGGAATATAAGAATTACGGTACTTATTCCACAGATTCCTGTGACTATCCTGATTATGCAAAAAAGGTAGCAGAAGCAATTCTTGCAGGTGAATGTGAAAAAGGTATTCTGATCTGCGGTACAGGCATTGGCATTACAATTGCAGCCAACCGTTATGAGGGAATCAGAGCGGCCAACTGTACAAACAGCTTTATGGCGGAAGCTACAAGAGAGCATAATGATGCCAATATTCTTGGTATGGGAGCACGTGTCATTGGTGTGGGCACTGCATTGAAGATTGTGGATACATTCCTGAATACACCATTTTCCAATGATGAAAGACATAAGAGAAGAATTGCAAAGATTGAACATTAAAGCATCAAATCATCCGCCGGGCAGGCGGCAGTGCCTGCCTTTAACGGGTGATTTTTGCTGTTTATATGAATAATGAACAAAAGGAGGATAAAGATGTCAGAAAAGAGGCAAGATTATATCAGCTGGGATGAGTATTTTATGGGGGTAGCAAAGCTTGCAGGGCTAAGATCTAAGGATCCGAACAGTCAGGTTGGTTCCTGCATTGTCAGCCCGGATAATAAGATCCTGTCCATTGGTTATAATGGTTTTCCGAGGGGGTGTTCGGACGATGTATTCCCCTGGAGCCGAGAAGGCGATGAATTGGATACCAAGTATTTTTATGTTACTCACAGCGAATTGAATGCTATTTTGAATTACCGCGGAGGCAGCCTGGAAGGAAGCAAAATTTATGTGTCATTGTTTCCGTGCAACGAATGCTCCAAGGCGATTATCCAAAGCGGAATTCGAGAGATTATCTATGATTCGGATAAATATGGTGACACACCGGCTGTTATAGCATCGCGAAAAATGCTGGATGCAGCGGGTGTTCATTATCGCCGTTATATTCGGAGCGGGCGGGAACTGAAGATAACAGTATAAAAAACAATAAACAAACGTTGAGCAGTTTGCATGAATTGTTTGTGTGCAAACTGTTCAATATATACATTGAATAGATACAGAATTATGTATACAGTAGACATGTTAAATAGTAAACATGACGCTATGCAAAAGAATTATAGACATATTTATTAAAATTTGCTAAAATAATTATTGAGCGAATTTTGAAACAGATAGAGTAATCATAAAAGGGAGAGAGAGGATGAGAGATAAGCATGGTATAGGACAGGCGATTGTGATGATCACACAGCTCAGCATCAATATGCTTGTACCTGTTTTTATGTGTCTGTTTATTGGTATCTGGCTGGATAAGCGATTGGGTACAGGATGGCTGACACTTGTTTTTCTGATTCTTGGTATTATGGCATCTATTCGTTCAATGTTCATCACGTTAAAGCCATTGTTGAAGGGAGAAAGAGAGAAGAAGGATGAAGCATTTAAAAAGCAATTGGATGAGCAATTTAAAGACTCAGAATGAAGCGCTTGCGGATCTGATTCTTGGTATCCTGATATTTGGCATACTGGTAGTATTTGTGGGACTGTTTGTGGCCCCGGATAAAGCAGCCTTTGTGTTGGGTGCAGTACTTGGTACAGCGACTTCCGTAATCCGAGCCGTGCATATGGCGGTGACACTTGATCGGCAGCTGGATTACGGTGAGAAGGATGCAAGAGCTTATGCGGCACGTAATTATGGTATTCGTTATCTGATTATGATCGCAGTGCTTCTTGTTTCAACCAGACTGGGTGTTTCCGGCATGGCGGGAGCTGTCATCGGATTGTTTTCGATGAAGCCTGCTGCGATTCTGAGTCCTCAGATTCACAAGTATATTTATACCAGAATTTTTGGCAAAGGAAGGTGAAGTTATGGGCAATGAAGTCGACTTTATGGTACATGGATATGTTCCTCTGAACATTTTCGGCCATGAAGTCTGGTTGACGACAACACATGTCTGCCTGCTGATTGTCTGCCTTTTTATGCTGGTCATAGGGCTGATTGTCAACAACAAGATGAAGCACGCAACAGAGGTGCCGGGAATGGTACAGAACATTGCGGAGCTTTATGTGGAAATGATGGACGGCGTGGTCCAGTCAAGTATGTTCAGGCATTGGGGCAAATATGCCAACTATATCCTGACAATTTTCATGTTCCTTCTGTTTTCCAACATTTCGGGTCTTTTCGGACTCAGACCGCCAACTGCTGATTACGGTGTGACATTGCCGCTGGCATTGATCACATTTGTTTTGATTCAGTTTAATGCATTCAAGTGGAAGGGTGTTGGAGGCTATGTGAAGGATCTGATGGATCCAATCCCATTATTCCTGCCACTCAATATTATCAGCGAATTTGCAACGCCGGTTTCACTGTCGCTGCGTCTGTTTGGTAATGTCATGGCCGGAACCATTATGCTGGCATTGTATTACGGCATGCTGCCTGTGCTGGCAACAGTAGTGATTCCGTCATTCTTACATGCATATCTTGACTTATTCTCCGGAGCAATCCAGGCATATGTCTTCTGTATGCTGTCAATGACATTTATCTACCAGAAAATGCCGGAATAAAATATCCGGACAATCAAAATTTTATTTTTTTAAGGAGGAAATATAATGAATGGTATAACAAATGAAGGTTTAGTATTAGCGTGTTCAGCAATTGGCGCCGGCCTCGCTGTTATTGCCGGTATCGGACCTGGTGTAGGCCAGGGTATTGCAGCCGGTCATGGTGCATCTGCAGTTGGACGTAACCCGGGTGCTAAGGGTGATATCATGAAGACAATGATTCTTGGTCAGGCCGTTGCCGAGACAACAGGTCTTTATGGTCTGGTTATCGCTCTGATCCTGCTCTTCGCCAACCCATTATTGGGCAAACTGTAAGATCAGACAATATTGTTTAAGCAACAATATAAAACAGAGATATTCTGAAAGGAGGCTTAAACTTGGAGGACAGATTGTTTGGGCTTGACGTGCAGCTCCTGTTCGATGCGTTTGTACTGTTTGTTGTGATTATGATCATGTACGCCATCATGAGCAGGCTCTTCTTTAAGCCGGTGCGTGCATTCCTTGAACAGAGAAAGCAGGCAGTGGCAGCAGACAGAGATGAAGCACAGCAGCTTCAGGAAGCAGCCGAGGTATCAAAGGCGGCTTATGAAGAAAAGCTGAAGGCTGTACACAAAGAAGCCGAAGAGATTCTATCCGCATCCAGAAAAGCTGCAATGAAGCAGCAGGATGCCATTATTGACCAGGCGAAGTCAGAAGCCTCTGCAATCATGGAACAGGCAGACAGGGAAACAGTATCTGAAAAACAGCGTATCAAAGCGGATGTGAGAAAAGAGATGTGCGGACTGGCACTTGCAATGACAGGACGGTTTGCAGATCAGGCTGATCCACAGCGCGGAGAAGTTCTTCTTGAGGAAGCGCTGAAGGAAATGGGTGGTGGAGCATGGTTGAATTAATTGTTACAGCGATCAATGTGTTCATCCTGTTTTTCCTGATAGGATACCTTGTCTCGGATATGCTGTCCGGAATGCTGACTAAGCGTCAGGAACGGATTGCTGATGACATCAACACAGCCCGTATGAGTAAAGAAGAAGCACTGGCTCTTAAGAATGATTATGAGCACAGACTGGCTGATTTTGAAAGTGAAAGGGCTGATATTCTTGAGAATACACGCAGGAAAGCTGCACAGATGGAAGAGAGAATTCTGCTGGATGGACAGCAGGAGGCTGACAGAGTGATTGCCCGTGCGAAGAGAGAAGCTGAGTTGAAGAAGACGAAGCTTATGGAAGAGGTCAGACATGATATGATCATGGCTGCATCTATCACAGCATGCAAGCTGGCAGCAGAAACTCTTGATGACAAGAAGCAGGCGGTATATATTCAGGAAATGCTGGATGAGATGGGTGAATCAACATGGCAGAATTAATTGATAAGACATATGGAGAGGCATTGTTTCAGCTGAGCCTTGAAGAAGGCAAGGTAGAACAGTATGCCGATGAAGTAAGAAGCATCAAAGAAGCCATTGCTGAGAACCCTGAATTCATGGTTTTACTGGACCATCCTCAGATTACGAGGGAAGAGAAAGTGGAAGTTATGAGAAACTGTCTGGATGGCAGAGCCTCTGACAGTGTGACCGGCTTCTTTGTTACCGTTATTCAGGCGGGAAGACAGCATTTTCTTATGGGAATGATTGATTATTTCCTGGATGCTGTCAGAAAGTATCAGCATATTGGCATAGCAGATGTGACCAGTGCCTGTGCATTGAGTGATGCGCAGAAGGCGGCCGTTGAAAAACGGCTTTTGGAGACAACGGGTGATGTCTCCATTGAGATTAATTATCAGGTAGATCCTGAGATCATTGGAGGATTGGTTATCCGGATCGGTGACAAGGTTGCCGATAATAGTATCCGGACCCAGATCAATACTCTGACGAAGGCTATATTAAACAGCTAGAAAGAAGGTGCCAAAAGCTCCATGAATTTAAGACCTGAAGAAATTAGTTCAGTTATTAAAGAACAGATTAAGAGATATAAATCAGAACTTGAAGTATCAGATATTGGTACAGTTGTTCAGGTAGCGGATGGTATTGCGCGTATTCACGGACTTGAGAATGCGATGCAGGGCGAACTTCTTGAATTCCCGGGTGACGTTTATGGTATGGTCATGAACCTGGAGGAAGATAATGTTGGTGCCGTTTTGCTCGGCAGTAACAGAAATATCAATGAGGGAGACGTTGTTAAGACAACAGGACGAGTAGTTGAGGTACCGGTTGGTGACGCAATGCTTGGACGTGTTGTCAATGCTCTTGGTCAGCCAATCGATGGCAAAGGCCCTATTGATACCAATGCTTTCCGACAGATTGAGAGAGTAGCCCATGGCGTTATCGAGAGAAAGAAAGTCGATACACCGTTACAGACAGGAATTAAGGCGATTGACGCCATGATCCCGATTGGCCGTGGTCAGCGTGAGCTGATTATCGGTGACAGACAGACTGGTAAGACAGCCATTGCCCTTGATACGATTATCAATCAGAAAGGACAGGATGTCCTTTGTATCTATGTTGCAATTGGTCAGAAACAGTCGACAGTATCTTCTATTGTACACACACTGGAATCCTTCGGAGCCATGGATTATACAGTTGTTGTTGCAGCAACAGCATCCGAACTTGCACCATTGCAGTATATCGCGCCATATGCGGGCTGTGCGATCGGTGAAGAGTGGATGGAGCAGGGCAAGGATGTCCTCATTGTTTATGATGACTTGACAAAGCATGCTGCTGCTTATCGTACACTTTCCTTGCTTCTCCGCAGACCACCAGGGCGTGAAGCATACCCAGGTGACGTTTTCTACCTGCATTCAAGACTTCTGGAACGTGCTTCCAGACTGTCCGATGATCTGGGCGGCGGTTCATTGACTGCACTTCCGATCATTGAAACACAGGCAGGCGACGTATCTGCGTATATTCCGACGAACGTTATCTCCATCACAGACGGACAGATCTACCTTGAAACAGAAATGTTCAACTCAGGTTTCAGACCAGCGATCAATGCCGGACTTTCTGTCAGCCGAGTTGGTGGTGATGCGCAGATCAAGGCAATGAAGAAGATTGCCGGTCCTATCCGTACAGAGCTTGCTCAGTTCAGAGAGCTGCAGTCCTTCGCACAGTTCGGTTCCGATCTGGATGCGGATACACTGCAGAACCTGGCACAGGGTGAACGTATCCAGCAGATACTGAAACAGCCTCAGTATCAGCCAATGCCGGTTGAGAAGCAGGTTGTTATGATTTATGCCGTTACAAGAAGACATCTGACAGATATTCCTGTAGATCAGGTACTTGACTTTGAAAAGGGTCTGCTTGAATACATGGACAGCAAATGCGATGATGTTCTGGCAGCTATCCGTACAGAAAAGGTACTGACAGAAGATATCGAAGCAGGTCTTGTAAAGGCAATCACAGAGTACAAGAAGGTATTTCTGGAAGAAAATAAGAGGTGATAAAGCATGGCCTCAATGAGAGAAATTAAACGACGCAAAACCAGTATTCAGAGTACGGCTCAGATTACAAAAGCCATGAAACTGGTTTCTACGGTTAAGTTTCAGAAGGCGAAAGTCAAAGCTGAAACCACCCGTCCGTATTTTGACAAGATGTATGAGACAGTGTCTTCTATCCTGTCAAGATCAGGCAATATTCACCATCGTTATCTGATGCAGGGTGAATCTCAGAAAAAGGCAGTTATTGTCATTACGTCCAATCGCGGCCTTGCCGGCGGCTACAACAGTAATGTTGAAAAGGCTGTTACCAGTGTCGGTTTTAATCCTGCAGATGTGCAGCTTTACACAGTAGGTAGTAAAGGACGTGACAATCTCTCCAAAAAAGGTTATGCCGTAGCAAAGGATTACGGCGATGTCATTGAAGCACCAACGTATCGTGCAGCAATGGATATCGGCCGTGATGTGCTGAATGCCTTTTCGTCCGGTGAAGTGGGTGAAATCTGGATGGCCTATACGGTCTTCAAGAATACGATCACTCATATTCCGAAGATGATCCGTCTTCTGCCTGTAGCTGTTCCTGAAGAGGAAACAGCCGAAGAGAAGAAAGACGGATCACTGCTTCTGATGAATTTTGAGCCGGAACCGGAAGAAGTACTGGATGCAGTCATTCCGAAGTATATCAATAGTGTTATCTATGGTGGTATGATGGATGCCGTTGCCTCTGAGAACGGTGCCCGTATGACAGCCATGGATAATGCAACAAGCAATGCAGAGGATATGATTGAGAATCTGACATTAAGCTATAACAGAGCAAGACAGGGTGCGATTACACAGGAAATTACCGAAATCGTATCCGGTGCAGAAGCGCTTAAATAAACAGAAGGGAGTGATAGCAGCATATGGCAGAGCATAGTATTGGCAAAATCACTCAGATTATCGGTGCGGTACTGGATATCAAGTTTGCCGACGGAAATCTTCCTGAGATAAACGATGCCATCCGCATTACCAGAAAAGACGGCTCAACACTTGTTGTTGAAGTTGCTCAGCATCTGGGTGATGATACTGTCCGCTGTATTTCCATGGGACCTACTGATGGTCTTGTGCGTGGTATGGAGGCTATCGCTACAGGCGGCCCTATTACGGTGCCTGTAGGTGAAAAGACACTGGGACGTATTTTCAACGTTCTCGGTGAAGCAATTGATAATAAAGAAGCTCCACAGGCTGAAGAACACCTGCCGATTCATAGAAAACCACCTGCTTTTGAAGATCTGTCTGATGAGCAGGAAATCCTTGAAACAGGTATCAAAGTCGTTGACTTACTTTGCCCTTATCAGAAGGGTGGTAAGATCGGTCTGTTCGGTGGTGCCGGTGTAGGGAAGACCGTCCTGATCCAGGAGCTGATTCGTAATATCGCAACAGAGCACGGCGGCTACTCTGTATTCACAGGTGTAGGCGAGCGTACCCGTGAAGGTAATGACCTTTACACAGAAATGTCTGAATCCGGCGTTATCAACAAGACAACCATGGTATTCGGACAGATGAATGAGCCGCCTGGCTCAAGAATGCGTGTCGGTCTGACAGGACTGACAATGGCAGAACATTTCCGTGATACCGGCAAAGACGTGCTGCTTTTCATTGACAATATTTTCCGTTTTACACAGGCTGGTTCAGAGGTATCTGCTCTGTTGGGCCGTGTACCTAGTGCTGTTGGTTATCAGCCGACACTGCAGACGGAAATGGGTGCGCTTCAGGAGCGTATCACATCTACAAAGACAGGTTCCATTACATCCGTACAGGCTGTATATGTACCTGCCGATGACTTAACAGACCCTGCTCCGGCAACGACATTCACCCATCTGGATGCAACGACGGTACTTTCACGTTCCATCGTTGAGCTGGGTATTTATCCGGCCGTTGATCCGCTGGAATCCACATCACGTATGTTGGATCCGCATATTGTTGGTGAAGAACATTACCGTGTTGCCAGAAGCGTACAGGAGATTCTTCAGCGTTATAAGGAATTACAGGATATTATCGCTATTCTTGGTATGGATGAACTTTCAGAAGAAGATAAGCTGGTTGTATCCAGAGCACGTAAGGTTCAGAGATTCCTGTCCCAGCCTTTCTTCGTAGGCGAACAGTTTACAGGTCTGAAAGGACGTTATGTACCGCTGTCTGAGACAATCCAGGGCTTCAAGGAAATCATTGCAGGTAAATACGATGATATTCCTGAAAGCTATTTCCTGATGGCAGGTAATATTGATGACGTTCTTGCCAAAGTGAAATAAGTCTGGAGGATGAGATATGGAAGCCTTGATGCAGCTGCAGATCATTACACCGGATCGTCTGATGTGTGATGAATCTGTCAAAATGGTTGAAATGAGAACTGCGGAAGGCGAGATTGGCGTCCTTCCGGGACATATTCCGGTGACTGTCATGATGGCGCCGGGAGTTACTCATATCACAAAGGCTGACGGAAGTATCCGACATATTGCGATTCATGATGGTTTTGTAGAAATACAGCCAGACAAGATCAGCATCATGGCGGAAATTGCCGAATGGCCAGAGGAAGTCGATCTGGATAGAGCAAAAGCTGCGCTTTCTCGTGCGAGAGAGCGTATCACTAATCCAGGTCCGGATACGGATGTTGCCCGCGCAAGACGTGCATGGGCCCGTGCCGCAGCTCGAATTGAATTACTTACCAGAGAGTGGTAAAAAAAGTCCCCGTATATCGGAAATGGTATGCGGGGATTTATTATTGTGTACATTAATATTTGCCAGAAGAAAAAGATTTCTGGATTCCTTTAACCGGAAAAGCAAAAATTCTAGTGCTTAGGAGAAGGGTTAAAAGAATGCTGATCAGCAGCCAGATTATTTTACCCGGTGCGGAGTCGGACAGAAGTTTATCGGCGTGTATTCCGGTTAAGAAATAGATAAACGGATAATGCCAGAAAAAGACTTGAAGTGTACGGCTGCCGGCCTTTGTGATAAATGGCAGCTTTTTATTAGGAAAAATGCACATAAGACAAAAGCCTGCGATAATAGTTATCGCCATGCATAATGCCCTGTAAATAGGACCATAAAAGGCCAATATTTCATTAGATGCGAAAGAATGCTTGCCGGTGAAAAGTGTCAGTAAAAAACTAAGATGACCAGTTTGAGTCATGCACAAGATGCCCCAGCCAATAATACAGATAGCACCAATAATTTTGAGAACGGGACGTTGTGTGATAGACAATATTTTTTCTTTATTGGTTATTTGACCAAGAAGATAAAATGGGTAAAATACGATAAATCTGGATAGATAAAGAAAGTTGCCCAATGACTCATCATAACCGGCAAAGCAAGCCAGAAGCGTGAACAAAATAAATAATGTGAAGGTATTAAAATCACGCAGGAAGTAGGAAATTGCTGTAAACATGGCCATAGCGAACATAAACCAAGGAAGTCCTGAATCGGACAACAAAGAGAAAGATGCTTTGTGAAAAAATATCATTCTGCATAATGCAAAAAGTATCTTCATCGAGAAACCAATTGCGATAAATGAAACGCAACGATTTTTAATATTATGGTTGCTGTGAAATAATCCTGCTAAATAAATGAAAAATGGCATATGAAAAGAATAGATAAATAAAAACAATCCGCTCATCATATGAGAAGACTTAGTTATATAATCAATAAAATGCCCAATGACAACGGTGAGAATCAGAAAAAATTTTAAATTATCAAATAAAAAAATACGTTTTTCCATGCTTATCATGTTAACTCCTTTATGAAATAGACAGTTCATCTGTCTTATTAATTTTAGCATAATGATTCGCTTGAAACAAGGGATACAAAATGTGTCAAAAAGCTTACGATTTTATTGCTTTTGTGAAAACTTGCGTTATAATATCGTTATTAATTGGAAAATATGATATACTTCATAGTATTGAGACAATAAGTAAATGGATTAGAGGGCAATATAAGAATCATGGTATTTTTTATAAAACAGGTTATCAAGATGGCCTTTCAGCAAGTCATCCTGCCGATCGTATATAAGTTATATGCGGTAAAACCAATTAAACAGGGAACAATACTTTTGGCTGATGCACATCATGATGAGATACCGTTTAGTTTGATGGCATTGAAGGCAGCACTGGAGCAGCAGGAAGATTTGCATATAACAGAGATGTATTGGAATAATGAGCATTGTTCGGCAGGCCGGGTACTTCGGAATATGTTTGAATTCATGAAGTTATACGCCGTTTCACAGACGGTTGTGATCTGTGACAACTTTTTGCCGGCAGCATCATGCCGTAAGCGTAAAGGAACAAAGGTTATACAGCTGTGGCATGCCGGTGGTGCGCTGAAGAAGTTTGGTTATGACACGGCGGACGATATTCCGGCCTATTATAAAGGTAATGTTATGGCAAATTGCAACCTGGTCACAGTGAGTGCAAAGCGATGTATTGACCCATTTTCCAGCGCCATGCGGCTGCCGTGTCAAAGAGTCAAAGCAATGGGCATCAGCCGAACAGATCTTTATTTTGATGAGAATTTCAACAGAGAATGTCGGGAACATTTCTTTGAAGAATATCCGGAAGCAAAAGGCAAGAAAATTGTATTGTGGGCGCCGACATTCAGGGGAAATCCGGGAGTGGCCGGTGTCAAAGGACTGAAAGAAATTCAGAGAATCAGTGAAAAACTGAAAGCAACACATTATTTTATTATTAAGCTGCATCCGCATACGCAGGTTCATCTGGCAGGAAGTAACTGTGAGATTCTGACGGAAGAATTATTACCGGCGGCAGATGTCTTGATCACAGACTACTCGTCAATTCTCTTTGATGCGATGATCTACAAGCTTCCTATTGTTCTGTTTGTACCGGATTTGGAAGAATATGTGGACAACAGGGGATTTTACCTGGATTACAGGGAGATACCGGGAATTCGAGCGCGGAATGAACGGGAATTAATAGAGATATTTACCGATCCATCTATGCTGAATGCTTCGGTTAATGAAGCCTATATGGCTTTTTATAGAAAATATATGGCTGCCTGCGACGGTCATGCAACAAAACGAATTATCAGATATATCAAGAGATATATGTAATGGAATAACAGGAGGAATTATTCAATGGCAAATAATATTTATGGCGTTATTCTTGCCGGAGGCAAGGGAACAAGAATGGGTAATGTAGAGAGACCAAAACAGTTTATGGAGGTTGGCGGGAAGCCGATTATCGTGCATACCATTGAGAAATTTGCAATTCATACAGAATTTGATAAAATTATTATCCTTTCACCAAAGGCCTGGATCTCTCATACCAATGATCTGATTAAGAAATATATCCCAATGAGAGATAAGTTGGTTGTTGTTCAAGGCGGTTCGACGAGAAATGAGACAATCATGAACGGCATTCGTTATATTGAAGAGAACTTTGGTCTGGATGAGGATACAATTATTGTGACACATGATTCAGTTCGCCCGTTTGTTACCCATAGAATGATTGAGGAGAATATCCAGGCGGCTATGACATGCGGTGCTTGCGATACGGTTATTCCTGCAACGGATACAATTGTAGAGAGCAAAGATCATCAGAATATCAGTTGTATTCCAGAGAGATCAACCATGTATCTGGGACAGACCCCTCAGTCATTTAAGGCAAAGAAACTGCGGGATATATACCTGAATATGACAGAAGAAGAAAAGGAAATTCTGACAGATGCCTGCAAGATCATGGTGCTCAAAGGCGAGCAGGTTCGTCTTGTGGAAGGTGATGTGACAAATATCAAGATCACATATCCTTCAGATATCCGTATGGCAGAATCTTTGTTAGGAGGAAAATAGGGTGTTAAATACAGTTTATCAGTTAGTCAGACCTCGCCAGTTTGAAGTTGTTTTTAAAGATATTACCATGGATGACAAACATGTGATTGTTCATCCAACCCATTTATCTATCTGCAATGCAGATCAGCGTTATTATCAGGGACTTCGTGCGGAAGCTGTTCTAAAGAAAAAGCTGCCGATGGCTTTGATCCATGAAGGCATCGGACGGGTAATCTATGACCCGACAGGCCATTTTGAACAGGGAACACTGGTAGTCATGATTCCAAATACACCGGTAGAGCAGGACGAGATCATCGCTGAGAATTATCTGCGCAGCAGTAAGTTCAGAGCCAGTGGCTTTGACGGTTTTATGCAGGAATATGTGAGCATGGAACCGGATCGGCTGGTTGTTTTGCCGGAAGATATCAATCTTTCAGTTGCGGCGTTTACAGAGATTGTCAGTGTCAGCTATCATGCTATCCAGAGATTTCTTCGCTTTTCTCATGAAAGAAGAAATGTCATTGGTGTATGGGGCGATGGCAATCTGGGTTATATTACCTCTTTATTATTGAAGAAACTTTTACCGGATACAAAGGTTTGCGTATTTGGGGTCAATGAGTATAAACTGAACGATTTCTCCTTTGTGGATGATACTTACCTTGTCACGGATATACCGGAAGATCTTCATTTGGATCATGCCTTTGAGTGTGTCGGTGGGGCAGCTGCATCTAAGGCGATTAATCAGATCATTGATTATATCGATCCGGAAGGCACAATCTCTATTATGGGTGTTTCTGAGGATCTTGCACCGATTAATACACGAATGGTCCTTGAGAAGGGACTGCGGATTTTCGGCAGCAGCCGAAGCGGACGTGCAGATTTCCAGGGGTTGATCAATTTGTACAAGGAACATCCGGAGGTTGTCAATCATCTGGAAAAGATTGTGGGTGCAGAGATCAAAGTCAGAAGTATTGCAGATATGACAAGGGCATTTGAATCGGATATTCATAAGATTATGGGTAAAACCGTTATGATATGGGATAATTAGCAATGAAGAAGGTATTGAAGAAGATTTATGATGTTTTGCCAAATGGCATAAAAAAACTTTACTGGCAGACCAGGAAAAAGGTCGGTCAGATACTGATGTTTCGTATTGTATTTCCGTTGGGATACAAACACTACATTAAAGGGAAGAAGATTAAAAGGAAAAAAGCAGTTTTTGTGGAAGTTCGTTTTGATGAGATAACAGACAGTTTCCGGCTCGTCTATGATCGCATGAAGGCGGATGGTTTTGATGTTCATGAGCAGTTTATTGAGAATATTAAACCGGGAAAGTGGGGATATATTAAGCGGTGTCTGAGAATGCTTGAAGACATTTCCGATGCTCATTATGTATTCCTGAATGACGCATGCAATGTGACCAGTTGTATTCCGCTGCGCAAAGGAACAAAAATTTATCAGTTGTGGCATGCCTGCGGTGCATTTAAGAAATTCGGCATGAGTACGGCAGAGCTTATTTTTGGTGACAACAGAAAGTCTCTGGAGAAATATCCAAATTACGGCAATCTGTCTTACGTGACAGTCAGCAGTCCGGAAGTGATCTGGGCTTATGAGGAGGCCATGAATCTGAAGGACACAAAGACACAGGTTGTGGCAACAGGTGTCAGCCGTACGGATGTTTTTTATGATCAGCATTTTATTGAACAGTCTAAAGCGGCTGTCTATTCGGTATGCCCGGCTGCGGAGAATAAGAAGATCATTCTTTATGCACCGACATTCAGAGGCCGGGTAGCTAAGGCTGAGAGCCCGGATTGTTTGGATATTCCTGCAATGAAGCGTGCATTGGGAGATGAATATGTATTATTGATCAAGCATCATCCGTTTGTCAAACAGCCGCCGGTTGTACCGGAGGATTGTGCGGATTTTGCCATGGATGTGACAAAGAGCCTGGAGATTGATCAGCTATTATGCGCCAGTGATGTATGCGTTTCAGACTACTCATCGTTGATTTTTGAATATTCATTATTTGAAAGGCCGATGATTTTCTTTGCGTACGATTTGGATGATTATTTTGACTGGCGCGGCTTTTATTATAATTATGATGAATTGACACCGGGGCCGGTTGTGCAAGAGACAGAAGAAATCATTGACTATATCAGACATTTGGATGCACGATTTGATCAGGCTCAGGTTCATGCTTTTAAAGAAAAATTTATGTCATCATGTGATGGCCATGCAACAGATCGAATTATGGCGTTAGTCTTAAATAGCGCTAACAGATTACGGAGGAATAAATAATGAAGAAAGTTTCAGTTATTGTACCGGTATATAATGCGGCAGAATTTTTGGCAGAAACGCTGGATACTATACTGAATCAGACATTAGAGGATATAGAGGTTATTGCGGTTAATGATGGATCAGCGGATAATTCCTGGGAAATCCTTGAAGATTATGCGGCAAGAGATACACGAATGCATATTATTGACCAGAAGAACGGCGGTCCATCTGCAGCGCGAAATAACGGATTGAATTATGCTGAGGGTGAATATGTATTCTTTTTTGATTCGGATGATTTACTGGTGGAAGATGCATTGGAAATTATGTATGAAAAAGCCAAGAGGATGGATGCAGATCTTGTTATCGGAAAATACGATATTTTCAATGGCGTTTCACTGACTTCTGTCAAGAATTTGGATGAATTAGTATCGCAGGATGTGATTGACAAATACGATAAAGGTATTCTCTGGACCTTTTCTTTAAGCAATAAACTTTTTAGAAGAGCAATTATTGAATCCAATCACTTCCGTTTTGAACCGATTTCCTATTCAGAAGACGGCGTTTTCACAATGAATTTTGTTCACCATGCCAAAATGATTACCGGCAGTGATAATATTGTTTTTCATTATCGAAGAATGCCATTTGCCATCCAGTCATCGATAACATCAACGGTGAATGTATCTAAGATCAAAGATTATCTGACAGCACATAAATTGATTTATTTACATTTGAAGCAGTCTATTCGTGAAGAATTTTCTCAATATGCAGATTTTGGAGAATTACTCCATCATGAAGATGAAATGAATCAGTATATGAATGAATTTCTGAAAAAAGAAATTAATGTTCTTTTAAATCAGTTCTACAAGAAGTTCTGGCAGATAGAAGAAAATACATTGAATTTATTGGCAAAGACAATTTATGGACTGCTGCAAAAAGTCAATCTGGATGTTTATTACCAGTTGGCAGGGCATCATGCGGAACTGGATTTTGATCATTTATACGGCAGTTACGATGAAGCAAGGAAGGACTGCAGGGTGGCTGCAGTCCTTTATGGACATCCGGAACGAAAGGAAGAATTTTATCGTTGCTTGAAGTCCTTATTTGTCCAGACTTTAATTCCTGTTTTGATTTATGTTCCTTTAGGTATGAAAACGATGATGGATACCGATGAGGTCTGGCAGGAGAATATTATTTTTATAGACTGTGAAGAGGAGGCAGAGTTCTATCAGAAGGCGCTTGGTGCTGCATCAGGTGAATATATTGTTTTTGCGGAGGATAGATTTAGTTATGAAATAGGGGCTTTTTATCGTCTGTATCATAATATTCGCAAAATGAATCTGGATGTTTTTGACAGTGTTGTGAACATTAATATTGGAGATAAGGCGGTTATGTGTTCATGGCATAATCGTGCCATGAATAGCATGAAAAACTTCAGAATATTTGGAGACTATTCTAAGAGAGATGCATTTTTGCCAAATAAAATGATTCGTGTAGATTTTCTTAGAAATCTGAAACCGGATTTTGCGAAAAGCAAAGCAGTGTTGGCGGAAGAAATCATGCAGAAAGCGTATTTTGCTGTTTCACAAAAGGTGAATATTGTATTTGAAGAGGGTATTGACGATGAAAGCTTCATCCGATACCTGAAAGCGTCAGATGCTGCTTATTTCAATGAAATTGAAATGCCGTCGAGTGCAAGATCTTTGCATGATAAGCAGATTCAAAATGATCTTGTGGAAATTTATAAAAAACTGATGCCATCCAGGTTAAAGAAAAAAGAAAATCGCAAAAAGAGGACTTTAATTAACTGGATCAGTAAACTTCCTGTGCAGAATAAAGTTTTATTCTACAGTATTCGAAAAGAGAATGAACTGGAAGGCAATTTGAAGGCGATTTATGATTCGATTGAAGGCAATAAAATCATTTGTGCACATATGCTGCCCCACGATTCTTTATGGAAGCTGAAGATGTATTATGAGTTTGCAACCAGCAAAGTGATTATTGTCGATGATTATGCAAGATATCTGAGATTATTTCCGATGAAACCGGAACAGAGAGTTATTCAGTTGTGGCATGCCTGCGGTGCATTCAAGAAATTCGGTATCCATGGCACCAATCTGTCCATGCGAGAGGAAAAGGCAACGCATATGCAGTATAATCTTGTCTGCGTCAGTGCAGAAAACATCCGGCAGATTTATGCAAGTGCTTTTGATATTGATGTTGCAAAAGTAAGTGCGCTGGGTGTACCGCGAACGGATATGTATTTTGATCAGACGGTTATAAAGCACAAGCAGGATGAAATTCTTGAGAAATATCCTAAATGGAAAGGCAAGCGGATCATTTTATATGCGCCGACATTCAGAGATAAGAATGCAAAGCGTTCGGAATTTAAACCGGATATTGATTTCGATGATTTGAGCCGACGATTGGGAGACAATACAGTCTTTATTATTGCACCGCACCCGGTTATGACAGAAAAAATCTTGTCGAAAACTTATCCTAATATTCAGGAAATCCGGGATATCAGTACGGGGGATTTGATGTTTGTGTCAGATTTGATGGTAACAGATTATTCATCTGTTATTTTTGAGTATGCATTGTTAAATAAGCCGATTGTTTTTTATTGCTATGACAAGGCTATTTACAATCGTGGTTTCTATCTGGATTATGATCATGATCTTCCGGGGGAGATTTTTGAAGATTACGAAAGTTTTGCCGGTTATCTGGAACATCCGGAAAAACAGATTGTGACTGAGAAACACCAGAAGTTCATTGAGAAGTACATGTCTGCATGTGACGGTCACAGTACAGAAAGAATAGCAGGAATTATTAATCGTTATATAGGAGGACAGAGGAATGAATAAGAATATAACTTTGCTCAGCCTGTATGCATCTTCAAGCAGATATGATTTTTTTATTTTAAAGGATGAATTGCAGAAAAATGATTCTGGATGCTCAGTACATTATTTCCTGGGAAACAGAGAAGCGAAGGAAAAAAACCAGGTCCGCAGTATGTTGTATGAAGCAGGAGCTCTGAAAGACTATGACAGTGACTGGGTAGGTATTGAAGGATTTTTGCCGGAAGAGTTTGTGATTGAGGGCAGCAAAAATAAGCGTTATCTTTTATTAGAACCTTTTGACATATTATTTCGCATGAAATGGAACCGAAAGAATTGTCAGCAGTTCCTGCAAGGCTATACGCATGTTGTAGTTCCGTCTTCTTATTGGGCGGATAAAATTCGCTCATGTATGGGAGAATCTGAAGTTCAGATTCTCCGGGATGTACAGCTGCCGTTCTTTGAAAAAGCAGCGGATCAGACGTATCAACAGGTGAGCAGAGCTCAGCTGGAGGAAAGATATACAGATTTAATCGGGAAGAAAATTATGTATATTAACCTGACCGGTCAGAGAGCAAATCCTGAACGAAATGATTATACTGAGATGAATATGAAGGCATTGCTGGACATTCTCCCTGAAGATTGGATTATTGTGACAAACAGCCTGAATCTGCGATTTGCATCAAGATATCTGGATGCTGTATATAGAAATAAATTTATTTATCTTTCAGCCGGAACAATGAAGCAGCAGTTATTGACATGTGCGGATTGTTTAATGAGTAATAATGCTTATAGCTGTGCGCTGTTTGCCAGCATGGGGCGCCCTTATGCAATTGTTCAGTTTAGCGATAATAGTTTTGAAAAATATATGCATAAACGGAGCAGACATCAGATGATTACAAATAAAGAAAATATGGCAGAAACAGTACGATTAATGATAAACGGGGAATATCCATGCAGAATGGTTGAAGAGTTGGATATGACAGCTGATAAGTCATTGGTTCAGGAGATTTTTAAATAATGAGTGCTTTTTTTGCAGTTGCTATTTTATTTTTATTCATACCTTCTGAAAAGAAAAATTTTCACTCAGGATATTTGTCAATTCGGCAGACAAATGTCATTAAAGGATTTTTCTTACTGCTTGTTTTTATGAGTCATTTTTGTCAATATGCGCCAGTGAATACAAAGGCGGACTATTTCTACCAATTGTGGCGAATGCATTCCGGACAGTTATTGGTTACATTGTTTCTATTTTATTCAGGATATGGGACTTTTATTACTGTGAAAAGTAAAGGAATCGCATATATAAAAAAAATGCCTGTGCATCGAATATTGAAAACACTGGTGAATTTTGATGCGGCGGTTTGTGTATATCTAATTATGCAATTTTTTCGCGGTAATAGTTATAGTGTAAAAAAGATTCTTTTTTCGCTCATTGGGTGGGAAAGTATAGGAAACAGTAATTGGTATATTTTTGTTATGCTGCTCTTGTATATTGCCGCATGGCTGACATTTTATGTATTTGATTGCGAAGAAGTTCCGTCGTTAATCGGAATTACGATCATGACCGTTATTGGAATGTACTTTCTTTCTGTTTTTAAAGAAGGGTATTGGTATAACACAATGATGTGTTTCCCGTTAGGAATGTGGTTTGCCTATTATAAGAAAAAAATAGACCAGTGGATGCAGAGTAGAAAGATATATTTATATACATTTTTTATTTGCCTGTTACTGTTTGTTGTGGCCTATAGAACCAGAGGCAGTCTGTTTATGTATGTTGTATGGACACTCACATTTTCAGTTGGCATTGTCTTATTTACGATGAAAATTGAAATGAAAAACAGAATTTTGGAGTGGACTGGGAAAAATTTATTCCCATTGTATATAATGCAGCGTATTCCAATGATTCTTTTGCAGCATACGAGGCTGGCGGATCAGTATGTATATTTATATGCATTTGTTTGCCTAATTTTTATGTATGTATTTGGATTTATTTTTGGAAAGATATGTACGGCATTGGACAATGTGATATTTGTCCGCAAATGCAATCAGAAGGAGGCACTCAATGAAAAATAAGATAATGAAAGATCTGATGTTTATTTTTCAGTGTATGTTTGTCCTTGCAATGGTTTGGATATTTATTTTGACAATAAAAAGAACAGCGCTGGAGATCCCCATGGCTTTCCTGCTGTTTATCGGATTCACTGCTGCCATTGCAATATGGATGCTGAAGGAAAAGAGTTTTGCACCGATGGAGGGACATAAACTATTTCCAATTATATGGCTTATTTCCTTTGTTGTTATGCTAATTTTGGCTTTTAATCTCAAAGTCGATATGTATAACAATTGGGATTACGGAAAGGTATTAAGGTCAGCATATGAATGGGTGACAGAAGGGAAAATCACAGCTTTTGAGTATTATATCCGATACCCGAATAATCAGTTCCTTTTATTATTGCTCAGTATTATCATAAAGATTATACTCAGTGTGGTGCCGTCTGCAGACATTTACTTTTGCCAGGATATCACCATCATTATTAACATTTTGATGATTCAGCTTGCCATTGGATTGACCCATGTTATAGCCGGCAGAATGTTGGATAGAAAATCATTGCTTTTATCGGATTTATTCGTTGCAGGGTGCAGTCCATTGTATTTATATGCGTCGATGTTGTATACGGATACGGCTGCATTACTTCCGTTAATGCTGTTGATCTATTGTTTAATAGCAGGTGAAGAAAAGCTTCAGAAGAATCAGATGAAGCGCGCGGTGCTGTACTTTTTTGTAGGCGGTATGATAGCTGCAGTCGGGTATTACGTCAAATTGACAATTATATTCTTCTGCATCGGTTTTTTGATTTATGTATTTTTAAAGTGGCCATGGAAACGATGGTTTATATGCGTTTTGTGTATGGCAGCCGGATTTTTAATTGCATATGCAGGAACTAAAAAAATGATTACACTTCAGTCTGACTATACAGCAGAACAGTATGATACATATCAATTTCCGTATGTCCATTGGGTGATGATGTCTTTAGGGCCAAATGGCCGGTACAATCAGGATGATGTGGATTATACATTGAGTTTTAACAGCATGGATGCAAAAAAGCAGGCAGATATGAAGGTTATTCAGGAAAGAGTTAGTGACATGGGCTTTACTGGTTTACTCGAACATGGATTGCATGAAAAAGTATATCATGCCTGGACGCAGGGAGCGTTAAGTGCAGATGACTATGTTCATCGCCAGCCGCTTTCAACCGGAATAATACGGCAGATATTTGCATTGGATGGAAAATATTATAAAGGCTATTTGCTTTATGCACAGGCCTATTGGTTGCTTATAATTTTTGGCATGATTCTGTCCGCTGTTCGATATTTCAAAAATCGTGAGATGTGTCAAATTCATGGTATAGAAATTACTATTTTTGGACTTTTTGTATTTTTGTTGTTATGGGAAAGTAATCCGCGGTATTTGATGCACTTTTTATTAATGTTTTGTATCATATCAGCATACGGATATGGTATAATAAGGAAAACAAAACTCGGAAAAATTGCCTAATTAAATGGAGGAGAGGAAAATGAAGAGAGGATTAAAAGGGAATGCAGTTGCCTTAGTTCTTGGCCTCACATTGTTTTTAGCATGTGGTACGGTATATGCTTCAGAGACCGAACAGACACCTACAGTTCAGACGGAAACAGAGCAGTTGGACACATATACTGAGACTGTAACAAACGCTGTGAATACAGCAGATACAGCAGCAGTAAGTGCGGATACGGAAACTCCTGATGACAATCAGATTGATACATCTAAGGCATCTACGGTGGAATCTGCTCCTGATTCGGAAGTCACTCCGGTTTCGGAAACAGAGATGAAACAAGGCTGGGATGAGGCAGGAACTATGTATTATGTGGATGATCAGCCGGTTGTCGGAGAAAAGAAAATAGACAATGCCTGGTACTATTTTGATGAAAATGGTGTGAAAGCAACAGGCTGGACGGTGCAGGCAGGTAAGCCGGATAAGCAGTATTACTATGACAGTGATGGCAAGATGCATTATGAATGGCTTCAGGATGGGGATACATGGTATTACTTCCATCCTGTAACAGGCGTTATGCAAGTGAATACTGAGAGAAAAATCAATGGCAGTTACTACTATTTCAATGAAAATGGTGTAATGGCAACTGGTTGGACACAGCATCACGATCATACATATTACTATCAGCCGGATGGTCGTATGACATATGGTGAGAAAAAGATAGATGGTTATTGGTATTACTTCCATACAATTACAGGTGTGATGGCAACCGGTTGGTCTAATCATGATAATCATAGATATTATTACCAGCCGGATGGCCGTATGTATTATGGCGAGAAGAAGATAGATGGTTATTGGTATTACTTCCATACAATTACAGGTGTGATGGCAACCGGTTGGTCTAATCATCATAATCATACGTATTTCTATCAGTCAAATGGCCGTATGTATTATGGCGAGAAGAAGATTGGCAGCTATTGGTATTATTTCAAACCGGTAACTGGTATCATGGCAACTGGTTGGGCAACACAGTCAGATAAACCGGGCAAGCAGTATTACTATAATGCAAGAGGACAGATGCAGTATGGATGGCAGGCAATAGGCAATCATTCTTACTTTTTTGATAAGGTGACAGGTGTCATGAAACCATATGCTTTTGTCAATACAAATGGTTACTGGCTGGCGTATGATAGGAATGGTAAGTTAGTAAGAGATTTACGTTCTGCATTTGGCAATGAATCCTCTTATGTGATTAAAGTCAATAAACCAATGAATGCAGTTACTGTTTATATTCAGTATGGCGATGGCTCATATACTGTTCCGCTTGTTGCATTCATATGCTCAACAGGTGCAGATACACCAACGGGTACTTTCTATACACCGGATAAGTGGAGATGGCTGCGTATGATGGGACCTAGCTGGGGACAATGGGTAACACAGATTTCCGGCGATTATCTGTTCCATTCTGTGTATTATAATTCTACCAATAATAACAATACACTTTCTGTGAGCGCTTATAATAATCTTGGAAGACAGGTTTCTCATGGATGCATTCGTCTGACAGCAGGTGATGCAAAATGGATTTATGATCATTGTTCATTGGGAACAAAAGTGGTTATCTATAGTGATACTTCATCATATGGCCCAATTGGAAGACCGACAGCCTATAAGCTTCCGTCATGGCATACCTGGGATCCAACAGATCCAAATATGTATTATAAGTGTCAGCAGAGAGGATGCCACTAAAGGACAGCACAAGACAAATAGGAGATAGCAGATGAAACAAGGCCTCAAAAAAGGAATAACAGTGTTGATGATCAGCGCAATGCTGGCATCAACAAGTACAGTATCTTATGCGTCGGAAATAGAGAATCAGAATATGACAGAAACAATGAATGTCGCAGATACAGAGAATCCATCGTCAAATGCGAATGGCTTAAACGCATCAGGTAATCAGAGTGATAGTGTTTCTGATAATATGAATTCTCAGTTGAGTGATGATCCGGTTGATGTTCCAGATGTAAATGAGCCGTCAGATGATGATGTAGATCAATACGAAGGTGACGAGAATACGGATCCTTCGGAGGGAACTCTTCAAGGATGGGTGTCTGGCGATGATGGAACAAGATACTACATAGATAATACATTTGTTGTCGGCGAGAAGAAGATTGATGGTTATTGGTATTATTTCAATGCAAATGGTGTAATGGCAACCGGCTGGACGGTGCAGGAAGGAAGGCCGGACAGACAATATTACTATGATACGGATGGCAAGGTTCACTATGGTTGGTTAACAGAAGGGGATAAGACTTATTATTTCCATCCTGTTACAGGTGTTATGCTGAAACAATGTGAACGTAAAATTGACAACGCTTATTATTATTTCAATGCAGATGGTGTAATGGCAACCGGCTGGACGGTACAGGAAGGAAGACCGGACAGACAATATTACTATGATGCGGATGGCAAGATCCATTATGGTTGGTTAACATTGGATGGCAAAACCTACTATTTTCACCCTGTTACAGGGATTATGCAGAAACAGTGTGAACGCAAGGTAGATAATAAATATTATTATTTCAATGCAGATGGTGTAATGGCAACCGGCTGGACAGTGCAGGAAGGAAGACCGGACAAACGTTATTACTATGATGCTGACGGCAGCATGTGTTATGGTGAAAAAAAGATAGATGGTCATTGGTATTATTTCCATCCAGTCACGGGTGTTATGATGTCGGGATGGGTGAAACATCATAATCACACGTATTATTATAATGCCGACGGCAGCATGTATTACGGTGAAAAGAAATTTAATGGTCATTGGTATTATTTCCGGGATGTCACAGGCATCATGGCAACCGGATGGGCAAAACATCATGGACATACTTATTTCTATAATGCTGACGGCACGATGTATTATGGTGAGAAAAAAATTAATGGATGCTGGTACTATTTCCGTGATATCACGGGTATCATGGCAACTGGATGGACGGTTCATCATAGCAAGCAGTATTATTATGCAGAAGATGGCAAGATGTGTTATGGCCTGCAGACAATCGATAATGTCAGATATTATTTTCATCCTGTAACTGGTGTCTATCAGTGGAAGAATCGTAAATATCAGAATCCATCCCAGTACTATCAGATTCAGGAATCATCCATTCAGTTATCCGGCGGCGGTTATAATCTGAATATTGGATATGAAGGTATTAAGACAGCATGGGTTATACGGGCATTAAATCTTGGCAACGCAGTTGGTATGGGCGGTGCTGAATATACAAGAAGAGTGTTTAATGCTGTTAAGAGTTTTCAGAGCCGACATGGTCTGGAGGCCACAGGTATTACAGATTTGGCAACCTGGAGAGCCCTTGGTTATAGTGAGTCTGATTGGTACTCATTGGGAGCATACGCTTCACCGATCAGAACCAGCATTTACAGCAGCCGCAGTGACTGTATTGAGGCGATGATTGGAAGAGCCTATGATTATATGGGCGATGATTATATGATTGGCGCATCAGGTGCTCCGGGACTTGGTATTGACTGCAGTGGCTTGGTTATGCAGGCATTATATGCAGCAGGCATTGATATGTCACCAATTAATCCTGTGCGGCATGCTTCACCCGGCTATGAATATGAGTCTGCCAATATATGGACCAGTTCCCAGCTGAAGCATGTTTCCTATAGTGAAAGGCAGCGAGGAGATATCATTATTTACTGTAACTCTGCAGGCGTTGTTATACATTCGGCTATTTATTTAGGCAATAATAGAGTCATTGAGGCGTGGCCAAATAGAGTAGTTGTTTCTTCTATGATTAATAATCAGCATCCGCGTGTTTTGGGCGTTGTGAGACCATTTGTATAAAAGTGTCGGAAAATTGCTGAAAATAAACTGATAAAATAATCCCGGAAGATATGTATTCCGGGATTGTTTTTTGATATAATAGGTATATGTTTTGATTGTGTAATGATATAAAAGACAGAATGATATACGGAGGAAAATAAAAATCAATGAACAGCAGATTATTTATAGTGATACCCTGTTATAATGAAGAAGAAGTCCTTCCAATCACGTCTAAAATGTTCCTTGAAGAGCTTGAAGATTTGATACATAAAGGAAAGATTAGTGATAACAGCCGTATTTTGTTTGTAAATGATGGAAGTAAAGATAAAACCTGGGAGATTATTGAAAACCTGGCAGCTGAGAATCCACATTTTATCGGTATGAGTCAGAGCCGCAATAGAGGACATCAGAATGCGGTACTTGCCGGCTTAATGGAATCAAGGGATATGTGCGATATCACGATTTCTATAGATTGTGATGGACAGGACGATATTAAAGCTATGGAAGCCATGGTGGATGCTTATCATGACGGCAGTGAGGTCGTCTATGGTGTGCGCAGCAAGCGAGATACGGATACATTTTTTAAACGTTTTACGGCAGAATCTTTTTATAAGTTATTGAATAAGATGGGGGTTGAGGTTGTATACAACCATGCAGATTACCGTTTGATATCTTCAAGAGTGTTAAAGGAATTTGCCAATTTTAAAGAAGTGAATCTGTTCCTCAGAGGTATGATTCCACTTGTAGGCTTTAAGAGTTCAAGTGTTTATTATGAACGTCATGAACGAATTGCCGGTGAGTCTCACTATCCATTATCCAAGATGTTGGGGTTAGCTATTGATGGTATAACCAGTTTGAGTATTAAGCCAATTCGCCTGATCACGGGACTGGGAATAGGGGTGTCCATTCTCAGTTTTATAGGTGTGATCTGGGCTGTGATCGCACAGCTGACAGGACACACGATCACAGGATGGGCCAGTACAGTTTGCATCGTATGTTTTATGGGCGGCGTACAATTGATTTGCCTGGGTGTTCTTGGTGAATATATAGGTAAGATTTATATGGAAGTAAAAGCAAGACCAAGGTATATTATCAGTGAGAGAACATGGGAAGAAAAGGATCAAAATAGATGATATCAAAAAATACAGGTAGGACTCAAGTGAGTCTTACCTGTATTTTTTGATTTTTGTTTACTGCAATTTCCAACGTTGGGCTTTGCCGAGGTTATAATTCCAAATGTCAATATTTTTGCCTTTTCCAATGACACCGGTATATAAATCCAGGCTGCAGGTGGAGGAGCAATTTGGTACCAGATAGTAAGCACCGTTGCCGTCAGGAAGTACCTGCCACAATGAAGCGGAGGAAGATAACTGAACATTGGAACCGGCTTTGGAGCCATTATTGGCAACGCTGAGATATAATCCGGAGCCTACATTCTTGATGCGGTAATAGCCATTGCTTTGATAAATAAACTGGAATTTGCGATAAGCGATATTCGCTTTTGTCCAGAGCAGGATATTTGTGCCGGCGGCATTTTTATTTCCATCAACCGATAATGAATAATTATCATTTTGGATATTGGAAATCATGTAGGTACCGTCAGCAACTGTTCTTTGACTGCTAAGTACCATAAATGCAGTATTGATTAAAACAGTTGTACCTGAAGCTGTGTTTGCGATGACTTTATAGCGGTATCCGCCGGCAGTTAATGCACTAAACTTAATGGCTGTGTCGACATTTCTTAAATCATAAGAGGAAACGTTTGGAGAGACCGTTTTGCCGATTCGCATTTTGCCGTTTGTATCATATACACCCACTGTTACGGAAGAAAGTTTTTCTCCGGAGGATATTGTACCGCGGATATTGAATGAATGCCCCTGATTCATTGTTGCAGGGACAGTTTGACCGGAAATGGTTGCTTTTGTTGTCTGTGTTGGCGTGGATGCCTGAAGCAGATGCCATCTTTGAGCTTTGCCAAGATTATAATTCCAAAGGGCGATATTTTTGCCGGCAGCAATGACGCCTGTCTGCAAATCGAGGCAGCTTGTGGATGATGTCTGAGGGACTATATAATAGGAACCATTGCCGTCAGGCAAAATTTGCCACAGGGTGCCGACTGAAGATTGTTCTACATTGGCACCGGAATTGCCGGATTGTCCGGCAACGCTAAGATAGAGACCAGAGCCTTCATTTTTTATCTTATAATAACCATTGTTTTGGTATGAAATCTGAAAACGGCGGTATGCAATATTGGCTTTTGTCCAAAGTAATATATTAGTGCCGGATGTATTTTTATTTTTGTCTATAGACAATACATAATTGCTGGACTGCATGTTGGCAATCTGATAGGTACCGTCGGCAATGGTGCGATTGGCACTGAGTACCATAAACAGTTTGCTGATAAGTACAGTTGTACCTGAGGCGGTTGAAACAGTGACTTGATATTTATAACCACCAGGTGTCAGGGTACTAAATTTAATATCGGTATCAAGATTTTTTAAATCATAAGAGGTTACATTAGGTGATACGGTTTTTCCAATCTGCAGTTTGCCAGCAGCATCGTAAACGCCAACAGTGATGGATGTCATTTTTTCTGGAGAAGAAATGATGCCACGAATATCAAAGGCGCTTCCTTGGGTTTTTGTGGATGGCATGGTCTGTCCGGAGATGACTGGTTTAGTAAGAGTGGTTGATAATGTCCACCTCTGCGCTTTACCAAGATTATAGTTCCATATTCCAATGTTTTGACCAGCTTTAATCACACCGGTATAGAGATCCATAGCGCTTGTGGATGAACACTTTGGAATCAGGTAGTAAGAACCGGTGTCATCAGGCAGTACTTGCCATAAAGTACCATTTGTGGATTGTTCGACATTTGTACCTGATGTTCCGGATTGACCGGCGGCTCCGAGATAAAGACCGGATCCTATGTTTTTAATCTTATAGTATCCATTATCCTGGTAAATAAATTGAAACTGACGATAAGGAATGGCAGCTTTTGTCCAAAGCAGAATATTAGTACCGGAAACATTTTTATTGCCGTCAACGGAAAGAACATAACCTGTATTCTGTACATTGGCGATCTGGTAGATGCCGTCGGCAACGGTTCGGCCGGTACTGAGGACCATGAAAGCTTTGTTGATTAACGTGACAGTGCCTGCATCCGATGTGGCAATGACTTTATAGCGATAACCGCCTGCCGGCAGAGTGCTGAACTTGATTGATGTATCAAGTGATTTCAAATCGTAAGTTGTGGTGCCGGGATTTGTTGTTTTGCCGATTTTCATGGAGCCGCTTGTGTCATATACACCGACAGTGACGGATGTGATCGTGCCGCCGCATGAAAGGGTACCGCGAATATCAAAGGAACTTCCGGCAGTCATCGTATTTGGTGAGGTTGCTCCGGAAATTGTGACAGGATCATTGCTTGGAATGACTGTTCCTGCATATTTTGGCCAATAAGTATTTTTGGCAAGATTACCTCTGGAAATCGCCATATTATACATATTAGCAGGTTTTTCAAAAATAATGCACCAGTCATAGGCTGTTTGGTAGGCGCCATTGGCATCATTGCCGGCAGATTTTAAACTATTCCATAAATTTGGATAGTTGGTTCTCAGTTCGTAATGCAGATATTCTAGCTGCCCCTGAAGTGTATCCCATTTGTCAGTATAGTTCTTTAATGCGGTGAAACGGTCATTGTGCCATTGACAGATACCGTAACTGCTTCCGCTGTCACCATAAAGGTTGGGATTAAAACCGGATTCGGCTTGGATATTGGCGAGAATACCGGAAGCGGCAGCAATATTTAACCCCATATCTTCCGTAATGTATTTAAAAATAGTGGATTCGGTATTGCTGATTGATGAACGATCAGCAGTCAGCAAGCTGATACCGTCAGATGAATCAAGCCATATGCCTATGTAAGGTAATTGAATATCATCTGCAAGGGCATAATCATCAGAATTAAATACAGGATCGAATTCATAGTAGTAAAGAGATGTGGAATCAAAATCTCCGACACTCTTCCAGGTAACAGGGATTGTCTCGAGCTTCGTTCCACCATCAAGATAAACATCTAATGAAGATGGAAGTACATCAATGACATCGCTTTCAGATGGTTTGTCAGTGACGGACATGTGCAGGCTGCTTTCATCTTCAGAAAGAGGAGCAAAGCCTGTAATTGTGTGATGCTCTTCTGCGGTACCGTTTGAATGTATCTCAGAAAGAGAATCTGTATCTGTCTCAGAAGCAGTTGTTTCGGTCGAATCTTCTTCAGTCGAATCTTCTTCAGTCGGGATTGCTGTTTCGATTTCTACAGAATCAACGGTCGATGTTGAAGTTTCAGCAGCGTTTGCAGGAAATGAAATCGAAGTCAGCAGCAAGGTTGTAGACAGGACCATTGCAGTCAGGCGAAACAACCATTTATTATGTTTCATTGTTGAGGAGTCTCCTTCCTTTTTCTTAGTCATTGATATTATATCACAAATGTAACACATTCGTAAAGTTTTTAACAATTATGAAAAAATAATTATTGTAGTAAATTCTAAAGAGATTGATGATTGAAGAAAAAATGAATTTGAGCTATAATCAAATTATCGAACTGATTGAAAATCGGGGGGAAGTTTACAATTCATTTGAAAGGAGAAGCATGATGAAAAAGGGTTTATTTACAGCAGCAGTGATTGCAGCAATGATGATGACACAGCCGGTTATGGCACAAGAGGTTGTTGGACAAACGGAAGAGATTGTGGCACAGACCGAAGAGACTGAGCAGGAAGATGTACCGGAATCATCGGAATCCGATATGGCGGAAGAATATGAAGGAACAAGCGATTCTCAGGTAAGGCTGACTGTATTTAGCGGAGAGAATAATGAAATGCCAATTGTAAGTGCTGATTCGACAGATAAGGAAGTTCAGCAGCCTGAAAAGAAGACCGGATGGCAAACTGAAGAGGGCAAGACTTATTATTATGATGAAAATGGCAATCAATCTGTCGGTGAGAAGAAGATAGAGGGTAAATGGTACTATTTTGACAAAGAGGGTGTGATGCAGACCGGCTTTCAGACAATACCAACCAAGAATGGCGGTACAAAGAAAGTATGTTATGGAGCAGATGGAGCTATTCTTTACGGTAAGCAGAAAGTAGATGAGAAATGGTATTATTTGCATCCGATTACAGGTGCTGTGATGTATGGAGAGCAGAAAATTGACGGCAAATGGCATTATTTTGAACCAACGACAGGTGTGATGCAGACCGGCTTTCAGACGATAGCAACTAAAAACGGTGGTAAGAAGAGAGTGTGCTATGGCGATGACGGTGCGATTCTTTATGGCAAACAGAAAGTAGACGAGAAGTGGTATTATTTCCATCCTGTCACAGGTGCTGTGATGTATGGTGAACAGAAGATAGATGGTAAATGGCATTACTGCGACCGGCAGACAGGTGCTATGGCTATCGGTATTCAGACGATCACCATGCGTAATGGCGTACAGAAAACGGTATGTTACGGAGCGGATGGTGCAATGGGATACGGTGAACAGAAGGTGAATGGCCGATGGTACTATTGTCATCCTGTCACAGGCGCTATACAAATTGGTTTCGTGAAACTGCCGAATAAGATGGTTTATTATGGTGCCGATGGTGCAATGTGCTATGGTGAGCAGAAGATCAACGGTAAATGGTATTATTTCAACACAGTCACGGGCGCTATGCGAATTGGTTTTCAGACAGTGCCAGTTAAAACAGGCGGAACCAAAACGACTTATTATGGATCAGATGGCACCATGCGTTACGGTGAGCAGAAGATCAATGGCAAATGGTATTATTTCCATCCAGTTACAGGTGCTATGCAGACCGGTTTTGTGAAACTGCCAAAGAAGACGGTTTATTATGGAACAGATGGTGCAATGTGGTATGGTCGTCAGCAGGTAGGTGAAGATTCCTACTATTTCCATCCAGTTACAGGTGCCATGCAGACAGGATTATTTAATTTTGGCGGTGATGTATGGGGATTTTATGACACGAATGGCAAGGCGCATTCTATGATAGATGCCAATACAGCCGTGCAATATGCGCATGAGTTTTTAGCGGATTCGCTCAGTGAAGATGAGAAAAATGAAATTGGTGATCGATATGTTCAGTATTTTTCAGATGAACTGAAGATGGTTGCAGGCCTGGCAAATCCTCAATATTTTATTTATGCCGTAGTGACCAAGGATAATTCGGATTTTGATGAAAACACAGAAGATTCCAATATCCTTTTTATGGATGTGATGCGTGTGGATGCTGTAACAAAAGAATGCGTCCATGATTATGATCATTCGGGTGATAATTAAAGGGAGAATGTGAATTTGTGAAGAATCAAGATGAAGTATTGAATGAGTATTATTTCGAGGAGGATTATTTGAGCAGGTAGCACTAATAAAGTAAAAGTGTGGAAAATAACAGAAAGCGAGCGACAGAGATGAGTGATACATACTATAAACCACTGAAAATTGCAGAGAATATTTACCATATCTATGAACCGGGCAATGTTAATACAACACTGATTATAGGCGAGGAGAAGGCATTGCTGATTGATACGGGTTATGGATTTGGTAATCTGGCAGCATTTGTGAGAACGCTGACAGACAAACCTCTGGAAGTGGTGCTGACACATGGACATACAGATCATTGCGGCGGCAATTATGAATTTCCGACGGTTTATATGAATCTGATGGATGTACCAACTTATCTCTGGTATGAAGCAACGCAGAAGACATTGATTGTTGAAAAGTTTAAGAGGGACCGGTCTGCGGCCGGTCTCCCTCCTGTGTGGCCGGATGATTTTGATGAGAAGGCCTGGGGGCAGCAGCATACAAGACATTTTGAACCGCTGAAGAATGGACAGATCTTTGATCTGGGCGGACGAGAAGAAGAAATTATTTTTATGCCGGGACATACAAAGGGCTCTATTGTTGTATTTGACCATGAAACGGGACTTTTGTTTTCAGGGGACAATATCAGCGACAGTTTGTGGATACTGTTTGATACAAGTGCACCGTTGGCGGAATATGTAGGGCATCTGATGGATATCAAATTACTTCCGTTGACGGGAATTGTGGCCTCTCACAGAGATATGATTTTCCCGGTAACTATCATCAATGATCTGTTGAGGACCATCAGCTGCATTAATCCGCAGACGGATCGGGGCTTTGTTCATCCGAGAACAGGACAGAAGGCATTGAAGCATCGTGAGCCATGTGAAGCTGTTGAAAATATTCAATATATCTATGTCGTTTATGATGAGAATAAGCTTCAATAAAATGCCGGTTTACGCTTGACTAACTGTGTACCCGCGTACTATAGTATAGATAATCTCTTTGCACTGCATATATACAGTACAAACTGATCAGGCGGGGCGCACTTTTTATAAGCGATCGCAGCCGGGCCCTTTCGGGCAGCAGATGAATGAAATGGTGAAGCATCTGCGGGACAGTTGGTGTTCCGCAGGTGCTTTTTATGTTTATAAGCATCTGCCGCAGAATATGGAGAGAGCGAGAATTAGAATCGTTTCATTTCAGAACGGAGGGTGTTATTGATGAAGAATGTAAAAGCAAAGACAAATGAACAAATTGCGATGCAGGTATCAGCGAATAGTATTGCTGTGAACCTGATGTTATCTATTTTTAAGCTGATTGCCGGCTTGCTGGCATCATCAGGAGCGATGATCTCAGATGCCATTCACTCAGCATCTGACGTGTTCAGCACAATTATTGTTATTATCGGAGTTAAGATTTCCGGTAAGGCATCGGATGAAGATCATCCATATGGGCATGACAGATTTGAATGTGTTGCTTCTATTATATTGGCTATTCTTTTGGGTGTGACCGGTGTCGGCATCGGTTTAACCGGTGTTCAGAAACTGACTGCTGGTCATTACGACACACTGGCAGTACCTGGAGTGCTGGCACTGGCGGCAGCTGTTATTTCTATCGTTGTCAAGGAAATCATGTATTGGTATACAAGAAATGCAGCCAAGAAGATTAACTCAGGGGCATTAATGGCAGATGCATGGCACCATCGTTCAGATGCATTATCATCTGTAGGAAGTTTTGTGGGTATATTAGGAGCCAGAATGGGATTTCCTATGCTGGATCCTTTGGCCAGTGTTGTCATCTGTCTGTTTGTTGTCAAGGCAGCTGTTGATATTTTCAGAGACGCCATCAGCAAGATGACGGATAAATCCTGCGATCAGGAAACCGTGAATGAAATGCATGACTGTATTATGAGCATTCAGGGTGTAGAAGGCATAGACCTTCTGAAGACAAGAAGTTTCGGGTCGAAGTATTATGTAGATATTGAGATCAAAGCGGATGGTGATAAAAAATTGTGGGAGGCACATGCCATTGCTGAGAATGTCCATCATGCCATAGAGCAGCGGTTCCCATTGGTCAAACATTGCATGGTCCACGTCAACCCGGCATAAAATAGTAAATGCAGAATGCTGTGTTGTTTAAATGCGCAAGAAATGATAAAAAATTACTTAGACAGAGGTTTAGGTGAAACAGTATTGAAAATTTAATAGAGTGCGGTAAAAAGCTTTAGAATAGGCTTCAAAAAGGCCATTCAGACACAGGGGCTTCAACGGCGGCTGGTACTTAGGCAGTGTATTGTACTGCCTTATGTACCATTGCCAGACGTTGGCAGCGGAAGCAATCCTGTGACTGAATGGCCTTTTTGAAGCCTTTTTATGTCTGGGGCCGCACGCTCAACTTTTCGTATTTTTTTCATGAATTTTACATAACCCTGGTTTTAGATTTTACATGGAAGTTTTATCTTTAATAGCGACACGAGAAGTTAAAGAGTTAAAAAGGAAAATCTCAAAGAAGGAGAAATGAGAAATGAAAAAATTTATTTGTACAGCATTAACACTTGCAATGGTTGTAGGAAGCCTTGCAGGATGCGGAAGTTCATCATCTAAAGAAACAACAGCAGCAAGCGGTGCCGCTACGGAAGCTGCCACAGAAGCAGCACAGACAGAAGTTGCTGCAGCAACAGGTGATTTTGATACAAGCAAAGAAATCAGTGTTAACTCACGTGAAGATGGTTCAGGTACAAGAGGCGCTTTCATAGAATTGTTTGGTGTAGAAGAGAAAGCCGCTGATGGTACAAAGGTTGATAATACAACAGTGGAAGCAAATATTACAAACAGCACATCTGTTATGATGACAAGCGTAGCTGGTGATCCATATGCAATCGGTTATATTTCACTTGGTTCGTTAAACGATACAGTAAAGGCTGTTAAGATTGACGGCGCCGAGGCAACAACAGATAATGTTGCAAATGGCACATATAAAGTAGCAAGACCGTTTAATATTGTAACAAAAGACGGACTCAGTGATGTGGCAAAGGATTTTGTAGATTATATTATGAGCGCTGAAGGTCAGGATATCATTGAACAGAACGGTTACATCAAGATTGATCAGAATGCAGCAGCTTATGCAGGCAGTAAGCCTGAAGGTAAAATCGTTGTCGCAGGTTCCTCAAGTGTATCTCCTGTTATGGAAAAATTAAAAGAAGCTTATCTTGCAGTGAACACAAATGCAGATATTGAAATTCAGACATCTGATTCCACAACAGGTGTTACATCTACACAGGAAGGTATCTGTGATATCGGTATGGCTTCCAGAGATCTGAAAGATACAGAAACAGGTGTAACAGCAACAACAATTGCACAGGATGGTATCGCAGTTATTGTCAACAATGAAAACCCTGTAGAGAACCTGACAAGTGACCAGGTAAAATCTATCTTCACAGGTGAAACAACAGTCTGGGCAGATGTTCAGTAAGCACTATTCGAGTCAATGAATTGGGGGCTGTCTCCGGACAGTCCCCATGTTTTAGGATGCAGGAGTATTTATGAAAGTTAAAGAAAAAGTAATGGAAATTGTTTTTCTGGTGGCGGCCTGTGTTTCTATTCTGGCAGTTTTACTGATCTGTGTTTTCCTCTTTTCAAGTGGTATTCCGGCCATTGGCAAGATTGGACCGCTGAATTTCCTTGGAGGAACTGTCTGGAAACCAAGCAATAACTTATTTGGTATTTTACCGATGATTCTCGGCAGTATTTATGTTACAGCAGGGGCCATCATCATTGGTGTTCCAATTGGTATATTTATGGCTGTTTTCATGGCAAGGTTTTGCCCGGGCAGCCTGTATAAAATTTTGAAGCCGGCAGTAGAACTTCTGGCGGGTATCCCATCGATTGTTTATGGTTTCTTTGGTATGGAAGTTTTGGTGCCACTGCTCCGAAATACATTTGCGGCATTTAACTGCAAAGGTAATTCTATGCTGGCAGCATCCATTCTGTTAGGCATTATGATACTTCCCACCATTATCGGTGTTTCTGAATCCGCGATTCGTGCAGTGCCGAACAGTTATTATGAAGGATCTCTGGCATTGGGAGCAGATCATGAAAGAAGTGTATTCTTTGCGGTGCTTCCGGCTGCTAAATCCGGCATTTTGGCCGGCGTTGTCCTTGGTATTGGACGTGCGATCGGCGAAACAATGGCGGTTATCATGGTAGCAGGTAATCAGCCGGCGATGGCGCACAGTATATTTAAGGGTGTACGAACCATGACAGCCAATGTTGTCATTGAAATGGGGTATGCAACAGGTATTCACAGAGAAGCATTGATTGCGACAGGTGTTATATTATTTGTATTTATTCTTCTGATCAATCTGTTGTTCTCAGTTATTAAAAGGAGGGAGAAATAATGAGTGAAGTAGACGGCGTTAAAGCAATTAATAAAGTCACTTTTGGACAGCGCCTGAAAGCTTATAAAAGAAGCAAATTATCCTTCCTTCTGGCAGTACTTGTTTTACTTTCAGCCATTATTACGATTGGCGTGCTGGGTTACCTGATATTTTATATTTTGATTAAGGGCGTCCCAAATCTCAGTCCAGACCTGTTCTCATTGACTTACACATCAGAAAATGTGTCCATGATTCCGGCGATCATTAATACGCTGATTATGACGATTCTGGCTCTTCTGATCGCAGTACCGCTTGGTATTTTCTCAGCTATTTATATGGTTGAATATGCTAAAAAAGGAAATAAACTGGTAGGTGTTGTCAGTGTGACAACGGAAACACTGGCAGGTATTCCTTCTATTGTCTATGGCCTTTTCGGTATGCTGTTTTTCGTTACCTATTGCCATTGGAAATATTCTATACTGGCCGGTGCATTTACTCTCTCCATTATGATTTTGCCTTCTATTATGCGTACGACGCAGGAAGCCCTTTTGTCAGTGCCGGATTCATTCCGTGAAGGCAGTTATGGACTGGGAGCCGGTAAATTGAGAACCGTTTTTAGAATTGTTCTGCCGTCAGCAATTCCGGGTATACTGGCAGGTATTATTCTGGCTATTGGTCGTATTGTAGGTGAGACAGCAGCTTTAATCTTTACAGCCGGAACTGTACCGGATATAGCAAAAAACCTGATGTCATCCGGACGAACACTGGCGGTTCATATGTATGTGTTATCCGGTGAAGGACTACATACGGATCAGGCTTATGCAACGGCGGTTGTGCTGCTGGTGGTTGTTATCATTATCAATGGATTATCCACACTGATCGCCAAGAAATTTACGAAGGCCTAGAAGAAAGAGAAAGGAATAGATATGGATAAATTTAATGTAGAACATCTTGATTTATATTATGGTGATTTCAAGGCGCTCAAGGATATCAACCTGAAGCTTCCGGCCAACGAGATCACCGCATTTATCGGACCGTCCGGCTGCGGTAAATCAACATTTTTAAAATCACTGAATCGTATGAATGATCTGGTGGAGGGATGCAAGATTACCGGTAAAGTGACGTTGGACGGTGAGGACATTTACGGATCGAATATGGACGTCAATGTGCTGAGAAAAAAAGTAGGTATGGTTTTTCAGAAACCGAATCCTTTTCCGATGAGTGTTTATGACAATATTACATATGGACCGAGAACCCATGGTATCCACAAAAAATCCCAATTGGACGAAATTGTGGAACGCTCACTGAGAGGAGCCGCAATTTGGGATGAATTAAAGGACAGATTAAATAAGAGTGCCCTTGGACTTTCCGGTGGTCAGCAGCAGAGACTTTGTATTGCAAGAGCACTGGCTGTGCAGCCGGATGTCATCCTGATGGATGAACCAACGTCTGCTTTGGACCCAATCTCAACTTCCAAGATTGAAGATCTGGTTTTGGAATTGAAAAAAGATTATACCATCATCATGGTCACTCATAATATGCAGCAGGCGACCCGTGTTTCAGACAGAACCGTCTTTTTCCTGTTGGGTGAAGTGATTGAAGATGGCAAAACAGAAGAACTCTTCTCTATGCCGAGAGATAAGAGAACAGAAGATTATATCACAGGGAGGTTTGGCTAATGCGCAATCGTTTCGATTTACAGTTAAAGCAGCTTAATGACGACATTATTGAGATGGGCAATATGATTGAGAGAGCCATCGAAATGGGTGTTTATGCCCTGATTGGTCACGATACGGATAAAGCAAAGCAGACCATTGATTATGATATGGATATTGATCACATGGAACGCGATATTGAAGCACTGTGTATGAAACTTCTGCTTCAGCAGCAGCCGGTGGCAAGAGATCTGAGACAGATTTCTTCAGCATTGAAGATGATCACAGATATGGAGCGAATCGGGGATCAGGCCTCGGATATTGCGGAGTTATCGCTGCAGCTGGGAGATGTATCTGATATTGATGAAATATCACTGATTCAGAAAATGGCCAATGAGACAATGATGATGGTTGTCCGTGGTACAGAGGCATATGTAACAAAAGACCTGGATGTAGCCCACAATGTTATTGATAATGATGATGTGGTAGATGATCTCTTTGATCAGATTAAAATGGCACTGGTTAAGCGTATCCAGGATAATCATGTGAAGAGTTTTGAGGCGGCGGATCTGTTGATGGTGGCTAAATACTTTGAACGTATCGGTGATCATGCCACCAATATTGCTGAATGGGTGATTTATTCTATTACAGGCAAGCATGTAGATGAGGCAGATAATTAAGCTGTGCAATGAGATTGCAGGAGAGATAAAAGAAAGGCGGGAGAGAATGATGATGAAGCGTATGTGGTATGAACTGAATATTCTGGCACTGAGAAAACATGTGCGTCCTGTCAGCTTGTTCCTGCTGGTGCATACACTGCTCTGGTGTGATCTGGCATGGCTGATTTGTCAGATTGGATGCGATATCCTGGAGATACCAAAGGCATTATATCAGATGAATATCCTTCTGATCACAGCCTATGCAGGTGTCTTTTGCGGACTGATCGGCGGAATGATCTATCTGATGCATGAAAATCTGACCTGAATACAGGAAGGATGTCTGTAAGCAGAAACGAATTCCGTATTAGGATATGCGAGCGAGTCTTGAAATCATAAGAAACACGCTTCGCGAGTTTCTTATGATTATCGCGACAGTCGCCAAGGCCTCATGCAAGCATGGGCTTTGGCTCATTGCTCGCGTAAATAAAAGTGACCCGTATGCTGTGGAAATCACGGTATACGGGTCATTTTCAGATTGTTTGTAAAACACGGAAATCTGCGGAGCCTGCCATAAACCGGCATATGATCATTCATTATATCCGTCCGGCAGAATGTACAGAGAATCAATGGAATGTTGTATGTAAGTGGTAGGAATAAAAGCATTCCTGGTTCCCGTGATATTCTGCACACAGCCGACAGCATCTGCCGTATCGCAGACAGGTACCGTAGATTTAAGCGTTAGTATGATTATAACATTTTGCATAGTAAATAGCAACGATTAAAATCATGAAGAATTATGAAAAATAGCCATATATCTGTGAAAAAAATAGCCATATATCTGTGAAAATAGGTTGCATTTAGATGGAGCAACTGGTAAGCTAGAATAGGAAATGATAATGACAGATATAGAGACAACAAAGGAGTAGAGGAAAATGAAAAAGTTTATATCTGCAATATGTGTCATAGCGTTGATGATGCCGTCGACATTATCAGCTTTTGCAGATGCGGGAACAGCGGACAATCTGAGCGGACAGCAGGCTGTTGTGGTAGATGTCGCTGACAGTACGGAGGATGCCGCAGAAACAGAGACAGAAACAGTTGTTGAGACAGAAAGTGCTTCTGTTGTATCAACAGAGAAGGCTTCCGATACAAAAGCGACGTCAGATACATCAAAGGCATCTGAGACAGAGACTATGGATGAGACGGAGGATGAACCAGAAGTCGACCCGCAGTATGCAGATGATCCGCAGTATTGGAAGGAAATGAAGAAACAGTATGGTGTTGCAACAATGAGTGCAGTACCGGATGAGTATATACATAATTCCAGATTCTCAGACTGTGTTGTAAGATATGGTGTGGATGTATCCAGTTATCAGGAAGATATTGACTGGGCGAAGGCAAAGGACGATGGGGTTGAATTTGCTATTATCCGTGCCGGATACAGAGGATGGGGAAGTGCCGGCAATCCGGGCAAGGATCCGTACTTGATTAAGAATATTGAGGGAGCACAGGCCCAGGGCATCAGAGTTGGTGTGTACATTTATTCCCAGGCCATTACACCGGATGAGGCAAGGCAGGAAGTGGACTGGGTGATCGGATGGCTGCAGGGGCATCAGATCGATCTGCCGATGGTTTTGGATTATGAATATGCTGAAAGCTATGGCGCTTTAACAGGACGACTTTACAATGCGAATTTATCCCGTCAGGCAGCTACGGATGTGTGTCTTGCGTTTTGTGATTATGCAAGTCAGAAAGGCTATATACCGATGGTCTATGCGAACAAAGGGATGCTGGAGAATAATCTGAATGCATCTGCTATCAGCGAGAAGTATCCGATTTGGCTGGCACATTATACATATCAGACCGGATATACGGGGGATTATGACTTCTGGCAGTATAGTTCACAGACGACTGTAGATGGCATTCCTGGATCCGTAGATGGCGATTTCTGGTATGAAGATGCTGACAACTATGAAGTGACTTTAGACAATTATACAGCTCCTCAGTGCATGGAAGCCGGAGAGGGATTTTCTGTTGAGGGAAGAGTTTCCTCTGGATTGAAGTTGGATGCGGTTACAGTCGGTGTTTATGATAGAAATAATCATCAGGTAACAGGCGGAACTGCTTATCCGGGAACTTATACATACGATCTTTCAGCATTAGACGCATCAGTGAAGATCAGCGGCCTTTCTGGTGGTATGTACCATTATAAAGTAATTGTGCAGGATTCAGAGGGAGAGCATCAGATGCTGGATAAGATTTTCTCTGTACGCAGTAATACACCAACGATTCAGAACGGTACTTATCTGATAGCATCAGCACAGAATCAGAATAAAGCAATTTCTGTTGATGGTAATAAGAATACATCAGGTACAAATATTTTGCTCTGGAATCGTGCGGAAATTCCATATCGCCAGTTCCAGTTTACTTATCAGGGAAATGGTTATTATAAGATTAAGAATATGGGCTCTGGGTTATATCTCTCAGCAGCAGGACAGGGATCCTCATCGGGAACCAACGTAGAATTGTCTTCATCAGCAACTTTATGGCAAGTATTGCCTGATGGTGCAGGCGGCTATTATATTGTTCCAAGCTGCTCATATACAAGTTGTCTGGATTTGTACACAGGTATACCTAATAATGGCAAGAATATAGAGATTTGGAATTATAATATGCGAGGTTCACAGCGCTGGTATCTGATCAGTTCATCAGCTAAGCCGTCCATCAGCGGTCAGACTATACCGGGCAATATGCAGCAGGGATCGTCATTCAGCATTCGGGGCACAGTTTCATCAAGCGAGAAGATCACATCTGTGACAGTTGGTGCTTATGATACGAATGGCAGAATGAAGATTGGAAAGACAGCGCAGACAAATGCAAATGCCTATAATCTGAAGAATCTTGATACAAGCATTAAATTTGGTTCATTGCCGACAGGTGCCTATCGTTATAAGGTAACTGTAACGACAGCATCCGGTACCTATACGCTGCTTAACCGGATTTTTATGGTAATGAGCAATGGCAGAACTGTTTCTAATGGCACCTATCGACTGGTTCTGGCTCAGAATAAGAATTATGCCATTTCTGTTGATCATAACAGGAAGACACCAGGTACGAATCTTCTTTTATGGTCAAACAGCAATATTGCTTTCAGAAGATTCCAGTTCACTTATCAGAACAATGGTTACTACACAATTAAGAACGAAGGTTCCGGTCTGTATCTTTCTGTAAAAGGACAGGGTTCGGCATCCGGTTCTAATGTAGAATTGTCTTCATCAGCAACGCAGTGGCAGGTACTTCCGGATGGTACAGGAAGCTATTACCTGGTTCCGAAATGCTCATCAACAAGCTGCCTGGATTTATACAGCGGTGTTCCGGCGAATGGCAAGAATATCGAAATTTGGAATTATAATATGGGTAAAGCTCAGCGTTGGAGCCTTGTTAAATAACTGTTCAAAACTCACTTCCGAAATGCTATACATTTTGGAAGTGAGATACTTTGTCAGAGAATCAAAAGGATGGTGGGCAGATGATTACATCTGATGATATTTTATCCCTGAATTTTTATAACTATGGCAACCCTTTTACGGGAAGTTATCAGGGAATGCGATACCGTATCATCAAACAAAAAGAAGCAAAAGACGAAGAGGGCAATATCCTGAAGGAGGAAGGGCTTTTGGCAGTAATCTGGCCAGAGCCCTTTGCTTATGAAAAGACACAGGATGCCCTTAAGACAACACAGCTTTTTCCTTTTAGTGAAGAGGGAAAAGCGCAGGTAATTGAATGGTTGAATGCGTCATGGGAAGAGGGGATTTATAAGAATGAAACAATATGATGTGATTATTATCGGCGCAGGTCCTGGCGGTATTTATTCAGCCTGGGAAATGGCCATGAAGAAACCGGAATTGAAGATTGCCGTTTTTGAGAAGGGCAGAGAACTTGAGAAGAGAAAATGTCCGATTAATGGGGATACTGTCAAGAACTGTGTAGGATGTCCTTCCTGTGCCATTATGAGCGGTTTTGGCGGGGCCGGTGCATTTTCCGATGGTAAATACAACATTACCAATGAATTCGGCGGAACACTGCATGAATACATTGGCAAGAAGAAAGCCATGGAACTGATGAGGTATGTAGATGATATCAATATGAGCCATGGCGGCGAAGGCACTCGGATGTACTCAACCGGCGATACAAAGTTTAAGAAGATTTGCATTCAGAATAACCTGCATCTGCTGGATGCTTCGGTCAGACACCTTGGCACGGATGTGAATTATATTGTGTTGGAGCAGCTTTTTGCGGAGCTGAAAGACAGAGTGGATTTCTTTTTCAACTGTGCTGTGCAGCATGTGACAAAAGAAGGCGAGGGCTATGGCGTTCATACTTCGGATGAGAGCTATTTTTGCAAACAGTGCATTATTTCCGTTGGACGAAGCGGCAGTAAGTGGATGGAGACCGTTTGTCAGGAGATGGATATTCCAACGAAATCCAATCGTGTGGATATTGGTGTCCGTGTTGAATTGCCTGCCGTTGTATTTTCGGATTTGACGGATGAACTCTATGAGAGTAAGATTGTATACAGAACAGAGAAATTCGAAGACCTTGTACGTACCTTCTGTATGAACCCGAAGGGCGCAGTTGTAGCGGAAAATACCAACGGTATTGTTACAGTGAATGGTCACAGCTATGAAAATCCGGAACTTCAAACAGAGAATACGAATTTTGCGCTTCTTGTGGCCAAACATTTCTCAGAGCCATTTAAAGACAGCAACGGTTACGGTGAAAGTATTGCCCGCCTCTCCAATATGTTGGGCGGCGGTGTGATCGTACAGCGTTTCGGTGATTTGATTCGGGGAAGAAGAAGTACAGAAAAACGTATCAGAGAGAGTCTTGTGGTACCGACATTGTCGGCTACACCGGGAGATTTGAGCCTTGTCCTTCCGAAGCGAATCCTTGATGGTATCATTGAGATGATCTATGCACTGGACAAGATCGCTCCGGGTACAGCTAATGCAGATACGCTGCTTTATGGCGTGGAAGTTAAGTTCTACAACATGGAAGTCTCTATTGATGAGAATCTTGAGACACGGCATAAAGGGTTGTATATCATTGGCGATGGCAGCGGTGTGACACACTCACTGTCCCATGCATCAGCCAGCGGCGTATTTGTGGCAAGACGCATTATGGAAGGCATCGAATAAAAATCATATACAGAACAGTTCCGGCGGCCACGCTTAACAGCGTATTGCGTTTCCAGAGATGGAGGATGACAACACCTGCAATGGCGATGGCGGCGGCAATGGTTTCGGTGTCGAGGACAGTCAGTGGACCCTTCAGGCAGTAGATAACCAGGACAGCAATAATAGCAGGCGGCAGTTTGTCGGCGATTTCTTTAAGGAAAGCCGGCATCTGCCGCTTTTTAAATACCAGAAACGGAAATGCGCGGATCAGAAAGGTGATACCGGATGCGATGGCGATCAGCAAAATGGAATGTCCTGTATTCATTACGGCAGCTCCTTTCTTCTTTCGGCCTGTGCAAAGGCTGTGACAAATAAAACGGTGATGATCAGTGCCGGCAGCAGGAAATTGCCTGAGCCGAAAATGAACAGACAGATAATGCCTGCCAGAAGCCCTGTAACGGCGCAGCGGCCGGCGGCTTTAGGATGGGCCAGCACCTGGTCCAACAGAATGACAACAAATAGTGCGGTCATGGAAAAATCAATACCGGTAAAGTCAAAGGGCAGTACCTGACCAAGCAGAGCGCCGATGACAGAACCGATGATCCAGTAGCTTTGGTCAAACAGGTTGATGAGAAACCAGGCTGGTCGGTTCTTTTCCTCCGGATCTTCGTTTTTGCAGCTGCAGAGGACGGAATAAGTTTCATCCGACAGAGAAAAAATCATGTAGAGCTGCGTCTTCATTTTTTTGAAGGATTCAATAAACGACAGACCGTAAAAAACATGGCGGCTGTTGACGAAAAGTGTCGTGACGGCGACGGTCAGGGGCGAAGCGGCTGAAGCCAGCAGCGGCACAAGGACAAACTGCATGGAGCCGGCATAAAGAAAAAGACTGATGCAAAAAGCCCATATAAAATTAAAACCGGCCTGCTGAAGCACAATACCGAAAGCGATACCGAGAAAAATATAGCCGAATAGGACGGGAAGGGTCCTGGAAAAAGCGTATTTTATATATTTCTTCATTTCTCTATTTCCTTCCAAATGTACTTTACTTATCATAGCAAGTTAATGAGAAAAAAGCAAATAGATACATCTGACGATGGGGGAGATTGTCTCAGTTCATTTACAGAAGAAAGGGCTTTTTTTTATGCCCGGGGACTGGTACAATAGATACAAAACGGTATAAATGAAAATGATATGGAGAGATAAAGAATGAGCGAAGCAACAGAGATAACGATTAAAGGGCTTTCTGATCTGGCGGTGGGGACTTATCTGCTGGTGGATGTCAGGGATGCCATTTCTTTTGGCTATGGGGCCATTCCGGGCGCAGTCAGTATGCCGGATATTGTTGAGCAGGCTGAAGCCGGAAAGTTGGCAAAGGATAAGAAATATATATTATATTGCATGAAAGGCATGAACAGTGCGAGGCTGGTGCCGAAACTGCGCGAACTGGATTATGATGCCGTGAGTCTGTCGGGCGGTTACAGTGTATGGCTGATGGCAAGTTTTGGCGGTGATGACAAGCAGGAGGAGATTGAGAAGAGTCTCCGTAAAGGCCGTTTTCACAAAGCACTGTTCAGCAAGTTTGCCAAGGCAATCAATACCTATGATCTGATACAGCCCGGGGACAAGATCGCGGTCTGTATTTCAGGCGGCAAGGATTCCATGCTGATGGCGAAATTATTCCAGGAATTGAAACGCCACAACAAATTTCCATTTGAGCTGGTGTTCCTTGTGATGGACCCGGGATACAGTGAAGTTAATCGAAAGTTAATAGAGAATAATGCCCGGATTATGGGTGTGCCGATTACAGTTTTTGAATCCCAGATTTTTGAAGCAGTATATGATATCCAAAAGTCCCCATGCTATCTGTGTGCAAGAATGCGCCGCGGCCATCTGTATAATAAGGCAAAAGAACTTGGGTGCAATAAGATTGCATTGGGGCATCATTATGACGATGTCATTGAGACCATTTTGATGGGGATGCTTTATGGTGCTCAGGTACAGACCATGATGCCGAAGCTGCACAGCAGTAATTTTGAGGGTATGGAACTGATTCGTCCGATGTATTTAATTCGTGAGGAGGATATTAAGCAGTGGCGTGATTTAAACGGTCTGCATTTTATCCAGTGCGCCTGTCGCTTTACAGACACCTGCAGTTCCTGTCGTCCGGACGGCACATCGGCCTCCAAGCGCATGGAGATTAAGCAGTTAATCAGTGAACTGAAGAAAGTGAACCCTTTTGTAGAGGGCAATATTTTCAAGAGTGTGGAAAATGTCAATCTCAGCACGATTATTGCCTATAAGCAGAACGGACAGGTTCATCATTTCCTTGATACTTATAATGACCGAAAGGAATAGGAGGAAGCAGGATGGCTTATAAAATCATATGTTACGGTGACTCCAATACTTATGGTGCCTGCGGTTTTGTCGGCGGACGACATCACGCAGATATCCGATGGACTGGCATCCTTCAGAATTCTGGTTTATATGACGTTGTGAATCTGGGGGAGAACGGACGGGAGATTCCGTCGGATCAATGGGAACTGAATGAATTGACGGAGATTCTGCGCCGGGAGGGTGATTTCGATCTGCTGACAGTGATGTTGGGAACCAATGATCTGCTGACCATGGTTCGCTCCGGCAGTGCCAAGGTGGCCGTGCGGATGGAACAGTTCCTGACAGAATTTCTTCAGGTACAGCCAATGGTCTGCAGACCGGAACAGGTGCTTTTAATTGCGCCACCGTCTACGGCTCTTGGTGAGATGGCGCCGTCATCCACCGGTTTGGATGAGGCTTGTCGTGAGCTTGGGGATTATTATGCGGATATTGCAGAGAAACTTCATCTTCATTTTGTCAATGCATCTGTCTGGCCTGTCGAACTGGGGTCTGACGGGGTACATATGACGGCAAAGGGGCATCAGATTTTTGCCGAAGAATTGAAAAAGGTATTGGCTGACATTTTCTAAACGAGGTGAAACACGCTTTGCGAGTTTCACTCGTTATCGCGATATGTCTACACTCCGTTTCGGTCGTTGTTGAACAAGCGCCACTGGCGCTTAGCAACGTCAAGTCCACATGCAAGCATGAGCTTTGACTCATTATTCGCGTAAATACAATGTCCCCGCTGTCCGGTGGACAGCGGGGGTATGAATGTCGGTCAATACCTTTTTAAACGACTATAAATTTATTGCATCACACCAACTTCATCAGGAACGATGACGTCAGCATCTGTGCATGCCAGAATATCTTCGACTGTATATCCCGGCGCAACTTCGCGGAGAACGAGACCTTCCGGTGTGACTTCAAAATAACATCTTTCAGTAACGATATCTGTGACGCACTGATAGCCTGTCAGAGGCAGTGTACATTTCTTAAGAATCTTGGACTGACCGTTCTTCTCGCAGTGATCAGTTGCAACGATAATCTTCTTGACACCGGCACAGAGATCCATGGCACCGCCCATACCAGGAACAAGTTTGCCAGGAATCGTCCAGTTGGCAATGCTGCCTTCCTGATCGACCTGCAATGTACCAAGAACAGCTGCGTCAATGTGACCGCCGCGGATGAACATAAAGGAAGTTTCGTTATCATAAACGCTTCCCCCAGGAATGATGGAAGCAGGTTGACCACCGGCATCGATACAGTCGATGTCAACGTCGTCCCAGCTTGGAGAAGGACCACTTCCGACCGTTCCGATCTCGGCTTCAAGCCAGAGCTCTACGCCTTCAGGAAGATAGTTCACACACATCAGAGGAACACCGATACCAAGATTTACAAAATCACCATTTTTAAAGAATTTCGCGCAGCGGGATGCAATGAGTGCGCGTCCGGTTAATTCTGCCATTACTTATTCCCTCCTTCTGCCTTTTCTCTTGCTTTGGCTTCTGCCTTAGCCTTTGCACGCTGCCACATTGGACACAGTGGGCGTTTCTCGCCTGTGCGCACATAGACCATATCAACAATAGGTGCAGGTACGTGAATCTCTTCAGGTCCGAGTTCACCGACTTCTACGATTTCTTCTACTTCGGCAATGACAAAATCACCGGCGAAAGCCATTGTGCTGTTGGTAGCTCTGGAATTCAGATGGAAATAGAGATTGCCGGCTGTATCTGCTTTGGTTGCCTTGATCAGGGAAACATCTGCATGAAGTGGCATTTCAAGGAGATATTCCTTACCATTGATCGTCAGTTTCTGCTTGCCGTTCTCAACTTCTGTGCCGACACCGGTAGGTGTCAGGCAGCCGCCAAGGCCGGCGCCGCCGCAGCGGATACGTTCGGACCATGTACCCTGTGGGCAGAACTCGATATCCAGTTCGCCTGCAAACATCTGATCGCGGGCAAGTGGATTGAGAGCAATATGTGTTGTTACAAGCGATTTCACGCGTTTTTCACGGATCAGCTTACCGACACCCTGATCCGGCATACCAGCAGAAACAGCAATAGCATGGATATCTTTGATACCTTTCTCAAGCATACCGTCGATAATCTCATCAGCGGCAAATTCACCGTGCCAGTCACCAAACATAATAGTCTGGCCGTCATGGATTTTGGTAAGGGCTTCTTCTTTGCTTACAACTTTAGACAGCAATTTGACAACCACCTTTCTTAAATAAAATGTAACTGTTCAGAGCCAAGCAAAATTTCAAAAAACAGGTGTAAAATGCTTGCATTTTTAAGACTGTTTTTGAAATTTTATTTGCCTTCAAAATGGGCTTTGCGTTTTTCCATAAATGCTTTGCAGCCTTCCTGGAAATCCATGGATGCAGCACATTCGCGCTGTGTTGGGATTTCAGTTTCAGCAAGCCACTGCTTGTAATCGGAATAAGCAGCGTCATAAATCTGTTTCTTAATATTCTTATAGGAAAGAAGAGGACCAGCAGCCAGTTTCCTTGCAAACTTCATGGTTGCTTCATCCAACTCTTCTTTGGCAACAACCTTGTAAGCCAATCCGAGTTCTTTTGCTTCCTCTGCACTGACTGGGCGACCAGTAGCAGCCAGCTCCATTGTGCGGGCGGTACCGAGGCTTTTCGTCAGAAGATAAGTTGCACCTGTGTCAGGAACAAGACCGATATTGACAAAGGCCAGAATGAATTTGGCATTGTCAGCACAAATCATAAAATCACCGCCGAGAGCGAGGCTGACACCGGCACCGGCTGCTGCACCGCAAACAGAAGTGATGACCATCTTGCTCATGCGTTTCAGGCCATCTGCAACCACACCGACCTTGCTGATCAGGCCATCCATATTCACTTCGCCGCCTGCCTGAATTAGTTCATAGAAATAACCGATATCACCGCCGGCGGAAAATGCACGGTCTGTACCTTTTAATACAACAACTTTTACATTCGGGTCCTTCTCAGCAGCATCCACTACATACATCAGTTCATCAGCCATCTGCTCATCGATGGCGTTCAGATTCTTCATGTAGTTCATTGTGATCACAGCGATACCATCTTCGTTAACAGTGTAGATCAGCTTTTTCAGTTCCATAAAAAAACCCCCTTTAAGATAATCGGTTGACACATTATCACAATAAAGAAATGACGCATTATTGTGCAAAATGCATAATGATTATATATAATATTATACATGTTTAGAGCGAAAATAGCAATATAATTTACAAATTTTTACAAACATTTATTGAAAAAACACTTAATTATTCGACAAAAACTGAAATTATGTATATAAAATAAACAAAAGCATAGTAAAACACTGGGAATTTATAAATGCGTATTGACAATTAGAAAAATATACCATATAATTCCTACTAAATCGCTAATGTAACGGGAGAATGTGAATTCTCATAGTTCTTTAGAAACGAATAAAATTTCAGTATAGAAAAGAAGTGAGTCAGTTGATCAGATTTGAACATGTTTCCCGCGTTTTCCATAATGATGGGCGGGAGTTTGCAGCAGTGAATGATGTGAGTCTTGAGATTGAGAAAGGCGAGATATTCGGCATCATCGGTTTCTCCGGTGCCGGCAAATCCACATTAGTTCGATGTATTAATTTGCTGGAGCGGCCGACTTCAGGAAAAGTCTTTATCGGTGACGAGGAACTGACTGCCATGTCACCGGCAGAACTGAGACAGCACCGCAAGAAAATCGGTATGATTTTCCAGCAGTTTAATCTCTTTGCTTCCAGAACGGTTTATGATAATGTATCATTTCCGTTAAAGGGCAGCAATCTGACAAAGGAACAAAAGAATAAGAAAGTCCGTGATTTGCTGAAACTGGTAGAACTGGAGGAGAAGGCTTCAGCGTATCCGTCACAGTTATCCGGCGGACAGAAGCAGCGTGTGGCTATTGCCAGAGCTCTGGCTAATGATCCGGAGATTATTCTCAGCGATGAGTCCACCAGTGCGCTGGATCCGAGAACAACAAGAGCGATTCTTGACCTTTTGAAGAAAGTCAACAGAGAGCTGGGCATCACCATTGTGGTGATTACCCATGAGATGCAGGTTATTAAAGACATTTGTGATCGGGTAGCGGTTATGAAAGATGGTCGTGTTGTTGAGACAGGAACAGTATTTGATATTTTTGCCAATCCAAAGGAGCAGATTACAAGAGAGTTCGTTGAGAACACATCCAATATGTCCCGGATTTATGAATTGGTGGAGACCAAGAGCCCTGTGGTGGAGTTAAAACCGGGAGAGGCTATTTTGCGTTTCAGATATCTGGAGCGAAATGTGTCGGAAGCCCTTGTTTCACAGTTATCAAGAAAATTTGATCTGGATTTAAATATTATTTTCGGAAGTATCGAATTGATTGGTGAAAATCCAATCGGCGGTCTGGTGGTTATTGCCCAGGGAACATCGGACAATATCAATCAGGCAATTCAATACCTGAAGGACAAGAATGTAGGAGTGGAGGTGATTCTGGATGGTCGAACTGCTTAATCAATGGCTGCCGAATGTCATGGACAGGCCGGATGTGTTTATCAAGAGCATTCAGGAAACCTTTATCATGGTGGGCTGGTCAGGAGCTATATCATTTGTGGTTGGTTTATTTCTGGGAGTTCTGATTACGGTAACGAAGCCGGGAAATATTCTGGAACATCCGCTGGTTTATCAGATTATCGATAAGGTGGTCAACCTTTTCAGATCTGTACCCTTTATTATCCTGCTGGCTTGTCTGGTACCCATTAGCCGTCTGATCATGGGAACGGCCATCGGTGTCAAAGGTGCCATTGTGCCTCTGGTATTTGGATGCGCACCGTTTTTTACAAGACAGATTGAATCAGCGTTGGCGGATGTGGATCCGGGTTTGATTGAAGCCGCCCAGTCCATGGGACTGGACAATAAAGATATTATTTTCAGAGTGTATCTGAAAGAGAGTATTGCAGGCATTGCCCGCGGTACAACGATTACGATCATCAGTCTGATCGGTCTGACAGCCATGGCCGGAGCCATCGGCGCAGGCGGTCTGGGCAACTTTGCCATTATGTATGGTCATCAGAGAAACATGCCGGATATCACTTATACAACAGTGGTTGTGCTGGTTATCATTGTTACGGTGGTACAGCTCATCGGCAATTATATAGCGAAAAAAAATACACATTAAATTTTTACAACAATGCATTAGGAGGAAAACGACATGAAAAAGAAAGGTATTATTGCACTTGCATTAACAGCCGCACTGGCACTTGGCGCATTAACAGGCTGCGGAAACACCACAGCAAAGGAAACAACAGGCAGCACAGATGCGGCTGCTGAGACAACAAAAGCATCCGAAACAGCAGGTTCAGAGGCAGCAGGAAGCGAAACAGCAGTTTCAGGTGAGACACGAGTGGTTAAACTGGGATTAACTGGCGTTATCTATGAAGATATCTGGAATCCAATCAAAGAAGAACTGGCAAAAGAGGGCATTGATTTGGAATATGTTCAGTTTTCTGATTATTCCTTGCCGAATGAAGCCTTAAATGCCGGTGAAATTGACATCAACGCTTTCCAGCATCACGCATATTTCAACAATGATGTGGAAAAGAATGGTTATGATATTACACCAATTGCAGATACATTTATCATTGCCATGAATCTTTATTCTGATAAGGTAAAATCTGTAGATGAAATCAAAGATGGTGACGTTATTGCTATTCCGGATGATGCCTCCAACGGCGGCCGTGCACTGAAAGTACTGGCATCCGCAGGGCTGATTACACTGAAAGCAGAAGCAGGCGCTAATCCGACGGTTGCGGATATCGATACATATAATGTAAAAATTGAAATCAAGGAAATGGGCGCAGCAGATATCCCATCTGTATTGCCGGATGTGACAGCAGCCGTTGTCAATGGTAACTATGCATTGGATTATGGTATTGATCCGAGCACAGCTATTTTTGAAGAAAAAGATTACGATGACGACAGCTATTTCTGCCTGATGGCTGTTCGCAGCAGTGACGCAGACGATGCCGTTTACAAGAGAATTGTAGAATTATTCCAGTCAGAAACAACAAAGCAGATATTCCAGGATGAATTCAACGGCTACTTTGTTCCTGCATGGGAAGTACAGAAATAATCGATATACAAAAATAAATATAACGATTCAGTTTGGCTTTAGATCCTTGTGGCTGAAGGCATGAGAAAATGATTTAGAGATGCAAAATCCCATCAGCAAAGTCGATTGTTGATGGATTTTGCATTATAATCACCTTGAACATAATGATAAGGATAAAAACTTCAAAGTGTGTTTTATCGTGTTGTGAGAAAACTGAATCGCTGTGACAGAGAATAGGAGAGTAAAAGAAGCCATGAAGGAAGCACTTTTATCAATTATAAAAGATGAAAACAGAATCATTACAGGCCAGATTGATCCGCAGTATCTTTCTGACAATCTGGGACGTAAAAAAGGAACAGCCGAAGCGGTTGTTTTTCCGGTATCCACAGAGGAAATCAGCGGGGTTATGCGTTATGCCTGGAAAAATAACCTGCCGGTGACACCGAGAGGTGCAGGTACAAATCTTGTTGGCTCTACTGTACCGTCAGGTCACGGGATTGTGCTGGATGTGTCTTTGATGAATCATGTCCTTGAGCTGGATGAGGAAACCTTCACAGCCACTGTTGAGCCGGGGGTTGTACTGGAAGATTTTCAGGCCTATGTTGAAAGCAAAGGTTTATTCTATCCACCGGATCCGGGCGAAAAGAAAGCCACCATCGGCGGAAATATCAGCACCAATGCAGGCGGTATGCGTGCTGTGAAATACGGCGTAACCAGAGATTACGTCATGGGGTTGGAACTGGTTCTGGCAGATGGCACCGTTGTCATGGCGGGCAGCAAGAACCGTAAAGATACCTCCGGCCTTGATCTGAAAGAGATTGTCATTGGTTCCGAAGGAACACTGGCGGTGATCACCAAATGTATACTGAAGCTGATTCCGAAGCCGGAAGACAGTCTCAGTGTCCTTCTCAGCTTCGACAGTCTGAAAGCAGGTATTGAGAGTGTCAGACAAATTATTCAGGCTAATTTGAATCCGACAGCCATGGAATTTATTGAGCGTAAAGTGATTCAGTTGGGGGAAGATTATCTGAAAATGTCATTCCCTGAACCGGAGGCCAGCGCCTATGTGCTGACAACCCTTGACGGCAGCAGAAATGAAATCAATGACCACCTCGAAGGACTTCGCAAAGTGGCAAAAGAAAGCGGTGCCCTTTCCGTTCTTCCGCTGGAGGATAAAGAGGAGGCAGCCAGAGTATGGAAGATTCGCGGTATGCTGGTGAAAGGTGTGGAGGCTGTTTCAGAGCAGGAGCCGCTGGATATCGTTGTGCCGATTAACCAGATTGATGCCTTTGTCAATTTTGTCAACGCCTTTGAAAAAGAATGTGGTATGCGCATGATCAGTTTCGGACACGCCGGAGACGGCAATGTGCATTTGTGTGTTGTCAGAGGTGATAGAGACGATGAAACCTGGGAAAAAGAGCTTGACGCTAATCTGACTGTTCTTTATGATAAAGCTTATGCACTGGGCGGTCTGGCCAGCGGCGAGCACGGCATCGGACTGAGCAAGCAGAAATATCTGCTGAAAGCATCAAAGCCGGAAAACATTGCATTGATGAAGCGTGTGAAAGCAGCTTTTGATGAGAAAAATATTTTAAATGCAGGCATTTCCTACAATGTCTAAAGGAGTACAGATATATGAAACCGTTAAGTGATAAAACTGCCGGATTTACAGATTCGGTGATCAGAAGAATGACAAGAGTCTCAAATCAATATGGTGCTGTCAATTTATCTCAGGGATTTCCGGATTTTGACCCGCCGAAGGAAATCACAGACAGACTGCGTGAAATCGCACCGCACGGACCGCATCAGTATGCCCTGACATGGGGCGCACAGAACTTCAGAGAAGCCCTTGCGAGAAAACATGAACATTTCTCGGGTATGAAAGTAGATCCGAATAAAGAAATTGTTGTCACATGCGGCAGTACGGAAGCGATGATGGCTTCCATGCTCACCGTCTGCAATCCGGGAGACAAAGTCGTTGTCTTTTCACCATTTTATGAGAATTACGGTGCAGATGCGATTCTGTCCGGCGCACAGCCGATTTATGTGCCGTTAAATCCGCCGGAATTTAACTTTGATGCCAATGTACTGGAAGATGCCATGAAGCAGGATGGGGTGAAAGCCCTGATTCTCTGCAACCCGTCCAACCCATGTGGCAAAGTCTTTACACTGGAAGAACTGCAGATCATCGCTGATCTGGCCATTAAATACGATCTGTATGTTATTACTGATGAAGTGTATGAGCATATTTTGTATAAGCCGAATAAACATATTTATATGGCCACGTTGCCTGGAATGCGTGAGCGTACAATTATCTGCAACTCCCTTTCAAAGACTTATTCCATTACAGGATGGCGTCTGGGTTATGTCATTGCACCGCCTGAAGTCATTGACAGAGTCAAGAAAGTGCACGACTTCCTGACTGTGGGTGCTGCAGCACCGCTGATGGAGGCGGTTGTGCCGGGACTGAACTTTGGCGACGATTATTATGTTGCATTGCAGGACCATTATACTCATATGAAAAACTTCTTTGTCGGCGGTTTAAAAGACATTGGCCTGTCATTCACAGAGCCTCAGGGGGCTTATTATGTCATGGTAGATATCAGCGAGTTCGGTTATAAAGATGACTATGAATTCTGTGTGGATCTGGCAGAGAAAGTCGGCGTCGGCGCTGTTCCGGGTTCCAGCTTTTTCAGAGAAGACGTGAACCAGTACATCCGATTCCATTTTGCAAAGAAGGACGATACATTGAATGCGGCGTTGGAAAGACTGGCGGATATTCGGAAGATATTGAAGAAATAATTTTTCTTTTTAGAAGCTTCAATATCCCCATGTCATCAGCTTCCACTTACCGCCATTAGAACGAGCCAGCCACCATTGCCAGCCGGTATATTCTTCATCAGGAATCCATGCACCGCCGCCATTTTTCGGAGAATGAAAATCGCTTGTAAACATAATGCACTGGTCGAAGGTTTCTTTGTTATCATTGGCAGCTTCCAGTTCGTTCATCCAGGCAATATGATCGGGAGTGTTGCATTGATCATCTGAACTGTAGGAAATACTGTGCAGTTCACAGCCGTCAAAATCCTTGAATACAGTTTTAATGGCCTTGATGGCGGCATCCATATCTTCTTTGGAATAAATAGAGGAGCTGCCATAATCAATGGTGACATCTGACATTTTGGCCTGTTTGCCGCATGCGGTTAAGGCAAAAAGACCGATGATACCCAAAAATAATAAATATTTTTTCAATGTTTCCGACCTCCGTTCTGTGAAATTTTTGAAATCCTAATATTTTCATGAGTAGTATAACATATGATTAGGAGATATAAATGAACGAATCTCTTAAGAAAAAATGACGATTTATATAGGGATTATTCATCCGTATACTGAAATAATTCCTCAACCGTTGTGTGAAAAACCCTGGCGATATCCATAGCCAGCTTTAGGGAAGGATTGTATTTGCCCCGTTCAAGATTGACAATGGTTTCCCGGCGAACGCCCACCAGTTCGGCGAGGTCGGCCTGTTTGAGGTTATATTTTTCCCGATATGTTTTTAAATTTGTCAAAAGTGCCATGCTATACTCCTTTGGTGTCCATGATGTAGAAGAGAATCGTGCGTATAATGGCAAGAGCAATCAGGATACCCATCAGGCAATAGCCAATGAGGTCTGTTGTTATTGACAATCTGCCGATAGCACAGACGAAACTCAGAACAATGATTGCAGCGGCACCGATTTTAAGACACAGGGCATCGCAGCGTTTTAGGTTGGCCTCAGACATTTCATCCGGCAGTTCCTGTTTGTATTTCTTAAGGCGGGATGCGAGGGAGATAAAATAGAAGAAGGTAAAGGCAAAGACAGCGTATTGAATTGATGTATAGTAGTTGTGCCAGTCATTTCTTGCCCACATCCAGTAGTACAGAGCGATCAGGATGGCAAATACAATCTTATCAGCAACAATTTCCCGTAATGATACTTTTCTCATAAACAAAATTCCTCCTTTGAAGTGATATATTTCTCACTTGACTGTGTGATAAATATATCACTTTTAAAAACAGGTGTCAAGATGAAATGTGCGAAATTTTTCACTTTACAATCTGCCGTTGACAGCTCAGGAAAAGTATGTTATTTTGAAGTTAAGTAAAGTTTTCTTCGGAAATGAGCGTGTTCTCTACTGGCGGTGACAGCCCGCGAGCCATTCGGCTAATTCGGTGTAATTCCGGAGCCAACAGTCAGTCTGGAGGGGAGAAGGAGGCTTTCCGGCTGAGCGCCGGATGCCGTTTTCTGCTCATTTGATCCAAGTCATCCTATCAGCATCCGGTATCAATATTATTTCTTTTGGAAGTAATAGCTGTCGGGTGCTTTTTGTTTTGTTCAAGTCGAGCGACCGCGAGACATGGCGCGTGATTCTGGTCAGCGTAAGCTGACATATTCTTTACAGAATCACTGCGCATCCTCGCGGAGCGTTTATCTCAGTCGGAGATTGGACTCCCACTGACACAAATTTGCTGTTACTCACCACCTGAAAGAGGTGGGGGGCTTCTCGACTGAGATAAAATGTCATGATGATTGAGGAGGGGATGGAGAATGGTAAATATGCAGACAAACAGAAGTCCTTTGGAAACAGAACCTCTTACGAAGTTGTTGTTCAGGTATTCTGTTCCGACAACCCTGACTTTGATGGTCAATTACATCTATAACATTGTAGACCAGATTTTTGTGGGGCAGGGTGTGGGCATCACAGGAATGGCAGCCATCAATATCGCTTTTCCGCTGTCAATTCTTGTCAACGCGGTTTCACTGCTTCTGGGAGATGGTTGTGCGGCTAATGTCAGTCTGTGTCTGGGACGTCGGGAGCAGGAAAATGCCAATAAGATTTTCGGGCAGGCAGTGACCTGGATTGTTGCCAGCGGCATTGCGCTGGCATTCATTTGCGGTATATTTGCGCCGCATATTGTTACGCTGTTTGGAACAACGAATACGGCTTATGGGGAATCACTGGCTTATATGCGGGTGATTGCCATTGGTATCCCGTTTCAGCTCATTTGTCCGGCTTTTACGGCGATGATTCGTGCGGACGGGTCACCGCAATATACTATGAAATGTATGATGGCCGGTGCAGTGGTCAATATTATCCTGGATCCTGTATTTATTTTCGGGTTGAAAATGGGGGTCGTGGGGGCTGGTATTGCCACGGTGATTGGAGAAATGGCAGCAGGCATATTATGTCTGCTCTATCTGCGCAGATTACAATCTGTACAGCTTGAAAAGGGCGCATTGCGCCCGACCTGGCCGGTGCTGAAGATGATTCTGCAGCTTGGTTTTCCGAGTTTGCTGACTCAGGGATTAACGGCGCTGGTACAGATCGTGTTGAACAATCTCATGCGGGTTTACGGTGAAGCCAGCATTTACGGCAGTGATATGGCGCTTTCTGTTTATGGTATGATGATGAAAGTTTATCAGCTTGCGCATTCCATGTTTGTGGGTGTTTCCTCCGCCATTCAGCCCATTAACGGCTATAATTTCGGAGCGAAGAATTATCAGCGTGTGCGCCAGACTTATCGATTGGCCACTGGCATTGCAGTCGTTATTTCAGCTGTATGGTGGCTGGTTTATATGGTATTTTCAAGACAGATAGCAGGATTGTTTGTTGCGGATAATCAGCTGTATTTTGACTGTACGCAGCATTGCTTCCGGCTTTATATGATGGCCTTTTTCCTGTATGGGGTGCATATGACAACGGCTTCCTTCTTCCAGGGAATCGGGAAGCCGACGAAATCATTGCTGATACCGTTGATTCGACAGGGCGTGTTACTGATTCCTTTGGCACTGGTAATGTCCAGATTGATTGGATTAGACGGCGCACTGCTGGCGGCACCTGTGGCAGATACGGTTACTTGTCTGCTGTGTGTGGCTTTGGCACGGACGGAATTCAGGCGGTGGGAAAAAGCTGGGATGTTGTAAAAAAGATAATATTTAATGTGATAAAGGCAAGAACGTCAATGGTTGAGATAATCATTTTTGCTCTTGCTTTTCTATTGATTTGAGTAAAAACTCACATGAAACAAAAACAAGTGTATTTTTACTTGAATTTATTAAATGAAATGGTATAATTAAAGTAAAAATACACATAAATTAAGAACGAGTGTAATTTTACTTAAAACGAAGGGGGTGACAGAATGATATTGACGTATAGGCAGTGTCTTGAAAAGTATGGAACAGATTACAGGATTAAGAAAGCAATAGAAGCAGGTATTTTATTTCAAAAAGAAAAGGGGTTATATTCAGATAAAAAGATATGTTCTGAACTTGAACTGATGACTGCAAAGTATCCGAGAGCGATATTTGCAGGGAGCAGTGCGTATTACTATTATGGCTTGACTGATATTATACCGGACTATTATTGTTTGACAACGAAAAGAGAAGATTCAAGGATAAAAGATAAAAGGGTAAAGCAAAGTTTTGTTAATGATGATTTGTATGATATTGGTAAATGCCTTATAGAGTATCAGAGCGTAAAGATTCCAATATATAGTCGTGAGCGATTGCTGGTGGATTTAATACGATTTAGAGGAAGAATACCTTTTGATTATTATAAAGATGTGATTGGCAGTTACCGAAGGATAATTAATGATATGGATTTTTTCAGTATGGAGGATTATGCTGAAAAAGTCAAGGGTGGAAAGAAGATTATGGATGCCATACAACTGGAGGTTTTGTGATGAATCTGCTAGAAGATATTTAGAAGAAAACGGATATAATAGGTGTAGTGAAGTTAGTTGATATTATAGGAGAAAGTATGGACAAATTAGTAGATAATAAGATGATAAATAAAATAGAAAAATTACTTCAGGAAGCAAGAACACATGTTGCAGTTGAAGTGAATAATACCCTCCTAAGAACGTATATGGAAATAGGGAAACTGCTTGTCGAAGATATTAATTTGCATGAAAATGAAGAGAATTATCAAAACAAAACAATTTCTATGCTCTCAAAAGAACTTACCAGAAAATTTGGTAAAGGTTTTTCACGTGCCAATATTTGGAATATGATTACATTTTATAAAGAATATGGCAGCGTTCAGACAGTGTCTGAACGCTTAAGTTGGTCGCATTATTGTGAACTTTTGTCAATTTCTGATAAAGCTAAACGTCATTTTTACGAAATTGAATGCGCAAATTCCAGATGGAGCGTCAGAGAATTAAGAAGGCAAATTGCGTCATCGCTTTTTGAAAGACTTCTGTTATCAGATGGGAAGGCAAATAAGCAGAAAGTATTAGAATTGTCGTTAAAAGGTAATGAAATTGTAAAACCACAGGATATTGTGAAAGATCCTTACGTATTTGAATTTTTAGGGATACCAGAAAATAAGCCGATGATGGAATCTGATTTGGAGGAAGCACTTGTCAGACAAATAGAAAAATTTTTATTAGAATTAGGAAAAGGTTTTATGTTTGTTGGGACACAACAAAGAGTGACATTTGGCAATGTCCACTATTATGTAGATATGGTGTTTTATAACAAAATATTAAAATCATATGTTTTGATTGAATTAAAAACGATTAAATTAATGCCGGAAGCAGTAGGACAGTTAAATATGTATTTAAATTACTATGCAGCAGAAGTTAATGATGAAGATGATAACCCGCCAATAGGATTAATTTTATGTACGGATAAAGGAAATGTAGATATGCAATATGCACTGGGCGGTCTGAGCAATAATATTTTTGCATCAAAATATGTAACGTATATGCCAGATAAGGAACAATTGATTGCGCAGGTAGAGGCAGTACTCTCTTTAAAAGATAAAGAGAAAAAATAAACAACCATTTGTGTCGTAGCAATGATTTGACATTTGCGGGGAAAGCAGGCCTTAAAAAATAGAAGATTAAACTGATTCAAAAATGAAGACTGTGAAAAAATGAAAGAGTTTGTCAAATAAAATGTGGATAGTGACTGTAAATCCCCGGAATGTTCCGGGGATTTTGGGTGGAATATTTACGTTGATAATCTATAGGCTTGGATAACTTGCTGTAAGGCAATTTACAGCTTCATCAGTCGGTGCGGGAAATGCCGAGTTTTGCAATTTTCTTATATAATAAGGAGCGGTGGATGCCAAGGACATTCGCCGCTTTTGCAACGGAACCGCGGCATTCATCAAGTGTTTTCTGGATATATTGCTTTTCAAATAAAGCACAGGCTTCATGAAATGGCAGATGATTGTCCTGTACATCCGCTATCATTGAAGGTGTTGGATTATTTGAGCTTTCAGAGGATGAAACAATATCCAGATGGCCTGTAATTGCATAGCGTTCAATCAGGTTTTTTAATTCTCTGACATTTCCAGGATATTGATAGTCAAGCAGACATTGGCAAAGCTCAGGGGTCAAGATGCGTTTAAGGTTGTATTTCTGGTTATATTTTCTCAAAAAACGTTCCGCCATTGGAATAATATCTTCCTGACGTTTTCGAAGAGGGGGAATCAATAACAGCATGACATTAAGACGGTAATATAGGTCTTCACGGAATGTTTTTTCACTGACCATCTGCCGCAAATCGCGATTAGTTGCGGCAATAATCCGGACGTTGGTTTTTACCTGTTTTAGTCCGCCGATACGCATAAATTCGCCAGTTTCTAGTACTCTTAATAATTTTGCCTGCATCGGGAGAGGCAATTCGCCGATTTCATCAAGGAAAAGGGTTCCGTTATTGGCCATATCAAATAAGCCGGGTTTTCCGGAGGAGCGTGCGCCGGTAAAAGCTCCTTTTTCGTAGCCGAAGAACTCAGATTCCATTAATTCACTTGGGATGGCGGAGCAATTGACTGGAATGAAAGGTTGTTCAGCACGTTTGCTGTTTTTGTAGATGTAGTTGGCGATGACGTCCTTACCGGAACCGGTTTCGCCGCAAATAAGAACGGTTCCGTCAATGGAGCCAAAATATCGTGCATCTTCAAAAACAAATTTTGATGCCTGACTTTCACAGATAATGGAATCTGAGAAAGTATTTTGAGCTTCAAGATATTTCACGATATCTTTGTATTGGTCTAAGTTTGATTTTTCAGTATCAATATGGGATGAAAAACTGGTGAGCATTTGTCTGGGAATAGAAAACTGAGCACTCATAATCAGCTCGCCACTCTCATCAAAAATAGGTTCAATATGAGTAAATAGCTCATCACCATACTTCGAAACATTGTAGGCATTAAAGGATTGTTTTTGGCTGTCATACATTTCCTGAGAAACGGATCGAAGCCAGAGTTTTTTTGCTCTAAGTTCAGCCAGAGACATATTTGTAATTTCATCCTTGGACATATGGACAGAATTGGCCATACGTTCATTGACATATAGAATCTGCTCATTGCGGTACGTGATAAAAATATTGCCAAAATAGCTGTCTAATATTTTCTCAGCATAATTAAAAAAGTCTTTCGGATAATTTTCAGCCAGTTTTTTTAAGTTCATGATTTCATTCCCCCTTTTGAAAAAACGGATACAATAAGTATATATGTCTAAAAATGCTGTATCTAAAATGAGACAATTATTATAAATGAGACAATGATTATCAATAATGAGACATATTTGTTTATGATTATACCCTAAAACGTAGAAAAATCAAGGCTTTATTTTTGGCATAGGAATTGCTTTTAATAAAGGTATCAAAAAATTATTTAATAGGAGGGACAATATGGAAATGTGGTTAAGTATTGTTGGTTTTCTTGTAGTCGTTGCAATTATTGTAACGATTATGACAAAAAAACTGTCGACGATGGTAGCATTGTCAGTGATACCTTTAGTGGGGGCAATTCTGGTAGGCGGAGCAGCGGATATACCGGCTTATCTGACCGCCGGAATCAATAAGGTTGCAGCCAATGGTGTCATGTTCGTATTTGCAATTTTGTTTTTCGGAAGCATGATGACAGCTGGCGCATTTGATCCGATTGTTAAGTTCATTATTAAATGCTGTAAAGGAAATCCTTTATACGTTTGTATTGGTACTTATGTTTTATCTATTGTCGGTCATCTGGATGGTTCTGCAACTACGACAGTGTTGCTCGTGTGCGGTGCAATGATTCCGATTTATAAGAAGATGAATATGAAGCTGCGTAATCTGGCTGCTATTCTGGCAATGGGGTCCGGACTTATGAATATGTCACCTTGGGGTGGTCCGACATTAAGAGCAGCAGTTGTAATGGAGACAGATTTAACACAGTTTTTTAAACCTATGCTGGTGCCGATTCTCATTACGATCGCCATTGGTTTGATTCCAGTTGTGATGATGGGTCTTTCTGAAACGAAAAGACTGAAAAAAGAAGGGTTTGATTTCTCATCTGTGATTACCGAGCATGAAGAAAATGAAGTTACAGAAGAAAATAATCTCGCCAGACCAAAACTGGTAGTAATTAATCTTATTATGATTGTGCTTGTTGTGGGCGCAATGATTTCTGGAATTTTATCTCCGGGAGCTTCTTTCCTTGTGGGAACAGCAGTATGTTGGTTGATTAACTACCGTAAGATGGAGGAACAACAGGCGATTATCCGTATTCATGGCGCAAATGTTGTGTTTGTGGTCAGTGCCTTATATGGTGCGGGTGTTCTGATGGGTGTTCTTACTGAATCCGGTATGGCTGCCGCTATGGCGAATACACTGGTAAATATTATACCGGCAGCATTGACGAAATTTGTACCATTTATTATTGGTATATTTGCAGTACCATTTTCACTGTTGTTTGATGCAGATACATTTTATTATGGTGTACTTCCGGTTCTTACACAAAGTGCATCTGCCCTAGGACTTTCCGGTGCGGGAATCTGTTATGCGGCACTTTGTGGACAGTTGACACTTGGATGGGCAATTACACCGTTGACTCCGGCCACTTTGCTGATGTGTGGTATGTGTGATTTGGATTTAGGTGAACATCAGAAGTATACGATTAAATATGTCTGGGGACTTTCGATTATTTTATTGATTATTCTTACAATTTTCGGTGTCATTATTTAATCATTGGATTGCGGTAAAAGCTGAATTATATGGCGAAAAGGAGAGATAAAAACAATGAAGAAAATTAGAATCGGCGGCGGCGCTGGTTTTGCAGGCGACCGTGTTGATGCGGCAGTAGTATTGATTGAAAAAGGAAATTTGGATTATATTATTTTTGAGTGCCTTGCGGAGCGTACGATTGGTCTGGCTAAGCAGGAGATGCTGAAAGATCCGACAAAAGGATACAGCCGTCTGTTGGAATATCGTATGTCGCAGGTGCTGAAACCTGCGAAAGAGCATGGCGTAAAAATAATTACCAATATGGGAGCCGTGAATCCGCATGCTGCAGTGATGAAGGTAATGGAGATTGCAGAAGAGCAGGGAATTACAGGACTTAAATTTGCAGCGGTAACGGGAGACAGTATTGATGATAGTATAGAACAATACTATGATGAAGAAATTCTGGAGTTCAAAGGAAAAGTTGCTGACTGGAAAGATCAAATTGTATCTGCCAATGTTTATATGGGTGCAGAGGGGATTATCGAAGCACTCCGAAATGGCGCGGATGTGATTATTACAGGAAGAGTGGCGGATCCGACACTGACATTGGCACCATTACGGTATGAATATGGTTGGACACCGGATGATGCAGACAAGATGGGACAGTGTGTGTTGGCCGGACATCTTCTGGAATGCGGCGGACAGGTGACGGGCGGCTATTATGCAGACCCGGGATATAAAGAAGTGCCGGATCTGGATAATCTGGGATTCCCATTGGTGGAATTTGATGAGGACGGTTCATTTATTATCACAAAGGCAGAAGGAACCGGCGGCATAGTTTGTGTGGACACATGCAAGGAGCAGATGCTTTATGAAATTCACAATCCAAAGGCTTATTTGACACCTGATTGTATTGCTGATTTTTCAGCGGTAAAATTTACCCAGGAAGGTGAAAATCGTGTACGAGCAAAGGGTGCCACCAGTCATGGGTTGACAGAAAATCTGAAAGTCAATGTCTGCTACAGAGATTCTTTTATTACAGACTGTGAGATTAGTTATGGCGGATGCAATGCGCTGGAACGTGCGAAATTAGCAGGGGATATGTTTGTAAAACGTCTTGACAGGCTCGGAATTTCATATAATGAAGTTCGTGTAGATTACATCGGTTATAATTCTCTCTATAAAGATAAGCTGGCTGAATATATCAGTGAGGGTCGTTGGGGAGAAATACGTCTGCATGTGGCTGTGCGTACGCAGGATAGAGAGAATGCCGTAAGAGTATCGAATGAAGGCGACTCTATTTATACGAATGGACCGACCGGTGGAGGCGGAGCAACAATGCGGATTTCAGAGATTATTTCTGTTTTCTCATTTTTTGTACCGAGAAACGCAGTTCAGACAGATGTAAGTTATAAGGAGGTGTGATTATATTATGAAGTTAAAAGAAATTTGTCATTCACGTACAGGTGATAAAGGAGATATTTCAAATGTTTCGCTGATTCCGTGGAATGAATCGGATTATGAATTAATTAAGGAAAAAGTAACAGCTGAAAAGGTAAAGGATTATTTTTCAGAAATATGTCATGGCAAGGTAACAAGATATGAAGTAGATGGTATATGCGCTTTGAACTTTGTTATGGAAGAGGCACTTGGAGGAGGTGTATTACGCAGTCTTGCAATGGATAAGCACGGAAAAGCATTAAGTTCAGCGTTACTGGAAATGGAGATATAACGTGTTTAGATTTGAAGAAGATGGTATGTATCAGATGCCTGTTCATTTTGGTCCCTGCTGTGGCCCTCGTCGGGGACCAGATGGCGAGCGATTGTATAAAAAAGGTTCCCAGGAAAGTACACAGCATATGCTTGTGTATGAGACAGATGCAAAAGCAGTCAGCCGATATTTGCCGGAAGGTTTTTCAGTGCGTATGCCCTATATCATTATCACACACAAAATGCATAGAAATTTACCATGGCTGGCCGGACATGGGTATAATGTTACAACATTTAATGTACCGGTTACTTATTGCGGCACAAATGATGAAATAAAGGGACAATATCAGCTGGCAATCTGGGAAAATCATGCAGACCCTATTATTTGCGGGCGAGAGCAGCTGGGATACTCGAAAATATATGCAGATATTACAGATATATGCGAAGAAGAAGACGGAACCTATGCGGCATTATCATCATGGAATTTTGAATTCCTTAAATTACATTTTAAAATGGACGAAAAGCCGGATGATTTAAGTGAAATGCAGAAAGTACTTTTTGATGAGGAGAATGAAGGTATCATGCATTACAAGTACATTCCGCACTCAGAGGCAGGATTCAATAAGGCTGATGTGCAATATGTTACAATAACACCAAAAACATTTCCTGCACCTGAGGATGCCAAACCTTTGCCTCAGCCTGAACGAGTATGGGGAAATGCTTCTTTAGAATGGTGGATACCTGAGTGGAAAGATATGCCGACTCAGTACCATATTGTACAGGGCTTGGCTTCGTTGCCGATATTGCGGGTTGTCGGGGCTTCCAAGGTACATTTGTGGCATTATAATGATGTTTATCATCAAAAGGCTATTGAGTAAAAAAGTTAAACAGGTTATAAAAGAGTAACAAAGAAGAAAGCAAGAGCGAGATGGTTTGAGAGAATCATTTTTGCTCTTGTTTTTGGTTAGTGCATAATGGCAAAGTGTTCAACCGCTTTGGTAAAGTTCGCAATGGTCTTGTCGGCATCACCGTGTTCAATGCCGTCTCTGACGCAATGCTGAATATGCCCCTTCAATACGACCTGTCCGGCCTTATGGAGTGCAAATTTTGCAGCATTAATCTGGGAAAGAATATCTTCACATGGCACATCTTCATCAATCATGCATGCAGCAGGCCTATGAAATGAGAAAAGTTTATAATTGTCTAAAATAGCATAATTGAGAATGTTTATCAATTATGCTGTTTTATTTTAACACCGCCGTCGTTGTATGATACACTGGTTAGAGATAACTAATATTGCGGCGAAAAACAGTCAATATAGAATGAAGAGAGGCGAGAGGAATGTTTCTGGAAATCAATCAAATCAGAAAATCTTACGGCTCAGGGGAGAGCCGGGTTGAAGTGTTGAAGGGGATTGATCTGTACGTAGAGCAGGGGGAATTCTGTGTGCTTCTGGGGCCTTCCGGTTCCGGCAAATCGACACTTTTGAATATTATCGGCGGTATTGACCAGGCAGACAGCGGGGATATCTGCATTCGAGGTGAAAGAATGGCAGATATGAAAGAAAAGAAGCTGACATTGTATCGCAGAAAGCATCTGGGTTACATTTTCCAGATGTATAATCTGATCCCGAATCTGACAGTCAGGGAGAATGTAGAAGTCGGGGCTTATCTCAGTGAGAAGCCGCTGGATGTGGATGAACTTTTACATACACTGGGGCTTTACGACCATAGAAATAAGCTGCCGAACCAGCTTTCCGGCGGACAACAGCAGAGAACGGCCATCGGCAGAGCCATAGTCAAAAATCCGGATATTCTACTGTGTGATGAACCGACAGGCGCGCTGGATTACAATACATCTAAAGAAATCCTGAAACTCATTGAGAAGGTTAATCAGAAATACGGCAACACAGTGATTATGGTCACCCATAATGATGCCATCAAAGATATGGCGGATCGTGTGGTACGTCTGAGAGACGGCATGATCCGCAAGAATTATCTGAATGAGCAGAAACTTTCGGCGGATGCATTGGACTGGTAGGAGGTGGTACAGATGAAGAATCCACTGAATCGGCGTCTGACAAGGAAATTAAAAGGAGAATTGGGCAAATATCTGGTGATTTTGATTCTTCTGATCGCAACCATCGGGTTTGTATCCGGTTTCCTTGTGGCAGATGGCAGTATGCTGACGGCATATAATGAAAGTTTTGAGAAATACAATATAGAAGACGGCCATTTCACAGTTGTAAAACAGATGAACAAGGCTCAGAAGAAGAATGTTGAAGCTCTGGGAGTGACACTTTATGATTTGTTTTATGTGGAAGAAACGTTAGTGACGAATGATAGTACGCTTCGAATTTTTCCAGATCGCAAGGATGTCGATAAAGTATGTCTGATGGAAGGAAGTATGCCGGAGAAATCGGACGAAATTGCCATCGACAGAATGTATGCGGACAACAACAGTCTGAAAGTAGGCGATGTGATTGCATCAACAGATCACAGCTGGAGAGTGACAGGATTGGTGGCATTGTCTGATTACAGCGCATTATTCTCGGACAATAATGATTCAATGTTTGATGCGATCAAGTTTGGGGTGGCCATTGTGGCTGAGAAGGGCTTTGCACAGCTGGATCAGTCTAAAATGACCTGGCAGTATGCATGGAAATACAATCAATCGCCAAAGAACAACATAGAAGAGAAAGAAATGTCGGATGATTTGATGTCAGATATCAATAGCACTATTGTACTGGACAGCTATACACCGCGTTATCTGAATCAGGCGATTAATTTTACCGGTGAAGATATGGGCAGTGACAGAGGCATGATGATTGTCCTGCTGTATATGGTTATTGTGATCATGGCTTTTGTGTTCAGTGTGATCATCAGCAACACCATCAGCAAAGAGGCTAATGTCATCGGCACGCTTCGGGCATCCGGTTATACGAGAAGCGAGTTGGTGCGGCATTATATGATGGTGCCGATTTTTGTCACTTTGATCGGTGCCGGTATCGGCAATATTTTGGGATACACTGTTTTGAAAGATGTTTGTGCGGGCATGTATTACGGCAGCTACAGTTTGCCGACCTATGTTACATTGTGGAACTCGGAAGCCTTTGTATTGACCACTATTGTGCCAGTGGTGCTGATGGCAGTCATCACCTTCGCAGTATTGTCTTACAAACTGACACTTTCACCGCTGAAGTTTCTGAGACGTGATCTGAGCAGAAGAAAACAGAAACATGCGTTGCCGTTGAGTGTGCATATTCCGTTTTTTAATCGATTCCGCATCAGGGTCATTCTACAGAATCTCAGCAATTATCTGGTGCTTTTTGTTGGCATATTATTTGCCAATATGCTGCTGCTCTTTGGACTGGGATTGCCGGTAGTACTTGATCATTACAAAGCGACCATTGGCGACAATATGCTGGCCAATTATCAGTATCTGCTTCAGATGCCTGTGGGAGCGGTGGATGAGGATCACAAGCTGGAAAGTATGTTGAATATGATGATGTTCAGTCGTTCTGTTGAAACAGATAATCCAGATGCAGAAAAATTCAGTGCCTATTCACTGAAAATGCAGCAGAATGCCACCAGGACAGAAGAAGTGCTGCTGTATGGCATTGAACCGGACAGCCAATATATTCATCTGGATCTGCAGCCGAAGGATGTCTATATTTCATCCGCTTATGCAGACAAATATTTGCTGCAGCCGGGGGATACGATTACCCTGAAGGAAACCTATGAGGATAAGAGCTATAACCTGACGGTAACGGGCATTTATGATTACGAAGGTGCATTGGACGTCTTTATGTCGAGAGAAGCATTAAACGACATGTTTGATCTGGGCAGTGACTATTTTTGCGGTTACTTTTCTAACAGCGAAATAACAGACATTGATTCCAAATATATCGGTTCACTGATTGATATCGATGACTTGACCAGAATCAGCCGTCAGTTGGATCAGTCTATGGGCAGTATGATGTATCTGATAGATGGATTTGCGGTGCTGATTTTCGTTGTATTGATGTATTTGCTATCCAAAATCATCATTGAGAAAAATGCCCAGTCCATTTCCATGAACAAGATTCTGGGATATACGAATAGCGAAATCAGCCGGTTATATATTATTTCTACATTTATCGTGGTGGCGGTGTCTATACTGATCAGCATGCCTTTGGTTTATGAAGGACTGGTTTATATTTTTCGGTGGATGCTGATCAACAGTATGTCCGGATGGATTCCGATTTATCTTGGCAAATCAATTTATGTGAAAATGTTTATCATGGGTGTTGTTTCCTATGGTGTGGTTGCTTTGCTGGAGTACAGGCGTATTCAGAAGATTCCGATGGATACAGCGCTTAAAAATGTGGAATAGACGGGAGGCAGTGCGATGAAAATAAAAAAGCGATTAAAAGATAAGGCGGGAATGCTCGTATTAACAGCGGTGCTTGTGGTGGCTGCGTTGATAGCGTCTGTTGTGAGCGGTTGTACGGAGCAGGTCAAAGCAGCAGAGAATGAGGTTTCAGCAGAAACTTCAGCTGATACTGACAATAGTAGCCATAAAGAAACCAAGACAACAGATGCAGATAAGAACGGCAGTAAGAATGCTCAGGTATCGGATAGCGATAAAAGCGCTGACAAAGGCAGTGATAAAACAGATAAAACGGAAACTGTCTATGCCAAGGCAGATTCATCCGGCAAAATTTATGATGTGTCTGTGGAGGCAGTGCTGAAAAATGAAGGAGAGGGAGAAATCACAGATTATTCGACACTTTCTGACATTAAGAACACAGAAGGCGACGAAGAATTTACAGAGAAGGGCAGCAACGTGGTTGTATGGGAAAATCATGGTGAGGACATTCAATATAAAGGTACTTCTACAGATGCTCTGCCGGTGGATGTCAAGATTACTTATTATCTGAATGACAAACAGGTGACTGCGGATGAATTAAAAGGACAAAGCGGCAAAGTCAGAATCCGTTTTGATTATACCAACAAGTATTCTCAGAAAGTAGAAGTAAATGGAAAGATAGTTGAGGTATCCACACCTTTTGTTGTGTGCTCAGCCATGTTCCTGTCATCGGATAACTTCAGTAATATTGAAGTGACCAACGGCAAAACCGTGGAAATGGATGACCAGAACATTGTAATTGGTTATGCCATGCCGGGACTTTCCGACAGTCTGCAGTTGAAGAATTATGAAGCCACAGAAGATGTTGATGTTCCGGAATATGTGGAACTGACAGCGGATGTGACAGATTTTTCACTGGATTTCACAGCAACCATTATCTCCAACGGTATGTTCGGCAATATGGATACGGATGACCTGAAAGATGTAGATGACCTGATTGATGCCATGGATGATTTATCAGAGGCTTCAGACAAACTGGTGGACGGCGCTGCAGAGCTGGCAGATGGTGCGGATGAATTGGGTGACTATTTTGGACAGTATCTGACAGGGGTATCTGCAATGGATGAAGGTTCCGCAGGTTTAATGAAAGGGCTGAAAACCGTCAATGACCAGAAAGGCGCACTTCTTGAAGGTGCCAAAGGCCTGCAGCAGGGACTTGAAACATTGAATCAGTCATTGGCAACAGTGAATCTGGATGGACAGTCTGTGGATATGCAGCCGATGTCAGCAGCCGCAGCAGCACTGGCACAGGATACAGCAAAATTAAAAGAAGCGCTGACAGTCATGCAGTCAACGTTAAATGATGTGAAAACCTTTGCCAATGATGCAAAATCTTATAAGGAATCTGTTCAGAAAAAGACTTCCGAGGCAAAAGGTGCACTGGATGCAGTGGATTTGAGCGAGGCAGAGAAAACGGCAGAATCAGAAGCAAAAGAGCAGGCATCAAAGGCTGTGAAAGAGGCTCTTGCGGGTACAGATTTGACAGATGATCAGAAAGCTGAAATTCAGTCAAAAGTGAAAGACAGCATTTCAATTTCCGATACAACGGATACGGCTTCAGGAAAGATTGCTGAGGCAAAAGATGCGCTGAAAGATATGCCGGACCTTGAAATTCCGGAGTTTTCACTGGGTACAGATACAATTACCGTATTGGTTGAAGATATGCAGAAACAGCTGCAGGTACTGGGACAGTATTCAGAAGCCTTGTCGAATCTTGGCACACAGATGTCCGGACTCTCAGGCACACTGGAACAGTTAAAATCCGGTGTCAGCAGCCTGGCCTCCGGCAGCGGTCAGCTTACCGAAGGCGTGCAGGCTTTGAACGATGGTATTGAGCAGCTTTATCAGGGATCGGTGGCATTAAATGACGGTACGGGACAGCTTATCACAGCCGGAAATGTTATCTCTAAAGGATTTGATGGCCTGTCAGAGGGAACAGATGCCCTCAGTGACGGCATGAAAGAATTTGACAAAGAGGGCATTCAGGAACTGAAAAAACTGGCAGGGGATGACCTGGAAAATATCATCACCCGTGTCCGTGCTCTGAAAAAAGCAGATGAGCAGTACAACAACTTCTCTGGTCTTGAAAAAGGAAAAACCGGAAGTGTACGTTTTATTGTAGAAACAGACGAGATAAAAAAGTAAAGTTATTCTAATATTTTAAATTGGTTCTTATGATAATCTATCCGGCCTTCCCGGCGCAATTTGCTGAGTTCTGCGGACATAGCACTGCGCTCGACACCGAGATAATCCGCCAACTCCTGGCGGTCATAAGGAATCGCAAAAATTCGGCTTTTATTTTGTTTGGCTTGCATCAGCAGATAAGCCATCAGCTTTTCCTTGGTGGTCCGTTTGGAAGTCAGCTCAATCTTCTGATTCAGCATAATGTTTTTGGCGGCAACAATACGCAAAAGGTTGGCGATAATCCGATTATGAAATTCACAGGAATTGCCGCAGGTGGTGATGACGCGGCGGCAGTCCAGCAGAAGAATCTCACTGTCGGTAACTGCGGTTGCAGTGACCGGCAGTTTTTCTATGCCGGCACAGGCAAAAGCTTCGCCAAAGAGCTGTGACGGCTCCATCATGGAAATGATATTGCGGTTGCCGAAAAAATCATCTTTGGCAATCTGGACTTTGCCGGTTAATACAACACCAATAAGACTTGCCGGTTCCCCTTCCCAGAAAATCGGCTGGTTCTTTGAATAGGAAGCAGTCCGTGCTCCGAGGCAGGTCAGCATGCCATCTAAATCATCCTCAGAGATACCTTGAAAAAGTGCTGATTTTTTTATCACTGGAAAATATTCTCTCATAAAAGAGCTCCTTTTGTTGGAATTACAACGTAACTTTTGGGCAAAGTATACTATGATAGGTGCATAAAGTCAAGGAGGTATTCCAATGGAAAATAATATGTTTTGTTTTCAGTGTGAGCAGACAGCCGGATGCGGCGGATGTACAGGTAGAGCAGGTGTCTGTGGCAAGCAGGCGGATACGGCACAGCTTCAGGATCAACTGACAGGGGCACTCATCGGTCTTGCCCGTGCAGCAGAGGGAAATGTACCGGGACCTTCCACTGATAAAGTCATTATCGAGGGATTATTTACTACAGTCACAAATGTGAATTTTAATAATGAAACCATTAATACTCTGATTGATCGTGTGCATGAGGAGAAGCACAAACTGGTGCCGGACTGTGAATCATGCGGTTCTCCATGCGGCAGAACAGAAGATTATGATATGAAAGGCATCTGGGAAGCAGATGAGGATATTCGTTCATTAAAATCACTGATTCTTTTTGGTATCCGAGGTATGGCAGCCTATGCTTATCATGCTGCTGTGCTTGGATACACTGACAAAGATGTTAATCAATTTTTCTATAAGGCTCTTTTTGTCATCGGTGAAAACTGGAAAGTGGATGAACTTTTGCCGGTAGTTATGGAAGTGGGAGAAGTGAATCTGAAGTGTATGGCACTCTTGGATAAGGCCAATACAGAGACTTACGGGACGCCGGAGCCGACAACCGTTCCTTTAACTGTAGAAAAAGGCCCGTTTATTGTTGTGACAGGTCATGATCTGTATGATCTCAAACAGCTTTTGGAGCAGACAAAGGATAAAGGTATCAATATTTACACCCATGGCGAGATGCTTCCGGCTCATGCTTATCCTGAGTTGAAAAAATATCCGCATCTTAAAGGCAATTTCGGTACCGCATGGCAGAACCAGCAGAAAGAATTTGCCAATATGCCAGCGCCGGTTCTGTTTACAACCAACTGTCTGATGCCGCCAAAAGCAAGTTACGCAGACAGAGTATTTACTACAGAGATGGTGTCTTATCCGGAAATCGTGCATATCGGCGATGAAAAAGATTTCTCACCGGTGATCGAGAAAGCGTTGGAACTTGGTGGTTATAAGGAAGATCAGCATTTTACCGGCATCAACGGCGGGCATGAAGTGACAACCGGTTTTGGTCACGGCACAATTCTGTCAGTGGCTGATAAAGTGGTTGAAGCGGTTAAAGCCGGAGATATCCGTCATTTCTTCCTGGTGGGCGGCTGTGACGGTGCAAGACCGGGCAGAAATTATTTCACGGATTTTGTGAAGCAGACACCAAAGGATAGCATTGTACTGACATTAGCCTGTGGTAAGTACCGTTTTAACGATTTGGATCTGGGAACCATTGGCGGTCTGCCTCGCCTTATGGATATGGGACAATGTAATGATGCTTATGGCGCAATCCAGGTGGCAGTGGCGCTGGCCAATGCCTTTGGCTGTGGTGTCAATGATCTGCCGTTGTCCATGGTACTGTCCTGGTATGAGCAGAAAGCGGTCTGCATCCTGCTGACGCTGCTGCATCTCGGCATCAAGAATATTCTTCTCGGACCGACACTGCCGGCATTTATCTCACCAAATGTACTGAAGATTCTGGTGGATACCTACAATATCGGTGCGGTGACAACACCGGAAGCAGATATGGCACGGTGTCTCGGAATGCAGTCATAAGATGTTGGGGGTCAATCACAAGAGTAGTTCAGGTGGTGTCTTATATAGTCGTAAACAGGACGAAGTATATGATTCAATTGGAAAATACAGGGAAAACTCATGTCAAACTGCACAAAAACAGAGACTTAAAATATGAATAACTAACAATTTGACAAAAAAGCAAGAGAATTCTCTTGCTTTTTTTGTTGAAGTGGTATATGATGTAATTACAGAGTTGGAAACGTTTCCAGAAACGTTTCCGGGAAGGTTTTATCTTTAAAACGAGGAGGAATCATAATGAAAAAAAGAAGTTTATTAGCTCTGGCCATGGTTGGCGCACTCAGTGTTTCCATGCTTGCAGGCTGTGGCAGCTCTTCAACAAAAGAGACACAGGCTCCTGCAGGTTCTGAGGCAGCAACAGAGGCAGCAACAGAGGCAGCGAAAGAAAGCACAGCAGCAGGCGACGGCAAGGTTTATTATCTGAACTTTAAGCCTGAACAGGATGCACAGTGGCAGGAACTGGCTAAGCTGTACACAGAAGAGACTGGTGTTCCTGTAACAGTTTTAACAGCTGCATCAGGTAATTATGAGACAACACTGAAGTCAGAGATGGCTAAGACAGATGCACCAACATTATTCCAGGTAAATGGTCCTGTTGGTCTGGCTTCTTGGAAAGATTACTGCTACGATCTGAAGGATTCTAAGATCGCAGGTGAACTGACAAATGATGAATTTGCTCTGATGGATGGCGATTCTATGGCAGGTATCGGCTATGTTATCGAGACATACGGCATCATTTACAACAAAGCCCTTCTTGAAAAAGCAGGTTATACACAGGATGATATCAAGAGCTTTGATGATCTGAAGAAAGTTGCTGAAGACATCACAGCACGTAAGGATGAGCTTGGCTTCTCAGCCTTTACATCCGCAGGTATGGATGGCTCTTCTGACTGGAGATTCAAGACACATCTTGCAAATCTTCCAATCTACTATGAATACAAAGCAGACGACATCAATACAACAGATGCCATCAAAGGTACATACCTTGACAACTATAGAAATATCTGGGATCTTTACATCAACAACGCAACATGTGATCCGTCCCTTCTTTCCACAAAGACAGGTGATGATGCAGTTGCTGAATTCGTAACAGAACAGGCTGTATTCTATCAGAATGGTACATGGGCATACAACGATGTTGCAGAACTCGGTGATGACAACCTTGGCATGCTGCCAATCTACATCGGTGCTGAAGGTGAAGACAAACAGGGTCTTTGTACAGGTACAGAGAACTACTGGTGTGTTAACAGCAAAGCAAGCGAAGCAGATATCCAGGCTACACTTGATTTCATGTACTGGTGTGTAACATCTGAAGTTGGTACAAAAGCTATGTGCGGCGGCGAAGGTGCAATGCCATCCGGTGACGCAGGCATGGGCTTTGTTATTCCTTTCAAAGGCAACCTTGAATCATCCAATCCTCTGGTTAACATCGCTAACCAGTATGTAGCTGATGGCTATACACCAGTTGCATGGACATTCTCCACAATGCCTTCAGAAGAATGGAAGAACGGTGTTGGTTCTGCTCTGACAACATACGCAGCAGATCAGACAGATGATAACTGGGCAGCAGTTGTAAGTGCATTCGTAGACGGATGGGCTAAAGAAGCAGCAGCTTCCAAATAATCAGGAACGCAAACGGTTTTATATCGTAACTGTAGATTAAAAGACAGTGGGCGGGCATCCCTTGCCCGCCCACTGGTTTTTTATGCGGGTAGAATCTGCCAGGCATATTTGGACTCGCACTTTTATCAACTTAAGAGGGAGGTTGATTTTGTGGAAAAGGCCATTAAACGTTATCTTCCGATATTCGTTTTACCGACTCTGGCTGCATTTATCATAGGTTTTATCGCACCGTTTATTATGGGTGTTGGACTGTCCTTTTGTGAATTCACGACAGTCAAAGATGCGAAATTTGTAGGTATCAGCAATTATGTAAAAGCATTTCAGGATACAATTTTCAGACATTCGTTTTGGTATACGGCACTTTTTGCGATTGTATCACTGATAGTGATTAATGTCTGCGCCTTTGCATTGGCGCTGGCTCTGACGAGGAAAATGAGAGGAACAAACATCTTCAGGACGATTTTCTTTATGCCGAACCTGATCGGTGGTATTGTTCTTGGATATATATGGCAGCTGATTTTTAACGGTATTCTTGCAAAATATTCCACAGCGCTGGCATTGAACCAGTGGCTGGGCTTCTGGGGACTGATCATTCTGGTATCATGGCAGCAGATTGGTTATATGATGATCATCTATATTGCCGGACTTCAGTCTATTCCTGGAGAAGTTATGGAAGCAGCACAGATTGACGGTGCCAACAGCTGGCAGTGCTTATGGAAAGTTACCATTCCGATGATGATGCCGTCTATTACGATTTGTACATTCTTATCCATTACCAACGGATTTAAGCTTTTCGACCAGAACCTGTCATTGACAGCTGGTGAGCCGTCCAAATTATCTGAAATGATGGCGCTGAATATTTACAACACATTCTATGGCCGTTCAGGATGGGAAGGTGTTGGGCAGGCCAAAGCGGTTATTTTCTTTGTCATCGTTGTGGCTATTGGTCTTATTCAGCTGAGAGCAACACGTTCGAAGGAGGTGCAGCAGTAAATGAAGAACAAAAAGACATTGAGCTGGATCGGTACAATCTTTTTTACCATATTGGGTCTCATTTATATTGCACCGATTATTATTGTATTACTTAACTCATTTAAGAAGAAATCATTTATCAATCTGGAACCGTTCAAGCTTCCGTCAGCGAAGAATTTCATTGGTCTGGACAACTATACAACTGCGTTGGATCAGTATGGCCTGCTGAAGGCTGTAGGATGGACAGTATTTATTACTGTGGGTTCTGTTATCGTTATTCTGATCTGTACTTCTATGTGCGCATGGGCAATTACCCGAGTGAAGAATAAGTTTACCAATGCATTTTATTTATTATGTGTTTTCTCAATGGTTGTACCATTTCAGATGGTTATGTTTACATTGTCATTGATCGCAGACCGTCTCAAATTAAATACACCTTGGGGCATCATTATTATTTATCTGGGATTTGGTGCCGGGTTGGCCGTCTTTATGTTCTGCGGTTTTGTTAAATCCATTCCTATTGAAATAGAAGAAGCGGCTATGATTGACGGATGCAATCCGGTGCGTACATTCTTCTCAGTTGTATTGCCGATCATGCAGCCAACTTATATTTCAGTTGGTATTCTTGAGACAATGTGGATCTGGAATGACTTCCTGCTGCCATATCTTGTTTTGGATATTAATAAATATAAGACGATTTCCATCGCAATCCAGTATATGAAGGGCAGTTATGGACGAGTAGATATGGGCGCGATCATGGCGGCGCTGATTATGGCGGTTATTCCTGTTATTATCTTTTATCTTGCCTGCCAGAAATATATTATCGAGGGTGTTGCAGCCGGTGCTGTTAAGGGTTAGAATTGTATGTGGAAATCCTGCTGAGAAATGTGTCTGCGAAGCAGACTGACATTCTGTATCAGGATTCGCAGACAGATATTGAATCTGACACCTGAAGAGAGAGGTAAAAACTGTGACAATAAAAGACATTGCAAAGGAAGCCGGATATTCCGTAGGTACAGTCTCAAGGGTACTGAATAATCATCCGGATGTTTCTGACAAGGCCAGGAAAAAGGTCATGGCCGTTGTCAAAAAAAATCATTTTAAACTGAACAATAATGCGAAGCATCTGAAACAGCAGTCTAACAGTGGTATTGCAGTGATTGTCAAAGGTAATAATAACATGCTTTTTGCAACGATTGTTGAAAAGCTTCAGGGATTGATCAAAGAGCGTGGCTATGTCTGTCTGATCTACTATATTGATGAGGATGAGAATGAAGTTGAACAGGCACTGCAGATTTGTCGTGAACGGCAGCCCATGGGCATTCTTTTTCTAGGCAGCGATTTAGAGTATTATCGCGGTCGTTTTGGGGATGCCGGCATTCCGGGGCTGCTGGTTACGAACTCGGCAGAGGGGATGGAACTTGAGAATCTTTCAAGCGTCAGTACGGATGATGAAGGCGCGGCACAGACGGCGATAGAGTATCTGTTCACGCTGGGACACAGAGAAATCGGGGTATTAGGCGGCAAATTGGAGAATTCTTACGCAGCAAGGTCCAGATATATGGGCTGTCGGAGAGCATTTGAACTCCGTGGACGGAATTTTGACAGGAGCCGACAGTATGAAGGTGCCAGATTCTCTATGGAAGATGGTTATCATGGCATGCTGAGAATTCTGAACAAGATGCCTGAGGTGACAGCCGTTTTTGCTATGTCAGATGTGATGGCGATTGGGGCCATTCGGGCCATCAAAGACCGGGGCCTTCGGGTACCGGAAGATATTTCGGTGATTGGCTTTGATGGTATTGTACTCAGTCAGTATATGTGTCCGAGATTGACGACCATCAAGCAGGATAGTGAGATTATTGCCAGACGTAGTCTGGAGATACTGCTTGGCAATATCCGGGAGGAGCTTCCGGTGACGTATGAGAGAATTCCGTCACTTTTTATAAGGGGTGAAAGTACCTGCGCTCTGTCAGAACAGAATAAAGGAGATGAGAAAAAGTGAGGAAAAGCGGTATTTTGATGCACCTGGCGTCTCTGCCGTCTGAATACGGCGTTGGAACGATGGGGGCAGCGGCAAGAAAGTTTGCTGATTTCCTCAGCGATGCAGGACAGCAGTATTGGCAGCTTCTGCCAATCTGTCCGACCAGTTACGGTGATTCGCCGTATCAGTCCTTTTCTACATTTGCAGGCAATCCTTATTTCATTGATTTGGATTTGCTGGCGTCTGAAGGGCTTTTGGATAAAAAAGAATATGTATCTGTTAATTGGGGTGATGATGTATCACGAATTGATTATGGAAGACTTTATGAACAACGCTATCCGGTTTTAAAATTGGCCGCAAAACGTTTTTTGGAAAATGAACCGGAAGATTTTGAGACATTTTGCGAGCTGCAGGCTTTCTGGCTGGAAGACTATGCGCTGTTTATGACATTGAAGGATACCCATGGCGGCTGTTCATGGTGGCAGTGGGAGGATGAACTGAAAAGACGCGATCATTTGGCCATTGATAAAGTACGCGAAACAATGGCTGAACAGATTGCTTTCTGGAAAGTGCTGCAGTATTTCTTCTTCCGTCAGTGGAAGAGTCTGAAGCAGTATGTCAATGACAAAGGCATTGATTTTATCGGTGATCTGCCGATTTATGTTTCCCAGGACAGCGTGGATGTCTGGGCCCATCCGGAACTTTTCCAGCTGGATGAGAATCTGATGCCGAAGGAAGTTTCCGGTTGTCCGCCGGATGGCTTTTCTGCCACAGGACAGTTGTGGGGCAATCCGCTCTTTGACTGGGACAAGATGGCAGAAGATGATTATGCATGGTGGGTCGGAAGAATCGATTATTTCTGTCATATTTATGATGTATTGAGAATCGACCATTTCCGAGGCTTTGATTCTTATTTTGCGATTCCGTATGGCGCTGAGACAGCCAAAGACGGTTACTGGAAGCAGGGTCCGGGCATGAAACTTTTCAATGCGGTGGAAGCCAAGATTGGTAAACAACCGATTATTGCCGAAGATTTAGGCTTTCTGACAGACTCTGTCAAGAAACTTTTGGCTGACAGCGGATTTCCTGGCATGAAAGTTTTTGAATTGGGCTTTGACAGCAGGGATACCAATGGCAACGGCTATCAGCCGCATAACTTTATCAGGGACTGTGTGGCTTATACAGGAACCCATGACAATGATACCATTCAAGGCTGGTTTGCATCCGCGGATCCTGTTGATACAGAATGGGCCAGAGAATACTTCCGATTGACAAAAGAGGAAGGCTATCACTGGGGTATGATGCGGGCTTTGTGGGGCAGTGTGGCAGACACAGCCATCGTGCAGGCGCAGGATCTTCTGGGACTTGGCAGCGAAGCCAGAATGAACGAGCCGTCCACTGTGGGGCGGAACTGGCAGTGGCGGGCATTGCCGGGAGTGTTCACAGAAGAACTGGCACAGAAGATACATCGGATGATGGTGCTGTATGAGAGAGTGAACTAAAACAGAATTTAAGAGAGAGATTATATAAAGCGGCCGTGAGCAGAAAGCTCACGGCCGCTTGTTTTGTACCTATGAGATAGTCTATAATCCCAGAACATTTGACAGAAATAGTTTAAGAAGCGCTGCCACGGCAAATGCCAGGACGGCAGTAATGATAATTCGGATTGCTTTAGGAAAATTATCAAGTACAGACGATCTGTTTTTTCGATGGAGTTTATTAATCAAACCTGTTGAATAAAAAACAATCATAGTAATCGTTACCGGCACTAAAGTTTCGCAATACAAATACAGTTTTTCAAAGAAGCTATTTTGTCCGGATACGCCGGCAGCTTCAAGAATATAACAGAGAATGAGCGCGCAGACACCTGTAATACTTAAATTCCTGACATTCTTGATCATATTGATTTTTTCTTCACCTGCATAATCTGATAATTTTTCAGCGACTTCTTTGACTTCTTCGTTCATATTCTCACTTTTCCTTTCACCATTGATGATTTCAGGAATACTTACATCGAAAAATTCTGAAATTTCCACAAGCAGACTGATATCTGGCATGTTATGCCCGGTTTCCCAACGGGAAATCGTTCTGGCGGAGACATTGAATTGTTCGGCAAGCTGTTCCTGAGTGATACCTTGTTCCTTTCGAAGTTCTCTGATGAAACTTCCAATTTTTTGTTGATTCACACTGTAACCTCCTTGATAACAGGGTAAAATAAAATATCTGCCGGAAACACGACACAAAGTGAGAAATGCTGTATTTCGGAAGCAGACACATATGTCTGGTACATGAATTTTATTGTAACATGAATTAGATTCAGATAAAACATAAAAGAGAAGTTTATATTGAGCTTTTAACTTTTTTACTGTATACTGTTAAAGGTGAAAGTGATAAAGCACAACTTTTAATAACTATGGCGTTTTGCTATTTAGGGAAGGAAATTTAGAATGTTTATTGTACAGCTTATTGAAGCCACCTACAATTTTCTGTGGGGCGACTTATTTCAAATTCCGCTGCCGGTCGGCGGTTCTATCGGCATTTCACTGCTGATTATATTTCTTGTGCCGGCGGCGGTTTATTTTACGATTCGTACGCGTTTTATGCAGGTTCGCCTGTTCCCGGATATGGTGCGTGCCCTGACGAAACAAAAGAGCGGGGAAAATGGTCTGTCACCTTTTCAGACTTTGATTGTATCCACGGCCACCCGTGTCGGTATGGGGAATCTTGTGGGTGTTGTAGCGGCTATTTCTGCCGGTGGTGCCGGTGCTGTTTTCTGGATGTGGATCATGGCGGTTTTGGGTTCTGCCACAGCTTTTATTGAGGCTACACTGGCACAGCTTTATAAAGAAAAAGACCCGCTCTACGGCGGCTATCGCGGTGGACCGGCTTATTATATTCACCGCTTTTTCGAGCGCAAAGAAGGCAGGAAGAAAAGGTATGTTCTGCCGGCGGTATTATTTGCCATTTCGGGTCTGATTTGCTGGTGCGGTATCAGTCAGGTTATCAGTAATTCGGTTTCGGAATCATTTAACAATGCCTTTAACATTCCGCCGCTTTATACAACGATTGCACTGGTAATTTTGGCGGCGGTGATCGTGCTCAGGAAAAATGCGACGGTCAAGGTGCTGGATGTATTGGTACCGGTGATGGCCGTTTTATATTTTGTGATCACATTGATTATCATCGGAATGAATATAACGGCATTGCCGGGGGTTTTTCAGCGTATTTTTGAAGAAGCTTTCGGCATCCGGCAGTTTGCCGGCGGAAGTTTTGGCGCTATTTTGATGAATGGTGTAAAACGCGGCTTGTTTTCCAATGAGGCCGGTTCGGGTTCTGCACCTTGTGCGGCAGCTGCTGCAGAGGGAAAGACACCGGTGACCATGGGACTGGTTCAGTCTCTTGGCGTCTTTATCGATACCATTGTGATTTGCAGCTGCACCGCATTTATTATGCTGCTTGTACCGCAGGAAGTGACAGATGGTCTGTCAGGTATGGCACTTTTGCAGACGGCCATGGAATTTCATCTGGGGCGATTTGGCGTGATTTTTATTGCAGTCACATTAGCTATGTTCAGTTTTTCAACATTTCTCGGTATTCTTTTTTATGCCCGATCTAATGTGGCGTACCTTTTTGGTGATAAATGGTGCTGGCAGATGGCCTATAAAGTATTGGCGCTGGTTATGCTGTTCATCGGCGGTATTGCCGCCTATACATTTGTATGGGATCTGGGTGATGTGGGCATCGGCCTGATGACATTGTTTAATATTTCAATCCTATATCCGTTGTCGAAGGAGGCATTTCAGGCACTGGGACAGTATGAGAAAAAGAAAGCGGAGAAATAGGATTTTTGTAAAGTATTTAAGTCATTTGCATCGGATAATGCCCAGCAAAGTTAATATTTGGTAAAGACGGTAACCGTTTCACAGGTCATGGGGTGCGGGGCACAGCGTGGTTACAAAAAGCGCGTGCGTGGTACGGAAGTAGATGTGATGATGCTACCGAAAATTAAATTTGAAATTGTCGTATCCTCAGAAGAATGGGAGCAGAAAACCATTGCTGCGATTCAGAAAGCCGCTTTCACAGGCGAAGTCGGTGACGGCAAGATTTTCAGCTATGAAATTCGTTCTGCCATGAAGATCCGGACAAGGGAATGCGGGTATGATGCGTTAAATTAGAAAGAATTGAAATGTCAGAAGTAGAGATGTGCTTCTGACATTTTTAATGCTTGATTTTGAAAAAAATCAGGATTAATATATAGTACAGACAATAACATAATCAATATTCGAAAAACAGAATGAATGACATGAAATGGAAAGGGTGATCAGAATGTCAAATTATAGTATATTTTTGCCAAGTTATAGCGTAGGGGAGGAATGTTATAAAGAGATTCCTTATGTAACACGAAAGTATGGTAAAAAGGCAGTTGCTATCGGAGGAAAGACGGCGATGTCTAAAGCAAAGCCGGAATTATTAAAGGCTTTGGAAGGCACTGATTTTGAAATTACTGATTTTATCTGGTATGGCGGTGATTCGAATTATGAAAATGTTGAAATACTGAAGAAGCACCCGGAAGTAATAAATGCAGATATGCTGTTTGGTATCGGCGGCGGACGTGCCTGTGATACAGTTAAGATTTTGGCGGATATGTTGGATAAACCGTTTTTTACCTTTCCGACACTGGCCTCTAACTGTGCCGCATGTACAGCTATTGCGGTTGTATACAATCAGGATGCATCTTTTAAAGAGTATTATTATATGAAGACGCCGGCTTATCATACTTTTATTAATACAAAAGTCATTTCAGATTCACCTGCAGAGTTGTTTTGGGCAGGAATTGGTGATGCCCTTTCAAAAGAATACGAAGTTCTTTTTGTAACCCGTGATAAGCCGATGTATCATACACCATTGATGGGACATTGTATTTCAACCATTTGTACAGAACCTCTGCTGACGTACGGCAAACAGGCATTGGAAGATTGCCGACAGAGAAAACCATCTTTTGCACTGGAACAGGTTGCATTGGATATTATCATTTCAACAGGTATTGTGTCAAATTTTGAAACCCATGAAGCACAGCCGGATCCGAAGGATGATTATTATTACAATAGTACACTTGCTCATTGTGTTTATTATGGCGTATCTACGATACCGGCAGCGGAGAAACATCTGCATGGGGAGATCGTTTCCTTTGGTGTGCTGTGTCTGCTGACTTATGATGGACAGATTAGAGAACGTGATAAAATTATGGCATTTAACGCAGATATGAGATTGCCGGTTACACTGGAAGAAATGGATTTGACAACGGAAGATGTGGATAAGATTGTGAAGAAAGCATCCAGCGTGATCGAGTGGCAGTTCGTACCGGGCGGTGCATCAGAGGAAAAATTTAAAAACGCTATCCTGGAAACAGATGAAGCCGGAAAGAGTTATCTGGCACAACATTAAAAGGAGTAAAAATAAACAGAGATGTAGCACGGATTAAAAATGGGTGAAACCTGTGGCATGATGATGCAGGTTTCATCCATTTTCTGCTTGACGAAGAAACAAATTTGCAGTATGATATTTTACAGATTAGATAGTTTACATTGTGAACTAAATAGACGGCATGAGTACTCCGATATGAAGATACAAAACTTCTGATGAATGGTATGAAGAATCAGTTGGTGTATCAAAAAGATGCTGCATCAATAAAGATTGAACAGGATATATGAAATGAGAAATACAGAAAAGGACAAATATTGGCGAGAGATGATTAGAAAACAGGGAGAATTGCGGCATTTTGGCAGCATGGCTATTCGAAAGAGCAGTAAAGGGGATCTGGCATCTGCACAGGAGGTGGATTTACTGTTTCGAGTGGCTTTGTCAGGCGGTATGATGACACCGGGACAGCTGGCAGCGGATATGGGAGTCAGTAAGACGATTATCAGTCGTTTAATCGATAGTCTTGAGAAGAAAGCACTGATTATTAAAGAAAGAACATTGAACGACCGGAGAAGTTATGGTATTCGTGTAACAGATGATGGCAAAGAAGAAGTAGACCGGATGTATTATTATTACCTTGATCCATTGTACACATTAAGGGAACAGATGACGTCAGATGATTTTGAGAAATTATTCAGACTCATTGAAGTGGCCAATACGATTTTGAGTAACGCGAATAGCAAATAGATAAGAAGCGTCAATAGTCGCACAGACTGAAATAGAAAAATGAAGCAAAAGAATATGATTAATGAAAGGATGAAAGATTAATGACATTTTATCAGGAATTGCAGTTGAGTTCCGCGGGTTCCAAACAATTAATTAAAAACACAACAGATAAGAAGGAAAAACGCAGACATATTTTGATTTATAATTTTAAAGTTTATCTGGTCATGACATTCTGTTTTGCACTGGTAACCTTATACAGCATGATCTTCGGATCGGACAATAGCGTAGCCGGGGTTGTTTTTCTGTTAGCACTTCTGGTGCTTCGCCAGGCAGATTTTGGTATTCGGACGCATCATGGTCTGTTGTGTATTGTCGGTATTTTTGCTATTTTGATCGTCGGACCGAGGGTCTCCAATATGGTTTCACCATGGGCGGCCTTTGTTATTAATATTGGCTGTATTTTTACATTAATGCTGCTTGGCTGCCACAATGTCATTATGTACAATCATTCCACATTTGTGCTGGGATATTTATTGCTTCAGGGATATGATGTCACCGGCAGATCCTATTATCTGCGTGTTATCAGTCTGTTGGTGGGGATGCTGATCTGTATGGCTGTTTTTTATAAGAATCAGCGCAAGCGTCCTTACAGAAGACATTTTCTGGATATTTTCAGAGAATTCAATATTCGTTCGGCCAGAAACTGGTGGTACATCAAACTGACACTGGTGGTTTCAACAGCGCTGCTGATTTTCTCACTGCTGGGGCTGCCGAGAGCCATGTGGGCCGGCATTGCATGCATGTCCGTCTGTCTGCCGTTTTCGTCGGATATTGTCGAACGTGCCAAAAAGCGAGGTCCGTATAACATCGTCGGCTGTCTGATTTTCCTTGTATTGTATTACATACTTCCGCCATCCATGTATCCTTATATCGGCATCATTGGCGGAATTGGTGTTGGTTACTCTGCAGGATACGCATGGCAGACAGTCTTCAATACCTTCGGCGCCCTCTCCATCGCTTCCGGCCTCTTTGGTGCGGCAGGAGCGGTCGCTCTCCGAATCGGCGCCAATGTCTTTGGTTCTGTTTATACTGTACTGTTCGATAAGGCTATGAATGGCCTTATACAACTGGTTAATAGCAGAGAATGCAGGAAAGCAGTATAAATCTGTATTCTACATAGTTGATAAAAATAAAATCATAAGATATTTCTTACGGATGAAAAATAGTGTCGGCTAATTTTATTTAAAAGCTGTGATATTTAAATGAAGTCGAAATAAACAGCTGCGAAAGCATAAAATTCGAAAAGGTGCAGCGCGAGCGTGCCTGCTTTGAATAGGGCTTTTGCTGCACCTTTCGTAGACTAGGGATTTCGCAGCATTGTTTTCACAGCGTCAAATAAAGTAATTCTGTTTTCCCGGCCGGAAGAAATACCGTACATGCATGACCGTCGACAGGAGCAGTGTCAAAAACTCTGCCACCGGAATGGCAATCCATGCGCCGGTTAAGTCAAGGAAAGTCGGCAAAATCAACAAGCTCAATACAATAAATACAAGTGTTCGGCAGAAGGAAATCATTGCGGAAATCAGACCGTTGGATAAGGCGGTGAAAAATCCGGAGGAAGTAATGTTTAAACCGCTGAACAGGAAGTTAATGGCAAAAATCTTAAATCCCGGAGCAGCCAGCCGGAAAGTATCCGCATCATGTGTAAAGACGGAAACAATTGGTGTGGATAATGTAACGGCAGCGATTGTCAGAAGAACTGAGGAAATACCCACAAAGAGGAAAGCAATACGATGGATATTTTTCAGTTCTTTTTTGTTGCCTGCGCCGTACTGGAAACCGACGATCGGTCCGATGCCGATGGAAAATCCAAGATAAAAGGCATTGAACAGGAACTGTCCGTACAGTAAAATCGTGATGGCAGCGACACCCTGTTCGCCGGCCAGACGCATCATGACAATATTGAACAGAAATGTAACAATGGCATTGGACAGCTGTGAGATCATTTCAGAGGAACCATTATAACAGGCCTGTCCAAGTTCCCTGAGATGGAGTCTGAAATGGGTGAAATGCAGAGAACCTTTCGAAAATGTAAAAAACAGCAGGCCGGCGATAGCCGGAATGGATTGACCGATACCTGTGGCAAGGGCAGCTCCGCTGATGCCCATCTGGCAAACAACGATAAAAACATAGTCCAAAACGGCATTCAGGATACCTGCGATCATCGTCAGAACAAGGCCAAGGTTTGGTCGGCCTGCAGTAACAAAATAAGACTGAAACAGACATTGCAGGATGGCTGCCGGTGCAAAGCTGACGACGACAGAAAGGTAACTGTCGCAGTCAGCCAGCAGAAGATCGCTGGCTCCCAGGATTCTGGAAATAGAAGTCAGATTCATATGGGTCAGCACAAGAATGACAACACTGATGAGCAGACTGATGACCACAAACTGGGTCATACATTCCTTGGCTTCTTTATCTTTGCCTTCCCCCATGTAACGGCTGATAATGGCATTGCCACCGGTGCCCAGCATGGTGCCAATGGCAAAAACAATATTAATGATTGGATAAACAATGTTTAAAGAGGACAGGGCATTGCTGCCGACAAAACGTGAAATAAAAATACCGTCGATAATCGTATATAACGACATAAACATCATCATAATGATGGAAGGTGCGGCAAATTTTAAAAGAGAGGCCGGTGTAAAATGGCCGTTAATTGAGTGACTCATAAATAAAATCCTTTCAAAAGATAGTGTAACTTTTATCAACATTTGATAGAATATACTATTGGGTAACCCTATAGTCAAGAGGGAATACAAATATTTACAATTAGATGCGTGAAAAGGCAGAAATGCTTTTGGAGGGATAAAATGGACAGGCATGAATATATGTCAACAGGTGAGTTTGCGTCGGCCATGGGTGTTTCAAAGGATACATTGTTTCATTATGATGACATTGGCTTATTTTGCCCTGAAAAGGTATCGGAAAACGGGTATCGATATTATTCCATTTATCAGATGGAGACATTTGATACCATACGGATGCTGCGGGACCTGGGGATGCCTCTGAAAGAAATCAGAGATATGCTTGCGCATCGCAGCCCGGAGCGGGTGATGCATGTTTTTGCAGAGAGAGAGCAGCAGATTGACAGGCAGATAGAAAAGCTAAAAGCGATGAAACAATGGCTGTCCAGGCGGCGGGAGAAAATTGCAGATGCAGAAAAAACAGATTTTTCGGAAGTGACGATTCAGGCATTTTCCGAGAGATACTATTTGTATGGGCATGTAGCGGATGGCCTGGAGAAATCCATCTATCGGAAAACCAGCGAGTTGATTGCGGAATTCAAGAAGTCAGGTATGCGGAGCGATTATGATGTAGCTTATATTCAATATGACGAAAATGTCCAAAAAGGGAAATTTACAGAGTATGACAATACGATTCTGCTGGTGGATGAGCGGCCTGCGACAGGTCAGTATGAGATTCTGCCAGGAGGCAGGTATATTACTGCTTATCATGTAGGGCATTGGATGAATATTGGACAGACATATGAGCGATTGCTGCAATATAAAGAACAGCATCACTTAAAGACTGAGTCGTTTTATATTGAGCGGTATGTGGTGGACAATTTTATTGCCAAGGAAATAGAGAATTATGTAACTGAAGTAGCAGTGAGAATTTTGGATGCGAGTGACAGGTGATCATTCAGGCAGCAGATGAATTGAAGAGAAACTTTGAATAGACAGGAGAAATTAGATGAAGAATATACATGGCGGAGATATTTATCAATACAATAATATTCTGGATTTTTCAGCGAATATTAATCCGCTTGGGGCCCCGGAATCAGTGAATCGGTCAATTGCTGATGCCATCGGGCAAATTGGTCATTATCCGGAAATGTACAGCGACAGCCTGCGAAAAGCCATCGGAGAGAAGTATCATATAGACAGCAGTCAGATCATTTGCGGAAATGGAGCGGCGGACGTTATTTATCGGTATGTGTATGCGGTAAGACCGAAGAAAATTCTGGTGACGGCACCTTGCTTTGCGGAGTATGAGGGAGCCTGGAGAAGTCTTTGGGCATCGTATGACGTACCTGAAACAGCGGTGTATTCTTTGGATCACCAGGATTTTTGCATTAAAGAAGATATTTTGACGTTGATTGAACGGGAAATGCCGGAGGTTGTTTTTTTGTGCAATCCTAATAATCCGACTGGGGTTCTGATACCGGTACAGATTTTAGCATCAATTGCTGAATGCTGCAAAGACAATAAAATCCGGTTGTTTCTGGATGAGTGTTTCATGGATTTTACAGGACGTGAAGAAGAAAATTCTTTAGTTGAAAAGCTGAAGGAATATCCAAATATAATGATATTGAAGGCTTTTACAAAGATGTATGCCATGGCTGGTGTCCGACTGGGATTTGGTTTGACAGAGGATACAGAATTGATCGATCGGATGTATCAGGCAGGGCCGCCATGGAATGTGTCAGTTCTGGCAAGTGCAGCAGGCAAAGCAGCCCTCAAAGAGGATGATTTTGTCAAAGAAACTGTGCAGTATATCAGAAAAGAAAAAGAATATTTGTATCAGGCATTGGATACACTGGGGGTACAGTATTGGAAAAGCGTAGCTAATTATATATTACTGAAAGCAGATAGGGACTTAAAGGAACGTTTGATTGCAGCAGGCATACTGATTCGTGACTGCAGCAACTACAGAAATCTTTCGGAGGGATATTTCAGGATTGCAGTCAAAAGCCATGCGGATAATGAAAAATTAATCGCAGCGCTGAAAGTAGTTTTGGAGAGATAAATGAATTGGAGCAGCGAAATTACCGGAGAAAGTTTGAACTGTCAGAATGATAAAAAAGTTTTGAGAAAATGATAAAAAGTGATTGACAAAAGCGTAGATATCGTGTATTATAACGATAACAGTAATGATTACTGTTATTCAAGAATAAAACGAAACACGAATATAAAATCATATCGAGAAAAGGAGATTATAATTATGAAGAAATGGGTTTGTACAGTATGTGGTTATGTTTATGAAGGTGAAAACGCTCCGGAGTTTTGTCCAGTCTGTAAGGCACCGGCCAGCAAGTTCAAAGAACAGTCCGGTGATAAGACATGGGCTGCAGAACATGTTGTAGGTGTTGCTCAGGGTGCACCTGAAGATATCATGGCTGATTTAAGAGCGAATTTCGAAGGTGAATGTTCAGAGGTAGGTATGTATCTGGCAATGGCGCGTGTGGCGCACAGAGAAGGCTATCCTGAGATCGGTTTATACTGGGAGAAAGCCGCTTATGAAGAGGCTGAACATGCAGCGAAGTTTGCAGAACTTCTGGGTGAAGTTGTCACAGACAGCACGAAGAAGAATCTGGAGATGAGAGTGGACGCTGAACACGGTGCAACAGAAGGCAAGTTCGACCTTGCGAAACGTGCGAAAGCGCTGAACCTGGATGCTATCCACGACACAGTTCATGAGATGGCCCGCGATGAAGCCCGCCATGGAAAAGCATTCGAAGGTCTGCTTAAGAGATACTTCGGTTAATTAAAAGTATTTAGAAAAAAAGTTCCATACAATTCTGTAACAAGAATAGTATGGGGCTTTTTTTATGTAATAGGAAATTCCGTTGGAATTCCCTATTACATAAAAAGGCACTGTGTGCCAGAAAGCGAAGTTCGCGGAGAGGAATATATAGCGGTGCTATCCGCTCACGCGCGAAAGTGTGCGACAAGCGCACACTTTGTTCTTAGAATGAAAAAAGATTGACAAGTGCTGGGTTAGCGGATAAGGTATAGGGTAGAAGGAGAAAGTTGTGCTATGAAGAAAATCAATTTTAATGAAGTTATAAAGGAAATTATCATTCTGACGGCAGCAGTGGCGATCATTGCAGCAGCAGTTTATTTTTTCCTTGTACCGAGTCATACGTCTGTCAGCAGTATTTCTGGTCTGGGTATTGTCTTGTCGAATTTTGTGCCGTTGCCCTTGTCAGCGATTACCATGATTCTGAATGTGGTGCTGCTGATCATCGGATTTTTGACATGCGGCAGGGAATTTGGTATAAAAACGGTTTATACAAGCATTATGCTGCCTGTATTTATCGGTATTTTTGAAAAGATATTTGCGGGTTATGATTCCATGACAGGAAGTCAGGAACTGGATGTGATTTGCTATATTCTGGTTGTCAGCGTGGGATTAAGTATTTTGTTTAACCGCAATGCATCTTCCGGCGGCCTGGATATTGTGGCGAAGATCATGAATAAATATTTACATATGGAACTGGGAAAAGCCATGTCTCTCTCCGGCATGTGTGTGGCATTGTCCGCTGCACTGGTCTATGACAAGAAGACCGTGGTTCTGAGTATTCTCGGCACTTATTTCAACGGCATTGTGCTGGATCATTTTATTTTCGACCACAATATCAAGCGCAGAGTCTGCATTATTACAGAGAAGGAAGAGGCTCTGAGAAAGTTTATTATTCATGAGCTGCACAGCGGCGCAACGATTTATGAGGCCATTGGCGCTTATAATAAAGAAAAACACAATGAGATTATCACGATTGTTGATAAGAGCGAATATCAGAAACTGATGGCGTATATCAATCATGAGGATCCGAAGGCCTTTATTACGGTTTATAATGTATCGCATATGCAGTATCAGCCGAAGGTGTGGAAATAGATATTGTCGGGTTTTAAGTTTAAGGGGAACCGGCGATTGATTCCGCCGGTAAAATATAAAGAATAGAGATTACAGGAGGTAATGTTTATGGAGTTCAAAGATGTTGTGTACGGACGCAGGTCGGTGAGAAGATTCAAGGATACACCGGTGGATGACAAAATTTTGAAAGAAATTGTAGATGCGGCCCTGTGGGCACCATCGGGAGTGAATCTCCAGCCATGGTATTATGTGGTTATCCGTACACCTGAGAAGATGACAAGATTGAAAGAAATGATGAGCGTTGTTTCTGACAGGGATAAACCGCATCTGGAAGAACGTTTTTCTGCTCACCCGGAAGTTGTAAAGACGACACTTTCGTTCATCAGTACACTTGGCGGGGCGCCTGCGGTAGTACTGGCTTTCAGGGACAAGCCGGATTATACATGGGCCCTTCTGGATGAAGGTGTTGTTCAGAGTGTTGCAGCTTCCATGGAGAATCTGGTTCTCAGTGCCTATGACCATGGTGTGTCCAGCTGTTGGATGACAGCAGCAAACCAGGCTCATATGACAAAGGATCTCAGAGATGAATTTGCACCGGGACATGGTGAACTGGTGGGAATTATAGCTTTGGGATACAATGCAGCGGAGGAGGCGCCGAAGGCACCGAAGAGGAAAGCAGATAAGTTTGTGCTGATCTGACAATCACGTTTGTGACAGAGATATTTATTTTGAATTGGCAAATTTATTGTAACTATGGGGCGTCCATGGCAATTCTACCACGGAGAGGTGTTGATTTTTAGCTGGTCATGTTATGCTGAAAAGGTAAAAAGGAGGATTGCCATGGATACAGTTAAGATTGGAAAATATATTGCCGGAAAGAGAAAAGCCCTTGGAATGACGCAGGCACAGGTGGCAGAGAAACTGGGAATGAGTGACAAGTCCGTTTCCAAGTGGGAGCGGGGCATCTGTCTGCCGGATGTTTCTGTTTATATGGCGTTGTGTGAAATCCTCGGAATATCTCTCAATGAATTTATTGCTGGGGAAGATATTGAACCTGCTGAGGTGGTTCAGAAATCCGAGGAAAATCTGATCCAGGTGACGGAGGATGGAGAACACCGCAAGCGCAAATTGAAAAAAATCATTGTGTTGCTGGCAGTTTTCGGAAGCGTGATGGCGGGGATTCTGATTTATCTGTTGACGTTTAAAAATCAGCCGAGAGTGAATTACATAGAACCGCTGGCACAGGATAGTACAGAGATGAATATTGCCGGTATGCTTTCAGATGCGGATGGCGCTTTTTTATATGATTATGCTGTGGATAAGGAAATTAAAGGTATATCATTTGAATTGGCTGTTTACAAAAAAGGTGTGTTGGAATCCGAAAGCTCGCTGGGAACAATAAGCTGGTCCGAGCTTGAGCAGATTTCGTTAAGAAACGGAATGATTGCGGTTATACCGGATTTTCAGAATTTTAAAGTTAAACTGATTGTTGCCGGTGAAGGAACAAAATTTTCTACGGAATTTAATATTTTGGAGGATGTACAGGGTAGAAATTATTACGGACGGTCAGCAAAAAGCATTGATGAAGGAAAAATAACGATTCAGCCCGGAAAAGAAATCGGCATATTGGCTTTGTATTATGCAAAAAACGCGTTGAGTGTGACACCATTCTCAGATATTGAAAATGAAAATGTTGACAGCTGTAATGATGAGGTTTATTATCTGACAGTGAAATTCGAAAAAGACGATGATGCTTGGGATTAAAAAGTCAAATACAGCGTATAATATAGGTGAATGAAATAATAAGGCAATGAAGGTGCAGCGTATTTTGGACGCTGCATTTTTCTTTGTAGAAATAAATATTTTCTTTGGAAGATTGGCTGGAGAAAGAATTGAATGTTGCAAAAATGATATTATAGATGATAATTTATATTGCAAAAATGATAAAATCTCAGCTGATATGTTATACTGAATTCAGCTGATGATAGAATGACATACATGGGAGGTATACGATGAAACAGACACAGAATAATTCATTTGACAGCCAGCAGGTACTTTCAGTCATTGAGCAGTACAGTATGGCACTGGATTTGTTGGATGCGTATGACCATCAGACGATGGAAAGACCAAAAGGAAATGAAGCCGCATATGTATTAACTTATGAGGAATGTATGCATGTGATCGCCTGTATGCGGTTTGGCAAAGAATCGGATCTTTTCGGAAAGGAAAAAGACGACTCTTTTAAAGGCAGTATTGGAAACATTTATCAGTCTTTTGCGGGCATGGAAGTTTATCCGACATTGGAAGAGAAAGCGGCGCATTTGCTGTATTTTGTGACGAAGAATCATAGCTTTTTCGATGGCAACAAGAGAATTGCAGCGGCGATGTTCTTGTATTTTCTTGATAAGAATGGTGCACTGTTTGCCAATGGTCAGAAGACAATTGATGACCATACACTGGTAGCGCTGACGATTATGATTGCTGAGTCCAGACCGGATGAGATGGAAATGATGATTACGGTTGTTATGAATTGTATGAAAAAATAAGAAAAGCAGAGAAGAAAGGAGAATATGACGGTTGACTGGTTTAGGAAAATCAGTTGGCCGGTTTTTGTTTTATAAAGGTAGAGAATCAAAGACTGGCCTTTTAATTTGACCAATAATGATTTCAATTTGATCATTTGTAAGTGAAATGATTAAATTGAATGGATTTTTGATACATTAAATGTTATAATTTAATTACATCAAAATAGGGTAAAATAGTAATATTAAAATCAGAATGAGGAATTTGGATGAGGAATTTTGAGTTTAGAAGAGAATATGAAAACCTTCTTACACCTGACATAGTGAATTTGATTGCACACATTCATGAGTATAAAGGACAGCAAAAACTGTTTATAGAAGCAAATCAGGATGCACTATCTGAATTACTTGAGATTGCCAAAATTCACAGTACGGAGGCATCTAATCGAATTGAAGGAATTATTACTACGGAAGATAGGTTGAAGAAAATCGTCAAGGACAAAACAACGCCGAAAAATCGGAGTGAACGTGAAATTGCAGGTTATAGAGATGTTTTAAATACTATTCATGAAAGTTATGATTATATTCCAGTGCGCCCGGGAATGATTCTGCAGCTGCATAGAGATCTTTATAAATTTAGTGGCAGCGGTATTGGCGGAAATTTCAAAAATTCAGATAACGTCATTGCAGAAACATTGCCGGATGGTACAAGCAGAATTCGTTTTAAACCAATTCCAGCTTGGGAAACATCAGAGGCGATAACAGCTTTGTGTAATGCATTTAATGATGCAGTGAATACACGGGAAATGGATCCGCTACTGTTGATTCCGATTTTTATTCTGGATTTTTTGTGTATACATCCTTTTAATGATGGCAATGGCAGGATGAGTCGTTTAATGACCTTGTTGACATTGTATCGCGCAGGCTATCTTGTTGGAAAATATATTAGTATTGAGAAAATGATTGTGGACAGTAAAGAGACTTATTACGAAGTTTTGCAGGAGAGTTCCTATGATTGGCACGATGAAATGAATGATTATGCGCCGTTTGTGCGATATATGCTGGGTATGATTGTGGGAGCGTACAGAGAATTTTCATCCAGAGTGGAATTGCTGACAAATCGTAACCTTTCTAAACCGGATAGAATTCGGGAAATTATTAAGAATTCTTTAGGCAAAATGACAAAGACAGAAATTATGGCAAAATGTCCGGATATCAGTCAGGTAACCGTGCAGCGGACATTAAAGGATTTACTGAAGAATAATGAAATAATTAAAATTGGCGGAGGCAGATATACGGCCTACGTTTGGAACAGGGAGAATGAATAATATGGTTACAGGAGAATTAAAAAGTAAGATTGACAGTTTGTGGGAAATATTCTGGACAGGTGGCTTGACAAATCCTCTGGATGTCATTGAGCAGATGACGTATTTAATGTTTATTCGCGATTTGGATGATGCAGATAATTTGCATGCAAAAGAGGCAGCAATGTTGGGGCTGCCTTATCAGAGTGTTTTTGCCAAAGAAGTTCAGATTGGTGAGCGTACGATTGATGGCAGCCAGCTGAAGTGGAGTGTCTTTCATGATTTTCCAGCAGCAAAGATGTATAGTACGATGCAGGAGTGGGTATTTCCATTTATCAAGAATTTGCATGGGAATAAAGAAAGTGCCTATTCAAAATACATGAGCGATGCTATTTTTAAAATTCCTACACCGTTGATGCTGGATAAGATTGTGACGGCTATGGATGCTATCTATGAACAGATGTCACAGCTGAAGGAAGCAGATACTCGTGGTGATGTTTATGAATATCTGCTTTCAAAGTTAGCGACGGCAGGTGTTAATGGACAGTTCCGTACACCTCGCCATATTATCAAAATGATGGTAGATATGATGGAACCAAAGGCGGACGATATTATCTGTGACCCGGCCTGTGGAACATCCGGTTTCCTGGTAGCAGCCAGTGAATATTTAAAAGATAATTGCAAACAGAAAGTATTTTTTAATCGACAGAATAAAGAACATTATATGAATCATATGTTTCATGGCTATGATATGGACCGTACAATGCTCCGTATCGGTGCTATGAATATGATGACCCATGGTGTGGAAAATCCGTTTATTGAGTACAGAGACAGTTTGTCTGACCAGAATCCTGACAAAGAAAAATACAGTCTGATTCTTGCGAATCCACCTTTCAAAGGCAGTCTGGACTATGACATTGTATCTGCGGATTTGTTGAAAGTATGCAAGACAAAGAAAACAGAACTGCTGTTTTTGACACTTTTCCTGCGTATGCTGAAGGTGGGCGGCCGTTGTGCATGCATTGTTCCGGATGGTGTTCTTTTTGGTTCATCCAAAGCCCATAAAGCCATTCGTGAAGAAATCGTCGAAAATAACCGTTTGGAAGCAGTCATCTCGATGCCGTCTGGTGTATTTAAGCCTTACGCAGGTGTTTCAACAGCGATTCTGATATTTACAAAGACCGGACACGGTGGCACAGAAAAAGTCTGGTTCTATGATATGAAAGCAGATGGCAAGAGCCTGGATGATAAAAGAACACCTGTGTCAGAAAATGATATTCCGGATATTGTAGCCAGATTTCATCATCTTGAAGGCGAAGAAGAACGTCAGCGCACGGAGCAGTCTTTCTTTGTAACGAAGCAGGAAATTGCAGATAATGATTATGATTTGAGTATTAATAAATATAAAGAAATAGAATATATTCCGATTGAATATCCATCAACATTGGAGATAATGACAAGGTTGAATGAATTAGAGATGGAGATAAGTGCAGGACTGGATGAGCTGGCAGAAATGTTAGAAGAATAAAGGGAAAGAATTATTTTTTGATGGTGAGGATGTAGATGGCAAAATTAATTGAAATAACAGGAAAAGCTTTATCAGGTGAATGGGGAACGGATGATGAAATTGGCAATGGAATTCCTGTATTGCGAACAACCAATTTTACAAATGAAGGTTTTATTGATTACAGAGATGTAGTTACAAGGCATATTGATAAGAAAAATATAGATGAAAAATATCTTAGACCTGGAGACATTATAATTGAAAAATCAGGGGGGAGTGATAAGCAGCCTGTAGGAAGAGTTGTGTATTTTGAGGGCCCAGAAAGTACGTATATGTTTAATAATTTTACGGGCTTATTAAGGGTGAAAGAGCAAAAAAAATGGTTTCCTAAATATATATTTTATTCTTTATATT